>Ga0228711_1000153_pt1 | contig 64718 bp, 30 predicted proteins | sample MedpolnodulmetaG_2_FD_177996 | JGI IMG/M metagenome (GOLD analysis project Ga0228711, IMG submission 177996) | Root nodule microbial communities from Medicago polymorpha collected in Santa Monica, California, United States - brown nodules | ecosystem: Host-associated > Plants > Roots > Nodule...
TGTTTTCTAAGGAAATATTTTGTACACTTATTTAATACTAAAAAAATGCATCGCACCAATTTTATGCTTTTTTTTTGACAATATTTTGTACACTTTTTTATAAGGAAATATTTTGTACACTTATTTAATACTAAAAAAATATATTGCACCAATTTCATTCCTATCTTGTTGCCTTTTTTTTTACAATTATAAACAGAATACCCTAATTTTCATGCAAACTCAGCTACCGTAATTTCCATGTAAACTTGGCTATATCCTTATCATTATCCTTAATTATTAATTTTATTAGGTCTGCAGCAACTTAACCTAATAATTTCCCTCTAAAATGCTGCATTAGGTTAGTAGTAATTTAACCTAACAAATTCCATCTAAAAAAATGCATCGCACCAATTTCATTCCTATCCTCTTGCCTTTTTTTTTTGACAATATTTTGTACAGTTATGCCTTTGTTTTTGACAATATTTTGTACACTTATTTAATATTAAAAAAATGCATCGCTATCATGTTGTTTCTTTTTTGACAAAATTTTGTACATTTATGCCTTTTTTTTCTTTTTTTTTTTTACAATATAATTTACACTTATGCCTTTTTTTTTTTGACAATATTTTGTACACTTATTTAATACTAAAAAATGCATCGCACCAATTTCATTCCTATCATGTTGCCTTTTTTTCTTTGACAATATTTTGTACACTTATTTAATACGTTTACAATACCCCAATTTCCATCTAAACTTGGCTATATCCTTATCCTTATTTATTAATTTTATTAGGTCTGCAACAACTTAACCTAATAATTTCCCTTTAAAATGCTGCATTAGGTTAGCAACAATTTAACCTAACAAATTCCATCTAAAATGCAACAATCTCTAATATTTCTCCTCACTGATGAACTTTTCATTCCTATTATGCTGTGTCATCGTTTATATATATATATATATATATTGTTTTTGTGACAAGTTGTTGTACACTTGTTTAATACGTTTACAAACAGAATACCCTAATTTCTATGCAAACTCGGCTATATATAGCAAACCCTAAACCATGTTTCTCTAAAAAAACCTAAATCGTGGTAAATTACACAGACAACAGAAGAATCATATATTTTGATTTTTGCAAATGGAAGGACGTGACCTTACAACCTTCCTCTCATACCACTACTTAACTGATATTCTAATTTAACATGCATTTTATCGATATGCATATTTTTTTGAGAATTGGAATATCCTTTTTGCGTTTTTTGTTTTTAGTTTGAGATGTTTACACCAATTTTGGCAATCTTCCTATTTAGTTTTGTCGCAATTTCTTGGTCTATTATCTAAGGTCGAGGGCAGTCGCTTAAACATGTTGGTGTATATCTACCAACACCTGTATTTTTTCACGGACAGTTGTATGTTGCTGTTTCAAGGGTTACCTCCAGAGAAGGACTAAAGATATTGATCACTGATGAAGATGGCTAAGATACCAATGTGACGTCTAACGTCGTATATGAGGAAGTATTTCACAATGTATGATGAAACTACATGCCAATGTACTAAAATTTTCATATTTCTTTTACCGAATTATTGATAGGATTACCGAATTTTCTTTGATAATATTTTCATATTTTATACATTTTATGAAGTGTTTTATTTTGTCTACTATGGATTATCACCTGTCCTTTTTTTCACCATTACCAATTATATATTGCATTTTATTATTCGTATGTCAATCCCTTAACAATAAACCCGTGCGACGCACGGGTCAACAATCTAGTATCAATAATTTCCATTAATATTTTAAAATTTAATCAAAATTATACAAACAAACATAACAAAATAATCACATGCGTTAGCGCAGTAGGAAGAGCGGACAAACGGGCACGATAGTGACCGTCTTTCTGCTAGTTTATATAGTTTTTTGTAGGAAAATAATTTATATAGTTATTGGTGGATTTTGATAGATACTTAAAACAACAGTGATGATGAATTATACATTTTTTTTGAAATAACTATTCCTTTTTGTTGGTAGGAGCCGGTATTTGAACTCCGGACCTTGCATATATTATGCATTGTATATAACAACTGAGTTAAGCTCACGAGACCAGATAAAACTATTATGATATATAGTTGAAAATCACTTTTTTTAAAAAATAATATGGGCCCGTTTGTTATGGATTAAAATAAAAGTGATTTTGACATAAAATAATTTAGAGATTATATTTTAGAGATTTTGTGAAAAATCAGAATCTATTTTACGTTTGTTTGCCGTCACAAAAATCACTTTTTTTAAACAAATAATCTAGTTTGTTTGGATACAACTATATAAAAGGGATTTTTTGTTACAAAATTAGTTTAATCTTTTAAATTATATTTTCTCTCTCCTCTAAAAAAAATCTATTTTTTTAGAAGCTGCTCTTAACAGCTTCTCATTTGAAGTTGTTTTTAGATTTTAATTTTTTTAAAAATCTATAACAAACGGATGCAAAACTCTTGATTATTTATTTAAAAAAAGTGATTTTTTCCTTCAAAAAGTTATATGAAACGGCTCATAATTTGTTTAAATATAACTACCTATATAAAAGGAAGGTTTTGTTACAAAATCATCTCCATTCTTCTCTCTCTTGGAAATATGATTTTCAACTATATATATCTCTGTTAGGGCACCGTGACATCAAAAATAACATTGAAATCGTGTTTTTGTGCAGATTGGTATATAATTTGGAGTTTTTGATATGGATTCTCGTTCACCACCTCCTCATATCAACATAGAACCTGAGTATTGTCCAGAAGCTGTGTTTGAATGGTATCGCTTAACAGGACTAAAAGATCGTAAAGAAAGCTTTAGTAGAAAGGATTTGGCTTTGAAAGCAAAACAACATCTTCTTTATTTGGGTTGGAGGTTTTGGTACATCGACAAAAAGTGTAGGTGGGAATTGCGTTATACTTCTCCTAATGCCAAAAACTATATTACTCTTAGAAAAGCCTGCGAGATTTGCATTGAACAAGGAGGGTGTTCCCTCAAACACTCTTCAACTCCATTAGAGTTGAAAAAGCTATCGAGAGAATCCGAGGAAACAGCAGCAACAACAATTTTTTCCTCTGCATTACAGTTGAAAAAACGACAGAGAAAATCCGAGGAAGCAGTAGCAAGAGCATTTATTTCGTCTGCATTACAGTCCAAAGAGCAACCGAAAGAATCCAAGGAAGAAGCAGCAACATCAATCTATTCTTCTCCATTACATTTGAAAGAGCTACTGAGAGAATCCGAGGAGGAAGCAGCAGCAATAGCAATTCCTTCGGATTCCGATGAATCAACTTCTGATGAGGATTCTGAAGCCTCTAGTACAAGTTCTGAATCGACTTCTGACGAGGATTCTGAAACCTCATGTTCCAGTTTTGTTAAAAAAACTATGGTTACTACGGTATCAACATCAATGGAAAATGAGAAGCATGTGAGTCAATTTGAACCAGAAGTTACTAATTCGGTGGGTAGTGGTAAAAGACGAAAGGTTTTAAAAACGAGTAAAATGGAGAAGAAATTGGAGGATTGTGGTAGAAGAGGGAAAGTATTGAAGATGAGCATAATGGAGAAGAATTTAGAGGGTTTTGGTAAAAGAGGAAAGGTATTAAAGAGGGGAGGTATAAGGGAAAGCTATTCAATTGTTTCTTGGTTGATAAAGAATAAAGTTTTGGTTTCAGGGACTCATGTGTTCTGTCGTGGTAGTGACAATATTGTCAAAAGAGGGAGTATATTTTCTGATGGTATAGTTTGTAACTGTTGTCGTGTTAATTTCACCATCAGTGGATTTGAGGCTCATGCTGGTTGTACAAGACACAAACCATCCATTAGTATCTTGTTGGAAGACGGAAGGTCATTGTTTGAATGTCAAAGGGAAGCTCTGAGTTCGCGTGATCAAAAGGGGAGTCATTGTATTGGGGAAGCAAATTCTGATGTAGGGAATCATTGTGTTGCCGAAGGAAATTCTGAAGCAAATAACGACAATGTCTGTTCTATTTGTGGCTTTGGAGGTAACTTAGTACTATGTGATCGATGTCCTTCTGCATTCCACCTTGGTTGTCTATGTCTTGATCGAGTTCCAGATGGTGATTGGTTCTGTCCAACTTGTTGTTGCAAAATATGCTATCGACCCAAATGCAAACGAGAATGTGCAGATGGAAATGATAACAATTTTCTTGTATGTGTACAATGTGAGCAAAAATTTCACTTTGGGTGTGTAAAGACAACAAGATTTGGATCTAGTCACACAGAGAGCAATGTTAAAAAGAAGAATTGGTTTTGCAGTGTAGTTTGTGGGAACATGTTCTTATGTCTAAAGAAGCTATTGGGGAAACCAATTAAGGTTGCAGATAATATAAATTGGACATTGTTGAAGGACGTGAGTAGTGATGATGATGGTGGAGATTTTACTTCTAATGAGTTTAGTCAAAAGAAGCATAAGTTGAATGTAGCTCTTGGTGTATTGTATGAGGGTTTTAATCCAACTATTGATGCTTTATCTGGAAGAGAGTTGATTAAAGATGTTGTTTTTAGTAGAGATTCAGAACATAAACGCTTGAACTTTCGTGGTTTCTATACTGTGATTTTGGAGAAAACGGGGGAAGTAATTTCCGTGGCAACTATAAGGATTTATGGTCAAAAGGTTGCAGAGATAGTTTTTGTGGCTACCAAGGAGCAATATCGAGGAAGAGGAATGTGTCGTCTGTTAATGGATGGGCTTGAGGAACAGTTGACTCGCTTAGGAGTAGGAATATTGGTTTTGCATTCATCTGAAGATGCTATAAACACTTGGACAAAATCGTTTGGTTTTGCTAGGATGACGAGTGAAGACAAGTGTCAATTTATTGATAATAATTTCTTAGAATTTCACAACTCTATCATGTGCCTTAAACCACTGAATAGACCTATATGGCCTCGCATTGCTTGATGATAATTGTACAATGACAGTCATAATAAGGTTTTTTATGGTATATTCTTTTTGATATGTTCGTAACGAGATACTCTTTGAGGAATTTTTAATGATTTACTTCGAAATACATTTTTATTTGTTGTCATTTTTCAAATAGATATGCATTGTGTATTGAAATAGATAAGCATTCATGTTTTGCTGTTATCACTTATCATCAATCCTTTATAGTTTGAATTGTAGTGTTAAATACTATGATCAATAAATCATATTGACAGTCACACACCACTTGGTGTTAGAGTACCATCACCAAGCAACAGGGTTAGGGACACATTCTGGTTAAAAGTGCAAGAGAAACCTTGGTCTGACACATTGTGCAACATTTGTTAACTCTTATTCGGGTAGAAGTTATTTTTATCATGACAGGAATAATGCGGTGAACAAATTTGGCACTGGTTATGCGCGCGTATTCTGCACTGTGTCTGTGTCAAACTGTTGGTATATTTAGTCCTAGTGTTTGGAAAATGCTAACAACAGCCCTTAGGGCACAAATTAAGGAAACTAATACAAATGTTTTATTGACCAGAATGATAAATAATAAATAAACAACCTGCAATAAAGAGATACATGTCATCCTGTTACTTTCAATCCCGTCACAGCACCATAATGAGCAGTTGCGTAATCCTGAGTAGAAAATATTCCTGGATGTAATTTCTGCTTCATAGATCTCTTGGATGATAGTCTGCTAATTGGGAGTTTCATGCCGCCAGTGCCATTAGCGAATTTCTTCTGTGTAGCCTGCATTTCTGTACTTGATTCCCGTAAATAATAAGGCTTTGAGATTATAACAAGCATAAATACTTGCGTTAAAAGTTAAGTGCTTGGGAAAATCTCCGCGACACAAACAAAATAGTAATGACTTGCAATAATCACCAGTCAGAGTTGCAAATTACAAACAAGGAATAAGCTAAACTTAAACGACCATAGTTATCACAGAACGTTTGAGTTGAGTGTAGCTGAAGATACTGCATTTTTATGAGCTACTTCGTGTTGCTTATCAGCAACAAATAAGCAATGTGTTTCGACATCAAACTGCCGTAATCACTTGGCGGTTGAACCTCGTAGACTGCCACTGATAGATGCAGCAGATAACAAATATCTTCCTTCTGTTAAGTCAATCTGAATCTGAATTGTTAATAGTCAAATTAAGTTGTTTAAAGAAACATAAAGAATATGAAAAGAGAGAGGTGTGGAGAAAGAGCCTGAAGAGAGTTGTTTGCTGCGCCTGCCTTTGTGAGGGGAAATGAGTCCTTTGTTCCACCAGCCAAAATTGTGTCTAATTGATTCTTACATATGTTTGGTTTCTTTGTAAATTTGATTTTAGCTGAAAAATTGATTCTACTGATTTGAAGTTTCTTAATTTAAAAATTGATTTTTACACACTCGTTTAATAGTTCAATCATTTTTAGATGAATGTATCCAAACACAAATCATTGAATTTCAACTCAAATATAGTAGGAATCCATTCATTCAAAATCAATTCTTGTTATTGCAAAACCAAATATACACAAAATATGAATGAGTTTTTCTATAATTTGCAAACTTATATTGATTAAGAGATAAAGAATAATAAATTTATCCTTAAAACTTATGCACTTTATATAAAAAATATAATCTTATGATAAATAATTGTTGTTTTCGATATAAAATTACAAATGCAGTTCTGCGACAAATCCAATATTAATTTTCATTTTCGAATCATACACAGCCCATATAAAATTTTATCTCATAATATCAAAAGGGTTATTATCTTCTTTATCGACTTACATTTTTATCAAGCTTAAAGATTCGAAATTAGCATTAACACACAACCGCCGTTTTCCTTCCTCTTCTCCCTTTTTTCTCAAATTGCTCTGGCGAGATGTAGATTCGGTTGTGGTGCGATGAGTACCTTTGTCCTCCGCACCACCTTTTAGTCGTCAGATTTGCCGACGGTGCCACTTGTTTTTATCTTTTCCAGCAGTCTGGCATATGAGTTTCTATAACGCGTTGGTGTGTGGTTCAACCACCATCGCGTCTGTTCTGATCGGCAGACACTTTGTTTGCCGTGGCCTATTTTCTCTGAAGATGTGTTATCATTTCGAGGTAGGCGTTCTGATGTTTTGACTCTATATATCCAGGTCTGTTGAGATCTGCAGGTGTCAAGATTAAGGTTTGCCTCCTCCAAACAGCGCCCGCCTTAATATCCGCATCGATTTTCATGATTGATTTCGAAGTGTTATAAAATCCTCATCATTCTATCTGTCTGATGTTGGACTCATGGACTCGAAAGAGTCGTGTAGAGCTTGTTGCTGTTTTTGTAGGGAGTTGATGGATCGTTTCTGTGTTGGCAGACGATTCATAAGCCAGACTAAGAACCGACGTTCACTTTGTTTGATTGGACTGTGAGGCTCGAAAGGGTCGTTTAACTTGTTGCCATTGTTGCAGGGGGCTGATGGTACATGAACCACCTTCGTGTTGACGGAGGGTTCAATCACCACATCAAAGACCTTTAATTAGTTTTAGGATTAATTAGAGGTTGATACACTTGTGTGTTGTTTTTATTTTTGTATCATCCATTTGGGGTCGACTTACACTCTTGTGTGGTTTTACTGGGTTAGGTTTATGTCCCCCCAATTGTTTATGTATTTCTTCCCTTTTCTTTAATAAAATTTATGAGCATTTGACAAAGATTAAAATAGGGTACGAGCTTAGTTGGAAACCTCTCTGTCTGAAGTCATTTTGCTCTGGCCTCATAAAAAAAAAAATTAGCATTTTTTTAAGAAGCAAAATTTTGCATTATTAAACTTTGAAATTTTAACATAGAATGAGTTAACTATGACTTTTATAAAACGCCAAAAATTTATGTAAAAGTAACTAATATATGAACGCAAAAATTATATTTTGAGATAAGTTTTGGTGGAGAAAGTGAGAAACTTGTTATAATGTTTTAAATATGTCTAAATAAATCATTCAAATATTTAAAAGTTTGATGATAATTAAACAAACCAATGTTTATTTAAAAAATAATAATAAACAAACCAATGTTAATTTATCAAAATGGAAAAAATTAGTTTTTTTTGCAGCAGCAAAAAAAAAAACTAATCTCCTTTTTTGTGTTAAATAAGTTTTTGGTCCTTATAAATATTTCAATTTTTTTTAGTCCTTCTAAATTTTTCAAACAATTTTTGCTCTCCTAAATATTTTCCTTTACAATTTCTGATCTCCGCTTTTAACTAAGCTAACGTATATTCTTTGAAATTTTACATTTTTTTTTGCAGTCATGTCTACTATATTATGCACTTTTTAAGCTTTTAGTGCTTAAAATTCATATTTCACTTATTTTTTATTTAGAAATATAAGTTTTGTGGAAAATATATTTATGATATTCTAAACATCTCTGTAAAAATTCATTAAAAAGTGTAATGGTCACACATCAGAAAACATAAAAATAGGTACAAGGTTGTTTCCTTTTCCATCGTACTGGTTTCTCACGCGTCCTACGAGTTTTATAATCTAAACAACGTTAAACGTCGTCCTCCAAACCCTCTAAAATACGTTAAAACACCTTTGGAAACATATTTTTTCTTCTTCAAATTTTATAATCTAAATAATACGCGCAAGAAGAAAGAGTGTGGAAAAGAAACAACCATAAATTTATGGCACATTATTTTCCCATTCTATTTAATTTCTCGAGCACTATATGCGGTTCAGATTATAAAATCTAAACGACAAAAAATCATGAAACCCTTCAAGACACGTTAAACATTTCAATTTTTGATTCTAAATAGATTGTGCGAGAAACTCATTGTGGAAAAATCAATGAAGATTTCTTTTAGGCCCCCTCATATCTCTTTAGGTCCCCTAAAATTACAAATTTGCCTTTAATAACACATCATGTAGATAACTACCATATGTTCATTTAAAAAAAATTCCATTTTGTACCTCATGTAGATAACTACCGGATTATTGCCCATTTAACCTTTTCTTTTACATAACAAAGAGACATCATCCAAACTTTCCCTCTCATCTTTACGCATCTCTCCACCAGCACACTTCCTCCACCATTTTACCTTGATTACCTAACCGAACCACTAATCTCACCCCACATGAACGCCGAATCCTCACCGTCCAAATATCCACCATCACTAAAACTCACCAAACATGATAATTGATCACAATTGAGTGAAGATTGACACTATTTGTTCTATTGACTGTGATGAAATCACAAAAAATCGCTCAATAATCGCAAGATTTAGAAGCATATTCAAGTTGAGTTGAAAATAGGAAGTTGAGTGCATATTCAAGTTGGTACAAAATTGAAATTTTTAAAATGAAAATCTGGTAGTTATTTACCAGAGGTATAAAATGGAAATTATTAAAATGAACATCTGATAGTTATCTATTTTTGGTGGCGGCCGGGGTTTGAACCTCGAACTTTGCATATATTATGCATTGTCCTTACCAACTGAGTTAAACTCACAATGACATCTGATAGTTATATTTCTAAATTGAACATTCGATAGTTATCTACATAACATGTTATTGTGAGCAATTTCGTAATTTTAGAAATGAGGGGGCCTAAAAAGAAATCTTCAAAATTAATAGCCTAAATTTACAGTCCAATCTACTTCGTTTTGAAAAGGCTCATTACTATTCACTAATTCACTAAGACAGAAAATAAACACATATTTTGACCCGAAAAAAAACATAAAAATAAAACACATTTTAAGAATTAAAACACAAACAATTAAAAAACTCGTGTCAGCTTGTACTATCAGAAAAACAAAGTTGGTGTCGAACTGAACTCAACTGGTCGGAAAACAGAGACGGTGTTCGCCGTCAACCGCCACAAACTGCCAAAAAGTTCTCCAGGTTTTTCCTTCATATTTTTCTTCAAATTTTCTCAAATACAATTCTCAAACGCGATTCCACATAATTGCGTTGCACCATATATCCAATCATCACAGTGATTCCTCAATTACGTTCTTAAAGCGGCGCGATTAACAATATAGGTTGAAATATCATTGTTTGTGATTTTTTTTCATTAGTAGCAGTTGAATTGAAGAATTATCAAAATCCTATAAAATTGTTGTGTATATTATAAGTTATTGATTGAAATTCATTCATGTAAATATTTGATTGTATGAAATCTATAGCAAGAATTTGATTTTTATGTAAAGGTTCAAGAATTGTATAGTTGCAAAAAAATAAGTTTTTGATGGAAGATTTAGGATCTACCCGGTTTGATGGCATCAGTAATGCTGTGAGGAGGAAGAGGAGCCAACCATCGCGCAGGCCACGGCCTGATTCACAGCCTATTCCTGATCCTGAAGGTCGTGATTTTTCGCCATCATCATCAACACCTCCTTCGGAGGAAGCTGCTGATAAAGTTGTTTCTAGTGATGAAAATGATGGTTATGATAATACTGGTTCCAAGAGAAAAGAATTTAATCTCAACCATTGTGTTACTCAACCATCTTCGGCTAGTGGACGGAGTAGTTTAAATAATAGACGGAGCAGTGAAGGTGTTCTTGCTCCTGCTAATTGGAAAGGTTCTAGTAGCAAATTTAAAGATAGTTTTGATTCAGAGTTGAAAAATGCTGATATATATGGTGGAAGGAATCCCGAGAGTACGAGTTTGGGGCAGCTTCAAGATGGATTGGGGAGTGAGAACAGGGTTAAGAAGGTTAAACTCAAGGTTGGTGGTGTGACACGTACGATACAAGCTAACTCTGCATCTAACAGTGCTTCAGGAAGCGGATCAACTTCAAAAAGCTCTCGTTTATCAGACGGCTCCAGACCACGCCAAAAGCAACAGGTAATTCTGTTTTTGATGTAATTGTTGCTTATATATCATTTATGGTTATTCGGTATGTTAGAGATATAAAACTGTTTGTGTTTTCACCTAAAAGTTTACACTTTAGGAGATTTGGACCTTAATAAGTTATCATAGATTTGTTTCAATTCTTCATTTAAATGTAAGCAACACTATATAGAGTGGGCTTGAACATTGATCGTATCCTTCAAGCCCAAATAACTTTTGCATGAGGGGGGAATTTAACATATTAAAAGTACCTCCGCCTAAAAGTTTAGCCAACTGTCGATGCATATTATGGATATTGGCCATACGATATTTGGCGTTTTGATAAGTAATCATTAGTTGGTTTTTTTTTATTTTTTATCAAATGTCGTTTTGTTTCACGAGAATATTGAGGCGTATCGTATCTGATGTGTCTGCAAGCATTCTAGGGTATTTAGATTTTACTTTTATATGGAAAAATATTTGCGGTCTTGATTTCTTCTCTATAAATGCAATGATTTCCTTTATCCTTTTTAACTTATAAAACCCATTTGATCGTGTTGATCAAATTGCGTTATTACAGAGTAATTCAGACGATAATATTTCTCCGTCTGCTAAGAAGCGAGGCCTCAAAGGCCTTCCGTGGAAGGATTTCAAAAGGGGTGGATTTGGTCTCGGGAAGGAGGAGACGTCGATGGGGAAGATATCCATAAAGAACACATCTAGCAAGCAAGGAGATAAGTCTGAACCTGTTCGCAAGAGCAAGAGAGTACCCAAGCGACGTGTACTGGATGGAGAATTTGACGATGATGCTGATGATGAGATTCGGTACTTAGAAAAACTTAAAACATCAAAAGTTTCTGCAGTTTACAGAGATGAAGAAGAATCAAGCAGGAAACATCGAAAACTCTCTAGCGTCTCTAATATGGACAATGCTGCCTCATCAAGGTCAGGCAAAGATGGCAAGAAAAGATCTAGATCTGATAGAATGCTCGAAGATACAGATTATGAGGATGAAGTGGAATCAGGGTCTGCTGGAGAGCTAGAGGATAAGAAAAAGAAAAAGCAGAGGAAGGAATCTGTTGATGTATTGATGGACACTAAGAGGGAAATGACTCTTACAACGCGTCAACGGGCCCTTCAATCAGGCAAAGATGCCTCTGCATCTAATGCGAGTTTAATCGAGTTTCCCAATGGATTACCTCCTGCCCCACCTAGAAGTGAGTATATTGTACTATATTCTTTTATCAATTTCATGCCAGAGTCGTTAACATGTTCCTTGACTACAGAGCAAAAAGAGAAGCCTACGGAAGAGGAGCTGCTGTCAAAGAAAACCGAGGCTGCCATTAGGCGTAAAATGCAAGTTGAGAAGGCTGCTAGGGAATCTGAGGTTTGTTTTTGTTCTCTCTAAATTACAGGTTTTTTCCCCCTCATTATGTTCGTTTGATTTTACACTGGAAAGCATATCCATTTAAATTCATTTTCTAGGCTGAAGCTATCAGAAAAATACTTGGTCAAGACTCTAGCAGGAAAAAGCGAGAGGATAAAATAAAGAAGCGCCAAGAAGATTTGGCACAGGTTTGGCTGGGTTAAATGAGTTTTCTGTATTCTATTTAATTATCTTTTTTGTTAGCTTAGAGTTTTTATAAAACTGTTCTTTGCAGGAGAAGGCAGCCGAAGCAGAAAAGCATGCATCAAATACCATCAGACATGTGATAGGTCCTACTGGGACAGTGGTGACTTTTCCCAAGGAAATGGGGATCCCTGCGATTATAAACTCCAAGCCCATCAGGTATCAAGCTATCCTAATTTGATGCATGTGACATGTTAAACTATCTTCCTGGTAACTTGTTTATGTATGTTTGGCAAACTTGGAGAAAGAAAATGGAAATGATGAGAACTGATAAAATGTGTTATATACAAAAACACAAATCTCTGTGTTCCCCTTTGGTTTTAGTTGTTTCCATGATTTTGACAACAATCACTGGGCAGAAGTTAGATACTCAAGCACATATGTTACGCTTTGCTAATTTGATGTATGGAACCTGTTTTTGTCTATCTTCTTGAGGATTCTTTTTGATATGTTTCACAAATAAAATAAGAAGGGAAAGGATACAGATTGATCTTCAAAAATGGTTCTGTTTATTTTTTAAAAAATCCGAGTGAGTGCCTTTGCTTTAGCTGTTTCCTCTATTTTGACCATGATGAAGACTGCTTATGATTAGATGTTAGAAAATCATGTTGCAAGTTTGTTTGGAAAAACACATCAAAATGTTCTTCTCTACTAACGATATCAATGAATATTGTTTCAGTTATCCTCCACCTCGCGAGAAGTGTGCTGGTCCATCATGTACAAATCCGTATAAATACCGGGATTCAAAAACCAAGGTTCCTCTTTGCAGTCTCCAATGCTACAAGGCTGTCCAGGCGAAGACTACTGGGGAAACTACCATCTGATGTTGTCAATAGTCCTCCATTGTTGGCTTCTATTACTTATATGTCACCATCGATATGTTTATCTATGATACAGGCTTTAGGCTAAGAGCAATTACGCGTTGAGCGTTTGGTAGAGAGGTCATATTTCGGATTATTCATTGCTCTGTATGTTTATTTTTTATTTTTTAATGTTGGTATAAGAGATTTTGTGATAATAATTAATAGTATCCAGTCAAGTGGAAACGGATACAGCTTACACAGACCTGTCTTGTTTCGTTTCTTGCCCTGGTTTTTTTTATTACCAATTATGTTACTAGATAGATGTCATTTTGGCAGTAGCTTGCAATATGGACAGTCAAAGGGTCTTGTATACTTTTTTTTTTTTGAATGCACGACTTCTAAAATAGTTGGTATTGTCTTGAGACTTTCATTTTTCCAATGCTGACTGTCAATATACTGGTGTATGTTAGTTAAATGGCACCATATGTGTTTACATCTTAAGGTAGCAACTTTGTAAATTGTAATAGAACAACTATGACTTGACTCTTGAGAGCTCATATTGTGGATTGATCATTGTCGTGCTTGAGATTTTTGGAGGGATAAGTGATGGTCTCAGTTGGGGACAATAATGGATTCCATGTAGAATCTATCTAGTCTAGTAGTAAGAAAGTCCCTTAAGTGGATTTGTTGAGGGATTTGATTGAGAATTAGATGTTAAAGAGAGCGGAGGGACTTAAAGAGTAGCTTCCTCTCTTCAAATCAATGATTTCATAATCGGACTAGAAGACTGAATTGGTTGAGTTGGAAATCAGAGTTGAGTCCGATCTAGTCAGACAACTAAAACGGTCAATTGGAAGGAAAAAAACCCGCCGAAACAGTTTTAAACCAAACAGAACTGGTGTGTAACCATTAAATCAAGTCTAGTTTTGAAAACACTGTCCAGTCCAAAATGAATGTTAAAAAATGTGTCTCTGTATTCTTTTTCTCAAGGAGTTAAGGAATAGACTTGAGTTAAAATGTGGCATAGTTTTATATAAGATATGATGTTTCACACTACTTTTTTCAAAGTATTTCAATGCGAGACATCTATTAAGAGCCAACCTTTATAGAGAGTTAGTATTGGAGAAACTTCTCTAATGATAGCTACTTGTGAAATGCATCTCTAATGATAGCTATTTGTGAAATGCAATATGAATTGGTACAAAAAGTAGTCTTTGTGAAACAAAGATTGGCAAAGGGTTTCAATTCTTATCACCCCATAGGGATTTTCCCTTAGATTTTGAGGTATCTATAGATATTTACAAATGTCCATAACATTTATTTTGAAAAAAATGGATTACTTTAAAAAATATTATTATTTTATGATTACCTAGAATTCCGTCCTCCTATTTTAATGACACAAAATATTAGGGTATTTCTGTTTAGTAGATACCAACACATATATAAGCCAGACACAAATATCATATTATATGTGCCCATTTATTCTCATTTATATCCCTAAAAATACTTCATTCTCATTAGTGTATGTTCCATTTTCTTTTTAATTAATTTATTAAAAAAGAATTAAAGTTCATATTTTTTTCTTTCAATTTTGATCAAATATTAGGTTATTTCTCTTATTTTTATTTTATAAATAATTTTTTTTATGGTCAAATACCTTCTATAGTCTTTTATGTTACATGTTTGTAAGAAAATAATTATGTAATTTTTTTAATAATTAGTCCTTTAAGTCATAAAATATTTATACAATTATCATTTTTCAATCATTTTTATTAAAAATACTTACTTGGCAAAAAAAAAAAAATACACCTATAAATTTATTTTGAGAGTAGTTAATTTGAATTACAAGCTTAGCATTCATGAATGAGTTTGATTAAAAGAAGGTAACTGTCTTAATAGTTGAAGCAAAGCAAATCGAATAATGGCGCTCACATCCTCTATTCGATTTGGTTCTCTTCTTCTTTCCCCATTTACACCTACTACTTCTTCTTCTTCTTCTCACACTCTTTCTTTTGCTTCACCCTCTTCCCGCTTCTCCTCGTAAGTTATTTTCTTTTCTTAACCGTTATTACACAATTTTGTGAATTTTCATTTCTCTCTAGCAACATGTATCACCAACTCATTTTCTGTATTCTTGTTATTTTTTCTATTGGGTTTAAGCAATTCTACTACTGCTGAGCATACACTGGTTATGATTTTTTCTATCAAGTGGATTAAACCCTTCTTTGATTTGCAGGAAATTGGGAGGAAGTAGAAACGTTACTCAAAAATCTGATTTGAAGGTGAAGGCTGTTTATGTTAATGATTTTTTGGCCTCTGAGGCTGATAAGAATTTAAGTCATGGAATTTGGTCCATCAGGTGTTTTAATTTCTCTTGTTAATTTGTTATTGGTTCCAAAAGGTGTACAATTGATTATGACATGTTTGTTTGCTAAATAGAATTCATTTTGCCTCCAAAATTGATACTACTTGAACCTATGATCCCTAACTTTTGATTCTAGAATTGATTTTACAATTTCTTTTTCTTTTCAAAGTTATTGATCAACCCATTTTTACACAAACATATACATTACAAAATCACTTTACATTCAACTCACTTTTAGGCAGAATAAACTTTACCAAATCAATTTTTGTCACTGCAGAAACATATACTAAGTTTTTAACTTTGTCTCATATATTGACTTTGCCTTTGAAGGGAAGATTTGCAAGTCCCGTCTTCTCCTTATTTCCCTGTACATGCACAAGGACAAGGACCACCACCAATGGTGCAGGAGCGTTTCCAGAGTGTTATTAGTCAGCTTTTCCAATATGTAGGTCTTTCTTAGAGAATGATATGTTTTTGGATCACTAATATGCTTTTGGTATTTAGATTAATAATAATTTGTTTTTGATACTTAGAGAATAATACGTTGTGGAGGACCGGTTGATGATGATATGGCCAACATCATAGTTTCTCAGCTTCTTTACCTTGATGCCGTGGATCCTAGCAAGGTATGTTCTTCATCTTTTTGTTATTAAAAAGCTCATGGTTTATCTTTATATGCCTTGGTCCATGCAAAACCATACCTATGCATTTCTTGAAGATGTCATTGAATACTTTTATTTGTTTTTCTCCGTTTTCTATATGAATGTTACCCTGAGTCTGTCTTTAATATTTCCAAGTATTTCTTAAGCTCAATTTTTTGTAATACAAGCTCCTAATCAACTACTAATTTTGTGATATCTTGATTTAGGATATTGTCATGTACGTAAATTCTCCAGGAGGATCAGTTACAGCTGGTAATAATTATTTTTTGTTAATCGTCCTTACATTTGTTTTATTTTATTCAATCTATGTGTAGACTTAAAGAAAAGGAAATGTATTATTTTGTTTAAAGGACTGATGCACTAAACTTCTGTTTTTGTTAGGGATGGCGATATTTGATACTATGAGGCACATTCGACCTGATGTGTCCACTGTTTGTGTTGGATTAGCAGCAAGGTAATCATTAAAGATTACCTTAATTCTCACACTTTACCACCAGTAAAAGCTGTCATTTGAATGTTTTGATCTTGTTTTTGTATCAGCAGAACTTGTTACTAAGTTCTGTTGAATGCTAGGAGAAATAATATATCAATTATTTATTGTCTTGAGACCCTTCCTCCCTCACCGTAATTGTGGGTGTGATGTTCTTCTGATGATATGTGTATGTAATGGTTTCTGCAATATAGGTTTCTTGATAGCATTATTATTATGGCACTGAAATTGATTGATAGTTTGTTGTATGCTTGACATTTTCGCAATCAGCATGGGTGCTTTTCTGCTAAGCGCTGGGACCAAAGGTAACGATTCCCTTAACTTGCAATACTGTTTTGGTCCTTGGTTTTTATGTTTTAGGAGTTTTTCATTTCCCTAAAATTTGGGGTTTGTCATATCTCTGTTTCCTCGATAAAAGAAAAAAGCTTTGTCTAACATTATCCTCTTCCTCACTTCTGAAGGAAAGAGATACAGCTTGCCAAATTCAAGGATAATGATTCATCAACCGCTTGGTGGGTTTCAAGGAGGGCAAACTGACATAGATATTCAGGTATAAACCTCATTTTCCCATCTCGTTGTTTCTTTTTATTAGTTTATATTTCTGTTGTCAATAGCGGCTGCGCCACCCGCTACAGCGGAGTGGAAAAAATCAGCCCACCCCACCGCTCCTAGCTGCGACGGAGTCAAAGCAACCCGCTATTCAGCAGTGTGGGGTGGAGTCAATGCTGCCAAAGTGGCCTCTACACACACCACGCAGAAAGACGGGCTTGCCCATTACTTTAAACCGTTTTAAGGGTAGTTTTGTAATTTTTGAAACGTTAACTTCATGAATTATGAATACTTCATGAATTTTAAGTAACGTTTAAGGTATTTTAGTATTTCTTTTTGAACAATATGGTCTTTTAGTATTAAATATATTAGTGTCCGCGCCACAAAATAGTGCCCGCTACGCAACCCGCTCCCGTGCTGCACCAATTTTTGGGGTGGCCGCGCCGCGCCGCATTTCCGCTTTGACAACAGAGGTTTATATACTTTGTTATTGAAAAATAAAACCCATCTAGATAGTTGAAATTGAACAAGTATTATGGGTTCTGGAATTTTGAAGGACTCAAATCTGTCTGACTGAGGTTGATGAAAATCCATGGATAGAAGTGCATTGTGCTTATGTTATCAATGGGCCAAATTGGTCTCCGGTGTAAAGAAGGAAAATCCTTACCGAGAAATGGTTTATTCTGTTGTGGTTATATCTCATATGAAGTTTTATCCTTTGGTTCAAGAGTAATATCAATTCTTGAGGTGCGGTTTTGGTATAACTGCCAAGGGGAGCCAAAAATATAGAATATGAAATTATGATTAAACCTTTCAAATTTTTCTTTTATTATATGAAAATTTAATTCATTTGATTTAAATAATCAAATAAATATATGAAAGAGTACATAAAGTAAATTACAAAGTTGGGGGATGTCATGGCATGTATCCCCTTCCCCCCACCTGTGTTGAGTAACGGGTTAAGGTGCTAGTTACATCTTGCTCTTGGATATCTTAGTCTGTGAAAATCTCTTTCAACTTAAAAATACTTGAGAGTTGAGACTGTTCAATTGATGATGTTTTTGCATTTTCACCTACTAAACCCATGAAAATCTCAATTTAGCAGTCTAATCTTTCATTCATCGGATGAAATAATCCAATCTAGTATTAAATCAGTTTCTGGTATTCATGGGAATACCAAATTAGTAAAAGAGGACCTAAAGTCCAATTTTTTGTACCATTCCTTATCATTGTATTGTTAGGTTTTAGTAGCACTTTAGTCAGATTGGCTTCCGCTTTGTTTTCTTCGACATCTCACAATTCACAAATAGTAATATCACCTATGGCTTCATCAAAGGAGGACATAATGGATTTTCTAGTTTTCTTGCTTTTTTTAAGTATGACAAATACTTTTTAGATAACTAATTATTAGTCATAATCCTCAGGCAAATGAAATGCTGCACCATAAGGCAAACTTGAATGGGTATCTGTCCTATCAAACTGGCCAAAGTTTAGAGAAGATCAACCAGGATACCGACCGTGATTTTTTCATGAGTGCAAAAGAAGCCAAAGAGTATGGACTCATAGACGGTGTCATCACAAATCCCCTCAAAGCTCTCCAGCCATTAGCGTCTGCAGCCGAAGTTAATGATAGGGCTAGCGTTTGAACCTGAGAGAGACTGTTGCTTCATTTTGAGTGAACCGCCGTAGTGTTAAGAAAGAATGATCAATCTTCCCATGTTGATATCCGTGTGAAATTGTGCCCGAAAGTTGAGGTAAAAATGAACACAGGATGTTTTTTTCCCGTTCAAGTTTTCATGATTTTTTGTTCTGTTGTGATCATAAGTCATTCATATAGCGAAATTGGATTTTTTTTTATATACATATTTTTTGGCTTTTTGACTTCATTACTTGATTAGTACTGTCTCAAAATGCTACGGGTGAAGAGGAGTGCTAACAACACCCTCTCCAACACCCACTCTCCCTAACACCCACTCTCTCGTTAGATGAAATTAATGTGGATTGTACACTTTGAAAATAGATTTCACATAAAGTGGTGAGATAGACCTATGAATTCCGCTCTTTACCCAAACAGTTTTGCTCATTCCCAAAGTAAATTCCCATTTTACCCTTACGTGACTTAACCTATGCTAGTACAAAATGTTACGTGACTTAAGTCACGCTAGTGTTAGCTAAACCAAAACAGACAATGAGTAGCGTGAGTTAAGTCACGCTAGTTTTAACACTAGCGTGAGTTAACTCACGCTGGTTCTGAGCACGCACCAGAACAGACCGGCAGTAGCTACTGTCTTGTTCCCTGTTTATATTCGTTCCTTCGTTCGTTCATACATAGGAGCAACCGTTCATTCATTCAACCAAAACTCATAATTTAGAGAACATGCATTCATTCATTCATAATTTAGAAACGCAATTTTAACGAAAATTAAGTCAAATGTCATAAAGAGGCGCAACCGCGCAAATGTAAATGTATTACATCTAAATCCAACAAAATGTTATAAAAATACTACAAATATAAAAAAAGTGCTCCTGTGGACTATGACTCCTAGACCTCCTCCTCGGAGCCTGCTGATGGTCAAACACGCTATAATCGGTCCGGAGGCCCTCCAAAATGCTGAAGAAGAGTGGGTTTGAAACCACCTCTGGAATCTGCATCGCATGCTCCACTCTGCTTCTGATTCTGCTGATGACCTACAATGGATCATAAGGATGTCTGGCCCCCTCCTGGTCAATAAGAATATCCTGGTAGACAGGTCTCGGCATGACATTGTCAGGCTCTGGAGCAGGGTTGACGATGAAAGGATGGGATACACGGTAGAACCACCTAATGTACCTATCTGAATGTTTCCAAGGCTCGTCGTCTGGGACCTGGTGACCCCTCTGCTGCTGGGAAACGACATGTAGAGCAAACTCCAAGAAGGCAGCAGCCATATCTGCTAGGGCAAGAGGCATAACCGTAGTAAGAGGTCGGGGAACCCTCTGAACATGTCCGTACTGCCTCAGAACCCGCTCCGGCAAGTGACGCACCGTCCTTTGTTTGCCGGCCATGATCTGTCCAGAGTACCAGCACACGTCCTGAAAAGGCGTCACGTCTCGTCGGTGCTCGTACGGCCTCCAGGTGACATGATAATGCTCCATCGAATCCAACAAGCCTATGAAGTGCTCAGCATCAGCAAACCCCCTTTTAGGTTTCCATCTACCCGTGAACGGGTTATGCCGTTCGTAATCATCATATTTCTTCCTCGGAACGACATGTCTGATGTGAGCTATAACTCATCCCTGCCAACCCAAAAAGACAGATTTATATCAGCACACAAGTATCATACAAAAAAACTATACATTTACGATTAACTTAAAAAAAATAAGAAAATAATATATTACCACAAGCAAGGTCATGTAACCACCAACGGAGCCAACATGTTCGCTGGAGGTAAGATTCAGCTGCTCGTACAAGAAAGCAAGTCCCATCGTGCCCCATGACCACGTGCCTATGTTAGGCAAATCCCGAATCGCAACCATCCAAAGCAGACTAATGGTTTTGATGTTCTTGCCGGCAAAAAGGGTGTAGCCAAGCAAGAGCAACAAAAACACCTTCACACAGGCGGGCATAATATGACTCAGCTCCTCCTCCTCCTCCTCTGATAAATCCTCCCCCAGCAAATGGTTACATCTATTCAACAGGTGCTCATAACGCTCTTTCAGGGCCGTGTAAGTGACACATGCACCAAAATCACTCACCTGCCCAACCGCTTCCTCCACCGGAAACAATAGGTGAGTCACCAGCAGATCTACAACATGGTCATGATCTAACTCATCCTCCTGAATGAGCCGTCCAGCGACGGGGATGCCTAGAAGACAAGCCACGTCATCTAGTGTGATGGTCATCTCCCCAACAAGCAGATGGAAGCTGTTGGTCTCCTGATGCCATCTCTCAGCCATAACACACACTAACCCGTGGGAGATGCTTTTGTACCCAGACAGAAGGAGGGGCCTAAGACCGGATGCATCCACCGAGTCCCAGAACCAAGGGTTATCATCTACCGACAACGGAAGGGACAAAACAGAAAGCCTAAGATTTCTCCCGTGCAAGACGCCAGTCATCTTACGATCCGCTTGCAACTGAAATACAAAAAAACAATTTAAATTAGTAAAATAAACATGAAATAATAAAGTATAAACATTCTATGTAAAATATAAATCAATTATACTTAATTACGTAAAATAAGCATGACATATTCTACACAATCATACTTAAATTAAATAAACATAACATATTCTACGTAAAATAAACTTCACATAATAATAAACTTTAAATATTCTACGTATAAAATAAATCAATTATACTTAAATACGTAAAATATCATTAAATTAAATAAAAACAATTATACTTACTGTTTTATCGTTCCAAAGCCTGCATGCCACGTGTTTACCGAAGTTCGGTAAAAGTGACATCTCATAAGGCCCCCTGGAAAGTCCCATCCTTGTCCTTCATAACAGGCTCTGCATGCTGCTGCTCAGGATGCTGCTCGTGCTGCTGCTCAGGATGCTGCTCTTACTGCTGCTGCTGAGGAGGCTACTCAGGAGGCTGCTCAGGCTGATACCCCTCATGAAACTGAGGCTGATACCCTTGGTGATACTCATACCCCTCCTGATATTGATAACCCGGCTGAAATTCATGCTGCTCCTGATAATGCTGCTCCTGCTGGTACTGTGTCGGGTCCATTATCTGGGATGGAGCCGTCTGTGACGTTGATCCCCCTGCATCATCTACAGTAGCAAGTCTCGTGGTCCCCACTCTCCCTCAACCTCGACCAGCCGGAGGGATTAACGCTTCTTCTCCCTCTGTGCACTACCAGTAGGGGCACGCCTCCCAGCCCTAAAACTGTCATTCATCTCCTGCTCAGACATATCTGCACAAAAAGCAAAAAGTCTTTAACATATTTTCACACGACATAAAATTTCGACAATGTCATCTTTAATAATACAACAACACTATAATGTCGACAATGTCATTTGAATCCATAAACTACCACATTGTAGTCAAATTAACTATAATCAACATTAACAAACAAAACTCTAACTAATTACATCATTAACAATCCAAAAAAACAAAAAAATTATCATTGAGACATTTCACCGAACACATAGTGTGCAATTTTCAAACAACTATGTAATCTAACAATTTCTAAACCCTAAACTACCACATTGTACCCTAAACAACAATTCCTAAGTTAAATCATCACTAACAATCATAATCTATAACATGCAAGCAAAATTTTAGAAAACCTAAAAATGTAAATTTTTTACAAAAATTTCAACCAAAATAATGCAAAGAAGTAGGATAATCATCACTTACTTGATATTGTGGACGAATTTGGTTTTGAATGGCACAAGATTGATGAAATTCGAATTTGGGGTGAAATTTTCGTGTTTGGCAGAAGTTGAAAATGAGGAACTGTGTTGCTGTGTTTTGCTCTTAACTTACTTAACTCACGCTGCGTGAGTTAATTTACGTAGGGGTATATCCGTCATTTACTTTGGAAATGAGCAAAACTGTTTGGGTAAAGAGCAGAATTCTAGACCTATTTTACTCAATAAGAGAGTGAATTTTTTTGAGCAATAAGAGAGTGAGTGTTGGCTAAGTTAATTTTAAATTGATTTAAAATGCCGGTATCTCAAATGTAAACTTGTGTTTTTTGAAAGGAAAAAAAATTCTACTTTATCCAACTGAGTTTTTTTTTTGTTATGCACCAAGTTCACTTTTTGCAAATCTTACACCTTTTTTCTTTTTCATTCACAACACAACCAAATAAAGTTAGTATTTTTTGTTTAAATTAAGTAGACATATGATTAAGGATGTGAACATAGAAATAATAGACACAAACAAATTAGCATATCAGCATCATAGAAAGGATAACAGTCACCCGTCTCTTTTTAAAAATGAAAGTTCTTAAATAGACAAATAATGCAAACAAACAGAACGTAATTTGGTAAAAAAAAGAACCTTAAAAATCAATATGTTACAAACCCGTAGTTTAAAAGGAGACATGTATATTGTACCAAAACAAAAGGAAGACATATATACAATTTTACCTAAATTAGAGTGGCATGGACTTTTTCAAAGCTTTATCTATGTTGCTCCATACATTTACGATAATGGCAACAAAGGTGAGCACTCAACTCAAGAATCATGACAGCAAAATATATAAACAAAACATGTCACGATTGCCAAAAGAAAACAACACTTTCTCCTCCATCCATCATATGAGAGGCACCCAAGAAAAGTAAAACCTCGTTCTACTGAGTGCTGCAAAATGTAAATGTAAATAAATACAAAGCACTAAAACGCGTAAACCTCGTGGTATCTTTTTACTAGAGAAAAAAAATACTATATCAGCCTAGTTATTATCTAGTTTAAAATGTTTCTCTACCATTTGAATCAACTTTTTATATGAGAGCACCAAAATAAATGTATATTACAGATTTTTTTTGTTTCTTAATGTATTCTCAATGCATAAATTTTTATTTATATTTATAAGAATCAAAGATCGAATTTCTGATCAGACGTTTAAAAGACTCGAGGCGTTTATCACTTAGACCACACAAATTTGGTATAAACCATTGATTGTGAAACATCATTCAAAAGTTACACGCAATCAAGATTTCTCAAAAGATTGATTTTGTCTACCACTAATTTCTTCTCACCAGGGCATAGCTATGAACTACACGCATTCATGTTTGCAAACTATCCATAGCAAAACTTCAAATTGCAGTCGCAGTTACTTCATAATTTTTAATATTATTGATGATCACTGTTAAGTGTGTATGATGCAATCTCAACTGCTGTTGCATTACGACTGTGGAGACAAAAAATAAAAAATCTTAACTTAGCGCGTATATTGCGTGTAAGTATACAAAGAGTAGGGACGTAGTATTGCGTGTCAGTATGAGGCGGATATAAATAAAGGTGGGAAATAAAAAGATGCCAAATTTAAAAACTACCTGAAATTGATATGTGGGATGTTTGTAGCATGCCATATATGAACAATACATTTTGTTACATTCTTCTAGACAACAAACACATAAAAAAAACACTTGAATCAATCAAGAAGGGGCAACAGGAATCCTTTCATCAGAAAAAATGCTCCTCGTAAAGTGTAAAATAGATGAAGACATAGGTAACTCCTCAAGCTCATCGAAAAAATCAAATTCTTCTGATTTAGATGCTGACAAATTCTTTAACTGTGCATAGCAGAGTGGCTCTTCCTCTAAGAGAAGATCTATTTTGTCAATGTGGCTTTTTTCCATATTTAGTTTGAAAGGATCTTCTTGGTCTATAATGATGTCCTCTGAGCAGTGTGTTGGGGATTGTAAGTAATGAAAATTTTCTTCATTTGTAACTTGATCACTACTCACAGTGCTCTTATTACTGTTAATTTCCTCTTCTATCTGTTTCTGTTCTTGGTTTTCTTCCTTAGAAGTAACTGGGAGATCTTTGATTGTTTCGGTTTCAGATTCTTTTGGTTGTTGAGCTAAATTTGTGGTGGAGGAGAGGGCAGTGGGATCTGGATGGTTATGTGTTGAAGTATAGGTGATGATGAGCAATGAAGCATCTGTGCTGCTTCTCTCTACTTGTTTTTTGGCTGAACAGCCCTTGCATGTGCTGCACCTATAATATCCCCTGTATATTTGTACCAACATTAAACAAACTGCAATAGGAAGTGCTAACACAAACACCGGACACGATACTAAAATTGACAAGTCTCGACACCAATATTAATTTGAAAAAAGGAAATTTTTGAATATAACCACATGTGTTAGTGTGGGAAACTGACACCGACGTCGCTTTCAATATGAAGAGTAGGTGCTAGTGTAGCATATTCAATTCTAGAATTCAACTTGTGTAGCCTTAGAGTTGAGAACTTCCAAATTGGCAAGGAATCCAAATTAGTTCTTAACTTATCATAGTCAATTAAACCCACTATTTTTATCAAAACCATTTATTGATAGAACCATATTTTCATGTGGTTCTTATACAAAATATCATAAAAACTTGAGTTGGAAATGTTCTAATTATAAGAATGCTGTCTTATATGCAAGATCTTAAATCATCTCTAAGGCCAATTTCTATGAGTAATTGTGTTTAAGTATTGTGTATAAGCTGAATGAATCAGTTTGTTTTGTATTTGAGTCACATTAAGAAACTTCTTTGGATTCTCTTGCCACTTGGACCACGTTCTGTGACTCTAGTTGGATAAATTAATATACCCCTATTGATTCTGTCAGAATATATTTCTATGAATAGTTGTAACTAACAAGAGATATGAGTCAATAAATCGATCATTTTTGTTATTTTGTTCATAAAAAAAGAACAAATTATCACATCATAATAAAAGAAAGTTCATAAAAACAAGCATCATGACTGGCATTTCAGATTAAATGAGTGTCCGGTGTCCGACCGACACTGTCACTGACATACCACCAACACATGCAGTGACATTCAATCATTTTAATTTATTAACGATGTTTGTACATGTTAGTGTCAGTGTCGTGCTTGATATCCATACATGTGATTCAATTAATGAACATCATCATGATTATCATATCTAGTGGAAAGAATGCACACCTTGGATATGGAGAGCCTTTGATTGGTTTTTGTCCGTATTTCCTCCAAGACCAAAAATCTGAAGGAAGTCCTTCATTCTTCACCTTGCTAACATTCTCTCCAATCCTCACAGTCACAACCGTTTTCTCAACCATTTTCCTGAGACATGCACAACATATATAAAACATGCAAGCTAGCTAGCAACATCACTTTACCAAAAACTATAAAATTAAGAAACTTGCTAATAACCAAATAAAATATCAAACTCTAAGTTCTAAGCATAACTCACCGTTTCTTAGATACTTGAGATTCTGGTTTGAGCTCTAAAGATGTTTCTGACTCAAGTTTGGGGGAGGCATTACTGTCCATAGCTACCTTAAATTCAATGATTTCTTGCTGCTGCAATTGTGATCTGAGATTTTTTAGATTTAAGAGAGGAAAATAAGAAGTTAAATATATTTGATAGAGAAATTAATAGAGTAGATAGGGAGGGAGAAGGAGAATGAATAGATAATGGCAAATTAAGTGAGCAAGTTGCTATGTCTCTCTTTTCTTTTCATTCATTTAATATAAAAGCAGGGAACAACTATGCACGTATCAATGCCACCAGCCCCCAGCAACCCCACCTTGCAAATTGCAATATAATAATACCATCAATCACATTTATACGTTATTATCGATCACTTCTTTAACTTATCTACTTATGCTTAATAAATTTTGGATATTGTATTTTAAAAACTTCACCTATACATTATAAAAATAAGGTGGCTAATTGCTACTCAAAGTGTAATTTTTTTATACGTACAACTAATTAAATTACACAGCAATATCATTTTATTTATTTTAGGAGAATATTTTATTTTAAAAGAATATGCTTAATGCATTTCATTTATAATAATAGATTTGATACATGTTAGGATGTTAGAATAAATGTATAGCTTCCGACAAAGCCACCCTAAACTATGAACAGTTTCGTTTGTTTGTCTTTTAACATAATATTTTGGTAACCGGAGTTTCTTCAAGTTCTAATACACTTAAGGTAAATTAATTCAAAATTCAATTTACTTTAAAATAATAAAATATAAAAAAAATACGACATTAAACAATTGGATGATGAGTATAATTTTTATATGTTATGTATCATATTAATAAAGCTCAAGGGCATCAAAACATTTCTCATTATTTTATTATTTTAAAATATCTAGATAGTGATGTGATTTGATGTATGTATAATAAAATTAGCACCAATCATGTATATTTGAAATCAAAAAATAAATATATTTATGAAGAAAAAAATTATATTTATAAAAATATGATTATCCCCTTGTTTCAAAAATAAAAATAAAAATATGAATATCCCTTAAAAATAAGAATATGAACATAAGCATCACAACCATAAATAATGAGATATTTTCGGTGATGGCTGCACAAAGGGTGGGCCAGGGCCATCATTTCACTGTATAATGCCACGTGGACTATGTATCCTACATGAAACCAAACAGAACATTGAAATCTCATTTCAGAGGAGAAGAGTGGGAACAATGCATTGTTCGAAAAATGCTAACGGTATTCATTTTAATATATGTTTTTCAACGTATTTCTTTAATTGATTAAAATTTATATGGACTCATCAAACTTATATGAAATTGAGAAGAATTAATGTGAATTTTAACCAATAGAAAAAATAAGTTAAAAAATATGTGTTAAAATACGTGTTTCTAGCAATCATATGAATTGATTATTGTTTTTCTTTTTCCTAGTGAGCAAAGCAAATTTATCTCATATTATTATAGAGCTGCCCTGGCTAATTCTAGCTTGCTTCTTAGTAAACTCAAACAAAGAGTTTGGCACAACAAGAAATACAATCTCTAATGACACAATTAAAGTAGGATAAATCACAATATACTCCATCCGATCACTATTATAAGTAAAATTTTACTTTTTAGATATATTAAATAGTTAATGCATCTAGTCTTTATTATAAACTAGATACATTAATTATTCAATGTATTTGAAAAATGAAATTTTATTTATAATAATGATCGGAATGAGTAGTTTATTGAAGTTCTCAACAACCGTCTTTACATATATCAAGCTCAAATATAACTTCCCTGTATGCTTCGAACAGTGCCTTATTGCTCCAAAAATTTATTTTTCAGCAGGACCTTATCTTTGATAAATTTGAACTGATCATAAAAAGTAGTCTCAACTACATTGTTTAATAACAAAAAAAATTAACACATTTTTATATTGATTGTAGCAAAAAAAATAAGTTTTACTAAATTTTATAGATTGCGTATATATTTATGAAACTCGCATTTTATTTTGATAGAAGAGAATAGGTAAAAATAATAATACCTAAAGAGTATGATGATAACATTTCTCTTTTGAACAAAACATTTTTCTTTAGAACAAAAGGACATGTATATATCGCGATAAGTGCTTGTAAGTAAGGTGGGGGATGGAGTTGACACACTCTTTTGGTATGATAGGCAGTTTGGGTTGGCTTCGTTTTGTGTGCGTTTTCGGAGGTTGTTTGAGTTAGCTGAGAACAAATCCATTACGGTGGCAAATTTGTTTTCTCTTGGTGTGGAGCAGGGGGATGCGTGGAGGAGGAGGTGTAGGCGTAGGTTGTGGGCGTGGGAGGAAGAGATGTTAGAGGAGTGTAGGACTTTACTTCTTGATGTTTCTGCGCAAACTAATGTTTCCAATCAATGGGTGTGGCTTCCGGACCTGTCCGAAGGTTATTCTGTTTGAGGTGTGTACTCCATGCTTACGACAAAGGATGGCCCACTTGTGGCTTCAGTAGCGGACTTAGTTTGGCATCAGCAAGTACCTCTGAAGGTCTCAGTTTTTGCGTGGAGGCTAATGCGTGATAGATTACCCACTAAATCAAATTTGGTGTCTAAAGATGTCATTTCTTCCGAAGATTGCTTTTGTGTCTCCGGTTGCGGTTCTGTGGAAACGACGCAACATCTATTTTTATGGTGCACTACTTTTGCATCTCTATGGTCGTTGGCGCGGAACTGGATTGGTTTCTCGGGGATGGACTCTAATATTATTTCTGATCATTTTATACAGTTTATTCATGCAACAGGTGGTGGGAAAGTTAGACGCTCATTTCTTCAGCTCATATGGCTTCTTTGTGCCTGAGTTGTATGGAATGAGCAAAATAATCGCCTATTTAATAATTTTGTCACTCCCATTCCCAAGTTGTTGGATAAGGTTATAGCGTTGTCCCTAGGGTGGCTGAAAGCTAAAAATGACACGTTTGTCTTTGGGACTACTAGTTGGTGGTCAAACCCTTTTACTTGTCTGGGCATCGGCTAATTGTTTTGTTGTTTTGTCTTTGACAGATTGACTTTGTGTATCTTTGTCACACCTTGTGCTATTGGCACTACTTGTTTGTGGTAATCTAAATTGTAGTACTATGTATACTTGTAACATTGTAACCTCTAATTTAGTTGTTTTGTAGTTGTAGAGATAAACACATTTAACCAAATAATGTAAAAAAACGATCATGTTTCATTTTTGCGATGTGTTTCTTTATTCTTCTTTTACTAATTGTTGTTCTACCATAACCTATTTATTTATTTACTCATGTCTCTTAATTATTTTAGGTCCAGCCATTTGGCAATGGAATTCTTCATGATGAAATATATTCTTGGGCTCTAAGCCTCTTAAAATGATTGAGCAATCTATATGCTTTTGACAACAAAGGAAAAAAGATGAGAAGAAAGAAAAAGAAAATCGACCTAAAAATAGAAAGAAAAATAAATAATCTACCATTCTACCCCAACAAAGGACTCTCCACCTTTGTTTTACACCAACTCCCCACCATTCAAAATGCTGGTAGTTAAAACTTCAAGAGACATGAGACAGCTACTGCTGCTGACACTCAATCTCCATCGTTAAGAGTTTCAGTCGTATGGTATATATTCATATCCTTGTAAGGTTAACAAATTACTATTTTCATTAAGTTTCTTGTAGTTGTAAATCAATCACCACCCTATTTTCATCTATATTGAAGTGCCTCCTCCTCTTCTTAAACTAGAAATGTATGAAATTGTGGACTAACTTAAAGAATATGTAACATATTATTTTTATTTAAGTTTATTATATTGTTCATATTATGGGTGTGGATGTTTGTATTGGTTTTAAAACAAAAACTAATCATTTGATTCAAAGATTAAAAATAGCATGATATTCAATTTGAATTGCTTCTTCAAAAAGTATGTTTCAATTTTATGAAGTTCCGTTTGGATTGGATTGGATTGATTCATTTGGTTTTCAATCAGCACATAGTTATATATTGATATCATGTCCAATAAGTTGAATAACATTAACATATATCAAATATAATATACTAAAAACTAATATTACGAAATATTTTAACAAACAACAATTATATTTGAGACATATAAAATAGCAAAAATGCTATTACATTAAACTAATAAATATTGTTCAAAAACAAAATCAAACTAACAAATATTATAGGAAATTTTAAACTAGTCCTTACTAAATAACCAAGTTGATTGACGTTACTCAAAATCGATTTTTTCCACTATGCACAAATTTTAAAGATGTAAATCTTTGACCCCTACAATTTAAGATGACGAATTGGTCTCTCAAAAAAAAAAGGATGACGAATTGATGATTTACTCATAAATGTTTCATGAGCTAGTTTGTATTAAAAATAAAAGAAAACTATTTATTTGTTGAAAATAAATAAAAGAAAACTATTTACATAAAATTACCTATGTTTTCTCCATTAGTAAAACTGTAAAAGATAGGTTAAATTACAATACAAGTCATTTAAGTAATTTAATTGTAATAGACTGATTCGTTAAGTTTTTTTGGTACCACTTAAGTCCTTTAAGATAGGTTAAATAACTCTAACAATTTGGAGAATTATCTTAAAATGTAAGTTATTTAGAGCCTAAAAGTTTCCATTAAATAACTTAAAGACTAAGTGTTACAAAACATATTTAAAGGAATGACTTATTACAATTAGGTAACTTAAAGAACCTAAGTGATATGAAAAAAACTTGAAGGATCAATTTATCACAATTAAATAACTTAAATGATCTCTGATCTAATTTAGTCAAAAAAAAAATACTAGCAACTTATTTAACTATGGAATAACGATCCATCTTCTAGTTATTCTATAATGAAAAATATATTATATTATAGTATTCAAAACACCCAAAAGATGAACTGTGGATGTGGATAAATTGTTCCCCTGATCTGCCAAATTTGCAGCCAAAACAGCAATAAGAAACTCTATGTAAATATACCTTCCATTGTATTTGTACCAAACTAACGCGCAAAAGATAAAAATGAGAATTAACAAACTTGATACAATATATATATAAAATTCAATTAGTATATGATTCGTGGACACACACACATATATTGGTAGCTTAAGATTCAAAGACCACGTCCTAAAAACAAAACCTTAACTAAGGGACGTGGCAACCACCTTCAAATACCTTTTTCCGGCAACTAGTTGTTAAGTCACATATATACAGAGAAACCTTCAACGTTGAACTTCTAGTGTCTTATTAATAAAGCCTATGTATACATACATGTTAATTTGTCACATAGAATAGAACCATATCAAGACAAATGGGTTTGGAACACAAAACCAAAAATCTCTTCCATTTGTTTGCATCTTCAATAACACCAAGAGAAATTTTTTACTTCTTCACACACACACTTCTAAGCCTCTTCCTACCCCTCTCATTTCTTCTCCTAGTTAAACTCTCAGAAATTCAATACTATCTTCAACGCATTAATTTTTGGCATCAAAAATATTATTACTCATCACCACAAAACTTTTCCTATATTTTAAAACTTGCCCTTCATATAAACCCTTTTATTCTCTACTTTCTAGTATTCATTATAAGCATAGCTTCATTGATCCATGCCTTAACCAACAAAATTATAAATTTGAGTAATTCATCAACATCATCATGTTCAAGCAGCATTGTTCGACCTCGTCTTTATATTGCATGGATTCTCCTTTGTGTTTTCCAAGTTTGTGTTGGTTTAGGAATTGAAGGAAGCATTTTGGTGGGGTTATATGATTCTGAATCGTCTAGTTTTGGTGTTGAAAGGAGTTTCTTGAGCAGAGTGGTTTTTTTATTAGGATTGCATGAAACAACAAGAGTTTGGTGTAGAATGGTTGTAAAGCCAGTGGTGGATGACACGGTTTTTGGGGGTGTAATTAGAAAAGAAAGATGGGTTGAGAAATTGGGTGTGGCTATGTGTTTAGGAATTTTATGGTGGTGGAAATTGAGGGATGATGTTGAGAATTTGGTGGTTATGAGTGAGGCAAAGAAAGATCAATTGATGGATGTTGAAATTAATGATTATGTTGGGTGGTGTTTGTATTATTTGACATTAACAATTGGGATGGTAAAGGTTGTAAAGGGTCTTATGTGGATTTTGGCAATGATTTGTCCTTGTAGAAGGGAAATGGGGGTTTCTATGGTGGAACCTAGTGAGAATGATGATAAAGTATAAATCATTTTTTTATTTTTTATTTGGTAAATCTTGTATACTCTATGCAGAACTTCAAAAATCAATCTTTGGAGTAAGACTACAATGGACATTAAAGCTCCAATGGTCTAATTGTATTTTTATTCTTTTCTCCTTATTTATTTTGTCCCCACTCTCTAATTTTTGCTTTCTCCTCTGTGGCCAGAGATATTAGCATTACCATATTGCATCTATAACTTCTCAAAATTATACTAATAAAATTGGATTCAATACTATATTTACAAGTTGTATACGGAAATCCTCTAAAAAAAGAAGTTTTACACGGAAATATTTGTATTTACGATTTACAATACATACACCCAGTCAAAAATAAATAAAAAATTACAACACATACACAAAGTATATGATTTTATGTAACCAAAAAAAAGTATATGGTTTTATAAAAGGGACTTTGGTGGGAGGGGATAGGAGCAAAAGAGAGAGAAATCCTCATCTTTTTTAAAAGAGTGAATTTGCATAGAATGATAAATAATGACTTTTAATTAAAAAATAATAATTTTAAGAGTATTATAAAAACATACATTGAGTTTTGAAGAATTTATCTAAATCCTTTAAAATCTTTTAAAATCATTTACCAATACAATTTTAAAGTTCCTCCAAATTAGAGAGATTTTATATTATGAAAAAAAAAAATCAAAACATTCTCCTCTCAAATGCATCTACTCTTTCCACTTTCTTATTCCTTTTTTTCCCCAAACTCTCCTCTCTCAAATGGATCAAGTGAAATGTGAGATCAAGAGAAATGTGTACGCAATATTATATACATACAATTTCAAATTCTCGTCATTGTCATATACTCTTGTGCAATGGCGGAGCCAAATTTTTTGAATAGTGGGGGCAATGTATATATAAATTTGTAGTAAAGTCACCTTAAATAATTTAGAAACCCTATTCTAATTTGTAGTAGGGTCATCTTATATAATTTAGATGTCCATACACATCACTAAATGTGTGATGTGTTTTCACTAAAATATTTGAAATTTATCAAAACTGTGAACACCTCTCCAACTTGTTTTGTTATTCATTGTATAGACCAAATTGATTAGTGAAAAATATACTTAAAAATTAAATTAACTAACTAAAGACACATTTAAAAATCAAAATGACTAATAAAAAACAAAATTTGTTTTGTAATTTTAATAGAAAGATTGATAACTCATTTTGATTCGAAACCTCTTAAGTTTTTTCATAAATATATAATTACATTATTATCATATATTAATTATTAAGAAAAATGAAACCAACATAAATGATGTTGAGAGATGCAGAGCCAGACGTTTTTGTTTAATAGGTTCCATAACATCTGTATAAAATATTGATAAAACTTTCTTTTGAGGAAATATAATACATGAATAAATAAGTAATATTTCTATTAGTGTATATGTATGTAATGTAATATGCATGAAGGCATATACTTGGAAAATTTAGTGTATATATGATGCTATGGAATGTAATATGCATGAAGACATATATGTAATGTTTATTTCTATTAGCGTATATATATGATGCTATGGAGAATTTAGTGGGGGCAGAAGCCCACAAAGACATATACGTGGCTCCGCCATTGTTCTTGTGAACACTATAAAATATGGCATAGTTTAAAAGATTTTGAACTTTAGTCTCATTTTATTATCTTGAGATATATATTAAAATTCTTTTAATTTTAATATGCATCATAATTGGATGCTTAAGTCAATTTTGTTGGAATATGCACAATAACCTCTTAGCATGCAAGTTGTCAAAAAAAAAAACCCTTAGCATATATATATATATATATATTGTGCTTTTATTTTACCAACATTCCACATTTTATGAGGTCATAAATAATAAGTACAATGAATCATATCAATACTCCTATCGAGTATGATATTGTGTTCATGGAGTACTTATAAATCATAAATGTTCTAGTGGCCACATTAATCCACATCTTTTTCCTTTATACTAAGTGTATATGTTAATCCAATTTGGAGATTCTTGAGTTTCCTATTTATTTATGGATTTTCATAGCCTAAAACTTGGATTAATTGAATGTCGTAGAACATTTATCAATATTAACTAAATGTAATTACACTCTTTATAGGCTATCCCCGTAAGTAATTACTATTTTTTATACCTTTGTGGATATATGACTTTTATAAAATTGAAAACTCATTAGTAGAACTACTAACCACAAACTTATATAATATTGTAACTCATAATGATTTGATTAAGTCTGATATCTTGGGTTAGTCGGAGTTTATTATAGCATTTTAAATGCTAGGGCCAATATTGGATTACATATTCATAATTATATAATGTTAATTCATATTCATTATCCTTATCCTTATGTAAAATGTAAGTATTTAACATGTATGATTTTGTTTTCCCTATCGGATTCAATTTCTGCATTGTTAAAACTTGTGTTTCTTATGCTGTTATAATAACAAGTGCTTATATAAATAGTTTCCTTCAAAAAAAGTGCTTATATAAATAGTTGATACTTTAATAATTGATTAAGGTTATCCAAGTGGGAGAATTGTTTGATTTTATGGATTAGCCTTAGTCAATAATTAAAATAATATTATTATGTCAACTATTAATTCTAATTATAATATTGCACTAATTAAAATGATATTTATTAATGGGTTGTAATTAGAAACGGGTCGTGATGGGTTGGACCATTTCTCAAAGTAAGTCTGTTGAGAGGTCCCTCTCGTTATTGATGCTTATATATACAGACTATCTCATAGGCCAAATAACGGCTTCAACGCACTTCATTCTAATGGGCATCAAGAAGGGAGAGAAGAATCTTTCAACCTTACTTTGTTCTTTGACGACACTATACTATCCATGATCAAGGTACACGTTTAATGTATTTTATAATTTGTCATAATTTTATATTTATGATTTTAGGCTATCTCTGTTAAAAAATAAGCATATGATACACTAGTGTAAATACATGAAACTTGAGTTTTTTTTCAATACACACTTCACGTCCAACACTATACTATTAGATTTGGTGGATGAATATAAATGGTGGGTGGTTGAATCTATATCTCTTTTATCATGTTAGGTTTTATATATGAACTTTTTTTTTAATACTCAAGGTGTCACTTCATGGCTTGTTTGGATTTTAATCATTCTTTCCATAACGACAAATTTATACATAATTAAAATATTAATCTGGTCTGCTAGCGTGTTTACATAAGTAAAATATTAAGCCTTTTATAATTGCTGGCTAACGACTGCAATGAAAAAAACAATGACAAAATCACCATCCATCAGCATTACGTATTCCTTATAAATTTAATTTAATTTCATTTCATGATGGCATCAACATTTATATTTTATTATAAGTTTTCCACCTTGAGTAAATACTTGCACTCTCCTTCATATTTTTCTAGATAACACATTGTCTTACTTGCATTAAAATCACTTAAACCTTTCTTCATTTCTCTTGTAATCCGTCATGGAAATTGACCATTTTTCTTCCACTCATGACTTTGTAGAAGAAGTTGTGTTCCAAGACAAACAACATAGTTTTTCTGGAATACAATTGTTGGAAGAAATTAACAATCCTCTTCCAAAAGATAATGAACATGTACCCAACATGTTCAACAACCAAAATCATGATCAACAACAACAAGAATTCGAAGTTGGTAATTTCATATCATTATTAGAAGATATCAACTTAGAAACTAATCAAGAAAAGAATCATCACCACAAAGTTCCAATTCCAAAACCTTTAGAAAACAATATTCAGAAGATGCCACAATATTTATCATCCTTAGAGATTCTGAGAAATCATGGAAGCAGATTCAACAGGAAAAACACAATCAATACTAAAGCTTCTTCAAATTTGGAACAACGTCAAAAGATGTCAACAGAAGGAATAATAAGAGTAGCTGGAGCAAGGTATACTCAATATTCTTCTTCTCATTGGAGTGATAATTTTTGCATCCAAACACACCCTTATGGATTTGACCTTAATGGTTTATCTGAGGAAGAAAATAGAGACATTGAACTAGCACAGTTTCTTTATGTAGCAGCTGAAAGAGTAAGTTTGCAACAATATGAACGTGCAAAGAAATTACTTTTATATTGTCAATGGAATTCTTCTATCACAGGAAATTGTGTTCAAAGAATTGTCTTTCATTTTGCACAAGCACTTCAAGAGAGAATAGAGAAAGAAACAGGAAGAGTGATTAAAGGGTCAGATAAAAATGAAGAAAGTGAGTTACTTGATAAGATGGGTTCAAAAAAAGCACTTATGTGTCATCAAAAACTTCCTTTTAATCAAGTTATGCAATTTACTGGAATACAAGCTATAATTGAACATGTTAAGTTTGAGACTAAAATTCATCTAATTGATTTTGATATAAGAAGTGGGGTCCAGTGCATAGCTTTGATGCAAGCACTTGCTGAGAGACAGGATTGCATGGTTGAAATTTTTAAGGTAAGTGCTATTGGACTTAATACATGCAAGAACAAAATTGAAGAAACTGGCAAAAATTTATCTAGTTTTGCTGAATCATTGAACTTGCCCTTTTTATATAAACCTGTTTTAGTAGAAGATATGTTGGAAATCAAAGAAGATGATTTTGAAATTGAAAAGGATGAAGCTGTTGCTGTTTATTCTCCATATTTTCTAAGGACTTTAATATCAAGGCAGGATTCTATGGAAAATTTGATGAGAGTTTTGAGATATATCAAACCATGTATAATGATAGTACTTGAAACTGAAGCAAGTCTTAATTCGCAGTCTTTTGTGAACCGATTCGTTGAAGCGTTGTTCTTCTACTCGGCTTTTTTCGATATGGCTGAAACATGTATGAGTGAGGAGGATGAGTGTAGAATGATAACAGAAGGAATATTATCTGCAGGGATAAGAAATATTGTTGCGTCAGAAGGTAGAGAAAGGACTGTTAGAAATGTGAAAATTGATGTTTGGAGAAGATTCTTTGCAAGGTATAGAATGGTGGAAACTAGGTTTAGTGAGGCATGTGTTTACCAAGCTGAATTGGTGGGTAAAGAGTTTGATCATGGGAAATTTTGCGATGTGGAAAAGAATGGGAAGTGTTTGATATCGGGATGGAAGGGGACTCCAATGTATTCAATCTCAGCTTGGAGGTTTCTTTGATGGTGATCTTAAATCTTGATTTCTTTGTGAAATATAATGCTAAGTTTTCTTCTAATTCCTCATTTGTTGGTTTGTTTGAATCTTTTTTTGTTTTGTTTGAAACTTAGTTTATATTTGCTCTGTTCTCTACATGCATTAGGTTAATAGATGAATTTAAATAATGTCTTGGCTTATTGTAGCATGATAGCTAAGTTGGTTGTTTATGAAGCATACTAAAAACTTATCCATCAGCCTCATTGTCATGCTCAAACAACATGATTCAATGCCATGATTTAGTTAATTAGTTGGGCTAAATTTGCAAACGAACTGAATCATATATACTTGTATTCAGGGATTTCAAGGTTAGTTTGGTCCAACGAAGAGACTAATCTTCACAATATAACGAGTTTTTTTGTTTTGTTAATATTGGTAAGAAGTTTTCACCACTGTTTAAAAATGTCTAATCTATGTCGGGAGCAGATAAGGTGGGTTCTCCCCTTCCAACCAATTTTTTCCAATAATGTAACGACTTATAATTTGCTTTTTCACTTCTAGAGATGCTCCCGATATATTATCCAAGGCGGTTGTCTCTATTAGGAAGAGACATGGATCTTCACGAAAACAAATATTGTTTTAGGGTTTATATCAACTATTGCAAAATACATGTTTGTTCCCACAGTCCCCATGTCATTTGTTACCATATTAAAAGAGATATTATATTACAAACAATGGATTGGTCTTAAGGAACTTGTGCCCCTTAAGCATGTGGTCAGGGGTTCGACTCTTAACTTGTATGTATAAAAAAAATTGGGTTTTTGTAGCCAACATGTTCTCCGACGGAGATTAATCACTGCTAAACGACAGTGGAAACTTCTTACCTATATATCATAGTAACAAAAAAGAAATTATATTATTAAAATGTTTAAATATATTTTTTCCCCTCAAAATAAAATTTCCCCCTAAAAAACTTATTATAACATATCATCAAAGTTTTAATGAATCTTTTCAAGCATAATGTTTTTTTTACAATTGTAAGTAAAATAATAGTACATGTATAGAATTTTTTTTTCACTGCCCTACTTTTTGCCAAAAAACACAAAATTGCCCTACTTTTTCGAAAAATTGCATAACTACCCTACTTTTTCAGATTCTTCTGGTACCACTCTACCCCAAGTTGCAGGGTACCCTCAAAAGTGACGAAACTTTTGTCCTTATTATACCCCACAACTCCAAGTTGCGGGGTAGTTTCTTTATTTATTTTTTTCGAATTTTTTAAATACCCCTCCATCTTGACTTGCGTGATATTCTTGGTTTTTTTTAAAAAAATATTTAAATACCCCACAACTTGGGGTTGAGTGGTACCTTGTGGTGTCTCATCAAGGCAGACCACTTGGGAAAACGTGTTTTGAGGCAAATTTTTGAATTTTATTTTTAATTTAATTAATTAAAATATATTATTTCATCTACTATAAATACTTCCTTTCATCTTTCAATTTATCACACCATTTCATCTTCTACTCTTACATCCATCTTCTCTTAACCTTATTTTCTCATTTTCACAATGCCGAATACAATACGTTCCACCACTAAATTTGCTCATATAAATCAACCGTTCAGCGGTTGGATGTTAGATCTGGTTGATACGCTATCAGAATTAAATGTTGTTTTCAACTACTTTTTCTACTTGTCAAATGATCCTACTCGAAGGGTGAAACGTATTGTGCATGTAGAGCCGTACTACTCGTTGGATGATGTCCACAATAACTGGAAGTTAAGGTATGATTGTAAGACTCTTGAAAGAGACATTGACACTATATCTTACAGAAAACAGTTTGATGACATACTTGAACATCATGTAATATATCCTTGATTTTTGAATTATTCGTTTATCTATCTATATATATATATATATATATCAAAATTGTTAACCATACACTAAATCTTCTCTTTTGTTTGTGCCAGTTTAAATGGAGACCATACAAGAAAGTTCCACACAATGTGCCTGATGACTATTGGGATTGGACTACAACAACTTACCTTATGTGTTTTGACAAGGTTGAATGACATCCAACTGATAGGGTCAAGCTCCAATTTGGTTTGCCACAAGAAATACCACAAGAGAGCGAACACTGTGACAATCGACAACGTTATACTTTACCTCGCATGCGGCCAAGATCACTCACCCCAACTCTTGCGTATATTGAGTGGTTGACAACCACATGCAACCCACGTCTAAGGATTTCAATTGACACAAAACCATCAGATTCAGATCCAATCGAAGAAGAAGAGCTGGAGTATGAACCTGAAATTCACAACAACCAAGCACCAATTCATGATGATTTTAGGGATCAAGACATTTTTGCTCAACTACAAGATCCTCAATCCCAGCCACATACAACACAAAACATTCATGGTTCTGTAATGTATGAATTTCTCGCCCCCCCCCAAACAAAATATCATCCAACCACCACCATATATCTCCCTGAGAAATGTATATGAGCCCCATTATCAGTCAACTTACCAATAAAATTCAATTCCAAATTTTGGTTACAATGACCCAAACCAAGTTGGCACGTCCAACAACAACTACTTCTCCTATAATGACTCAAACCAAGCTAGACCGTCCAACATCAATTACCCCCTACAACAACCCACAATACCCAATGTACATCAACCAAAACTATAACCACCCACCAACACCAACAAACCTACTATCTCACTTCTATCTGGCTTCGTTGAACTCCAACGAACAATTTCTGAATATGGGATGGCCAACAAAGGAACACGATGTGCCGTTGTCGTTGGGTTATGGTAGTCAGGTACAATCAACTGCAGATAACAACGACGAAGACCAACATGACCCTCAAGTAAATTGTGGAAGAAATCATCGAAGACGAGGGTGTGGGACAGCAGGGCATTTATAATAATTGTAGATTTTATGGTACTTTTATTTGTTATATAATTTTTATTAGTTTATTAAAATTAAGTTATTTTTATTATTATTTTTTATATTATGCATGCAAGAACGGAAAACTATACATCTGAAATTTTGTCCTTATTATACCACTCAACCCCAAGTTGTGGGGTATTTAAAATTTAAAAAAAAAAACCTAAAATAGGACGCAAGTCAAGATGGAGTGGTAGTTAAAAATTTCGAAAAAAATAAAGAAACTACTCCGAAACTTGAAGTTGTGGGGTATAATAAGGACAAAATTTTCGTCACTTTTGAGGATACCCCGCAACTTGGAGTGAAGTTGTACCAGAGGCATCTGAAAAAGTAGGGTAGTTATGCAATTTTTCGAAAAAGTAGGGCAGTTTTGTGTTTTTTGGTAAAAAGTTGGGCAGTAATAAAAAATTCACATGTATACTCTCTTTTATCTTAAAAAAACAGTTATTTGTAAGGTTAATTGATCATATTGCATATTGAACATACGCAAAGTTGAAAAAATATCCATCTAATAAAATGACAAAGATTATGTCATTGTAATTTAAGATTCTTTTTTTTTTCTTCCTCCAACGGTCTAGTCACACAAGAGACGTGACATAATTGATCATATTGCCCATGACTAGTGATTTTGCACGTTTTGGTTGAAAAATCAAACTAAATCGAGGCATCTTCGGAATGCTGAGAAACTTTTCAAATTATTTCTATGTATTATAATATATGTATCTGCAAAAAAAAAAAGTTTAAAATTCAATTTATAGATCGAGGTTTTCATTGTTTTGAAATTTGACACTTTAAAAATTCATAATTAATCAATACTTTATTGGAAAATTCTAATTTTATTTGGGAGGCCTTATTTTAACATCTTAAATATGCCTCCAAATAATTATGAAAAAATTCAACTTATAGATCACTTTTATAAACTTTATGTCTATAAAGGAAAAAAAAAACCCTTTTTTTTTATTTATTTCAGTCCCTCAATTAATATTACCTAAAAAAATTATTGTGAGGAAAACTTTTGGAGACAATTTTCTTTGCCGTGACATGTGATAGCAGCAACATCCCCTGCCACATCAACATCTTATGTCTGATTGGGCTGCTAGTGGACAAAAATAGGAAGGATTTCAAACTACAAGAATCGAAATCTGTGTTTTTTTTATTACATGGATATTTTTGGAACTTCTTGCAAAGTAGTTTGTGAAAAACAATTTATGAGGATACAATTTTTGCTAGCAAGAACTTATAAATTAACATTAAAGTTTATTTATTTGCATAAGTTACTTTTCATAAGCAGTAAGTAAATTTAAATGGGCTCTAAACGCGACCGAACCAGCGACTGATTAGTGATCTCTATTTCAGTCGCATAACAAAACAGTGGGTCATGTTGTTGTGCTTATAGCCACACCATGCATTGAGAAGGTCCGTCCGTGTATGATTACAAGCTTGCAAGTAAGCTGATTAAATAGGTTTTTTGATAAATTCTTTGTTAACACATCTATAAGTTGATACCAAGAAGGAATTAAGTTGTATTTATTAACCCACTATCTAGATTCTCTTTAATTAAACATCGATCTATCTCAATTTGTTTTTTTCTATCATGTCGAATAAGATTGTGAGCAATACTGATGGCAGATTTATTGTTAGAAAAATGCTTTGTAGGACCTTCACATTTTATCTACAAAACTTCTAGTAAAATTTTCATCCACAATAGCTCCAAATTTCTCGTGTTGAAGTTCTAAATTTTATCTCAATGCTTGATCTAGCTCCTACACTTTGCTTCTTACTTCTTCAAGCAACAAGGTTCCCACAAAGGAAAACATAATAGCTTGATGTAGATCTTCTATCATTCATTGAACTGGCATAATCATAATCAATATACACATCTATAGTTAGGTTTCTGCCTTTTTCGAAACAATAGTCCTCTTCTTGTAGTGGCTTTGAGATATTGTAGAACATGGTCTATCGTGCAAATGTCTCACCATCGAATCATGCATGAATTGGCTCACTATACTAATTGTGTAAGCCAAATATGGCCTGTTGTAAAGTAAATCAATTTTCCCAATAATATATGACATCGGACATTTAGAACCTTGGCATTGTCCTTCTCATAGCTTATTATGTGATTTTGCTCAATTGGTACACTTGCAAGTTTGCATCTAAGTTTGCCTATTTCCTACAAAAGATCAAATAAATACTTTCTCTTAGAGGTAAAAATTTATTGCGAGTAAGCAACCTCAAGTCTCAAGAAATACTTCAGTTGTCTAAGGTCCTACATCTCAGACTTGATTGATAATATTTTCTTGAGTAGTTGCCTCTCAATCAAATCAACTCGTGTAACAATAATGTCATTAACATAAACAAAAAATAAAACCAATTATCTTCCTTGTGAATGTTTGAAGAGAAAGGTGTGACCTCCCTGAACTTTCTTATAGCCTAAGCACACCATCTCTTTTGTGAATCTTCTGATATATAAGGGGACTGATTTAGTCTATATAAGGTCTTCCTCAATTGATAAACAATGTTGACTGTGTGATAATCTAATTATCTGTTCAAGAAGCATTGGAAGAAAGAAAATTGGGTTTAAACTATGGATGACAAAATGAAACCACTTGAAAAAATGGAACTTGGAAGATTGTTGAGTTGGCACCCTCGACTGTTATAAGGCCATACTGGCGGCAAAATGATATAATTAACATGTGACGTCGATTATGAAGAGACATTTGCTCTAACTCTTTGCGAGAAATGCTAGCAACACATAGCAAAGATTGTTTCATATCTTACTATCTCTTACCGCTCTAGATGGAAATTGCACTAGTTTGATGTCAAAAATGTATGCTTGCATTGAGACTTCGAGGAGGAGGTTCGTCTAAAAAATAAATTTGATTAAGTATAAATCATTGTAAATGTTTGACCTTAATCATGGTTATTTATAAAGTTATACATCTAATTGATTTTGATCATTAGCAAAATCCACACGCCATTTTTTGACAAAAAACATTTTTTCACCATAATTTGTTAGATATGGTGAAACAAAGTACAAATGATCTTTTTTTCACCATCATTTGTTAATGATCCTTTTTCACCATAATTCCAATGATCATTAGCAAAATCCACACGCCATTTTTATTACTATAAGTTATACATTTTATCTACAAATTATTTTCTTATGTTATTATTAATAATTTGTTAATGAATTTATAGTATTTCCATATTTTATTACAACTGTTTGTGGAAAAAGTTAGTATTTTTTTTAAAAATTTAAAATATTTGACCAAGAAAGTTCTAATAGCAAAGAATTTTCAAAAAAGAATTCAACTATGTATTTGATTAAAAATAGGTATTTTAGGTAATTATTTTATGATAAATAAATTATGACTAAAATTAATTTAATATAAAATAATTACTTAATATACATTTTTTTGATAAGAACATATTTTTATACATATTAATATAAGGGCTAATTATTGAAATTGACCATGTATTATACATGAAGTCTGAAAAATGACCATGTAAAAGACAAAACACATATTTTAACCCTCTAATTTAAGATTCTCATTATTTTGGACCCTGTAATATAGTTGAAGTCCAATAAAGCAACTTAGAAGTTGAATAAAACAACAAAAACCCTAACCTAGAAATCTAATTTTGAGCTGATTATTTGCAGAGATATCTATATAAATACATAAAAAAGATATGCAAAGTTTCATAGCATTTCAAAGAAGTTTTGATTTATTTTTATTTTTCAACCAAAACATACGAGATTGCAATTTTGTTCCGAGCAAGCGTATACGCACAGGTCAAATTTAGTTATTTGATTTTGTAGGCGTGGTTAGAACATCATAAGAACCTTCACCATGAAATTTTGAAGTTTTTAAACGAGATAAAAATTAATTATCAATTGTTTAAGAAATTCATATTTATGGGGAATAATCAGCTCGGAACAAAATAATATATATAAATTAACCATTTATTTAAAATAATAATAATAACAAAAACATAGGTCAGTTCCTTCAATAAAAAAACAACAAGGTCAGCATTAATTTTTGTAAAAAAAAAAAAGGTCAGCATTAATTTTTGTTCTTATCTTTTAGTGGTACTTTTTGTTTTTTTGAATATAGTAGTACTTTGTTTTTGAAGGGTTTTAGTGGTACTTTGTTCAAGTTATACAGGAGACATTGTCTTTATCTTTAATCTTTCTTTAAGATATTAAGATAAGATATTAAAGCAAAATAATTTGGAAGACAAACTAGCGCGCCTAATTTCCGAATTATCGCGCCTAAACTACCTTTTCTTTTTATAATTTTTCGGTTTCAAGAAAATATATTACAAATACTACTACAATTAAAATATGCTAAATTTCATCGTTGGTGTCAACCAATCAAAACTCTGTTTGTTCGTAATTATAAGACCGTTTAAAAAAATTGTTTGATGCTAAATATAAGACCATATTTTAGATGCTAAAATTGTTTAAAAAAATTTAGATTCATCTATTATTATCGATTGAATTAGAATATGAAAAATAATATTAAAATGTATCTATACACAAGGATAATTTAGTAATAGTTATACATTTTCTCAAACAAATTTATTACTCCAACAAATTTTTTTAACATTCGGAATTTTTGTTAGATGCTCCTATATTAAGAGACGGAGAAAATATATCATTTTAAAGATTTTATTTTTCTTTTATTTATTTTTGCATTTAGAGTGGTGGCGCGCCCCCAAATAATGTAAAAAGAAACGAACAACACTCTTCCACGCATATATTTAAAACAACGTAGCGTTTTCAGCTTTCACCCTCTCACCATTCATCTTTCTTTTCGTCAAAGTGGTTTTGTGCATCAACAGTTTCATCAATGGTCTCGGGTGCTACAAGCTCAGCGTCTAGACTTCAAGTTTGTTTCTCTCTCCATCAATCTCATACTTTATCTGGTTTTGCTCAATTTATTTTAGGTTTTTCATTTCATTGTTTGCATCTGTATGACAACCTTTGTAGCACTGACACCGACGCTTCTCATCAAAGACGTGTCTAATGTTTGGCCTGTATATCGACATCAACATATAAGATTACTTTCAATTATGTTATTTTCTCAAATAATTATCGACACTGACTCATCTTCGTGTTTGATATCTCTATCATCAATTCTTCACACATGGCAACAATTTTTTAGAATTTAACCTAGATAATCGTGCATTATTATTTTGTTCCTAATTGGATAGAAAAATTATGTAAATAAACAATTATTTGTTTCATCGTTTCAAATAGGCATAGAAATTGGGCGGGACAGGGACAGGTTTCAGCTTCCCTGTCCCTGGATCTCATATACTTATATGTTAATCTATCCAATCTATGATAAGGATGAGAAATTGAATCTCATCCCCATATATAATGGGTTCAAGTATCCGCGTCCCTTCCCCATCTATTTAGTGATATAATTTTATTAATTAAAAAAAGTTTTTCCAACCCCAAACTCGAACCTGCCTCGAACCCAAAATTTTCTCGAAACCTACTACCATACATTAATTTTCCCCATTTTTCTATTAATCTAATCCATTTGGGGTAGAAAAACACTCAACATCATGTGTATTTGTCAAATGCAAACCAGGGGAAATATTCACAATGATTAAAAGTTAAAAAAAAATATCTCAGAAGTAAGGATGACATTTAGAGGCTTGCATGTTGCATATCAATAATTTTCCACTTTAGAGACGGAATCGAGTACGGTACCAATATCTCTGTTACCCGCCCTGTGTCTGTATTTTGAAATCGGAGAAAATTCAAACTCATACTTAACCCCAAACAAAGTAGGGAAAACCCTTCAAATCAGGATGCATTCGGGCGAGTACTAGTTTTGTTTCCATGCCTAGTTTCAAATCACTTTAATTTCTAATTTGTTGCTTGCATGAAAGGGGATGTGTGCAAGTTTATTCTTTTCATTTCTTTTTGTGTTACACTAATAATACTTATTGTATGGATAGGAAAAACATGGAGGGGGAGCAACAATTACTCGTCAAACCTTGGCGAACAAGATACATTTGGTGAAAAGGCAAATCCAAAATGAACGAGCTGAATCGATTAAAGTGAGTTCAATTTGGTTGTTAATTCTTTGAAATTTTGTATATAGTTATGTGTAATTATGTTTTCTACATGATTATTCTTCTTACTTTCCACTATAAATTGAGGGGGAAATGTTGTGAACATTTTAATCTCTATGTTGAGTTTATTAAGTTGTTTTTTAGGAACTATTATTAGTACAGTTCCTCTTAATTTTTTACGGACTTGGATAATGTCAAAAGTTGAGAACAAAGTTGCAATTAGGGTACCGGACTGGCTCTTCTATTTCCTTACATGAAGCATTCTCTTTTACGTAATTGTTGTTTTGGTGGCACAACTTGATTTTTTTGTAGCAGAACTTTCATTTCTTATTTTAATTTGTTTTTCCCTGCATATTTCTATTAGCAAGCCATGTAGTCAATCTTAATTATCTTTTCTCAGGAAAAGCTTCAGAAGAATAGGGAGAATCTTCAAAGTCAAATTTCCAAGGCCATGTTAGTAATATCAAAAAATGAATCATTACCAAGTGGAGGAAATATTCTTTCTTCAAGAATGAATCGTCCTTTTTGCACGTTCTATAGTCCTGGTCATCAACCCGATCATCAAGTTTTGGGAGAGGAAGACCATATCAACAAACCTGTGAGAACTATCAGGATGCCAAGCATCAACAGGTTACCTCCATATACGTCTTGGATACATTTAGCCAGGTGTGTTTGACTTATTAATTTCAATGATATGTTGTGAATCCTCTTACATGAAATTTTTTAGGAAGTGAAAGTGTATGTTTAATATGCATTTGATGTCAAATGTTATTGATCAACCTATGTTAAATTTGTGTCATCTATTTACTACTTCTTGAAAACATTTCTTGCAAAACAGAAATGAAAAAATGACTGCAGATCAAGCAGTTTCTAAAAAAAGAAATGTATATTACGATCATCAGGAAGGTGAAACATTAGTATGCAGTGATAGTGATGAAGAGTCAGACGAGCACAAGGAAGTTGAACGTAAATTTTCTCAGGGTGAAGACCGATTTATTAGGTAAATCAAAATGTACATGTTATTATACTTACATTTAGAAGTTCTATTTAATTTATCAGTAGAATTAGAGATACAGTGACAATAATAATTAGAGATAATATTGACTGAAATATCTGTTGTTAGTGATGTAAATTCTTAAATTTCAAACTTAATTGATATGTAATACATGTTTTGCTGGACCTCCGAAAAGTTTATACTAATTGTGCATCATTTTTTCTACTTCATTAAAATAATTTAAGTTTCTCCTTAACTAAACATATTATCTTGTGACTATTTAATATATTAGGACGGTATTTGATGAACATGGTTTAACCGAGGAAGTGTTGAGTATTGTTAAGGATGTCATCGGAGGTACCAGTTCAGAAATTCAGGTAATGTAGAGTAATTTACAAGATTAATATAGCTTTGATGATTGTTAATTCTAATATGTATTACGAAAATAAGTTTCTTTGTGATATCTGTTGTATTAATTACGTACAAAGCAGCTAATTTTATGTCATGGACAAATGTTCTCAATCAAAATATGCAGGAGCGATATAAATATATCAAGGAAAAGGACCAAAATGATGAAGATCGTAGAGAAAGTGAATCTCAGACTGATATAAGCTTGAACAAAAGCTTGAGTGCCTCTTTAGATACTTTTGACCACTTTTACTGTCGTCGTTGCATGGTAAATACAAGAAGAAAAAAAATCAATATTTTGCCTTTTTTTTCACCACCATATTGTTGTATATAATATGATTTATTTTTGTAATTTTTTTTGTAGATCTTTGATTGTCCTTTGCACGGTTGTTCTCAAAAGATAATATATCCAGTAAGCAACCATGTTTCTTCATTCATTTCTTAACATGTGCATGCTTCCATTATTAATTAATATATTAATTTGATGGTTTACTTCTCAGTTCGAAAAGCAACCAGTTTGGTCGGAACCTGAAGGTCCCAAAGAACCATGTGGTGATCATTGTTACCTTCATAATAATGATGTCACAATTAGTAATTGTATGAGGGGCTTAAATTTGGATGCTAACAATGATGAAAAAAATGATATGGATGAAACAAAATCCAAGCACTTGTCTGACTCAATAGAAGGACAAGCTGAGGAGGAGTCTATTCATTCGGATTGGGAACTTTTGGAAAAAGAATTATACTTGAAGGGAATAGAAATGTTTGGGAGAAATAGGTATAAATCTTTCTCATTTTTCACCTCACATTTAAGCCAAGTCCATTTTTCTAATGTTTTGGCTTATATGCAATTTATGCTTTGCAGTTGTCTTATAGCTAAGAACATACTTTTTATGATGAAGACTTGTTCGGAAGTTGCTAGATACATGTATGCTGAAGTGTCAATGCCACATGGATCCATGGACGAAAATGGGCAATCAAATGCAATGTGCATTGTGAGTACAATCATTCATTTCATATCCCCATCTCCTTTGTGTTTTTGTTTTTAGTCTAAGTCTTGAATTGTCCATATCATATTTCATAGGAGTGTTTGATTAGTATGAGGTGAAAGTTTAATTTTTTTTTCATGTATGTGTGTATGATGTGGTGGAATTGGAGACATCAATGGGGCGAGATGGGGAGTACTCTCCGTTCTCCATCTATATCATTCAAAATGCTCGTCATTACTTATTTTTAAGAGTTTTTTCTCTATGTCCTTGTTCTCGTGTGGACCATGTCAACATTAACAGAAAAATCAAATTTATATTATTTTGATTAAAATTGGTAGTCAAAAAATTTAACCATCAAATGAACGAAAAAGCAAGATATTATTATGAGTCTTGTAGCATTATTAAACTTAATGTAAAATATATTTATCCACGTGTTGTGTGAATAGATAAACAAATATAACATGTAAAAACATTTGAATATATCTATATATTTTTAATGTTATTTTAGTAAACTATTTGGGGATGGGTCTCCACGTATGATCCCCATCCTCAAACTACCATCAAAGAGACTTTCTCTCTAGTCTGCAGAGTCATATGAATTTGGCACTTGAATATAATTTTTCAATTTTTTTTCAAACAACATTTATGCATATTCAAAGATCGTCAAATTGTTTTTGAATGAGTTATTTTGCTAGGACAATGAGATGCCATCAAAGTCAAGGTCGATGGCAAGAAAGAACAAATCTAAGAAGTTCAAATATTCTTCAAAATCTTGTGGACTTCCATCTAAATGGAAAAGAAGAAGAAATACTGATGAGAAAAACAAACTGGAAAAGCACTATACACCTTGTGAATGTGAGGGAGCGTGTGGAAAGCAATGTCCATGTCTTCTTAATAGTTCTTGCTGTGAAAAATACTGTGGGTATGTCAATTTTCATTTAATTATGTTCCTTTTCGATGGAAAACAATTATGTTTTCAATGTGATCAGTTATATTTTCTACCTTCAGGTGTTCAAAGCTCTGTAAAAATCGATTTGGAGGATGTCAGTGTACTAAGAGTCAGTGTAGAAGTCGACACTGTCCATGTTTTGCAGCTTCAAGAGATTGTGACCCTGATGTATGTCGAAATTGTTGGGTTAGGTAATGTCTTTAATGTTTAATTGATTTCATTTTATATGTATTATTTTATCTGGTAAAGGGGGCTTTGTTTGTGTTATGAGGGATTTTCAAACTCTCTCTATTGTTTAACAGTATAGGGTTCTTCTATTATTTTGTGGCGGGTAGAGTTTTCCTTGTACTTGAATTTAGTACTATTTGTACTTCTCTCATTCTATTTAACAAAATAAACACTTCATATGATTGAATAAGTCGTAAGTAATGTTTTCCTTGTAAAATTGAATTAAGTATGTCATGTATCTTTTGCTACAATAGTTGATGTACCTAAACAAATTGAACTCTCCATATTTTCTATTAAATCATTTCAGCCAGAGGTGATTCAAACTAAATTGTAACTAATATAATGCTTTTAACTAAGGCATTTTGTCTATAGTTGTGGAGATGGTAACTTGGGAGAGTCGTCTCATCGTGGAGAGGATCAATGTGAAAACATGATGCTTCTTTTAAGGAAACAACAAAAGGTATTTTTTTTTCTCTTTACATTATCTATGTTTAATTCATGAATACATACTTGATATCAGTTTCCTTAATTGATTTGTATATTTGTCAGATTCTATGGGCAAGGTCTGATGTTGCTGGATGGGGAGCTTTCTTAAAGGTCAGAGATGTTTGCACTTGATTTATTTTATAAGAAAAAATTGTGAGTGTATTGTTATCACTGATTGACAATTGTTAATACACTTCAGGCCCCAGCAAACAAAAATGATTTTTTAGGAGAGTACACTGGTGAAGTAATCTCTCATATAGAAGCTGATAAGCGTGGAAAATTTTATGATCGTGTAGACTTTTCGTACCTTTTTAACTTGAATGATACGGTAAGTGTCTCGTACCAATTATAATTTCTCTTAAATTGAGCCTGTTCTAGCATATCTTCTATGGACAAACTTTTTCCATTAGTTTTTTTCTTTCTTAATTATAAAGATGAATCTAATTACTATACATAATTTGTGGTTCATCATGACCACCTATAATGGTGGTCTATGTTAACATCATGCGGCAAAATGATTGCATATTAACCTATACAGTCTTTTACTATCTGAGTTGTACTTGTAAGATTGTATACTAAGTATTTCTAATCAACCTTTTCGTGCATTAAGTATCTTTATATCCCCTAAAAACATTATTAAGTTAAACCTTACTATGATTTTTTTTTCAGTATTGTCTTGATGCTTTTCGCAAAGGGAACAAGTTGAAGTTTGCAAATCACTCATCAAAAGCGAATTGCTATGGAAAGGTGAGTCCGGCAACTCATTTTTTATAGAGATATATGATATATGAAACTTATCTTTTGATCTCTACATAGTGTACTTCATTATTGAATTGTAAATGTGTGGCCTATTGTAGATTGTGTTTGTTAATGGGGATCATCGAGTAGGAATATTTGCAAAGGAACGCATTGAAGCTGGGGAGGAGCTTTTCTTTGATTACGGGTATGATGAAGACAGTCGACCACCATGGCTTCATAAACTTCTAGATGATGGTTCCAAGGAAGATGATGATCCAACATTTTATCAAGGAAAAGCCAAGAAACATTGCTCTCGCTGATGGGATAAAAGTGGAGATCAAGTGTGTATCTGTACCGTATTTTCTCTCCGTTAACAATTTTAATATCCTACAACAACTTTTTTATATAGATTATTGAAATACTATAAAAAATAAATAGGCTAGAGGTTGTTTTTTGGTACATTAGCAGGAGGTTATTCTATTCAAGCTAGAGAGATTTTTTAGAAGCAATACTGGATTTTACTGATGATGTTTGTGGTATATGTATCCTTTTTATGTTCTTGGTGTTAATCTTGCCAATTTTCATGAATGTCATAATTTCATGGTTACATTTCACCAAATTTTTATGGTAGCCAAAATTTTAGGCTAGTCTTGCTTCACATTAAGGTTATCTGCAATTGCATTATGCTAAAAAAGAAAGAGCATAAAATCATTCATTTTCATGAACTAGTGGAAAATTTCAAAAGCTACATATACACAGTTGCATAAAAAAATTAATAGGGTGCTATTTGAAAAGTTCACCCTCGTCTGTTTTGTAAGTGAAAAAATAACAACTCGTTCCATATATCTGGAACCCCTGGAAGACACCAATGACTACAATCTTGAATTCTAGAAGATATAGTTTTCCTCCCGTAAATGGATGGGTGACCATCTATCCTAAATTCTGACAAACTAGTTATATTCAACCATGTCACAGGAGTTTTCATCTGCTTTACTGTCTCTTCTATGATTATATTCTTCTCAGGATACCTGGTATTTAAGGTTTCATTAAGGGGATGAGTAGCCTCTGTACAATGTCCTCCTGAATTCCAATTACCTCCCCTGTTGCAGAATGTATTAGAGTCGCTAACTATTTTGGATTTTTAGAAATGATTTTGTACTGCCAAATATAGACAACTTTTTTCACGACAATTTAAGTGGTTAACGCGGTTCAAGTGAATGGTTAATTACGTTCAGTAGATGGTTAATGGATATATCAGGTGTCAAAATTCATTAACCATTTATTTGAAATGCTTTGACCACTTGGATTGTTGTCACAAAAGTTGTCTAATGTTTCTTATTCCAATGACAAAACCGTTGAATTTTGGAGCCTAAAACTATTGCATAGTGGATATCAGAAACAAACCTGAAATGAGATGGTGCTGAACTTCGAAAGAAAACTTGGGTTTTCTTAGAATTTATGTGTTTGTCCACCCATGAAGCCCAAGTCATCATAGCTTTAGAAAAAGCTGTAGAAACATTTAGCCGGGGATGAACTAAAGTTCCTTCTTGATAGTAATAAATCCTGTTATACGATCACATGTTAGTTTTTTTTTTAGTAGGAATCAAACTTCGTATCCTGGGACACTGACACACACTACGCAACAACCACTTGCGCTAAACCCAGTGGTCAACCACATGCTAGTTGAGAAGAGTACTAAAAGAAACCAAGATTATAAATGATAAACAAAAGCTTGGTACTTAGGCTATGCCAACTCATTTTTCAAAATTAGCATGTGCAGCACATGCCAACTTTCTCTGGGTTTTTTTTTTTTTATGAAAACTTTCTCTGCTTATGATGACCCCAACCCCAATATATAGAATAATACCTTTCTTTTTCCGCAAGATATATAAGGCCCTCTATTTGAGTAAAACTTCATTCTAGTCCTTGATATTGTAAGGTGTTGTTAGGTTAGTCCCTAAATTTGATAAATTGACAAAAATGTACTTGAAATTGAAAGTTGCCGGTCACTTTAGACACATGTTATTCTATAGGTAGCTATTTGATTTTTAACTAACAGATATGAGAAGTAATTTTACATTCATAAGTAGTTTTTCAAGGACCCGTTTCATTTTAAGTATTCAACTTTAGGGTCTAATTTGAAATATTTGCTAACATAAAGCAACTTCTGGACTACGTTTGAGGTTAAGACTTGAGGTCCTCTTAAAATAAAGTTCAACACATTTTATTTCATCTATAAGAAATCAGATTAGGTTTAATTAAGCCTTTCTTGAACATAACTCTACACTTGCTGAAAAAATTATGAAAGTTTAAAATACTAGAGCATTTAAGGATGCACAAATCGACAAAAATTTCACGGACTACAATTTCGAAAAGATAGAGAGAAGTGCTAACCCAGCTTTGGTTTTGTGATGTGACCACCAATGTGCTGTGTTGAAAACCAAAATATCAGCTCCTCTCCATCTTGACGAACCATGATCAATCGCATCAATTCGCAAAGTTGGTCTTCGTTTCTGCCCTACTCTTGCTTTGCTTTCATGAACTAAGAAATGACTCACATAGTATTCAACTGTACATTGATAATCCTACAACGTTGCAGAAAGAACAAATATCAAATATTTTGGAACCAGTCATATACAATTATACATTAGACAAACCAAGTAAAGTTCTGAATAATTACCAGAAACCTGAAACTATAGTTCCCTCTCTCTTTGGTAATTTTCCTTCCACGTGCCTCATACACTCTCTTTGGATCTTTAACAGCACTCAATAACATGCACAACAATGATTCCCATTGGTTCCTATTAATGGAATCACCCACAAAAACTAGCCTTTTTCCTCTTATAAACTCCAACATTTTTGTTGCATTGAACCTATATGATAGAAAAATAGTATCCAAAGAAAAAAAAATTAACTTTACAGTTGTTCCTAACTTTAATTTTGCAACTCCTAAGAGTAAACGATGATTTTGATCTCTAAATGTGTGAGTTGCCGTCACTGTAGTTTTTGGATGTATCAAAATTACAAAAACATCCCTAAGTATATCTTTTCAATAATTTTATGGACCAAATTGACCAACACAATACATGTAAGTTTTTGCAATTTTTATATGTTCAAGAATCAAAATAACTGTTCACCAAAATAATTGTATGTCTTTTGTCAATAATTTCATGGACCAAATTGAACAACGAAATACATCCTTGTTTGGATTGACTTATTTGAGCTTATCTACCTACATAAGTTTTGTGAGATTGTTTGGGAGAACTTACGAAAACAACTTAAAACATTATAAATAAGTTGTTTTCAACTTATTTTCATAAGCTCTCCAAAATAGCTTATGAAAACAGCCTATAACTTATACAAAAACAATTTGACTTTATTTGCGCTTATCATGCTAAACTGCAAATAAGTTGTTAATCCAAACAGGGCCTAAGCATAACTAAACTTGCAAGATGACAAAAAATAAATAAAAGTAGTATTCCAAGAAAAAATATTGAATTTGAGAGAGACTACCTTGGAAGGTCGCAATCTTTGGGTTGCCATCTCCACTTAGTAAAGTTTCTATCCAATCTTCCATTCCCCTCACAATCAAAACCTTCATCTATAAAAGGACAAGAATCTCTAGCATAAATAGGATAACTTTCATCAAAAACCCAAAACCCTTTTGTTAAATCACACTCTTTCACTATCTGCTTCACCTCAACCTTCTTAAAAATCAAAACTTTACTCTTACTCACTAAACCACTCACTTCAACCCTTGTTCTATTATCATGCATTGAAGTAAAATTAACACTTGAAGCTTCAACATGGTTGTTTTCTATAGCTTCAGATTTGGATCCTGAAACATTCTTTTGGCTTTTAGAAAGACGGTTATCTATTAAAGATGGAATTTTTTGTAGAGTGAAGTTGTGGGTGGTCAATGAACGAACAGTTAAAGGTTGAAGATTTACAGAGACAGTGTTTGGTGAAGGTGTAGTGGTGGATTTGGTGAGCCAGATAGTGAAAGATGAAAGGAAGAAGATGGAAGAAAAGAGTGTGAATGTGAAGAGTAAAAGTCTAGTGGGTTTGAAAGAGAAACTTCTTTGTCTCTCCATTGATGATGAAAAATGAAAGTTAGTTTGCTACAAACAAGTCAATGGTAGCAGTTAAGAGTTTTTTTGTAGCATTATGGTTCATGCACGATTTGATAATGGAAGAATTAGGAAGTTGCAGAGGAATAATTAATTAATTGATTAATTGATTACAATAATATATATAGTTTCCTGTTTTGAAAGGACTATAGAAGCTTTTAAAATTTTCACATATTTGCTGGTGCACACGTGAGTTCATAGCGGTGAGCTGGTTATGTGACCAAAATTTCTTTATATATCTTCTTGAGAAATGTCAGCAACACACCTTTTAACACATATTTCTCAACACACATTTTTTGATTCGTTAAAATTTACATGGACCCACCAAATTTATATGGGACCTACATAATTTGGTAAGACCCATGTGAATTTTAACCAATCAAATCAGAGAGAGTGTGTTGAAAAATATGTGTTAGAAAGTGTGTTGCTAGCATTCTTCATCTTCTCTTTAATCATCGTCTAGGTTTGGACGTATAAAAATGTCTAAATTTAACAGCTTGTTTTTGTTGGTGGTATTGTGAATCGGGAAGAAATATCTCTCTTTTAAGTGTATTTATCATATTTCTTAAGGTAAATTCAATAAATAATGAGTAAATTACACTCATTTCCCCTCTAAGATGCTTGAATTACACTCTCATCCCCTCTTATGTTAAAATATACAATCCCCTTCTCTCTCATTCAAAACATATTAGAAAACTTTTCACACCCCTCCCCTAAGAGAAGCTTGAATTACATTACCCTCCCCTCTTATGTTAAAATCTACACTTTACTCCCTCAATATTTTTTTTTATTTTTAATAATCTAGCAAAAATATTAATAATCTAACACACTTCGGAAAAAAATTGTATTACGGGTCTATTTTAATATAATAAAAAATTGAATACATATTTTTCGCTATTTTTTATTCAAAATTTCATTAACATGTAGTTTTAAACCCTATTATAAAATATGAAACAACCCAAAATAAAATTAAAATATGTAAAAAAAAAAATTCTAAAGACAATAAAATAGGGTTATTTAAAAGTTAATTTTATACTCTAAATTATAAAATTAATAGCAAAATATTTAAATTTAATTATCATTGACATTTAAATTATAAAAAAAATGAATTATTTTTTCTTAAATGATGGTTCAAAATTAAAATATATCATAAAAATATTTATTTATGTTAAATAGATTAAAGTGTAGATCATATTTAATTATTAAGGGAGAGAGTTGTAATTCAAGCATCTTATAAGGGAGGGGAGTATAAACTTTACTTTACAAGGGAGAGGAGTGTATATTGTAACATAAGAGGGGAGGGGAGTGTAATTCAAGTATCTTTGAGGAAAAGGCAGTGTAATTTACTCATAAATAATTGATTTATTTGTTGAACACTTGAACTTTTTAGGAAATATAATAAATTGTAAATCATTACGGTAATTACTTTATAAATTGTAGTTGATATTTATGGATCAAAATTTTCTTTATAATAACAAACTATCTTTATTCCACTAAATAGTATCAATCATATATATCAAATTATGACATAATATTCTATCATAAATCATTATACTCTCTTCATTAAAAAAAAAAAAAATTAAGGAAAAATGTGGAGATCTTAACACGTCCGTGGTTTCTTGGTCCTAGTCACAATTGTTCATAAATTTTGCCTCTTGCTTGTGTGATTGTGTTTTTCTTCATTTGGGTTTTTGTTCACAAATAAAATGTGTTGTTACATGTTTGATTCCATTTAAGGTTTAATGTGAAATATTACGTGTAATATATTAAAATTTAACATTATAAAATGACAATGATCAATTATATTTAAAACATATGAAATAGTGAAAAGGTTTGATTAACTAATAAGTATATTGCTATAATGACCCAAAATGGATTATTATACCAACAACAGATTAATTTAAGTGGTAAGCGATTTGAGCTTCTTACTCATTTGGTTTAGTTCGATTTCTAGTTTACACAGATGGAAAAAAAAATCGGTTGGGACGGAAGCACCCATTTTATATGCTCACTGTTAAGAAGTGGTACAAACATTGCATCAATATCATGGTAAACAAAAAAATTAGAATTATTATAAAAATTAAAAACAAAAAACAATTGATTATTGTTATATACCATATTAATAATATATATTCGATTTTGTTCGGTTTTAAAAATGAATTTGAAATATGATACCATCCTATAGTTTTCACTAGTACTTCTACCCGTGCTATGCACGGGAAAATTATGAATAGAAAAAATACATTTATTAGAAAAATGTGTTTAATTTATAAAATATTAAAAATGCATCATATGTTATCTAAATTTTATTTTTATCATTCATTAAAACACCTTATAAATTGTAATTAATAGAACAATTAATAAGTAGAGTAGAATTTAATTGTAAATAGTAAAAAGAATCGTGTTGCACTGCATTATCTGACCAGTGTTCAACCCAATCAATAGTTAATATATAATCAAACGTAGTTGAATTAGATTGGGTAAAAAAGACTCATAGTTGTTATGTGAAACTTGAACAAATCCAATCTAATGATGATCAAGTTGGTTTGTTTTGGCTCAATGGTCATTATACGTAAACTTTTTTTTTTAAAAGATTATACATAACCTTTTTTGAAAGATTATACATCCAATTTTTTAAAAACGATAAAAACTTCGTTTTATCTTCTTTTTTTGTGGTCGGAGTTTAAACCCTAGACCTTGCATATTTTATATCTTGTCTATATCAACTAAGCTAAACTCACAGGGACAAAACTTCATTTTATCTTGACTCAAAGCAATGTAGTTTTATTTTTTAAAGTTTTCTTTATATCTGTTTTTTATATAAAGAAAGAGTTTTGTAAAGATAATAAATAATAGGCATAGCTAGTAGTATAATCCAAACCCCATAATTTTTTTAAATTATTTTGAGATGAGAATAACGTGAAAGCGATAAACCTCCTTACGGATGGATAGTGAGAGGATACCAATCAATCATGCAGCTGTGCCTCATCCAATTGTTCTTAATTTGGCCATGCAGTTGGAAATTTCATTCATATCCAGTCGTGTCCGCTAAATAATTATAAAATTTCCAAGTTCTTTTAACTTTTAAGTTTCCCTCAAATTAAATATGTAAAACAATCCTGTCAAAAAATTAATATATTTAATCATAATGTACAACTAATCTGTTCTTTGCTTACCTTTTTTTTTTTAAGAAGCTAAAATGATATATATTACCAACGGAAAGCGGACTTCCTAGTACAAGGTGTACCAAGGAAGAAACACAAAGTCTGAACAATATTTACAAGGGAAAAGAAAGAAAGACAGACAGAAAGAAACGATTAACCTATGCACAACATGGTGAACGGGCTAAGCTACCAGCCATGTAAATTGAGGGGAAGAGTAACATACTTCGCCTTCAACCACATATAGGAGATGGACTTAATCCTATCAACCACCAGAAAAACGGGGCAATCTTTGCCTTTGAACAATCGATTGTTTCTTTCCTTCCAAATTTTCCACACCGTTGCAAACCAGATAACCTGCAAAATGGAGCACCGCCTCCTCCCAAGACCACCACAGAAACCGAACTGATGAAAATGAGCGGACACATAAAAAGGGTTGACCACTGAGAAGCCAATCCAACTATAAATTGAGTGCCAAACAGAACCAAAAAAATTACAATAAAGAAATAAGTGATAAGACGTCTCGACTGTGCCGCAGCCAGCCACACACAACCTGGAGTCAAAGTGAATCACACCTCGCCGGAGTAAATTGTCCTTTGGCAATCTATCCCGAAACAGTCGCCAAGCGAACAACACCACCTTAAGAGGGACATCCTTATGCCAAATAGAAGAAGCATCGTTTGATAGATCCGCAGGCGGTTGAAGGGTAAGAAAGTTATACAGACTACGAACACTGAAAGCATTTGAGTTCTCCAAAGTCCAGAGCCATTTGTCCTCCTTAGTAACCTGCAATGTAACATGAACAAGCAATAAAATGAGCTCCCCCACCATCTCCTCCTCCCAGACAAACAACCTCCGCCTCCACCTCCAAGCCTCACCACCCTCCCCCCACCCTAACTGCGACATCTCAAACACCGACTCCCCCTTAAAAACTGACAAGTCAAATAACCTACTAAACCTTACCCTAAAAGACACCCCACCACACCAAACATCCGACCAAAACAGAGTATTCCTCCCATTCCCAACATAGCGACAAACATGATCACTGAAAGACAACTCCCTACCCAGACTGCTAATAACACGCCACCAATCAGAGGCCTCCCAACCACCCCCTCTCAACCTCCCCTCGTCCTCCCCATACCGCGCCGACAACACCCGAAACCACAAACTCTCCCTATCCTCCAACACTCGCCAACACCACTTCCCCAGTAAAGCTAAATTAAACTCCCTAATTCTCCTTACCCCCAAGCCACCAACCTCCTTACGCCTACAAACAGTATTCCAGTCCACCCACGAAATTTTCCTGTGGTCAACACTCCCTCCCCCAAAAAAAACGATTAAATAAAGATTCAATAGAGGAGATAATACCTGTAAGGTCGTCAAAGTTTCCTCTGGATTTATTTTTTATTTGCTGTATACCACAATTGAATGGAGTTTTACGTCAGCTACAATAAAAAATGGAAGGTTTTTACTAATTACGTTGTGAGCTATTCGTATGTACTTTATTTATGATTTTTTTAGGGATAGTTTATCTAATTTGTTGAAGTTAGTAGCTTCCGACATTTAATTAATATGCATGTGAAATGAATGAGGTTTGACTAACCAACTAAAATGACCTGATATGTATTCTCTCAAAAAAAAAAAAATGATCTGATAATAGTACCTGCTTGCTTGAGTTGTACTCCCTCCGGTCTCAAATATAAGAAAAGATTTTTTTTTAGGTTCATTGAATAGTTAATGTATTTGGTCTACACTGTAAAGCAGATACATTAATTATTCAATGAACCTAAAAAAGGAATCTTTTCTTATATTTGAGACCGGAGGGAGTACGACTCTTAAGATATTAGAAGTATAGTGGACTTCAGTTTGTTTTTAAGTCTCCCTCCAATGATTGAAGTATGATTTTCCTCTTGTAATATTTTTTGTTTTTTAAAAAAGATATATGCAACTGTTTGCGCAGCTAGTTTTATATTGAAAATCATAAAAATCAAGTACTTCATCAATCTCAAAATGTAAGAAAAAATGAGCTAACATAAATTAATGTATTTGATACAAATTTTAAACAAATACATTAACTTTTCTTGACCAATTTTTGTTTACATTTTGAGACGGAATGAGTATTTGATTGTACCAAAAAAAAAAATCAAGTATTTAATGGTTATTCTAAAGAATATTGTTTTAAAATGAATTTAAACAATAAGATGAATTATTATTGGATGTCTCTACCAACTTAATTATTATTGGATTCATGAGTAGTAAAAGATTTTATTATTTGAACAACTATTTTTTAGACAAATTACAAAATAACTAAATATATATAAATAATTCCCTCAAAAAATAATATATATAAAAAAATTATATATATGTACGAAAATCAAAGTAAAAAAAAGGCTTAAATAAGAAAAAAGTTCCTATAAAATCGCGCGTTTTTGGTTTTAATCCATGTAATTTTTTTTCTTGCGAGACAACCCTTGTAATTACATACGTTTTCACATTCGTCCTTGCCATCCCATTCTGTTACAAAAACGATGTGCTGGTTAACGGAGGTTTACGAAGCAGATGATGACTGGGGTTAGTAGAGGGACTAAAACCAAAAATGCACCTTTACATAGGGACTAAATTAAAAAAATGTAATAATCAATTTTTGAATTAAAAAAACATTGTTTTCTTCTTCCTCTCTCTTTCTCTCCCTCTCTTCTTTCCTCTTCTTCTTCATCTGTTTTTCTTTCCTTTATGCGACCTAAAACTAAAAAACCAATTCTTTCAACAATGTCTTCTCATTCCATCTCTCAATCATCATCAAATGACTTGCCTATACGTGGAATCAAAGTATATGTGCTAAGTTGATAGGTGGAATCAAAGTATATGTCCTAAGCCAAAGCAGACAAATGTTAGGAGGAGTAATAGATGCAGGAAACTGATGTGTGTCAAAGACAAGGGTACCAAAAGTAATGTTAAAGCACCGCGTAAAATCAAGTTTGAATAACTGACAACAGTCCAAAAAACGTGTTCTATGTACTTAGACCACCGGTCAAAGGTGGCAAAAGGTGCGTGAGTTAACTCACGAAAGGGCATTATTGGTATTTCAGTTGGGAACTAGTGATTTTTGTTAGGAGAAGAGCATAATTCAAATAAATATACGTCCAAAAGTACACATTCTAATTCTACCTTTCCTAAACACCATCGACGAATTTCGTGACGAAGAGATCCCCAACCTCAGCTTTTGGTGAGTCCTCTAATTTCTCAATAACGTTTCATCTTCAATTCTTGTATATTGTTACATTTTTTGTTATCAAATTCTCTAGGGACTAATTTCCTCACCCACTGTTGGGGATTATTATTCATTTTATTTACAGCAACTTTTTGTAAAATTAATAATGATTAATTAGAAGCTAGATTTAAATTATAGGGTTCCTTTCATCCTATGCAAATGAATCAAATACGGTAACACACAGGTCATGGAAAATAATCGGTCTTGTTTCCCCTTTGTTAAGGTTGCATTTGTAAGAAATCTTTGTCAAAAATGTATGTCATGTCGACTCCTGCATAATTTTGCAATTTACAGAAAAATACTTTATTTGGCACCTCCTTTTTTATGAGTAATAGAAATTGTAGCACTCCCATTCTAACTCACATCGTGATTGGTGAGTGACGATGGTTGAAAAACCGCCTAAAAAAGCTCGTATGTTATTGTTATTTTGTTGCGCTTTTCGTCTATTTACTCCCCTGCATTCCCTAGAATCAGATTGTTTGTTAGGATTTGTCTGCATTTTGAAGTTTAAACTGCTTCCTGGTTTTATATTTGCAATATTTTTGTAACCTGCAGAATTAACAAGCTTGAAGGCAAAGAACCAGATGGCTGGTCCTCGGATTGCTCATGCTACTTTAAAAGGGCCAAGTGTGGTGAAGGAAATATGTATCGGCATAGTACTCGGATTAGCTGCTGGCAGTGTTTGGAAGATGCATCACTGGAATGAGCAAAGAAAAACTAGGACCTTTTATGGTTTGCTGGAAAAGGGTGAGATTAGTGTTATTGCGGAAGAAGAGTAAAATAGGTCATGTTTGTGCCAAAACTCCATAATTTTTTTGAACTTTTATATCCTTCGATATTCAATTGTTTCATAAAATGTAGATGAGTTAGTTCCAAGGAATAAGCTTCTTGCACTGAGCTGTGGACTATATTTTGTTGGCTTATGGAAATTTCATAAAGCTTTCTTTTATTGCTTTTCGTACTGGAGCTATGTTCTTGTTGCACAATCATGCATGTTTTACTGTATTATTTTCACTGTGTTGATTATAACTTGTTTTGCCTACTAAACAAAGCGTTTTTCCTTAGGATTTGAAGAACATTTAAGCCAGGTTTTTTTTGCCAAACTGAACAAATACAAAGTTCAGTATTGGGGAAAAGATAATGTAGTTGCGAGCACCGTCTAGTAGATCAGATCAGGGAATGTGAAATTGTCTGAAAGGGACAGTATTTCAGCGAATTTCAGCAATTCAAAATTTAGTTTGTAATTTTCTTTCAAACGGTATGTGACGAATCATGATAATACCGCAATAGTCCTGATCTTCAAAACAAATTGAACTAAGCTACGTTAAAAATGAAATTCTTGCCATTCTCGGTGGAGCAATACGACATATAATAATGATATACTCAAGATTGCAGTAGTCTGTAATGATTCAAAGAGCTGAAAGGGCAATATAGGAATTAGGAAGATGGACCCTTATAAATAAGAGAAAAGCCAAGGAAATAAGCAAGAAATATGTGATATGAAACTTCTCCTTCTATCTCTCTCTCTGATTCCTTCACTCTTATGTTTTTCTTCTAGTTCTTCTTCTATTATCATCTACTAGTAAGTTGGTTGTTATTCCTCCTTAGTATATACACTGGTCACTGGGAGTTGGATTGAATGTTAATAGCAACAATTGTCTTCATTACTATTCGAACCATTGCATAGTCAAAGGCATAGTAATCTACAGTCACATTTAACTCTTAGATTGCACAATTTTTTTAATACAAAGGACGGGAAAATGCCTCTATTGAAATTGCAAAATTTATAGAAATTTATAGAAATTGCAAAATTTTGAAATTTTAGCCAAATGGAATTATGTCCCGACTCATTTCTTGCATTTATAATTTTCAAATAGCCTAAAACACACCTTAAGTCTGGAGAATAAGGAATTGCTGGTTAAAACATGTAGTAGGTGTGGAGAAAAAGGAATTGCTGGTTAAAACATGTAGCTACAATACAAAATTAATCTTATTCAACATTACTAATTAATTTTAAAATTTAAGGTTGAAACCAACTTTTTATTTACAAAATAAACTCAAATCAATAATACTCTGACCTTTATTTGAATCATGAACCCAAACTACAAAATATTACAGAACTTGCTTGGTTATACGTCACTGAAACCAACATCTTTTAGCTGTTGTTGAAATACAATAGCAGGTGCAATAATGAATCACGGGTGAATAATTAGAAAGACAAGATGTCAGGAAACCCAAAGATCCTAAACTGCATAGTGGTGCATATAGTTTGGTTATTGCTCAAGTATATCTTTAGATAACTGCTCTTCGTCCTGCATGTTTCGCTCCCACCCAGCTGATTGGACAATAATGCTCCTGCATTAGTTAAGTCATGTTGCGTGACTTAACTAACGCACGTTATGATGTTGCGTTAGTTAAGTCACGCAGCGTGACTTAAGTGTTTATACAGCAAAACAGAACCAAAACTCCCATATTTTCAAACTTCTCAAATACGATTTTTTCCCCCTCCAAGTGCAAATTTCACCAAACTCAAGCAAATCATCATCAAATCACGCAATTGAACAAGTAAGTGTTGCTTATTCTACATCATTGCTTAATTTTTGTTCAAATTTTGTGATTTTTTGAAGAAATTAGATATATTTAGGTTTATAGAAATTTGGCTTGCATGTTAGTTTTGATGATTGTTTGATGATTGTTAAAGATGAATTAAGTTAGGAATTGTATTTTATATGTTGTTTAGGGTACAATGTGGTAGTTTTTGGTTTAGAAATTGTTAGATTTCTTACTTGTTTGAAAATTGCACTCTATGTG
>Ga0228711_1000154_pt1 | contig 64616 bp, 17 predicted proteins | sample MedpolnodulmetaG_2_FD_177996 | JGI IMG/M metagenome (GOLD analysis project Ga0228711, IMG submission 177996) | Root nodule microbial communities from Medicago polymorpha collected in Santa Monica, California, United States - brown nodules | ecosystem: Host-associated > Plants > Roots > Nodule...
GGGTCAGTAGTCATTCGTTCTCACTAAATCATGTTATATTTGATCAGAATATAAAAAGCATTAAGAACAATTGAATTGAATAAAACTAGATTGTCATTCATCGTAAATAGAGTTTCACAGCAACATATTTCAATGAGGATTACACAGATTCATCTCGGACCTAATCTCTGAGAGATTTAGCTACTCATAATTGAATTTACAAATAACATAATCAAACAATTAATGAAAACATACATGAACTGAGTAAAGGATGAAGAAATCGCCCTTTCGAACAGTCTTCAGGTCTCAAAATCGCACTTTAGATCTCCAAAATCGTAACCCTTAATTCTGGAACTGACTTCAGCTTAAATAGGAAATATTTTCTGCGCCCAAAATCGCGCCACGCCTCATAAAATCGCGCCACGATTCTGCAAAATCGTGCCACGCCACCAGAAATCGTACCACGATTTCCGTGGCAGAACAAAACCCTCATTCTGGTCACAAAATCGCGCCACGCCACTCAAAATCGCGCCACGATTTCCTATTTCCAGCACTTCTAGAATTTCTGCTTTTCACACCCTCAGACTGTCTAAAATTGCTACAGACTCAATAAAAACATCAATACAACTATTTCTTCAAAATCTTCTATTTTTCTTGCTTTCCTTGTTGTTTAAGCTTGCTTGTGAACTCAAAACATCATGCAAATGACACTAAAAATAACGTAATGTCTACTGTCATCAGATATTAGAAAAGTAATTGTTCCATTATAATCTCATCAATCATAAGTAAAATTGATAATTCAACTTCCGTTGTCGATGTGAAAACTTCTATGATAAATAATTTATAAATATCATAAAAATCTCCTTTGAGTCTTGAGATCTATTCTAACCGACACCCAATGTCCAACTCATAGACTTTTTTTCCATAAAAAAGGATATATAACTACGCCAGTCGACTCTTACATAATTTTAACAGCCTTACACCAGGTGCACCTTAGGTAACGGTCATACTCTTAAAATGTTACCGGGACCCAAAAATCCCACTTTAGAGATCAATGCGTTGTTACAGTACAAAATGGGAACCCGCAGGTGGCCATATTCAGAGATGTCACATGGAATGAGACACTAATTACCTAGACCATATGCCCATAACTAAGATGTTAATATGAACAGCTTGATTTTCTCTTTTATACCAACCGGCAACCACAATAGAGACTAGCCCAACTTCTTCATAACCATTCACAATGGTTGGAAACAGCTTTTCATTATGTCCACACACATAAGTTCATGTAAAATTTGACAATCAAATCCAATGCAATGCCTTTTGCGGTGTACATGGGTATATGGACCCCATTTTGCAACTTTATATCAAATATTTGTGTGCTAAAGATTTTTATAGCATAACTGAAATAATTATTATTTATTTACCCCGCTGACTTTCTTTTTGTTATGTTCCAATAAGATTTGAACTTACATCAGCACCAATTGAGAAGGAAAAATTGGATTTGAACATCCTTTGATTAATTTGCTTGAATCATAGTGAGCTAGTTTGTCTTTTTTAATGTATTAGTTGAGAATAGTCCTTCAATTTAGTTCATAAAATTTATATAGTATTAGTTCTTAAAATATATAAACCTTAAAACTTTACACACTATTTACTGTTTTAAAGAGAAAGTTTAAGTGAGTCAGGACATGAATCAAAAGCTCAAAGAGCGATTATAAACGTGTTTACATACTATCTACTAAAGAGGTTCTCACACTGACAATGATAATTAAACCTACAATTTTATGAGGGAGTCAACTTCTTATCAACTGATTAAATATTTATTTAAAACTTTAATCTCTATTTTTAAGATGTTATGGACTAATCAAGGCAAATTTTGAGACAAAATTGATGTCACACTTCATTGCAACTACCAACTGTCATCTTGTTTAGGACTTGAGACAAAATCATTGAGATGAGCTTATCCCTTAATTATTCCCTTTTCTATCGATTTTATTCCCCGTCGCTCTCTATTTATACAACACACATGTTGTGGAGTAAGAGTCAAGCAAATAATTAATACTTCGATAATTTGATACTCAGAGTCTCACGAGACATGGCCTCTCTCCTACCATGCCTGTCACTGTGCCCATCACATTTACACTACTTCTTTTTTGGCTACATATAGATACTGTTTCTTTCATATGACCACAACATAAATTCTTTCTTTGCAAAATTGTAAATTGCGTAAGGGATATTTCCAGAAGGATAGATAAAAATGATTCTTTATGTTATTATTCTCTAAGTGTGCTTAGCTTAAAAACAAGCTGACATCAAAATTTAAACATTGATAATGTGAAAATTATGCTTAACCCATTCTTTTGGGGGAAGAAAGTACGTTTAAAAGATACCGTTGGTGTAAATTCCGGTTATAACATATGACTATTAAAATATAATATAATATTCTGGTTATTAAATTATCATATCAATTCTTAGATAAAAGTAATAGGATTTTGATCTTTAAAGTGAAAATCAAAGGTTGTTGCATATTTATGATGTATACAAAATATCTTTCATCAATTCCTTAATAATTTATAATTGTTATTAAACACATTAAAGTTAAAAAGTTAATTTTTTTTTAACAAATCAAAATGAGATATATTGAAACCAACGGCATGTCCCTCCAGCACAAAGAGGATAGCCAATAATTACATGAGAGTTTCAATCAAATGAAAAACATCACCCCCCGCACCCTAGGTATAAAAATGGTGATTTCTAATCCCATTAATCTTCATGAACAATGGTGATTCACAATTTACTCTATAAATATACCTTCTCGTTATACACAAATGTAAAATCCACTCACATTTTCATGAAATAATTAAAATAGATTGAAAACTATTGGTCATCACTCATTGAACATCCTTAAACTTGAACATCATGGGCAGGGTCTGAGGGTCGTCGCAATAATAAGGCCACTAAGGCAATGCCTTTCTGTCTCACCTTGTCTCACTTATTGGCCATTGGCAAATAAGATCAATGCTAATATTTCTTTTGACGGAAAAAATCAATATAAAAATATATTGAGGTCCAATACATTTTAATATTTTAGGCCAAATAATAAAATTGAAGGGAATCTTATTCATTGCAGTATGTCACTTCACTCTATGAATGAGAAAGATAGCAAATGGTTAAAGGAGAAAATCTATTGCATGTGGTAGTACCATTGAGAAACAATTTCCAAATTAAGGTTGTAACTAACTACTATTATTATTTGGGTCATGTTAACCAATGTCCCCGAAGCATTGGTTAAGGAAGCCAAAAGAAGAAATTATAAGTCAAAAAAACACTTTTTAAGTTTTTAATGCATTGATTACATAGCTTTCAACGCAATATTACTATATTTGCAATATTACTAGCCACGTAAGAATTGTGGGTGATTTACCTCAACCAATACATATTAGCCACGTAAGCTCATATTTATGAACTATCTTGACCCCACAAATAAATTGATCATTTTCATTGGTTGGTTTCTTCAAAGGTAATTTAGATAAAACCTACTATTTAATCTAATTATTAAATAAAATATAATATTTTTCTTTATATTATTTTGTTCTCTCGTTTAGTTCTTCTCCTTACCTCAACATTTTCTAAGTACATTTAAAATAACGTCGTACATGATTTCGCAACTATAAACACCGTAAATAAGAAAGAACATCCACAATGCTCTTAAAAAATGTGAGTTTCACCTATACCATGAAAGCATAAACGCGATGAACCTTGTGAAGGACCAGAATAAAGCTTATCATTTGTATGCTGCAAATTATCCAAGATTTTAAAGAGCAAATGAGTGTTAAATTGATACTATATTGTTTGTTCTTATACACCGTTTTTATTAAGCATGCAGAAGAAGCTGCATGTCCTGATAGAAATTATCGGACATAAATCTGACAAGTGAAAATAAAAACAGTAGAAAATTAATTAGTCCTTCTATGGAAATGGAAATATATTTTTACTTTGAACTTATTTGTTTAAACCAGTTATACAGAAAAATAAATGTCTTTTCCGTTAAAAAAGTGGACATCTAAGATTATTTTAGATTAAAAAAGTTCTTGTTTCCATAAAGTAGAGTTCAACTCACACTATCAATATTTGTTAGTTTGAACATCCGAAACTTCATTACCGTATATGTGAGTTTCAGATGATGCTTGTTATTTCATCTAATAAAGTGTTTAGAAGTCTTTATAAAAAAAAATGATACAATGAGTGAAAAAATGTCACTTAATGATTCATCTTGAAGTGTCATTTCGACTTTTAGTTCCAATAAAATATAATACTTAATGATTTACTGAAAAATTTCTTTACCTTTTAATCTTTCCAAAATTTTCCAATTTTTTTTTAGGTTGTTTAAAATATGTTTTAAATAAGCTTTTGCATGAATGTTTAAAGTATTATAAGAATCTCTAAAAACAAATTAAGAAAACATGAATTTATATATGAATTTTTAAGCGTCAAAAACATAAAAATTCTTCTTTAATTCATATTACGTTAAAATAATATAATTTTCTTTTAGGGATTCTTATAATATTCTTAACATTATTAAAAAAAAAATCAAGTTTTTGAATGATACACATAAGTTGAGTTAAAAACAAGAACCAAAAGTGGTGATAAATTTTTTTTGGAGAGCTAAAACGAAAAATTAAAATATTTACGGCGACTAAAAATATTTAACTCCAAAAAAAAATGCTAAAAGTTACCCTTAGATCATTTGTTTGAAAATTTATGTACTTGTCACTTTTACATTTGTTTTGACTTGTATTTTTAAAATAAATTTATTTTTAAACAAAACTCTTAAGGTATTGTGAGCATGATTAAAGTTTTATATCAAAGAAAATCACTAGTTCCTTAAAACCATTTATATATTTTTATAATTTATAACTTATTAATGTAAATGAAACAAATCAACCATTGAAAGCGACCCAGGACAGATACTAGGAATCTTGAATTGTGTCAATTTCAAGCTTCCTTTTTTGTCTTTTATATTATGTTGTACCTGGGTATTTCTTCCTCACGTAGGCACACGTACAAGTACTCATTCTAATTCCCTCAAAAAAAAAAAAGTACTCATTCTATTTTTATTTTTTGTAGTACGAGAAAAATATATTTTTTAGTTTATTCTCGTTATTGCATTTTTATGTTTCTCCTCCAAAGTTTTAACCGTGACTTTTATGGTTGATTTTGGTCTTTAGTTGCTGGTTGGCTAGGTATCTCAACAACAACTCATGAAAATTTGTTGGATCATCTTATGCAATTTGATGGGTGAGGGGGTACTCTAAAAAAGTTCAGTTGGATCTCGATATTACTTGGCTTTCGGTGGTTTGAGTTACATGGAAAGCGAGAAATATAAGTATTTTTCGGCATAAGGAGGAACTTTTACATTCTTTAAGTGAAAAGGTTAAGCTTCAATTTTTTTGGTGAATGAAATTGACATATGCTCGTTTTCCTTTATGTTTGTTCGGAGATTCTTGCAGTGTAACTTGGTTCTTCTTCTTATTTTTTGGTCAGGTAGCCTAGTGACTAGAATTCACCTTATAAGGTGAATAAGTGGGGTGTCCGGGGTTCGAACCCCGGCCCCTACATATAACAATGCATTGTCCTACCAACTGAGCTATGCTCACGGAACATAACTTGGTTCTTTTAATAACTCGTTTTGATACTTGTTGTGCCAGAGGGAGTTATTCTTGGTGTGTGTATTTGGCCTTTTAAAAAAAAATCAATAAATAACATAAATGTCTCTCTATAACTATGGTTTATGGATTTGGATCACCTAAACTGAGTAAATATAAAATAAATAAAATTTACGAATTGTTTTTAAGAACTTGTGATTTGCTACAATGTACCTTAGATGCAAATGTATGATTTGTTATTTAATGATTAATATTATCTATTTTATATTATAAAGTGATTTGCTCACTGTTTCTTTTTTCTTCTTTCATGTTGTTTAATCGCTAAAAATTCACCATGATGAATAAGTGGAAATACTGAGTTTGAGCCCTAACCTTTATGTATATAAAGTGACGTTTCTACCAACTGAATAATACTCATGAAAACGGTAAATTATTCACGTTATTCCTTTAAACAAAATTGGGATAGCTCTCTTATTTATCTCTACCTCTTGAATAAATATGTATTTTAGTTTTTACGTTACAATAATCGCTCAATTTAATCCTTTGAAAAATACTTGTAACTACTTGTGATTTTGACAAAATTTATTATAACCACAAAAATTGAATTTTATGTGAAAAACCATAAAAATAACACATAAGAGAATTCATCTAAGTTTTGTCATAAAACTTAACATACATAAATGAAGAAGTTGGGATTGAAACATCAATCACAAAATTTAATATCTTTTGATATTTTAACACTTGCATTTTAAGTTGTGGACCATTTTTAAATATATTGGCAGACTACTTGTAGTGTACGGTATGATTCAGTATAATACAGTATGACTCCCTTGTTGTATTGTAGTTGTAAGATATCTCAAGCCAAGGCAGACAAAGACGGAAAATAGACCAAAACAAGTCTCGTGCAATGAAAAAGTCCAATCCCGACAATTAATACGCTCTTCTGCCGTTCAGCTTTTGATAGTACACTATACACACGCAGTTCTTTCTCTTTATACACTTTCTTTTCAGCATGGGACTCACACACCTCTTAAAAGCTTCCAAGATTTTTATTTTATACTAACCCCGCGTGCACTAAGTATTAGTAGTATAACGTTTTAAACATTATATTAGATTCTCAAATTAGAAAAAAATAAAACAATTAAAGTCTTTAATTCCACATTATTGTTTCATAGACAATCAAATCAATTGCCGCCACCGTTTTGTACTCGCCAACTGACCGGCCACAACCGCAATCAGCGCCCCCACACCACAAATTCTATTCAATATTTGACATTTCTATGTTTTCTTCTTCAACAAATCAAAATTGATTAACTCTTTTGTGGAAAAAATTAATTAAATTCAAACTACAGAAATAGGCTTCTCAAAGAACAAGATGTTGTTCCAATCAAATATTAAACCTTCTAATTAACATACCAAATTGTAAAGAACTGGAATATTAAACCTTCCAATCAATATACATTACATTTCTCAACCATTCTAATTATTAGGTAAAAATAACAACTATTACAAGTAGAATCTAAACAAAACTTCACTCAACCATACACTCCATTAGCATTTTGTAAATAGAGTGTACAAAACAAATAATTATTTAAAGCAATTTTTTTGAACGTTTATTTTAATTTTTTTGTTATCTCACCGGAACCAAAATCATGGTACAAAACCTAAGCCATGAGTGTGTTCTGTTCTCAAAGCACAACAAGAGGATCTGATCCTAACAAAATGTCTTGAAAGAAATCATCCACTTGACACAAAGATGTAGTAGAAGAAGAAGAAGAAGAAGAAGAAGGTGAAGGAAAACATGCTTTGTCAAAATCTATGAGTGAGTCAGCAAGAACAATGCTGTCACTTAAATCTTCATCAAACAAAAACGGCGTTGTACTTCCTTCAAACATCATTTTGTTATGATCATCTTCAAACAACATAGGAAACTCTGGTGTTTGGAAGTTGAACACATCATCCCAACAAGGCATGTCTTGTTGAAGAAATGGCGCAGTTTCATCGAACAAATTTGTTGTTGTCTCACCTTGACAGTCTCTGAAAACTTCACAAGCTTCACTTTGTTCCTCTTCGCCGGAGTTACTCCGGAAATTTAAAACTGAAGTTGGAGAAGAAAGTGGAACACAAATTTCTTCACCGGAATCATAACCGGAGTTACCAAGTCCAGAAGCTTCACCTTCAACATCAGCTTCAACAACAACTTTCATTTCTGGTTTCATTTCAGGTTTCACGGTGGAAGGTTCTACCGGAATATCTTCTTTCTGCGGCGGTGTGATGAAGTTTGTTAAAGCGTCTGGTCCACGAAGCTTAATGGCGGCATTGTCATAAACCATAGCAGCTTCTTCTGCAGTTTCAAACGTACCTAACCAAAGACGAACCCTCCGTGCAGGATCTCGAATCTCAGCAGCCCATTTTCCCCATGGTCTCTGCCGTACACCACGGAACTTTTTACCGTTGTTGACTGCCGGAATCTTCGCCGGCCGTCGTACCGTTGATGTTTCTCCGGCGGGTCTTTTTCTGCTGACAACAGTTTTTGCAGTGGTTTCAATTTCAATACGGTTTATATAACGTTTTGTTCTGTTTCTGAAGGTTTGTCTTTGTCCTTCTTCATCACTAGATGAGTCGGTTGCATCTGGGTCGGTAACAGATATTCTTACAACTCTTGGGTTTAAGGTTGTATTGTTGTTGTTACTGTTTTTCTTTGTTGTTGTGATGAGTTTTTTTGTAACAGTTTCGTGTTCTGTGTATTTGCATAGGATACTCTTACTACTCTGTTTTTCCATTGGGTTTGACTCTTATGACAAAGAAAAAAAGAGTGTGTGTGGTTAAGGAACAAATAGGCCCGGTTTTAGAATATAAAGAGAACCGTGAATAAGAAGGGTTATAGCCTATAAACCTTTAGATGGGTATTCCAAAGGCTTTTTATGAAGAAATCTTCCAAAAAGGTAAAGATTTAAGAGGAAAAAAGATCAAGAAAAAAAAAAGTGAGAGAAAGTAAAAGGGTGTAGATATTAAAAATGGAAAGGAGTAGAGAGTGATGAGAATAAAGAAGAAAGAAGAGCTTTTAACATCATGGGTGGTGAGAAAGATGGTGATTCTTGTATTGAGGAGTTTGTGACTGGAGGAGACTTTCGTTGAAACTTCTCTTGAATGAAAAAGATGAAAAATCTATGGATTCAAAGTGAAAGAGGAGAACAGAAGGAAGAAAAGGTATAGATTCTGTTGTGTTGTTGTTGGTATCAATGAATGGTTAAAGAAGGCTAAGAATTGAAGAGAGTAATAGTTCAGTGTTTATGAGAGGACCAAAACACTAAAATCCCGTTTTATAGGATTCAACAGCCGAAAAAAGAAATAGAAAAATATCATTCTCCATTAAATTAAATTATATAAATACCTTTTTGTTTTTTATTTCATTTATGTTACAAATTTATTTTCATTTTTGAAAAAAAGGAAGAAGAGAGAGAAAATGAAAAGCTTTGAGTTGATAGTGAGAAGACATAATTCTACGACTCGCCGCATTTAATACGAGATTTTAACACGTTGGTGAGATGTTTTCACATAAGAGAGATCTAGACCAATGAGACAACATCTAACGGTGTTTACTTGAGCAATCATATACCACAATCTTTGTTCAGTAGTATTGTGATGTGAGTCACGTGAGGCCCAAGATACTTGGTCAAATTGGTTTGACTAATAAAACACAATGTTTTCCTTCATTTTCTTATCCTCCGTCGATTATGCTCAAAATTAATCACACTGTCCCTTTGAAATTTGAATGCACAAGTTTGCTTTGAACACATTTGAGTTTAGAGTTTTTAATTTTTTTTTTAAAGAAGTTTTCAATTTTTATCATTGTGAAAAAAATATCCTATTTTATTTTTATTATAAAAAAGATTTATGGTTTGAAATTCACCCTTAAATCGAATAATTGTGGAAAACGTAGTTTGAACTCCGACACATACATATATAATGCGATGTTGGGGACAAGTCTTTTATTTCTATCGAATGTCTTAGGGATCTTTTATGTAAATATTTTCTTTGACTGCTTCTGAGTGTGGTTAAAAAAAAGAGAATAATTATTCTTTTAAATACACATTGAATATTAATAATTGTTTACGAAAAATTTAAATCTATTTAATTGTTTTGACTAAATTGAATGAATTGTTTTTTAACAAAATTGACGTATATATAAACAAAGGAAATTAAAAGTAGAAATAAAATCTTTGAAATTGTGTATTCTTAATTTTAAAAGCCTTAAATTTTACTCTTTTCAACTTGTGCATTCATTGATTGATTCATTTTTTAACTTCTTAACTTATTTACTTAAGACATAAGTTAGCATGACCTTAAAAAAAAAAAAAGTTTTCTACTGTAAACATACAACAAGGTTAAAATTCTTAAATTGATGAGTTTGTTCGTAATATCTGCAATTGTGCATGATGATATCCAACGTACAACGATAAAAAAACTCATACAATTATTTTCAATTTTTTTTTTGACATTGCATAAAGACAAGAGGGTAATTTGATAATGTGATACTCATGGTTGTTTTCGTGAAAACACTACATTTTGAGCTGGCATGGGATGGTGGGTAGCTCATGCGTATTGGTGGGTTAATAATAGTAACTTGTTTTAGCAATGTTAAGGTTTTTATTTTTTGTTTTCTGTTTTATGTTGTTGTTTTTTTTAATAGCAACTTTGTTAACAAAAAATACAATAGTAACTTTGTTTGGCGGATTCAAATAACACTAAGTTATATAATATATCTTCTTCTTTTGTCCGTCAAAGTGGTAAGTATCACCTGAAGTTCAAACATATAATTGTGATGTCTTGAGTTTGAATAAGTATAATATTTTGAGTTTCAATTCGGTGAATATGTTCGATCTACTAATATTGATGTCGTCAGTTGAATTAGGTCTTACAAACGTGTAATTTTTATTTTAAAAATATTTAAAATAATTATTTTTTAAAGTAATAATAGGTATATTTCTACTGTAATTTAGGAATTTAGAAATAAAGAGGGTCAAATTGAATTAGAGTTATATGATGCTAAAGAGGAATTTGGGGAAAAAGGTTGGGAGCAAAAGGGCAGCTTAGGGTTTTGCGTTATCATCGTCATCATCTAAGAAATAGGATGAGTTTCCCTTTCCTCATCCCTAATGCATGAATTTAGGTTAGACTAATTTGAAGTTATGAGACCTTGGATTAGTTAGAGATGTAAAGTAATCATATTGTATGCATTGTACCTGATGTCGTTGCCTGCAGTGGCCGATACCCATATTAAACATTTAGGTCCCCCGTAAGATAACTATTTTTTTTCTTTGATAATACTACTAGTGTATCTTTAGCCCCCATAAAACTTACTAGGTTCACTAAGTAATACTTATCCCACTTATAAACAACATTTAAAGGTTAGATTTTTGAAGTTCATAAACTAATTCGTGTATTTTGAGTTTGTTTTGTTATTATAGTTATGTATTTTGCAAAAGTTCGTAATAGTTATGTATTTTATAATCCAAACATCTTCTATAGTGTTCATATTATAAGATCCGATTTGGCGAAAAACATTTTTCCACAAAAAAAATGGGGGGAAAACTTTTTTCGAATTATATAATCCGAAATCTCAAAGTCATTTCCAAACTCGGTAGGTCGCGTGAGACTAGAATAGGATGAGAAAAATAATTGTCTTTTTCATATCGACCTATTTAGGGTCTGGTAGTCCATTTTGAAAGCTCTATTCTTCAAGTGTATTTCACCAAATAAGATATTAAGCAGAGACAAAGCCAGAAATTAGATTTAGGGGGGACTGATTTAAAAATATAGTTTTGTGAAGAAAACTAAATTTTGAAATGCACAAAATATGCAAGATATTTAAGAAGCTTTAATTAGCCTTGAAGCTTGCCAAAGAATGATAAAGACTAAACTGATTTTAGAATAGCCGACAAAAGCACGTGAAACAACGAAAATACAAACGTAGGAGGATAAACTCATGATGAAATCACGATCAATGAATCGTTGGTAGTGGTTGATAGTGTCCAAATAAAACCACATGTTGTGATTCAATATTCTTACATGAAATTGCAACTAGGAGTCATAAATTGGGATTTCAATTAAGGATTAAGGTTTTCTATAAGTTGTAGACAAAACAACACTTTCTTTTTTGCTATTAAGGTGTAATGTAATTAAGCTTATAAACTTAATTGTTTAAGGTTCAATATATTGAGTCCAAATAATGGGTCATTGTACATATATCAAATAAAGTTCACAAAAAATAAATATATAGACCGAAAATATAATAACATATGAATACATTTTTTTTTAAGTTTGGGGGACCGTAACCTCTGTTGATAGAAAAAGAATATTAACATGTTGCTATGAATTACAAATGAAAGAGATTTTGGCCACAAATTTGTGAATTTTTTTCCTTCTAATTAATAATAAAATTCATGCAAAGATAGGAGAATATAAACTTGAAATGTAAATTCAAGTGCCATGTCCGGCAAAAAGAAAAGGACCCAAAAATACGTGGAAGACTGGAAGTCTAAAACAGGACATAAAACAAAGTGGGCGACTGTTTTTTTTGTTTTATTTCATGAAATAAATAATCCAAATAAGGAAAGACAAAAATATTTGTATGCTTATGTTACAGTCAAAAATAATTTGTACACTGGAAAGGTTGTTGTAAATGCCTGTGACCTGGCTTTATATACAAGTCCAGTTGTGACTTATGTCTTTATATGTCACCTACTGATTGGTGGTAATTATATTTTCAAACAAGAATTGAACTTTTTAATTAATAAAAATAAAAAACAAGTATAAGCAAGACCGTGTTTTGCCGTTTTAGAAAATAAAAAGGCTGTTTTGGTTTATGCAGCATCCTTTGTGGTTAGATATATATGAGTATATATATGATGTAACATTACATTAATATTTTTGCTGTTATCATCAGGTGAATTGGCGTTAGTGACATATGTTGATGAAAGGATTGTGTCAAAAGCTTTGTAACAGAAAAATATTGATTATGTGAAGTTAGTTCACTTATTAAGGATTCAATATATTTTTTTGACATCATTAAGGATTCAATTTTGTTCTATGAGCTTTGAGACATTTTTAATCTTGTATAGAGTTAAAATTTTCAGGAATGGTCGTGTTATTACTAAGAGCTGACTAAGATGTTCTTCCACTTGTCTTGTACACTTTATGAAGAAAAAACTTGAACTATATTTCATTTTTTCTATTAACTTAGTGATCAACACATATTAAAATAAACACCAAGTGAGGAAAATGTGAAAACTTGTGTTTGAATCTGAAATAAATGACATCACAATGAAAAACCATTAGACTATAAATACGAGGACAAAATGGAAGTATATTTATTCTTATGATAAATAGCTTCAAATTATTGAAATTGACAACTACATGTTAACCAATTCCATGTATTACACTGGAATTAGATTATATATTTAGCTTTTCTACTTATGTTGCATGCATGGTATATATATCCAAAGGAATGCAATTTTAAATTCATAGATCATAGCCCAAATGATAAAATTATTAAGCTAAATGCTATGACATAAGTTCAAACTCAAGATCTCCACTTATCTATGAGAGTTTTCAAATGAATATTGTCATTCCATCTGTTTTATAAAAAAACATATATCTTCAAATGATAAGTGTTATTAACTGAAATCAATGTGGATCTTATACTTAAAAATATGATTCACATAAAATAGAGAATACACGCACGTATGTTTTACCAAATGAAAAATAAAGTGTTTGAGCTAGCGTTAAGAAGAGAGTAGTATTAACACTTATCTTCTTCACATAACATTCCTACTGTTTTTTTTAATGGACCCGCATTCTTCCTAGCTTTACAAAATGTAAATAAAGTAAAAAATAAAGAACACAAAAATTGAGTATAAGACAACGTACGTTATATCCCTTGGCATCATGTGATAGAGATAAAAAGGTATCGATACAACTTGTTTTGGACAAGTGGGCGCACTTGATATTTCCCAAAATATTCCGACAAAACAAAGGTTTCTCATCTGTGTATTACACACATTTCCTTACTTGTAAGGCTTTTTTAACTTTACATATGTTCTTTTTTTTATTCAACTTTACATATGTTCTAACTCCTTTGATTTGCTCAAAAAAAAAAAACTCCTTTGATAAAATTAAAGAAAAATACAAGAGCAATACTTATAATAACATATAAATGAAAATAATATCTGCAATGTGGTCTAAATTTTCTCTTTTTGGGGTAAAATATGTGGTATAAATTTACACCATTTTTCAAATATATATTTTGCTTATATCTTATATTTTCATTCAAGATGAATTTTATGTTTCTTTTCCATTGTTTTTAATTCATTGCTTTCTTTTGACAAAAATAAGTTCATTTTTTGGTTTCGGAAAAAAAAGTACGTGTATATCCCTGTGAGCTTAGCTCGGTTGATAGGGATATTGCATATTATATGCAGGGGTCGGGGTCCGAACCCTAGACACTTCACTTCTCCACATTTAATTGTTGTAGTTTTTGTGCTCTATCTCCCCTTCCTCTTTTCTTATGAGGTGGGGAGCCTTAATAATTTTAGCCATTCAAAAAAAAAATTGTGTGAGCTCTATTCACTAGACTATTTGACAACAAAAAAAAAAGTACGTGTATGTTAATAATGAATGTTTATAGATAATTAATTTAAACGAGAGTTAAGGCGAATTTTTTTTAGTTAATTATAACTTACACAAGTTAAATTTGTCAAAAAAAAACTTAAATATTACTCCAAAGGTCTCATTATGAATTTTATATTTATATAAATAAATACCAAAAATGAGTGTCATTTTTTAATTTTAGAATTATATTAATTTTTTCCTCTAAACAAATCATTTAATTAATACTATGTGTATCACTATCGAGGTAAACTCTACATTGATGGTAATAGAAAATAAACTAATACTTGAACTAATATTTGGTCAAATAATTTGGCAAAATTACAAATATATTTCTTTTGTTTATATAGTAGTTTATTATAATTTATGTGAAATAAACAAACGTGTCCCTTATTATTGTAAGAATAGAGTATTATATAAAAGAAAGTTCTTGAATGTTTTTGAGAAGCTATATTGTTCTTCATTATTGAAATTTTGAGTCACATAAAACTAAAACATCAAGGTGTTGTGTTTGTTTTGAAAGATCCCATGACATAGGAGATCTAATTCTAAGCCAAGCCACCAATTCAAATGTATATGGATCGTGAAAAGCAAATTCAATGTTGAGAAAAATCTTGGGAAGTGGTCTATTCACCATTGACATTGTCACATTGAGCCAAGTAATACACAGACCTTGGACCAAGGTAGACACACAGCCAAGAACACCAAATTCGACAAATCACAAGGAAGACTGCACTGCGTACAAGTTGGAGGTTGAATTAAAAACAAAATAATATTTTACAATATTTGTCTTTTTGTTAATATGATAATACTTCAGGCACTACTTATAAACAAAAATAACTACCTTTATGGTGATTAAAAAGTTCAGGTCACTACAATTGATTTTCTAGTTTCATATAAAATATACAAGTTAAATTTACTATATTGGTTTCTTTGATAGTAGAAAACTTACGCAACTATCCGTATTAATTTTTTTTTTGTTTGAATTAAATAAAAATGTATTAGGAATAATAACATTTATTATTTAAGAAATAACCAACTTTTATTTATAATGACTAAAATTTGAAACATTTTTTGTTATATTGATGACTAGTTGGAGTGCTTAATATGAGATTGAGAAGTACTCTCATCTCGACTTTAATTATAAACAAACCTAATGGTTAATCTTCTGTGTTAACCCTTTGATTTTCAGAGGAAGTGGACCGTGATAATCAGGAGTTCAGCCATGAGATAAAGATAGTCTGGTCAATAATTGTTCCGCTTATGAATCAAACTCAAGTTCCTCTAAACAATTTGTCATTGATGAAGCTCATTAGCATGGTGGTTTGTAAATGTGTTCTTATTCTTTGAACAATGCTTGGATGTATAATGTGTTAATATTTTTTTCCTTTATATATATAAGGAGAAAGGAGAGAGGTCTATGTTCAACAACATAAAATACATCAAAAACTATGTGGCGTTTTCATTTTGATTATTTTAATTATCAACTATATCTTAAAATCAAGCTCGATCAAAAATCATAAGATAAGATAGTTATTTAAATATCATTTCTCAATTAGCAATGCTAATATCCAATAAACACAACTTACATCATGAATTAGACCCAATTAATGCTCCCTCCATTCACACTAACCATTGGTTCAATTCAAATATTATGTAACCAACACAATATCTTGAATGAGAAACTATTGATTGAGAAAGATCAATATCTTGAATTAATACTCTCAATGACATTGAAAATTAGTTCTAGTATCTGAGCACCATAATACATGTCTTAGTTAAAATAAAAATATTGCACATACAAGACTAGTTACATGTTACCGTAATAAATCCGAAAACATAAACTATTGAATAGTAAGATCTGTTCTAAAAAGAAGGGCCAGTTTTCACATACAATTTGAAGCTTTAACTAGTATTATGTCGGTCTTAATATTTGTGTCATGTTTGAGACAAAACAATGCAGCTCGTATTTCCATATAAGATAATTTAACGGTTGCAAGCAAGGTTACAGAGTGATGAGGTTTAAAATAACAACGGTAATAACACAAAGATGGAGTGAAATTGAATTTTCATTCATTCCTTAGTCTTCACTAGAAATTAACGCAACCATAAACTTCTGTCCGAAGCAAGAGATGTTGGTTTTGTGTGTGTCATAATTTGAAGTTTGAACCATATAAGAAAGAAGTTAATTAAATAAATTAACAAATTAATTAAAAATGAGAAGAGATAACTAATGGCTTCCACTGTTTTCCTCAGTAATAAGTCAATTAAACAGCTAGCAGTATTGTCTGTGAAAGTTGAGAACATTACGGTGGATGCAAGGATTAATTTTATTTCTGTCACGTGATTCTAACTTCTATGTACGTATGATCAAATAAATAAAATTAAATCGCACAATTTTGAAAAAACTTTGTTCTCGTGTAACCAACAATTAATATTTGGTCACATATAATTGGTATGAGGTGTGACCAAATAACAATTGTTGGTTACGTAACCTTTTAAGAACTACTTCATGAAGATTCCTCACAAGAATTACTATGTGTAGTTTTTTACCATGTGCCTTTGAATGCATGTACATTTACTTTTAGATAAACCAAGGTTAGCGTTGTGCCATTTGTAAATTTTTTAGGTAGTTGAGATTCATTTAAGAAATATACGTGCAGAAACTTATCTTGTACTTTTATAAAAATCAATTTTATCAATATAAGTTGATTTTTTTTGTCAAATTGTCTAGTGGCTATAAACTTATCTCTTAAGATGAATAAATGAGAATTCCAAAATTTGAATCTCAACCCTTAACGTATGTATAAATGTTCCTATTAATTGAGTTAAGCTTACCATGACCGGTGTTAGTTGATTCTAAAGCACGTATCATATACCTTAAGTAATTAAATAAAATCAAACATGGCCATATAGTTGGTTCCTTTATAGGGTTGTTAAATTTATTTGAAGTATTCAATTGATCAATTGACCGAGAGGGGATGATGATAAACTTAGTAAGTTCCAGCCGATCACGTGCCCCTCTATAGAATTAGAGTTATATATAAAAAAACAGTATCTTTTGAGCATTGCAAAGAGACGTGATGAGTCGTGCATGAATATCTCAATTGTGAATTAGAAGAAACTACTACTATCATCAGGCAACATTCAGTGCAGTAGTCCCCATAACCACGCACGCACATCAAAATATGTGAAACTATTATATTCTTTTTGATAATGTAAAAAATAAAATGTTTATATGTATTAATTCTTTTTTTTAAATCAAGGTGAAAATATCATAATCTCAGTGTAGGAGAGGACCAACTAAGGACATATGAGATAGAGAAACTGTGAAATTTATATCGAGCAGTTCCAAAAATAATACATATTAGAATTAAATTTCCTGAAACATTCACAATGTTGGTTCCAATTAATAATTTTTTTGTTCTTCAAAAAAAAAAATTAATAAATTTTTTCTCCCTAAAAGGTGATGCTGTTTTTTTAATTTATTGTCTTTTTTTTTCCTCATTATTTTATTTTGTCAGACCTAGAAAAGATCGCGTTTGTTTTAATTATTTACCATACCAAATGATCCTTGATAATACTTCGTTCCTAGCAAAAACTCGAAAAAGATGCAATAAAAAAAGAAGCTAAAATGGCTTTAATTTTTATGCACATATCGTATCATATGATATGAAAGTGATCTAAGGAAGATTTCACTTTATTAGCACATCTATTTAAGACTGAACGTTTTCTATTAATATCTTTTTTTTTTGGTAGTGATTTTCTATTAATATCTAACATGTAGTAATGCGGTTTGCAAAATATTTTGTGTTAATTTAAATGTAGCAGCAAATGTGGCTGTAATGTTTGCAATGTGGGAAAGCCTGCAAATCTGCAATTACAAAACAAAGTCATGAGGGATTTTATCTCGAGAAGAAAAAGAGGAGGGTGAAGGTTGATCCGGTTGGCCCCTTGAATGGCAGCGTTTCCCTTTATTTAACAAATCGGCACCGCGGTTTATATTGACCGCAAAATAGCACTAAAAAGCGACATAATATTTTAAGTTCATGTTTGAATTGACATCGAGTTTTCTATTATCACAGTAGCTATCATAATTTTGATAAAAACTACACTTTAAATTTTAATAAAATCACGATGCTACCATGATTATGTCGATACTGTTGTGATGTTAAATATACACTAATTAACATTATAATTTTTTTTGCCTAAATTCCAAAATTGAGCCATACTTTAATAAGTTATTAGTAGCTTTGAGCTTTGTACTACTAATTTTTTTATGCTGACAAACACTAAATGCGCTAATTGCTTGGGAGTTTGGAATCTTAATTTACTCTGAAAGTTAGGCAGAATGAAAGGATTTAGTGGCAACTCAAAAAATTTCTGCATCAAAATGAGGGTGGTGGAAGGAACATGTTTTTGTTCTTAATCAACTTCAAACCCCTTAAATCAATGTAATAACGGATATGTTCGAACTTGGGTTTGGTTATAGACATATAAAAATAATGTGTAATGTACTTTATGGTTAATTAGGAGACGGTGGAAAGGAGGGGAAAAAAAAATAAGAAAAGAAGAAAAGTAGTAAAGAAAAGAACCATACAAAAGAAAGACAAAGCTAAACTCAGAGAATAAGGGGGTTTGGTAGAGAAAAAGTTCAATTCCAAAAACCTGTCCTGCAAAAGCATAACCCACTCGTGCTTACTTACAAAGTATTTGGTTTAATGTTTTGGGAATAATTTAATTAAATTGTTTAAAATAATCTAAGCTTTATTAATGTCATATAAATGGCAAACTATATGCCGCAAGCTTCATGTATTCTGCAAGACATGTGATTTTTCTTTTCTTGTCTCACCCAAAATAAAAAGTTGGTATCCACTTCAAAATTCTCATAAATCATAATACATTTGCTCAGTATTATTAGAAATTTTGAGTGGGTAGCATGAGAAACCAACACCGTTAATTCCTTAATAATTTCATTTTATAATTATTAATTTGTACTACTAATCAACTATATATAAAATTGTACTTGTGCTGATCTTATATCATAAATACATAGTATTAAGGTACTAAAGTACATATAATTGTATATATTAAGTGTTAATTATATAGTTGTCGACAGCTACAGCTAAGGAATTGCATTGACTCAACGTAGTGACCTAAAATTGACATGTAAAATGCCACTAATTAGCTTATTCAGGTGATATATTCAACCGTGCATTGTGGGTTTGTCCTCACAAGAGACAAGGTCACCAGAAGTACATGGAACTGAGATTAGGTAATTGGGTTTTACTTAATTAATGAACCGGATTTTAAGGGCCATGCTTTCTAAACCCAGTCGTGGACACGACCCATTTGCAAGATTTTAATTAAATTTTGTTGAAAAATTTGTTATATTAGTTTTTTAAATCAAAGTAGATTGTCTAACAGATCCACGTTGGATACATATGCTTGTGAATATAAAAATGTGATCAAAAGTACAATAGTCAAATTAGAAAATATTAAAACATACACGACATGGGTCGCGATGTTCCTAGATATTTACCGTTATTGTAATATATCGGTTAGAAAATGATTGAAAAGGCATTCAAATTGAATAACTATGCTTCTTCCAAAAAAAATAAAAATGAATAACTATGCATTTTGGTCATTATAAATTTGGTTGAAAAACATGGACATTATAAATTTTAATTTTCGTTCTCTTCAAATAAAAATAAAAACTTCTTAACTCTAAAATTTTGGTTTACTGTACCAGTAAAAAGATAAAAGACAAGTCTCAGACTAAAAATGTTCACTTGCACTACTTGTTTTTTTTTGTCTTTTTACCAGTTGTACACCTAATATTTGACCTAGTCTACATCTGGACTATGCTATACTTTTCTAACCAAAAAAAACAAATAAACATGTTCGATGCATTTTTAGAAGGCTATTTAATGGGAAAAAAAAAATCAGCCTACAAACCACACAACAAAGAAGTTTTTTAGCCTACATCGTAGTATTTTTTTTATTTAAAGAGAATTAAGATTGTTCTCCGTTTTACCCCATTCTGATTTGAACCCACGAAGATTTGTGTATATGTAGAGTGTCTTACCAACTAAGCTACACTTCATTGTCAAATATAACTTCCTATAAAGTGATTATATTTTCTAAAATCTCAAATTAGAACTTAATTATGTGTATGTTTATCATCACATATGTGATGGGCTTTGATTGCATGTGTGAGTCAAGTTTGGGAAGAACTTAATTGTCTAGTGTCGCATATGAGATTGTATTGGCTCGCATATGAGAGCAAACATTTTAAGTGAGATATAGCGTTTTGAATGCACGATGTTTATCGCTTGCATGCATGAGTGTGTGCAAAATTACACACTATTTAAGCCACAATCAGAATTTTCTAGGGTTTTTTCTAAAACCCTTGGCCACGTTTTAGAGAAACATTTTCCATCTCTTAGATATCTGAACATTCAAATTCACTCATTGAATCTTCAACTTCTGATTTAATTCTTGAATCCTTGATCGTAAGAGACCCTCTCTACCAAACAAAATTATCTTTGAATCAATATCATCAATTAGGAGTTCTACCAATCATTTTGTGGAGATTTTAATTTGAAGCCCAAACATCTAGTTTGTGGTAAAAATCTGGAAAATCGAAGGTGTGTGGGGAGCTGATTCAATTGGTTCATGTTTATGGTAATGAGTACGACAGACATTAATTTTTGACTTCCCATAAATGTTTATGGCTTGGCGAATGCTTAAGACCTATTTATAAATTTAACCGATTAAAGGAGTTGTTGGGTAGATTAAGATGAGTTAGATATGATTTTTAATTAAGTTCTTGTGTGATTAAATATTTAAATTACACTATGATGTTTCAAATCAGGCTGCTAAACCACGATCCTGTGTATAGTGTTGCAAACTGATATGTGCCAAATTATGTGTGATGATGTGATAATGTGTGAATATGGAAGAATATGCGACTCTATAATATAATATGATTATGTGAATTGTGAAAAATATACGTGATATGATTATATGAATCCCTTTCAAAAAAAAAATGATTATATGAATCATCACTTAAAAAAAAAAGCGCTTAGATTGCGGCGGTTTTCAAGCTATGTTGTGGCGGTTTTGAACCTCCACGAAATTGTTTGCGGGAGTTTTAAATTATGGGGTAAAATCTATTTAATATAACCTTTTTCGTATTAAGGTTTTTTTGAACAAGTCAAAATGAGATTTATATTAACACAATGAGAGTGACCCCCCCACCCCCCGCACAAGGTGTGCTAAAGGAGGCCAACTAGAGTTTGTACAATGTTAGCAAAGCCAAAACCAAACAAGTGGGTGGCGCAAAACGCAAGAGGATTACATATAAATGTCCATACAAGATAAAGGATAACGCCACCACTAATGGTAGGTGTAGGTGAAAAAGATCGCTTTAGACTTGAGCCAAGGAAAAAAGAGTAACTTAACTTGATCAAGCAGCTGATGTAAAGATAAGACTTTATTGTTGAAAATCCGATTGTTTCATTCTTTCCAAATCGTTCAAGCACAAGTGAGCCAAATAAGTTCATAAACGGGTGAGTTTGTCGAGGAAACCCTCCTAAGTGAGCAAACTGGTGAAAATGATCATTAGAACAGTAAGTATCTACCGAAGAGAGACCAAGCCATCACCCAAAATTGACCGAAATGACTACAGATTGTGAAAAGATGATTCGCTGACTCCTGAATCCCGCAGCCGCCAACACAAATGGTTGTTTCTGCTGGAATGATACCCCACATAAGAACGTTATCCTTTGTTGGAAGACGGTTGCGAAAGAGGTGCCACCCAAATAGAGTAACTTTTAGGGGAACATATTTGAGCTAAATAGTGGTTATAGTAACCCTCTCACTGATGTGATCTTATGTTGTGAACAAATGGTAAACTCTGACTGATAAATCTTTGTCTGGGTCGAGTAACCATACCCAACGGACATGGATGTCATCCTGCAAAACAATGTTATGTAACAATAAACAACAGTTTCTAAGAAGGTCCTCCTCGCACGTAAACGACTTTCTTCGCCACCACTCGTATCAAGATTTGTAATATCCTTTATATTTCCGATGATAATGCTTTTTTTTGCTAATTATAAAAAAGTTACTATAATTTAGCTCAAACTCCTCTAAAAAAAGTTACCTAAGACTTTTTAATGTTATCATTAGTTGAGACCAAGTATAAAAAATCTTTTATGCTGACATTATATATGATCAACTAAATCCAAATATTGGATCCCAAAATATTATATATATATATATATATATATATATATATATATATATATATATATATCACCAAAATAAAAAAATAAAAAACTAAATCCAACTATTGATTCCAAAATCGCGCGCGCAGGTGACAATTTGGTAATATAAGTTCGAATAATAAGTCAAAAGAAATGAACTCTTCATATTTTTTGGTAGTAATTGAATGGACTCTTCCAAACATTCATATATCTTATTTATCACTTAATTGTCACTGTCATTCTACCAAAATAAATCACTTAGTTGTCATTCTTGTTTGTATATTGTTTCTCCAAAATGTCCAACATCTTCGAGTTGGCTTTTCAGGTTTATTGAGCTTTACCATGCATGTTTTGTTACTATTCTTTTATTTATATGTTTAATTAATTATATGGTCGATCAAAAATAATGGGAAGTGTCAAGCTATCTATAACATATATCCTAATGTCTTTGCTTTTACATAAGAACTTTTGAGAATTCTTATACAATTAATGTGGTAATATTAATAAGGATATAAGTTTCTTATTAATTTTTTTATCGAGGAAAATTTAGATCCATGCAAAGGCCAAGAGAACCACAAACTTTAGAAATGGTTTACAATGAAATTTACGTATAGCTTACCAAAGATAAATTCTAGGATTGAACTCATGTTACAACCAGAGCAAATGAAATATTCAACCATATGTATAGACCGAGAAGGCTTGTTAAATTGGTGGACAACGTTCTATTGCATCGAAGGAGATGACGGTACCTACAAGTGTATGTACCTACAAGCACTTCAATGGTTAAATTGGTGAACAACATTCTGTGTGAGATGGTTTGTTTGGGTTGGGTCGCATACGTGCGATGGACTGAGCTTATGTGTTGAGCCCCTATCCAGGCCTAGTTCAAATCATCTATCAACACTTGTTAATTTTTTCTAATAATTTCTTTTATTTAGAATTGCTGAGTATAACTTATATTCACTAGTGGAAATCATATTCATTGATAAGTGGGTAGACACTGAAATTGTTGAATATAATTATTATTTTTAATTAGTTTTTACGTACTTTTATGTTTTTTAAACCATATATATCATTTTAGAGAGATGCTATTAACAACAAACACTTTTATCCCGAATCTGTCCCGAATAAACCGTTGGCGTTGGATCTTGTGATTGGTGGACGACAAAGGGTTGGTCGAAGTAAACATGGAGGTGTGCTACAATAATTATGCGGTCGTGGATTTTTTCTCGCGTTAAGTAGCATTAGTCATCATTTTATATGTTGTGCTTGATGATTGAATCGTCTCATTCGTTAGATAGACCGTGATTAGGTTGGTTTGTGTTGAAGAAAAATCTAATCATATCTACTTAAATAACAATGATATTGGAATTAAGATATTATATATTAACACATCAGTATTGGAGAAATTCGAACATGTACAAGAATTCGAACATGTACAAGGACAGTTCAACTATTGAATCAATTTAGCTATTATACATTAGCTTAATCAAATTATGATTAAATTATGAAAATAAATACAAAAATAACAGATGTAGTGTATCAAGAATAATTGTATAAAACGTACAACTTGTTACGCCGAAACAATAAACGTATGTTTGCTTTTGGCATGCTGGTGAAGATCTCATGTTTAAATAACTGAGCTCTATAAACAGGAGTTGTATAGTGTTTGTTGTGAAGAGTTAATGCAGATTACGGCCCATGAAAAGGTTCGTTGGCCAATGCATGCATTTGATAATATTGCTGCCAGAATGTGTGTACATACAAAAAATACATCAATTTTTAGGGTTAATAGTCGTTTGGAAATTAGGGGCAATAACGGTTCCCTATACTCGTATAAAATAATGGTATTGTCCCCTTGTTGGTGATCTAAGTATGGCAAGTTGGCAAAAATAGCTATTGTTAGTCAACCGATTTTGTGGAACATATCATGACAGAAAATTACAGATAATTAATAATTAGTGTATTAAAAAAAAATCTTGAGATTTTCTCAAAAGATTTTTTATGAAGAAATACAAAAATGGTACTCTTTAATTTTTTTTAAATAATGATCTTACGGTTTTTGAGACACACTAAAAAGACATTTTTATATAAAAAAAAAAGTGTATCTAAACTGATCACATAAATAGCATCACCCATTCTCATAACAGTGATTAAATTAAATAAATAATAACCAACTACATGTATAATGCATAACTACCAACTAAAAAATATATAATACATAACTACTCAAAAAAAGTGTATATCTATGGAGTACTATGTTAGTATGTTTTACTTATCAAACAAGGCTAAAATAAAATAGAAGTTAAACAGGTAACAACTGAGAAAGAAGCATTTAAATGTTTCTTTAGATACAAGAAAGAAACATTTAATATTCACCATTTTTTTTGCAGAACTCTTGGTACAGATATTTACCGCTGTTGGCCGCTGGGCTCAGTTTTTCATTTATCTAACCTGACAGTGTCATGCATTGTAGCTCATTAATTTAAGGACCTTGTTACGGAAAATATACATAAAGGAGTTCAATCTTTCTTTAGAATTGAAGGGTGAAATTGTTTGGTGTAGAGGAAAGGAAGTAGGACCACATATAGATTCATAGGAAATAAAAGGGTGATAAAGTTTTTCGCTGCATTTTAAACGTGTTATTATGTCATAAAAGAGTTAGATTTATCTCTGTTTTTTTTTTTTACAAAAGAATTATCTCTGTTTCTTAGGGCTTCCTTTTGGAGTTTGATAAATCAAAAAATATGAAAATTTATTTTAAGAATTATTTCCGTTATTCAAAAGAGATTGAGGGCTCCATGACAAATTTTAAGGCTGCTCTTTGAAGGATTTTGGATAATTTATCCAACATTTAATTAAAATTAACGACATAAATAAATTTGTAATTGGAATAACTTTGTGAAATACATAATTTTTCAAAGGACAACTTAGACCTCACAACCTAGAATAGTGCTACAAATTTGAATTAGCCATCACCGATGGACTTGAAAGCCCATTCCATTTGTAAAAAAAAATAAAATAGCTCATTACTTTTTCCATCGTATGAGTTTCTTGTGCGTGCTATTCGAATTTTAAAACCCGAAATATTTTAATGTGATTTGAAGATTTTTATGACGTAATTTTGTTATTTAAATTATATAATCTAAAATTTATATGACGTGGGATGTGAAAAAAAGAAGTAAAAAAATTATTGGGCATTTGCGCCATCATTTTGACTTCATTATTTAAGGGATTTCAAGACAAAGACAAATGATTCTTGACATCGATATTTAAGAATTTTATGTTCACACCAAACAAATACTCTCACATTTTTCTAAAATTTGAGTGATGCCCTCTTCAGTTTTTACTGTATTTGGTAAACTCAAGTTTGAATTTTATGAAATATTTATGTGAAAAATAAATTATATTTCGTAAAAATCAAATGAAAGTTATTCAAGGTAAGTCAATATTTTGTAAAATTCAAATAGAGGTTAGGAAGAAAAAAAACATGTATTCCATAAAAGTTAAATTTTGAGTTTACAAAATATGGGAGTATGATAAGAAAAAACAGTGTGATCATCGAAAGTAAAACATTTACGGGTATTTTGATCTATTTTAATTGAGTAGGGGTGGGAGTATGAAATGTAGGTGGTATGAAACAAATTTCAGGTTCAACACAAATTGCAAAATATAGAGGATCAGTGTTTCTCGGACTTTCCCTAAAAAAAAAACGTGTTTATCGGACCTGCACAAAAAATGAAATATCTTTTTCCACCCTCCGTCCTTCTTAAGCGCATTGTTTTTACAAATTTTACTATGGGTGTACATGGGTTGGGTAAACCCAAAAAACCCATCAAACCCATCCAAAAAAACCCAAAAAAGTGGGTTGGGTGGATATGGTTTTAAAAAATGAAAAACCCATAAAAAATAATGGGTTTTTGGGTAAAACCGGACCCATACCCAATAAACCCACTTACCCAATAATTTCCAAATTTTAAATTCATTTGCATAGGGAGGAAGAAGAATAAAAAAGATTTTGATCATAAATTTAGTCTAATTTCTAAAATTGACAACACATCCTCTATATTGAAAATAAAAAAATGTTAAAGTTACAAATTATGATGTTGCAATTTATAGTTACTTTGATGCTAAAACAATTTTACGTCATCCAACTTTAATTTGTTTCAAGTATTCCATGATTAAATTTTTTATTTAATATTACGTCATCCAACCAAAATAATGGAAAACTTGACCTAGAAATCGATTTTTGAGCTATTTTTTTGTTGCAAACCCCTCTATAAAGATACAGAGAAAATAGGTGCAAAGTTTCGTAGCATCTTAAATACACCTTAATTTTTATTTTTATTTTACTAAAATGTGCAAAATCACTGTTTTGTTTTGAGTAAGCCTATTATCACTGGTCAAATTTCATTCCTCAATTTTATAGGCATGTTTAGAATGTCACGTAATTATGGGGAACGAAAAATTCATAAATAATTTTTCTCTCGTTTTAAAAACTCCATAATTTTGTGGTGGATGTTCTAAATATACTTGCAAAATTGAGAAAACAATTTTGCCCATAAATATATGCTTACTCAAGACAAAAGTGTGATTTTGCATGTTTTGGTCGAAAATTTAAAATACATTGAGTTGCCTTTGGAACGCTATGAAACTTCGTAGATTCTTTCTATGTATTTTTTTATATAGGTCTCTAAAAAACTCAGCTCAAGATTCAATTTATAGGTTAAGGTTTATATCGTTTTGGTTTATGTACAATGGGTTAAACTCAATATTGTTTGGTTAAGTTCCAGTTGTTGAATGACATTGGTACTCATATCTTCAAAGAAGGTATCATGATTGCAGACCCGCCATCAAAGAATGGTCAAGTGCTCCAATGTTTGCTAGTCAATGGTGGTCACGACCTCCTCCTTTTATTTTGTCTTTTTTGTCTCAGGAAAGCTTGGGCATCCTTTATACTCGCTTAACTATGTTGTAATAGGGTTCAGGCCCCTCTTGATTTTCTTTTATTTTATATGACTTTTATAAATAAAAAAAATCATTTATCTGGCGAAGCTTCATGCAGAGGTTTGCTTAGGGGTCACAACTGAGCCTTTATTACAGGTTTTAGTGCAAACATCATATGATTGGCTTTATGGCTAAGAGATATTTATACGAGATTGAATCTTACAAGTCAAAGGGGGTTTTGATCAATAATTGTTATAATTGACCCTCTTACGCTACTTACCTCATTAGACAGAGTTGCTCCATGGGTCACCTTAATCACCCATCCGTGACTCGTGGTTTTGCTTTATTTAGGGTTAATGCTGAGGTTTGTTGTTACGATATCTTCAGAGAAGCTAATCAAATGGAGGACACTTTTATTAAACATGAATTTTGTCTTTCCTTTTGCCATCTCATTGTTTTGATATAATTATTGTTATCTTGTTTTTATCCCTGGTGGCTAACGCTGTCGGTTTTGCTAGAAGTTTTAATTTTAGTTTTCTGTTGGTTTTTTTTTTCCTGTTATTCATAAAAAATGGGCAATATATTTTTTTTGTTATTATAAATATTCAAAAAATTTCGTTTTAATCGTTGTAAAAAAATTTCTTTGATTTTTGGTTTTAAAAAAATAATTATTACTCCAAAATAAAATATAAGTAAAAAAAAATCAAATAAAATAATTTCTTTTTACCGAGGAAACATACTTTATTTGATCATTTTTTGGTTATATTCAAAAGGTTAATGATTCATAGAACTCTCCCATGAACACCCTCCATGTACACCCCTTATGTGGCATGTGTATTTTGGTAGTTTCACCCAACTTTCTCTTTCTCCCCTCTTCTCTCTCTTATATCTCCTTTTCTTCTCCCTCTCACTCACCCGCTGCCACCACCAACACCAGCAACACCATCTTTCAGCCATCTCTATCCGCTCTCATCTCTTCGTCATCCATCGTTGTTGGCCGCCGTCATCAGCAAATCTGGCCGCCATCGACCCCCTCCGTCCACCACAGTCTACCAACACCAATCTTTCATTCCTAACATGATTCAAAATTGTCCCCTCCACACCAAAACAAAGCATTGAGTGATTTAGTATTGTCCATCTTTATTCTTTATCAATGGCAGAGAAGAGTAAACTAAATTGACATAAATTACAAACATAAAATTTAACCATGTTGAATTAAATTACAAAATTGATTTTCCCTTTAACTCAGTTGAATTATGTTGTAATTGGTTTATTGAAAACACATACATCGTTGTTGTGTAATGGGTTAGGATTAGGAAAGCTTTGATGGAAATGTGGTGGTGATTGTGCGGTGGGGAACCGTTGGTGAAGACGCTAATTTTCTTTTTACCTTTTTCCTAGAGATTAATCTAAAGGCTAGGATTAGAGCAAAACAGAAACCGGAGAGAGCCTCACAGGAGAGGATCCAGATCCAATATTTTATGCATTTTTTTTATAAGTGGAAGGATGTATATAAGAGGTATGTGTATCACCTCTCTATTCAAAATTAGAAGGAATAAAATACTAGACAATTTTTATCCAGCTGGACCTTAAAAAAAAGTTATGTCGAGCTGGAGCATGACAATAATGCAAGTTAAAGCAGCTGGAGAGAGGGGTCCACTCGTACACCTTCACGCGAAGCTGAGCGAGCGAGCGAGTTGGCTGATCTCAACTCGTTAACCATTTTCATCACATCCCAAACCCCTCTTCTTCCCTTCCCCTGTGGTTGATGATGGCGATGAAAGATCAGATCGACGATAAACACGATGAACCGATTCTCTCCAAGAGAGATTACATCAACATTCATTCTCACCCCAATCTTATCAAGATTTTGCGTAAACAAGGTTCCTACCTACCCTTCTCCTTCAACATTCTCATTTTAATTTCTCACTTCGACCAAGAATCAAACCCGTTTCGGGTTCTCCCAAACATTTCTATCCATTTCATTTCATTTTATTATGATTAATTATAATCTGAGTAGTTTAGGACAATTTGCAATGCTCTGAATGCATAGTATTTTAGATTATCTCATAGCATCACTTTCTTATCTTATAGACTACCTCTTTAGACCATGTTTGGATAAACAACTTAATCTGCATCTTATTTCATAAGCGCTTATCACATATAAGTGCTTATTATAAGCTATTTCCGTAACAAACTATAAAATAAAGTCAAACTATATTTGAATAAGCCATAACATGTTTTCATAAGCTACCGTGAAGAGCTAATGTAATTAAGTTGCAAATAGCTTATGAACATGTCATAAGATGTTTTCGTAAGTTCTCTCGAACAGTCTCGTTAGTGTTTATGTCAGTAGACAAACTCAAATAATTCAATCCAAACAGACCCTTTTATGCAGATTATAGCATAAATATAAACGCGCATGAATAAGCTATTTCTATAACAGAATTTTTTTCCGTATAATGTATAAGCTGATATTGTAAGCTATCCTGGAGAGCTTATGGAATAAGCTAAAAACAACTTATGAACGTGACAGATTGTTTTAATAAGTTCTTCCGAACAGTGTAACAAGTTATACCAGTAGATAAGTTCAGATAAGCCAATACAAACAGGCCCTTAGTTTAAAATTGGTTTCCATTTTTTATTGTTTACAGGGGACCAAGAAGTTCTATTTGCAGATAAAGTTTTGAAGTTCACTAGCTCAGGGAAGATGAAAAGCCGCATTCTTTTAATTACAGATTTTGCCATTTACATTGTTGACCCTGAGCTTGATTCTCTTAAACGGAGGATAGCACTTGCAGCTGTTGACAAGCTTTGTCTAAGTAAACTCCACGATAACTTTTTGGCTGTCATAGTTCCCAGTGAGTATGATTTACTAATTGCGAGTGCTCGAAAGATGGAAATTGTCATTGCATTTAATGAAGCTACTATGAAATCATCTGATTATGAGCTTGAGGTGGTTTCTTCTAATAGGTAACTGGAATTATGCCTATCTCTATTATTTTATTTCATCCTTTGCTGCTGAAGTATATTTGTCTTCCATATAGCATGATATCAGAGTATTGCATTAAAACTTTTGTTATGCTTCCTTAACGATATCTACAGACTTTTTAGAACTTTATTTCAATACGAACACTCTAGGAAATACTAAATAGCAAACACTTGAATTTTCTAACAGTCCATCATTTGTTGAGCTGCATTCTTCTGGTATGTGCTGCTGATTGGAGTTTGTGCTATAAAAAAAATGAAGATCCCAAAGATCATATGTCGTGTTATCCCATTTATTTTACAATTTCTGGTTATTTATCTATGTGTATCTTGGGATTGTTAAATGGGCGCTTATACACTGGACTACATTGAGCGTAGTCCACCTGTGTGCCATTAGAGCAACCGGGAATACCAGTAAGAATAGGAAGTGGAAATGGAATATTGCAAAATGCTCTATCTCTATTCACCCTGTGTTATCTTCCTTTCCATTTTACTTGTATCCCTCCTTCCCCATCAAGCCATGCCCAAAGCTCCCATTGTCAGACCTGCTATGTTCCATCTTGCCGTTTTAAAATCTCCTTATCCCTTCTCCCTCTCCTCTCCCACTTTGCCTCCCTGTGAGAAAATGAACCACAATACACAAATGCCCTAAATCAGAGTTTTCAAGCTTTAGCGATTTCAAGAAAAAAGGGGCAGGAAGGATTGGAGTACGGATATGAAACACCCAAATCTTAAGTAGGAACCGTTTTTTGTAGGCCCTTCCATGTACAAAGGGCGACGAAGGTACTGGTTGTTGTGTGGAGTGGGGTCTGATGGAGCTTCCTAGTTTGCACTTTGCAGTGGTTTTGATGAATATTTTTTGGCAAACCTGTCGTGGTTTCCAGTGATAGTTTGGTGATCGATTGAGATGTTGGAACAAACAATAAACTCACACATTTCCCTCTTGAAATTATGCATTTTGGTGTAGTGAATGAGAATGACCTGTTCCACTCATTCCTTCCTCTACACATGCTAAAGGTTGCGGTTGTGAATTTGAACACAAATCACACCAATAAACTTAGATGTGTGGAGCAAGAGTCAGTAACAATCAAATCCAAAGCAGACTCATGCAACAACAACAACACCAGACTTAGTAACTAAGCAAATCCACAAGCATAATCAAAGATCAAAGATAAGAGAGTAGAAGAATCAACACACCAATATTTGTTGACCTAGTTCGGCCTAATATGACCTATATCTGGGGGAGAGCAGCTCTCTAATCCACTAAATGAGTGACACAAATATGTTACAAGAAATTAGATCCAAAAGCTCATAAAGAACAATCCCTAATTTTGACCCATCTATCAAGTCACTCAAACCCACATAGAGATCCTGAGAGAAAACAACAGAGAAAGCTTTGATCCTTCCTCTAATGAGATCTCAATACACAAGTTGTTTGAAAAGTGTTCCCAACCCAAGAATCTCATCTAGACACTCAACCCTTAGCCTCTAATTTCCTAATAGTTTCATCCTTTGGTTTTGCAAGATTAATTAGCCACAAAAGAATAAGAAAAAGTGAATTTACAGGCTCTGAAACTGAGGCATACGCCTCACACCCCTACAGACACGCTCTGCGCTTCCTGTCTGTTGAGGCAGACGCCTCGCATCTCAGAGAGGGCGCCTGGCGCCATCCATAGAGGCGAAAAGCCTTGAAACAGCACTGACAAAATGCCTTCTGCTGCAAACCAAACGCCTCGCGTCTCTGGCAGTGGAAAACCAAGTTTTCATCATTCAAACATGAGATTTTAAGGCATAAACAACAGTCACTAATATGACCCATGAAAAGTTCACCACATTACTTCCTATTTGATAATATATATGCTTAACCCACCATCATGTCTTGTTGTCTAAAACCCCCTCACCTTGTGTTCATTGAATGAGTAACAGATTAGGATCGTATTTGCAATTTTCCAAAGGTAGTGCAGTTACAGGTTTCCAGTGACAAAACATATCCATCCAATCAAAATATATTATATCCAATGATTAAAAACACCATATGCACCAGTGAACTATTTTTTCACTTGTCCATTGTATACGTTGCCTTGTAAGGTTCTGCCCAGTATGACTCTTCTGAGTGACTCTTGTATCCGTTCAAAGTTATTTGTTATGTGTGAGAATTACGGTGGGTTGTTAACGGGAATTCCAAGTAATTTTTAAAAGATCTTCTTTGACTTCTTCCATTTCCTCCAGCATATTGCATTCTCAAACTCGTAAGAGAATTCATGTCACTAATCACACTATCCCAAATATTCAGAATGCATGTCACTAATCACACTATCCCACCTTTGTCGTCATAAAAATCAGAAGGTAGGCCCTAATGTAGAGGCGACACCTGGGGCATACCATGGTATTTCTGCATTGCAGATGTCTCCAACACCTCTGCATTCTCGCTTCCCTTAACTCCATGAATTTTATTAGATGAGTAGAATTGTTGTAATAACTAAGGGTTTATGGTAACATTTCCTGAACCCATGTTTAAAGTGGGTTGCACTTAGTTTGATTAGTGTTTTGTACTGATTTTGTAAAAATGTATTACTGTAAATTCTGTGGAGATTCTTATAAGCAGTCATCATGAAACTTTCTAGAGTTTTGATCTATCATTAAAGACATGTTTTGCGATTCCTTTGTAGGTTTGAGTATAATGCAGCATCCGACTTGGTTAAGGAAATTGAATTTGAGGAAGTTGAAGGTATGTGCCAAAAGTTTTGGTCTGTCTTTCATTTTCCTTTAATTTATGAATATAGGGGAAAGTGCGCGGATGGAGAATTATCATCTACTTCTATGTCCCATGCTATGTTATTTTTGTCGTGCATAGTACTTTCTGTTACATTTTTCTGAAGCTTCTTTTATTTCTGTAATAAATTTCAGGGGGTGTCAAAACAAGAATTTTGAGGAAGTGAATTTCATTTTGTATTTTTGCGATGATGTCTGTACACTTGGTAGGAGGATTTTTTATTGGTTGTGTGGGAAAGGTTCTTATGGGCATAGCTTTCCCTTTCCCAAAGGTTAATAGTATCAGAAATTGTAAAAGAAAAGAAATGTATATGTGATGTAAGTTTTCAGCTTAAAACCAGATTCAGCTGCGCGTGTTTGGAAGAATGATAGTCTCCATGACAACCTACATATCCTCAACTCTCCAATTTGGAGCTTTGAAAATTTTATGGTGGGAGAGCTGGAATCTTGCGGTGGTGGTGAGGCACCATACAACCAAACACACGCTATGTTAATTTTGATGTTAATATACTTCAATTTGTGGCACCGCCACATCATAGATGGTCAGTCTCTATTCATCTCATCTGAGTTGAGTTGCCCACTGGCATGATATCCCTGTAAGTCTAGAGATAATGCTTACCTTATTTATCTTTACAAACTGAATTCACAAGGTTAAATAAACTCGTAATTTTATCTCCAACGGCAAAGTGCAAAGCTATTAAGTGGATGGCAAATGGTGAAAGTATCAAGTACTAGTAAAATAGTTCACACTTTAGTCATCATATAATAAAAGAGGGATGTTAACATCTAAAAAGTTGACAACGTATTTGACATCATATATAAAAATACATTCCATGCACAAGATTACATAAACAGTACAGGTGAAGTTGCTGTCATTTGCTTCGATGTGCGATCATAACTTAACGGCCGATGCCTTAAGATTAATTTTTCCCAAGTTTCTTTCTACTTGGTATACCAGTAAAGTAAAAACAGAAACGTTAAAAACTGACAACTTATTAGGAACGACTTTGCCACCTATGTAATAATGGTAATCAACTTATGTCGATTTATACTACAGAAAAATGGTATTCTTTTCCAACAATTGAATATAGGATATTGTTTTTCCTACAAATGAAAAATGTCATTATTGACTGTTTAGTTTTATTCAGCAGATAGAATGTGAATAGGCGTGATCTTGCTTAATGTGCAGCTTCAAAAAGCTGTATCGATAAATAACCATAATCACTACATAGGTTTTTACTCGAAATCTATGAAAGTATATGTCAAGTATGTCAAAGATATAAGATTGTTTTCTCAAAAAAAGAAAAAGAAAATACGATGTAGTATAATCTGTTGCATTAGCTAGTTTAAATCAATTTTTGATGTCTTAATCGATCAATTAAGTCCACGTCTGAATCTCTGAACAGTAACTCAATGGTATCCTATGTGCAGCTCAAGACAATACTTTGACTTAGAATGTTGTCCGAACTTGGGTTCCATATTCACTGGATCCCACATCAATAACACACCAAAGAGTCCAAGAAGAATACATATGGCCACAAAATACAAAAAAATGGTACTACAGTCAAAGGGACCAAATCTAGTAGCTTTACCACCCAACACCACACATATTAAAAATTGAAATTGAGCCACTGATTACGCCTTAAAAACTATTGGCCAAAACAAAAGAATCTCACACTGTGAAACAGAAACAGAAAGTATTTAAGTTGCCTAAACAGTCGGAGTAGAAACTTGTGATCCAGACTCGGTAGACGATGGTAGATTTTCAGGACGAATCCCTTCCATCATTCTCACAACTTCAGCCATTTTTGGTCTATGCTCTGGCATTCTTGCCGCACAAGCCATCCCAATTTGTAGCATCTCCACCATTTCTTCCTCAATACTTGAATACCTCAAAAGTTCCGCATCGAAAACCTCTGCAGTCCATTCCTCTCTGACGACAGATTTCACCCATCTAACCAAGTGAACAACTTGTTCACCTTCTGTAGAATATAAAGGTGGTTTCCCAGTTAGAAGCTCAAGTAGCAGAACACCAAAACTGTATACATCAGATGAATGTGTTGCTTTACGTGTGTCGGTTACTTCTGGTGCACGGTATCCTGTTGTTCTTGTTCCTTGAGATGGTATTGAACTCATCAAAGTTGCCAAACCTATGTCAGATACACAACCATATCCTTGTGAGTTGAGGAAGATGTTTGAGGCTTTTATGTTTCCATGAACAAATTTCCCTCCTTGTTGAGTATGGATGTGAGCAATGCCTCTTGCTGTACCAGTTGCGATCCTTAAACGGCTGTCCCAGTCTAGAGTTCTTCGCTCCCTTCTTTTTCCTTCATGATTTAGATAAAAGAAATTATGTTTACATTAGCCACTTCCATATGTTGGAAAATTGATCAAGTAAATCAAGATAATATAAAAGTGACCTTTATATTTGTGTGTCTTGAGATTTTGAATATAAATATGAGATATAAACTTCAACTTAGTGGTGAACTGGGTTAAACAATGTTATTTTTAGGCTCTAATATCTACTAGGGGCATGTTTGGATTGACTTATTTGATTTTATCTATTAACGTAAGCACTTATGAGACTTTTACATTTTCAAAGAGTTTACAGAAACAACAAACGATTTTTCAGCTTTTTTTTTTCTTTCCATAAACTCATCATGATAACTAATATGAAAAAAATGACTTTATTTCATCTTTAGTTATAGAAATGACTTATACATAAGCACTTATACAATAAACATTTAATTAAGTTGTTTATCCAAACAGTGCCTAAGTTAGATTGAGTTGTGACATGTGAGACACTACACAAAACATATCATTGTATGTGCACCACATGACTTGCGGTTAAGAGTTAGACATGCTGAAAAAATAATTCCAGTTATCTGATTGTAGAAAACTAATATTTCATTTTGTAAGCTTCTTGGAAAAAATTAGAGAAGCTAGAGATAATGTAACTGATTTTTTTTGGATATATAAGAGAAAAGGTTGAACATACCATGTAAGATGGAAGAAACACTGCCTTGTTGATAATAATCAGAAACTACTAATTTCTCATCCTTTGAATAATAATATGCTCTTAATACATCCACATTTTCATGCTTAATTTTCCCTATCACTTCCATCTGCTGTTCAAACTCCCTTTTTCCAACAGTAACATCTTTCAACCTTTTCACCACCACAGTGGTTACATCCTCTAAAGCAGCCTTATAGGTTGTACCAAACGTACCCTTTCCAAGAATCTGAGCAGAAGCTCTCAAAAGGTCCTCTAGATCAAATGCAAGATTGCAATCCTCAAAAAAGACTATTTTGTTTTTATCTTGATCACTAGCAGAAGATTCTGCTTTCATAGATACTTCTTTTTTCTTGGATTTCTTCACAGGTTCCTTTACACCTGCAGCATGGTCACAGCAGCACAAAACCATGATACCTGCAATCACGGCAAATCCAAGTGCACAAACACCGATGATGATTCCAAACCTTTAACTTTATAAAATGATGTAATTTTTTTTAACACATTCTTCCATATTTTTCTTGGTCAATCATATATAACTGAAGAAAATATGTTAACTCGTTATTGTATTTATTAGTTTTTAATGAATATATTATGTTACCACTATACTATTGTTTTTTTTTGACTCATACTACTATGCTATTGTTCTAATCAATAGTAATATTTTCCAGAAGCAATATATAAATTATTAGTTTTTTTTGACAAAAAATTATTATTAGTTAATAGGATATGTTTGACTCAATTAATATATATTGATGGTGCTAATATATTATTATTATTTTAAGTATATACCTACAATTTTAGTAAAAATATATTACATTTTAAATTACTAAAATATATTATTTTCTTGTTCAATAAGTAATTTAATATTGTTGGTCAAAAAAGTAATATAATATTAGTTTTCATAAATATTTTATTTTCATGATTATTCAATGATATATTTTTGATAAAAACATATTAAACTTTTTAAAAAATTTAAGAGGAAAGATCAACTAACCCCAAGAGTAACATAGAGTTATTTTGTATAGTAATTCACTGTAAATATTAAATTTCATCAATCAGATCGTTGAATTAAAAGTTCTTATTGGATATATCAACTCAAATTTTTTTTTTATTAAAATTCGACAATTATAGTTATATAATCAAATGGTTGACATTTACTTGTATTTGAAAAAAACTTACTATACATTCAACTAAATTATTAGATGAAGTATCAAATAGTTTTGAAATTTCATAGTCGGCAACTTATTATAGAACAAACTTGCTCTAGGCTAATCTTCTTAAATTGAGTTACATTTTTTTTTTTACCCAAGCAAAATCATGGAACTTCATTAATTAAAATATTGGTAATACAAACCGGAACATAAAGATACAGTGGGAAGAGTAAAAAACAATCTAAGCATGCTCACTACTAGTATTTTCTTGTCGTTAGAAAAAAAACAACCTTATGGAGTTATGGTGTTGTACCCGAATCTGATGTTGCTGCCACGCATGGAATACAGCCTTTGCTTGCTGCAAGACTTACCATAGATGAACATTTCTTTTCTTACAAATGCTCAAGAGACGATAGCATAATTGTTCAGCTGATCTTGTGAAAGATGCTGCCAAATTTGCTCAAAAAATTCATCAAAACCTTTCTACATTATGCATAATGTTCTCCAAAGTAGGCCAAATATGAGATTTCCTCCAACATTCAACACTTGCATCTCATACCAAAAATAAATGTCGTTTCGTTATGAGATTGACTAACAACACAATTTTCTGAAAAGTCCACTCGCTTATTACGCAACCTTGCTCTATTTGGTAGGCAATCCCTCCGAAGACGCCACATAAAATGCTCTACCTTTGGAGGAATATGTTATGTAGGATCAAAGATTACTCCATTCTCCTTCAACACGCTATTCATCTCTATTAGTAATATGATCAACAGACACTTGATATGCCTCCTCCAAAGTCCAAACTCTATTCTTGATGTCATTAAAGATTGACTTTTTACTTTTGCCTACCATTGATGTAAGTATTTTTCTGAACCCAAACGTTCCGTGACTCCCAAGATATTGGACAGAGAGTGCTTCAATGTATATGGAGTATTCATGCTAAAGAAGATTTTCTGATTTTTGCATGTTGATAGCATGGCCTGAAGCTTTTGTGTAAACATCAAGTATACTTTGCAAAGCTCTAGTCTCATTGTGAGTGGCCCAAAAAAAATTGAAAACTATCATCTGCAAAAAGTATATGACTGATAACAGGAGCTCGCTTACAAACCTTAATACCATACAATGTTCCTCTTCTTTCTATCTGTTGAATAAGAGTGGAAAAAAAAGAGGAACATTGTATGGTATTAAGGTTTGTAAGCGAGCTCCTGTTATCAGTCATATACTTTTTGCAGATGATAGTAAGAAAAAAGGTTAAAACTCTTGAGTTCCAACCCTTGAAAGGAAAAAAGGTTAAAACTCTTGAGGAAGAGCTTTGCAAACAAAATATGTTAATTTTCCCAACAAATAAAAAATGTCATACTAACAGTTCAATTTTTAATTAGCTGAAAGAAATTGAATTGGTAAGATCTTAGCTTAATATGCAGCTTTAAAAAGCTGTATCTGATAAACAACCATAAACATATCATATGTTCTAACTAGATATATGAATACATTTGTGAAGTATTAAGAAAAATATATTTTTCCTCAGAATAAAAATAGCTAGGAGTACAATCGGTTGCATTAGCTAGTTTAAATCAATGTCTTAATCAAAGTTTTTAAGTCTGAATCACTGAACAGTAACTTAATAGTGTCCTTTGTGCAGTTCAAGACAACACTTTGACTTTGGAATGTTGTCAGAACTTGGGTTCTATATTCATTGTGGATCCCAAATTAAGCATAAACACACCAAAGAGTCCAAGAAGAATCCCTACCCACACAATACAATAAAAGAGTAACAGGCAAAGGGACCCAATTTTTTTGATTTAGCCATCAGCTAAATCTAATAGCTTAACCACCTAGCACCAATTTAATTTAATTTTCTACCAAATCCAATGCCCCACAAATGAATAATTGAAATTAAGCTATTGATTACACCTTAAAAACTATTGGCCAAAAACAAAAGAATCTCACACTGTGAAACATAGTTAAAAATAGTAAGTACTTAAGTTGCATAAACAGTTGGAGTAGAAACTTCTGATCTAGACTCAGTAGACGATGGTCGATTTTCGGGACGAATCCCTTCCACCATTCTCACAACTTCAGACATTTTTGGTCTCTGATCTGGCATTCTTGCAGCACAAGCCATCCCAATTTGTAGCATCTCAACCATTTCTTCCTCAATATTTGAATACCTCAAAAGCTCCACATCGAATACCTCTGCAGTCCATTCCTCTCTGACCACAGAATTCACCCATCTAACCAAGTGAATATTTTGTTCACCTTCTAAAGAGTATATTGGAGATTTCCCAGTTAGAAGCTCAAGTAACAGGACACCAAAGCTGTATACATCCGACGAATGCACTGCTTTACGTGTGTCGGTTACTTCTGGCGCACGGTATCCTGACGCTCTTGTGCCGGGTGAAGGTACCGAACTCATCAATGTTGCTAAGCCCGTGTCAGATACACAACCATATCCTTGTGAATTGAGGAAGATGTTTGAGGCTTTTATGTTTCCATGAACAAGTTTCCCTCCTTGTTGAGTATGGATGTGAGCAATGCCTCTTGCTGTACCAATTGCGATCCTTAAACGGCCATCCCAATCTATGGGAGTTCTTCTTTCCCCTCTGTTGCCTTCATGATTTAGATATAAAAAGAAGAAAAAAAACATGTTTACATTAGCCACTTCCATATGTTGGAAAACTGATCAAGTAAATCAAGATGATATGAAACAGTGACCCCTATTTAGGTGTCTTGAGATTTTGAATATAGATATGGCATATCAAGTTGAACACAGTGGTGAATTAGACAAACTATGTTAATTTTAGCCTCTAATATCTACTTGAGACATGTTTGGATTGACTTATTTGAGCTTAACTACTAACACAAGCACACTTGTAAAACTATTTTGAAGATGTTATGGAAACAATATATCACGCGTCCATAGGTTGTTTTCAACTTATTTTCATAAACTCTCCAGGATTGCTTATTTATTACTTTAATTCATCTTGTGTTATAGAAATAACTTACACATAAGAATTTATACTATAAGCGCCTAATTAAGCTGTTTATCCAAATAGTACCGAAGTTAGATTGAGTTGTGACTTGTGAGACACTAAACAAAACATGCTTAAGGGTTGAGACTTGAACATGAAGAAAAAAAAATTCAGATGATATGGATTGCCAGAAATTAAATTTCCATTTTGTAAGCTTGTTGGGAAAAATTGGGAAAGTTGGAGATAATAAAACTGTAAACAAATTAAACATGAGAGAAAAGGTTCAACATACCATGTAAGATGGAAGAAACGCTGCCTTGTTGATAATAATCAGATACGACTAGTTTCTCATCCTTTGAATAATAATAAGCTCTTAATGCATCCACATTTTCATGCTTAATTTTCCCAACCAGTTCCATCTGCTGTTCAAATTCCCTTTTGCCAACAGTAACCTCTTTCAACCTCTTCACCGCCACCGTGGTTGCATCCTCTATAGCAGCCTTATATGTTGTACCAAAAGTACCCTTTCCAAGAATCTCAGCTGAAGCTCTCAAAAGATCCTCTAAATCAAATGCAAGATTACAATCCTCAAAAAAGACTATCTTGTTTTTATCTCGACTTGCAGAAGACTCGGCTTTCATAGATACGTCTTTTTTCTTGGATTTGACAGATTCTTTTACACCTGCAGCAGCATAGTCATAGCAGCACAAAATCATGACAACTGCTATCACTGCAAATCCAAGTGCACAAACACCGATGATGATTCCTAATAATGCAGTTTTGCTGAGTCCTTTGGATTTCTTTGGTGGAAAAGTATAAGGTGGATGCATAGGAAAAGCCGGAGAAAGTGTACTATTTCCTGATGTAAGGTTGTTACCAGAAAAAACCCAACTTGGAAATCTAAGAAGTGATTTTGGCACAACACCACTAAGATTATTGTTTGCTAAATTCATCTCTTTTAGGCTTGGAATATTAAGATCAGGAATCTTACCAGAAAGAGAGTTATTAGCAAGGACTAATGAATAGAGATGAGTAAGATTTGAAATTGAAATAGGGATGCTACCATTAAAAGAATTGTTGGACAAATTAACAATAGATAGATTACTCCAAACAGAAAAATCCAATGGTAATGGTCCAGAAAACTTGTTAGACTGGAGATAAAGACTAGTCAAGTTTTTCAGCTCAGAGAAACCATCAGGGAAATCACCAGTGATACCATTTGATCTAAGACTAACAGTCTCAAGAGCTGAAAGGCGGTTGAGAGTGTTTGGTGGGATTGGACCGCTTAACCCGGCTCCAGGCAATCGAATTGCGATAACTCGTGATCCATCAGTGTTGCAGGTAACTCCTCTCCATGTTTGACATACAGAAGAATTCTCATCCCAATTGAAGTGTGGAGAGTGGTTTATGTTGTGAAGGAAATCAAGTAAAGCTTGTTTATCTTCCAATGGTTCAGCTTCAATACAAATCAATACTGCTGAAAATATGAACAAGAGAAATAGTTTCTTGTCCATTTTTTTGACTTGAAGAGAGAAGAACAGCACTAGATGTAAAGTAATAAGGTCTCTCTCTCTCTGTCCCCTCAAGATATCAGTCACTTTCACATGAAATTAACAAAACTGAAGAGGTAACATAATAGGATTAGATAATTAAACAAAGATTGAATAATCAAAATAAATATACAATTTGTGTATGAGACTTTGTTTGAGTGTAAATACAGTATGCATTTCACCAAGACTATATACAGTGTATATATTTTTTTAAGGTCAAATTAAACAGCTAATCTTTGAATGGAAAATAAACTTATTATTATGAGACTATTTTTTGTTTACCTACTCTTTTGGTTTCCCTAATGACTATATCAAAAATCTATTCAAATAATTAATAATTTGCTGACCAAGTCTTTGAAAGCAGAATTAGAAACACGAATACTAAAAATATTTTACATACCTATATACAAATATTATAACCCTAAAGTTTATTCTTTTCTTGCATTTTGGAAAAAATACAACCAAACATAATTAGTACTAATGCATAAGTATTTGATACAATTTCATAAAGAGAGAAAAGTGACGCACCTTTACTTCTAGATCCTGAAATTCAGCATAAGCAAGTAGGTCCAGTTTAGGACCATACTCTTGTTTGAGAAGCAGTTAGAGGTTGGATATTCCAAAATGGGGTGTACTATTGCTGCAAATTGCAATGAAATGATGGTATATTGGTAATGATAGAAGATGAGCTGTATATGCTTGCGGGAACAGCGGCATCACATGCAGATGAAGTAAGACAAACTCATTCCATTTATAATCATTTTGAACCAAATTGCTAACTATATATTATTTTATGCCGTACATATTGGAGGTTGCATATGTATGTATGGAGTCTTATTATATTAGTATACGTTATATGTATATTCAATTTTTTTATTTTGTTACACCTGTATGTTTAGTTGTTGTAAACTTAAACATGTACTAATTTGTTATCCTTGGTATATACAAATGATAATACATCATCATTATTTTGTTACACCATTATTAGTGTATGCTAATGGATATATATTGATGGTACCAATACATCACTATTAATGTAGAAATATAATGTTAACAGTTTGTTAAATTAATACTTACTCTTTGGTTGGATTTACATCAAAGACTTCTAACTTCTTTTCATTTAACTCAAATCAGTTTGTTGTAAAGTAAAAAACAATTAGAATGAATATTATTTTAATAAATTATCAGTTTGGATGTAGTCAAACAAACATGTGGTCTCTTATTGTTTACTTATTTAAAATAAAAAGCTGGTATGAGATGTTATTGTTAAGAGGATAGTTGACATTGGACTCCTCAAAAGTCAAAGAAGTTGGAATCACTTTTTTTTTTTTAAGAAGTTGCAATAACTTTGTTGTATTTTCATAAGGGTCTAACATAAGTGTTGTTTTATATTTGAAATATAATTGTAATTGTTTTATTTGAATACTCTTATTAATATTTAAGCCTTTTCGCAAAAATTATCATATGGCGTTATTTTGAATAAACTAAGGATCTCCCACATTAATCGGCTTAGGATGTGCGATTGGCAAGTTGTTGTATAACACATTTATAGGCGGCTAATCATGTAGCTGATTGGTTAGCAGGTTTCGCTTTTCATTTAACTATGGGTATTCACAATTATAAATCACCCCCACAAAGTTGTGTTAATCTTTTATGGCCAAATGTGGCGGTTTTTTATTTTATTTTAGTCGTCATGTTTGGTTGTAATCTGACTTGCCGATCTCTAATTTATTAAAAAGAAACTAAGGAAGAATTATAAATGAAAAAATCCAGTAACAATTTTATTAAATTAACCTTGTTAATCACCTGTTACTTAGCATTATCATAAATTAAATCAAACATGAGAAGTGCCATTTTTTTTTATTTTACAGGATTAGAAGTGGCATTTTATTTTAGTCAATATCTATTTTTTTTATCGATGCAATGAAATTATTATTTTTGGATGAGGTCAAGGGAGTACGATAGATATCACACACATGTTTATTATATTTGATTATACATTTATGACAACTCCTAAGTAAAACTCGACGTTGTAAAAAGTTTATATAAACATATCTCAGTTGATAGAGATATTATTTTATATATGTAGGGATCGATGTTCGCACCTTGGTTCCCCACTTATCCACTTAAAATGGTGGAATTCTAGCCACTAAACCACTAGAGTAATTCCTTTAAAAAATAATATTGTAAACTTATTATACGTTTGTATTTATTTATAACTTTTTTTAATTTTTGCAAAAATATACATAATGTAGCTTAACATGAAACAAAGATATTATTGGTCTCGTGGTTAAAAAAGGATAGGTATATATGTATTGAATTCTCCTTAAAAAAAAAAAAGTATTGAATTTGGAGGTTCCAAATATAAGTCTCATTGGTCTTCTTTCAGAGGAGGTAAATATAAATTTATTTTTTAAATGTTCTTTGAATCCTATGATTTTTCTTATTCAAGTGTTATCGTTTGACAATATAAATCATGTGGCATTAATATATCGAGTTTCTTTACCGTCCTCCTAAAAAAAGTTTATCTACCGCCCTTTAACAACTGAACTGTAGTTATACGACAAAATACAATTATTTTGGGCACAAAACTGCAATTTTAAAATGAGCTTATATGACAATACAATGAATTGTCGCTAAATGTGATCATATACTCTTGTTAAAATAATTTATTTATTGTCCACAAATTTTAGCACATTTGAAAAATAATGTCAGAATTAAACGTTGTGATCAAAGTTTGAAAACTGATTTTTCACTTATACGTATGAGTCAATTATTATCGTTGTTTCGTCTATAAAAGAACGCTTATTTTAAGAATGGAGCCGGGACAAATGCATGGGACAATGAAACATGCGGTAGGGGTCAAACGCTTCACTCAGTCCGAAAATAGGTAGCGTGTAACTTGCTGCATGTAGCCCCTCCCCACATATCTGTATTATGTGGTTCCATAATTTAACAGGAAAAAAAAAATAACAAAAGTATGGTCCCATAATTACTAGGAATTTAATGGGTACCCACCAATTCAAATAATAGTCCTTAATTTTGTTGAATGCTTTCAAAATAAAATTTTGAGATTATGATTATTTTAAAAATATTATGATTCTATTATTTTATATTGAATCAGTTACTATCAATTAAATACATATATTTTAACCACTGATTTGATCATTGTATTCAGTCATTTTCTATCAATCTAGTCTCTGGTTACTCTAAGAAAAATTAATATTGATCATTGGCCATGTACAACTCTCTTACAACCCAATTTAATCTTTACAAAAGAATAATATTCAAATTAGTTTAGTACATTTTTATATAAAGGGCATGTTAGTCCGTAGCTCATTATAACATAAAGACTTGAATTTGAAAGTGCCAAGGACGAGTTTGATATTATTTTTGTGGAGACTAAATTGTGTTAAATTTTTTTTGTGAGGGATCAAATTGGATATTCACTCTTTTTTTTTTTTTTAAAGAAATGATGCTTATAACATTTCATTAATAATAATGTCATAAATACTAGTAAGAATACCAATTGTACCAACAAAATAAAAACTAGTGAGAATACCAACCAATGAATGTGGGGACACTGGCTAAAAATGTGATTGCAGCTAGCTGCCTCGGTGACTTGTCTCTTAACAAACTCAACCTATGAGTTTTAGAAAAACATAAATAAAAAAATTCTATGACTTGTCTCTTAACAAACTCAACCTATGAGTTTTAGAAAAACATAAATAAAAAAATTCTATAGTTTAATAAAATAACAAGTTTCTTTGGGCGATCCTCCCTACTAATATGGAGTCTTTCCACCATAATTCTTGAGTCCATCTTAAAATCAACGGGTTTTATATGAAAGTCATGAACCTGTTGTAATGCTATATAAGCACTTTCTCTCTCTCTCTCTTTAATTTTCGTGGACTATGTGTAATAAATTGTACACAAACTAATAAACTTTTTTGAAATACAACGACATTGAGTTATTAATAGTATCTATTTATTAACATTTTTTCAAGGTGCTGAGTTGGAGAGATTGAATGCTTATTAAGTAATATCATTGAAAACTAAAAAAATAGATGACGTGTACATGCATGACCCACTTAAGCATCCCAAATGGAGTGCTATGTTGCAGATGGTCTAAGCAATCTGCAAGTTTTTCCTTGGTCAACAAAAACAAGTAGAGAAAGCTATTTAGCATTCATGTTTATCAAATATAGGGTTAAGTCTCATCGTAAAAAAATTATCAAAATTTGTTTTTTTGTCCTCGGAATATAATGTGTCATATTTTCATTCCCGCAAATTTTTAATGTATTAAGTTTTAGTCTTTGCTATTTTTTAAAATTGTTTAATTATCCATACTTTTAAATTTTTGGATATTTTTTTTTGTCATGTTTATAAATATTATACAGAGTTTCATTACAAAAATTTAGAATTTTTTACATGCTATGAATTAAATCTGAATTTCATAAAATTTTAAAGTTAAAGATAAAAGTAACAAAAATTTAAACAATAAATCAAATTTTAAAATTATTTTTCTAGAAGAAACTTTTTACAATGTTGTACGAATTTCTGCAAAATAAATTATTCAAAAAAATAGACATTAAAGTAAGAATATGGACAAAAATTGCGTGTAGGAAATTTTGTTATCATATCATTGGTTAAATAAAAGTATTTTTAAAATTAAAAATTTTCAGTTATTAAAAAAAAAAGGAAAAACAAATAGTCTTTACTCTTGCGGCTTGTTGCTTTTCCTCTCACGAAATCCGACGTGGCTATATCTGATTGGTTAAATTGGTGAAGAGGTACGCGATATATCGCCAAAAGGAAATAAAAAAGGGAAATGAAATACGAGAAAACAGTACAAGAGAAGATAAGATAAGAGAAGGAAAAGAATGAAAAGATAAGAACGGAGAAAAATACACAAAATATAAACCCTAGTTCGAAAATATCGCGAGAAATTGGATCTGCGATCTCCGTTTTTCTCTCCGTCGGGAAAGATCAATCTCTCATCCTGTAAGTTCCAATTTTCTCGTTGTCTCAAATCTCATCATTTCTGCACTTTTTATTTATTTTAAATTTCGATTTTTTTTCTATATCTCTGGAATCTATATATTTCCGCAAGTGTTTTAATAGTATAATTATAATTCAATTATTCTCAATTGCCTTAATTTGTGATTGGTCTCAAGATTCAATTGAATTTATTCGTTCTTAGTGTTTTCCAAATGCAACATTAATTGAATTTGATAAGTTTATATGGATTTTAATAAGATGCTATGTTACATTAACAAAATTCACTAATCTACTTGAGTTTATACACATTGCTTTAATCACTGTTGTGTTTCTTATGAGATTCTGAACTTTTCTTGTAGGTTGTTTAATTCTATTCCACATTTCTACGCGACTTAAGTTTCTGCATCTAAGTAAGTTGAAGTTTATTTAACAATATAAATATCTTATTAACATGTAACCAATGCTGGTATTATAGTTTCTGCACCTATAGTTATGTAGTATCACTTTAGAAATAATTAAAGTCAAACATTTCAACAGATGAGTTGAAAAAAAATTACACTGAGAGCATATATGAAAGAATTGTGACTGAATAGGCAACTTATACCTCGAATTTGTAACCATCATTCAATTTAGTCCCTGAATTTTTTGAAATAGCACAATAGTCCCTGAATTTGTTTTTCGTCAATCAGTTTCATCCCTTCGCTAATTTTAGAGGTTACTTATGATGATGTGTAATGATAAGGATGATGAGGCAATCCACATGGGTTTTAAATCACCTCCATGTTGAATCCAGTCAATTGAAAATATTGAAGTATTTGATTGGAATTATGTGTATGTTTGAAATCTTTAACCAACTGTTGTAGCTTGGTAGGCGTGTTTAAGAGTAAGTATGTTGTGTAATGTTTACAAGTTAAGTCCATGCACACGTGGAAGTGATTTGAAACCCACGTGGACTTCCACACCGTTGTTTAACATTGCATGTCATCATGGGTTACATCTGAAGTTAATGGCCATGGCATGGGCACGTCGACATCGATCAAAATTTGAAAATTGAATTGATTGAACGTAATCACTCGTGTCAATGTCGTGTTGGTTTCGGACACTAGACACACCTTCCATCAGAAGTGTCGGTGTTACAGAGGTTAACGGAGGGATGAAACTGACTGACACAACAAATTTAGGGACTCATCTGCTATTTTGAAAATTCAGGGACTAAATTGAATAATATTACAAATTCAGGGACCAAGTTGCGTATTCACCAATTAAATCCATTATATTTATTTAAGACAAGCAGTTGTTTAAGTGCTGTTTTTACAGTTGCTCAATCATAACATGACAAACGAATTTTAATAACTTTGAAGATTAACATCCACATTTTTTAAATCACTCTCAATTTATGTGGCTATGCTACTGTATGTAAGTCTTGTCTATCTCTTAATTTCTGGAATGCAATGTAATCATTTACATAATTAAAGAACAGATCTTCATACGTGTTGACAATAGTTTTTTTTTTTTTTTTTTTCCTTTTAAAACACTGGCAGTGGTCCGAGAAAAAGATGTATGTTGGGAATATGCAGAGAAATTAGATGGAAACAAAGTTAAATGTAAATTTTGCCAAAGAGTTTTAAATGGTGGCATTAGTAGGTTGAAGCATCATTTATCTCGATTCCCAAGCAAAGGAGTGAATCCCTGTAGTAAGGTCAGAGATGACGTTACCGACAGAGTGAGGAATATAATTGCATCAAAGGAAGAGGTTAAGGAAACCTCTAGTGTGAAGAAGCAAAAAGTGTCAGAAGTCATATCTCCTGGTAGTCATTCTGCAACCAAAGCTCTTATATCTTTGGATACAACACCCCCTATTGGGAAGATGTTCCCTTCTAGCAATCCTATGACCCCTTCCTCAACAAACAATCAAGAGAATGCAGAAAGAAGTATTGCTCTATTCTTTTTTGAGAATAAGCTAGACTTCAGTGTTGCACGGTCTTCATCCTATCAGTTGATGATTGACGCCATTACAAAGTGTGGTCCTGGATTTACAGGTCCATCAGCTGAAATTCTGAAAACAATATGGTTAGAGAGGATAAAATCAGAAGTCGGGTTACAATCGAAAGACGTCGAGAAAGAATGGGCTACTACTGGTTGCACCATTATTGCAGACACATGGACTGATTATAAATCAAAGGCCATTATTAATTTCTTAGTCTCATCACCATCCAGGATTTTTTTCCACAAGTCCGTGGATGCGTCTGCATATTTCAAGAACACAAAATGGCTTGCGGATCTTTTTGATTCTGTAATTCAGGAGTTTGGCCCTGAAAATGTTGTACAAATTATTATGGATAGCAGTTTTAACTACACCGGCATTGGTAATCATATTGTACAGAACTATGGAACAATATTTGTATCTCCTTGTGCCTCTCAGTGTTTGAACCTAATTTTGGAGGAATTCACCAAGATTGATTGGATTAGTAGATGCATTTTACAAGCACAAACCATATCAAAGTTAATATACAACAATGCTTCATTGCTTGATCTTATGAAGAATTACAGTGGAGGCCAGGAACTTATCAGGACAGGGGCCACAAAGTCTGTATCCACCTTCCTGTCTTTGCAGACTATGTTGAAGCTAAGAACAAGATTGAAGCATATGTTTCACAGCCCTGAATATGCTTTGAACACTTCCTATGCAAATAAACCGCAGAGTCTTTCTTGTATTGCAATTGCTGAAGACGGTGATTTCTGGAGGACAGTGGAAGAGTGTGTGGCCATCTCTGAGCCATTTTTGAAGGTGTTAAGAGAAGTATCCGAAGGGAAACCAACTGTAGGTTCGATATATGAATTAATGACCAGGGCCAAAGAATCAATCAGGACATACTACATAATGGATGAGAATAAATGCAAGACATTCTTAGATATAGTAGATAAAAAATGGAGGGACCAACTTCATTCCCCTCTACATGCAGCTGCAGCATTTTTGAACCCCAGTATCCAATACAATCCTGAAATAAAATTTCTCTCCTCTATAAAAGAAGACTTCTACCATGTTCTCGAGAAGCTACTTCCTGTACCAGACATGAGGCGCGACATCACCAATCAAATCTATACGTTTACAAAGGCGCATGGAATGTTTGGATGTAGCCTAGCAAAGGAAGCAAGAAACACAGTTGCACCATGTAAGTTTAAATTAATACTCCTTAATCCATATTGTTTCTCAGAAATCAAATTTTATATAGACCGTTCGTTTTAAGCAGCATATTTCAACCCAACAGTTAATTTCAAAGATATTAGGGAATAGGGATTGAATTCAGCATTGATATTTAGATCAAGAAAACCATATATGCTGAGGATAAAATGTGTGCATCAAGCTTTCTCTAGTTCAAGTGGATTCTTCTTTTGTAATTCAACATATCGGTAGTAAAGTTTTAAGGAAACATTGGAATTTGTTTCGGTCAGGTAAAGTTAAAACTTCAGTTGTCTGGGATTACTTATCTAAATTTGGCGTCATGATTTACCAAAAAAAAAGATAAAAAATGGCTTCATGATCATCTGAAAAGACTTGCTCAGTAAATCATAATAAGAATGCATTGCAGTTGAAAAGCCGTGTCACACAAAACTAATTTGTTATTTAAGCATCAGTCCTAGGAACTGCTCCTGTTTCATTTGGGTTGATTGTTATTGATTCTTCGTTCTCATTGCTTATGAATTGTAGGGCTTTGGTGGGAACAGTATGGTGACTCTGCTCCCGGGTTGCAACGAGTTGCTATCAGAATACTAAGTCAAGTTTGTAGCACTTTCTCATTTCAGAGGCAGTGGAGTACGTTTCGGCAAATTCACTCTGAGAAGAAGAATAAGATTGATAGAGAAACACTGAATGACCTTGTTTATATAAACTACAATCTCAAGTTGAATAGGCAGATGAGTGCCAAGTCCTTAGAAGTTGATCTGCTTCAATTTGATGATATTGACATGACTTCCGAGTGGGTGGAGGAAAATGAAACTGCGAGTCCTCCAACTCAGTGGCTGGATCGTTTTGGTTCAGCCTTGGATGGCAATGATTTGAACACGAGACAGTTTGGTTCTTCTATATTTGGTGCAAATGACCCCATATTTGGACTGTAAATTTGTAACGATGTAGCATAGAAAGTGTTTGCAGTTCTAGATTGTGTTTGGCCTTGCTGAAATAGGTCTCATGTTTTCCTTGTAGGAAGTATGTATGTGGAGATGTTGTAAAGACGAGATTTATAACCTTTATGTAAATCTTAGCCAACTTCACCCCATCCACGTGGGAGCATAGGATCAGTTTATCATCACTGGTTAATGTAATATACTTTTGTTGGGTTCGAATACAAAGATTTTTTTTTAACATGAGATGTATTTAAAGAAATACAAGGGTACTCAAATTCAAATACGAAAATCCTAAAGTGGAGGGGCAAAAAAGAAAAGAAAGTCCACAGGTACAGAGATTACACCATGTCAACTCAAATCTAGATACCTAATGTGCAACCAAACCTACTACCTTATGATGCAAGTTATCTGATTTACACATCATTCATTGACAAGATTTAAATCTTCTGTATCTAATTCACAATCTCAATTTGCTCTAAGATGTGCGAGATGAGTCACACATGATCTGAGAATATATAATTGTTTCTCATTTCAAATGGATAACAATATTACCAATTTCATCCATACCATGATTGAAAATATAAATGAAATTGAAAAAAAAAAATTACTCGTAATGTGTGTGACGTTTAAGAGACAATATAAATGTGGCTAAATAAGTTTTTTGACCCTATAAAAAATCTATACTATACTTATACAAAAGGAATATGAGATTCTTTTTCTTAAAAAAAAAAAAGAATATGAGATTTTGGGCTGCCTTTTTCATTATCTTAATTATACCCTTAACAATTTTTCATATTTTGAGTTGATATCATTAATAAGGATAAAAACTTATATTATATTTATTATACTGTTGATGTCATTGAAATAGATATACTTGATTTATTCGGTTTGTTATAACTTGACAGTCACAAACATGTATAATACTTTAATCAAAATCAAAATTTCATAAAAAACACCGATCATAATTTACAAACGTAAATGTAATAAAAAGAGCGGAAAAAACGGGCTCGTGGGTGATCATCTTTCTACCGGTCTTCATAAAAAAAGTGGCCATATAAAAATTTTAACATAAAGTTTTAGTCCTTTTGTCTGAACTTAAAAAGTCATATTTTGAAAGAAATTTTTATAATGTTTTAAATATGTTTGAAAAAAAATCATTCGAAAATTTAAAAATTTAATGATAATTAAACGAATTTAAATTTAGCAAGGACTAAAACTCCATGTTAAAATTTTTATAATGACTCAATCATGCCACTTTTGTTTATGATGACTTAAAATGAAATTTGATATATTTATACGGACTGCAAAATTATTTAACACATGTGAATATTTTAGAGATAAAAGAACAAAATAAAAAATAATATATAAAAGAGAGACGTCAATTTGGACAACTTTTGCGTTTGGTTTGTTAAAAAATGAAGGACAGGACTGAACAATTCCAGTTGTTCAGTGTTTGATTTGTAAAACTGTTTCAGGGACATGACAAATTATAGGCAAGGGATAGGACAAAAACTGAAATTTTTGTCCCTCACCAAACCATAACACAACTATTTGTCCCACGTACAAGTTGTCTAAAACACCAAAATAACATTTCATCTCTCAAAAATCATATAAAACAAAAATTTATTCAATACCATAAAAATTTGTTCTGTGTTGTTCTGCCTTGTATTGTGCTATTCTGTTTTGTACTGTTCTGTCTAGTACTTACTGTTTGGCAAACCAAACACACTTTTTCTTAATTTTGGAAAATCAGACGAGATGACACAAGTGTCTGTCCAAACACTATTAAATTAAAAAAAAAGAGAAAATATTAATTTGAAAAGTATAGAAAAATATTAATTTAACAAAATATATTTCTTTTTTTTACTGAAAGAAAATATTACTTTTTTTGAAAGAGAAAATATACTTCTTATGTTCCTATTTATTTATTTAAAAATGCATTATTTTTTGTTAAAACAAACTTAAGAAAATGATGGTAAATAAATGCACTTAAGTTTTGTTGAATAAAGGAAATTGTCATCAACGTTTCTTTGGTAAATCATTTTTTGTTCGTCTTGTTGCATAAGAAAGAGACTTACCCGCAACGCAGTACGATGGAGTACGAATACAATAGAAGCAGGTCGGGCCCACAAGTTCCGATGTACCGTGCTCCGCCTTCCATCTACCCTAAGATTGGCCCTCATCCCCATTCCGCCGCCCCTCGTCCGCCACCCTTTCAGCATCAAAATCCCAATCCTTCACCATCGAGTAACTCTCTCTTTCTCTCATGCTTCCATTTTCCCTTCCCTCTATTAGGTTTTGTTTTCTTCTCAATAACTTGTTTCTTGAATTTTGCAGTAGGATTGGGTATTAAGGTCGCCATCAAACCGGAATATAAGATCGCACCGCCGGTAAGATTCAATCCCTTTGATTCTTTCTAGTGAATTCCGAATATTATTGTGACTTTGATGATCGTTATGCTTTTACTCCTCAAAATTGAAGAATTAAGTATAGAGATTCTTTTCATAAATCTGTGAATATAGCGTTACAAGGGGGATTTTTTAAGATATAGTTATAGCTTAGGTAGCTGAAGATTATATGGTTGTTAAGTTCTACTTAGATTTCATTTTGAGGTTATGTGTGTGAAGATGCTCAAGCATTGAAGATATTATGAACCACGGTTCCCTAAATTTTGATGACACAACATGAATGCCTTGTATGTTTTATGTCCTGGTTGACCGCCCGCACGAGAACCCTTTAGGGTGTGTTTGGATTGAGGGTTTAGGGAAGAGCGGTGAGGGCTTACTTTTCATTTTTAATTTACAGAAAATATAAAATGTTTTTAAAAATAAATTAAGTGTGATTGAAGTATTTTATGATCATTTATCACGTTATTTCAATCGTTTAAAAAACATTTTATAGTGTCCGTAGTTCAAAAATGAAAAGTAAGCTCTCCCCTCCATCCAAACGCATCTTTAGACTAAAACCCTTGTGCTTAAACTTATTATTAAAAGAATGAGGGCGATTCAGATCGAATTATTGACCACTTGGTCGACGTATAGAGTTTGATACCATGCCATGATACAACTAATCTGAAATGCTTATGCTATTAGGTAAAGCCGTGGAGACAATTTACTGGTTTTTTTTATCTGTTTTTATTGTTGAATATGACTTTTGAGTGGTTTTGACAATTTTGCAGCCTCATTTGCTACCACATGTGGGAGATATTCCACGGAGTAACTTTCAATTTGATTTTGGATTGGAAAGGAAAATTTTGGCCGAAGCAGAGAAGGAGAACCCAAATTGGACCAAATTTGGGGTAGAAAATCTTCCAACTAAGGCTTCTGATGCATCACCGTCGTCAAAGGTGATTTTTCATAATTTAGAGCAAGAAGTTCTGATTTATTCTAGTTTGGGTTTATGGTCTTTTTCCTGATTCATTATGCAGATGTTGTGACTTACTGTTTGCTTTTTCATGTTTAGTACATTAATTTTCTGTGTATAGATAAAATTCTTCTATTGTTTCCGACTGATATGGTGTAAAATGAAACTATGTTTGCAGGTTGCTACTTCAGATCCCATTGTGAACAAATATATAGCCATGGGACTCAGCCGAGAGGTTGTTCCAATTGCTGTTAAGAATTATGGTGATAATCCAACCAAAGTATGTTCTCTGTCCTTGTAACTTATAATGGACGTGATGTTCAGAAAGTAGCATTGTTCAGAGCATGGTTGTTATTTTTCTAAATAATAAATGTATGCCCATCATCTCTCCATGTACTGAACATACAACGATCAAATAATTCGATGAAATTCAAGTGGTTCTTTTCTTGATACTGGAATTTCTCCTCCAAATTATTACTGTGAACTTATTGTTAGTTGTCAAGTTCATAGTTTTTCAAGCATGCTAGAAAGTGGTCAGTCAGTTTCTATCCCAAAATAGAAAGAAAGAAAGTGGTCAGTTTGATAGTTATTTAACTGATCCGTACAACATTGCATGCATGCTTTTATACGATTGTTTTCTGCTTCTGGCCACCCCTCCCTTTGTGTCAGGAAAGAGGAGTAACTTTGGTGTCCTATGGAGTCTACCGGTTCCTATTGTTGACAAAAGTCACTTTTCAATAGGTTTTGCTTTTTGTGCTAAAATGGAAGAATTTTTCACAAAATGTCAATACAATTAAACAATTTATTGAGTTGATTGTGTTACAGCTTTTCTACCTCTCATCCAGAGTCTGCTTCCAGTTATAATTGCTTGCCAACGTTTAATCATAGGAAAGGCTCTTCCAGTTATAATTACATGGCTCTTACTTCTCAGCCTTTCACTTTGTCACTTTTATAACTGATAAGGAGTGTGTTTTTAAAATACGTAACCATATTCAGTTAAACATTATTATGTTTAAGCTTTGAAGCCAAACCACATTTTCATCTATGAACCATGGACACTGACACACATACTGGGTGGGTGAATTGATGGGACGAGTTGCAAATATCTGACTGCCAGTGGCAAGAGAGAGGAGACTAATTCTAAGACGAGAGCGAGAATCCAATTTGGATATAAATGGGTGTGGTTTCGGTGTTGCGAACAGATATTCTGATCAGCTAAATTTTTTTACAAGCGCTGTTTAAATGCTCTATAGCCATACTGAAAGTTACACGTACTAATGGGTTATTTGGATTGTCTGTTTATCACATTGAATGCATGTTTATGATTTTCAATTATTCATTTCGTGGTGTTTTCTGTGAGTTCTGGGACCAACTTAAGATAATACAGTGCTCTTGTTATTTAGAATCATGTTAACATTTTTCTATTTTGCATTTCCAGTCACAGCATAGCAGACAGATGTGTTGATGTCTTTACTGATTAATTTATTTTTCTGACCGAATGTATTACTCATTTGAAGGTTCAAGAATTTGTCAAGGGATACACCCTTCTGCATGAAATGGGATTTTCATCAAACAGTGTTGACGAAGCCTTGGTTATGTATGACAATGATACAGACAAGGCATTAGCATATTTCCTTAATGGCTCATCATGAGATTGCTGAAGCATATTTGTTGTAGGTATCATCTGTTGATACGGAAGTTCCTTTGTATAATATAAATAATGGTCAAATACAAGGTAGAGTGACATTGGCAATCTCTTATTGTCAGTTGTGGTACATTGGCAATCTCTTTCAGTGATTTGGTGTTTTTAGAGAGAACAAATAGACCCGATTATTATCCATATGATAATACCAGCCCTTAGGTTATATTTCATGAAGGCCATTTTTTTCCATCAAAATTATTTATTGTGCTTGCTTCTGGTCAAGACCTTAACTTCTTGTAGGCATGTTTGGTTGTGATTATATATGGTAGATTTGCCTTTTATTTTACTTTCAGCTAGAAATAAGTTAGTCCGATAAAGTACATGTGCTATCTTCGAACCAAACTGGAAGAAATTGGTTAAATTGTTCTACTCATTGGAAATAAATTTTTAAAAGATGCATGGCTGTTATGGTTACGGTACATGATCAATGGCTACAATAGATGCTGCACCATTACTTCAATTTTTTTGTGTTTTCGTCTAAATAGGATAGGTAGCAAGGACACTATTACTTTCCTCTGTTATCTGCTTCATAGGTTCAATAGCATTTTCATATACAGCTTCATAGGTTCAATAGCATTTTCATATACAACAAGAATAAGGATTTTGAACCCAGTTTGAATTTCTAACATCGATTTGAAAATACTACAAAACAAACTAAACCTAGTGATCTCTTGGCAGATATGTTTGAAAAATAAAATCAATTTATCACTTCTGAACTGCTAGTGTCAATGTTTTGATGGGTTCGACAAGTTTCAAGACTAGCATGAGATTACTAATTAAGGTTAAAAAGATCAACATTTTAGGTGGTTCCGTGGTTGAATTTGGTATTGTACTCGTTGAATTTGGTTTAATTTAGTTTCACATCAATTTTTCAACTATCCTTATTGTTTATATTATTATTTTTTTACAAATTATTGTTTATATTTCATTCTAAAGGGAGTATGACTTTTTTATACACATTAATTGAAAAACACTAATCCTCTTCCATTCACCCTCCCATCATCACCATCAACGTATTCGAGGGCTTGAGACTAAGTTTGATAAACTCAATCTTTGTTCAATCTCTTCTGCCAAATATTACACCGTACCCACCTTTTTTTTAAGAACTCTCACCCTTTAAGTATGGTGACAGGTAGCAAGGTGAACTTAAAAGATTAGACCATCCTGATGAAGCAAAAAATTGATATAATATAAACAACAAATACGATAGTCAAGATTTAATGCGTGATCTATTAGTCAAAGCACAATGGCAAGAAGCGTATTAAATCTTAACCATTGATTTATTTATTGAATAAATCAGTTAGTTATTTTTAACTTCATGATAATCCAATTTTTAAGTTCACCACACGTCACCTTCTAGTATAACCATAGCTGTGCTTATCCTTTGGAGGGGTCTAGCTCCGCCTCCTACCAACACATTAGGAATTGTAAACTCAAACCACCAATTTTTTCGACCATATATGATGTTGAAATTACTTAGAACGGCAACCAGAGGTTGGTTTAACGATTCGTTGGAACTACCATCTTGTAGATCAGTCAAGTGTTAGTTCAATGAAGTGAAACTCAAATTGGACTCGGTATACATTTTCACAACAGCCAAGTCCACGGTTGTGGAGGTGAGCTTGTTGATCTTGATTCTCCGACAACCTTTGCCGTTAATAAGAGGTAGTGCACTATCCATAGCATCGAGTCTCTTGTGCCTCACTCCTTTCAAGACGACTTTCACCGCCATTGAAGCCGTCTCCTCTCTATCTTCTCTTCAATCACATCTAACAATGATAACAATGACAACAGAGGAGGAGCCGTCATTGCTCACACAGATGAAGTTGAAGGCAAATATAGAGGGAGAGGGGGATAGAGATTGTGGAATTAAGAGTTTTTGAGGTGGGAAACATGTAAATTTGAAAAAACAAAAGCACTTCAAGATAATAATATTACAAAAAAGCCTTTGACCAAGGTGGATCACATGGAGCACTTGTCCACCCTAGCTTTCACCTAAAACATAACCATCACTCAAAATTCCCAGCAGTATACAATGTACAAAAAATACAAAATCGCTCCACAGCCCACCATGTAACTCGTATAATTTTTTATTTTATTTTAAAAGATATAAATTTTTTGTTTTAAAAGTACACTTAGGAAGTTCTTCTGCCAAGAGAAGAGTTATCTTCCTATCCTATAGCCATGGCGAACAAAAGAACCATAAAGTGGATCAGAAGCACTTGTAGGTAGAGGTAAATCTTTTGTTGTATAGTATGTGGGATGCCTTGAACCGACGAATTTGCAAACTGTGCTCACAAGTTAATGTAAGGATGGACTTCTATATCAAGAGACAACTCTCAAGGAACCTTGTATATTACATTGAAAGTCTTCTTAAAACAATGCACTGGAATCAACTCAAACACCCGCACAAATTGCTCCTGAAAAACAAATGCATGTTGTAAAGTAAATTTGATGCGCATGCCAAACATTTATGTTAAGTAAATTCTGCATATAATTTCTTAGATACTCAAAGTTGGGATATCTTTTTGGCGGTTACAAAACTATGTCATGAACTTGAATTTTAAACTAGAACATGTATACATACAGCTCAGACATAGAGAAAAAAAGAGATAGCCAGTGAGACCTGTTGACCAAGACGAGCAACAAAACTTTGCCTCATCAACATGCTTCACATCAAGTCCAATAAACCAGGATCCAGCGCTCACATCATCATGGGCATAGGTACGAAGAATAGATCTGACAACTCAACAGATTGATGATTGATGCATAAACAGTTGCTAAAAATATTTGTGCAGCAAAACGGACCTGACCTGTTTATTGATATGAATTTAGCCAAAGCTCGTGATATGACATACATCTCTCCTGATGCATGACGAAAATATCTGTTCCACAAGAGATTTAATTATCATTTCAAGAGGAGATAAATAGTTTGAAATGACAAAAAAATGGTGGTACTTAGTGCACTCATACAGAGTTGTGGCACAACTGAAATATTCAACTTGCATGCAAGCTTTGCTTGGTTATTATCCTCACTAGCACATGACATAATTGACTAATCCTTTGCAATGAGCCAACAACTACGGATTTTGATATAATTATGTATATTCCACATCATATGATAGGCTTCTCCATTAAAGAATGTTTTGAAAAGCAAAAATTAGAATACCTATTGCAATTTTTATTTACGGGATCAACAAACACAGCACTGCAGAATACCAAGCAGCTATTTGAAACTAAAGAATGAATGCTGTGTCATCCAGTAAAATTAATGCAATTGTTTAATCATATGAAATAACTGGTTGGTTGGCTTACGATTTTTTGTCACCAAACTTCCACCATTCTGGTTCATACCATTTATGGTTCCTGTCAACATTCACAGACAAACAGTATGAGAACCATCAAATTTATTCTATATAAGCATATGGAATTTTAGCAGGTAAGGGGCTCACTGTTCGGAGAAAACTTCGCCTGATTTCATGCACCCCATGTAAAGACGAGGTTTGTCCAAATGAGTTGCAAGCGTAGCACCCAAGGCATCTGTGCAGGAAGAAACATTTAAGTAGGAAGAGATAAATAAGTATAAAAATAGGGCCAAGAGGCACAAAATAAAATATTATCTTATAATCAAAACAATAATGTTAACTAAGTGGGAAGAATGATTGCCACATTCATGAAGAATGATAAGATCGATTGTGGATCCGCCACAAGAATACGGATGTTCTTGATAAGGATCTAGAATTGGTTCATCCAAATAACCAAGAGGAGCAAAACTAGCTCTCACTTCAATCGAAGATTGAATATCAAACTTAAATGTTCCTAAAAAATGATAACAAGATTGTTATTTATACCTACACCTATGAAGAACATGATCCATCACCTATAAGGCCCAATATACAACTCCAATATAAGGCAGTCTAAATTATAAAGCAGTCTAATAAGAAACTAGAAAAACAAGGAGCATTATACAACTCCAAAATAAGGCAGTCTAAATTTTTAACTAAACATTATTACAATCAAAATTGACTAAAGAAATATTAACATATCTGTCCTTGTTAGTTATGCGTTATCAGTCATTAAATCAAGTTACACTAGAAACATTGCTCCATTTCACGCACCTTGGTTAAATCCTATGGTTGACATCATTTCACCATCATTTTATATGGACTCTAGTTACTTAGATTGTGAGACTTGTGAACAACTATCATACAATTTTCTATTTTTCTTATTACTTTTAGAAACCTTTAAATCATAAATTTTTCCAACAAAGCATCAACGTGTCCTCTTAAACAAACTGATTTCATATTGTTTTCTAACCCAACTAAGGAAAGTATCCAATGAGCATGTGCCCGAGCAAAGCAACTACTGATTTATTGTTAAACTTATGGAATCTAGTGTTTTAGATGTGTTTTGCACATGCATTTTGAATTTGATAACTGGATCATCCAATTAAAAACTTGGATGTTATCTTGAGAGGTATTTGTTTCTTCCATTTTTAGTCGAAAGAAGACAACAATTTTAAAAACAAGTGTATGCCTTTTTATTTGTTTTCTGAAATTTCTCTGCAACTAAACAAAAGAACCAAAAAACCGAAATCAAATCATACCTATTATGCAACAAGAACAACAACCAAAACCTTCTGTCACTAAAAACTTAGCAACTAGACAAATAAAAATAAAGCGGGGGCATGACCCGTATGAAGAATAAATACCCCTAGCCATGATTCCAAGTTGAGATGGAGAGAAAATGCTGAGAGAAGAACCAGAGAGAAATGCTAGGAATGACAAGGGAAAGGAAGATTGAGAGAAGGATACAGGGGTAATTATGAAAATTCAATTGATATCTTTGTCTATAAAAGTTTAAAACCTGATTCGTGACTCCATATCTTCTTCTGTCAGTGGGTTTCTTAAGAAGCTAGGAAATATAGCTATCAAAAAACTTGATTTTTTAGGGGCTTCTACATTTATCTAGCAGCCCACCCAAACACTAAAGTGATCTAAAGTGCTTTTATTTGGGACTACAGTTATAGGATTCAAAGAAAACGGTAAAATTATCCATAATTTATTAAAAGGTCATTAAGAATCACTGCAAGCTCAAAGTCATATGATCATATACCCATTGGTACAAACAGGGATTTCTCTAATGCATAGAATGGTTTTTCCGTACAGAAGAAACATATAACAAAAAAGTGACACATTAGGTAAAATGCATTATAGAAAAATCACTTCATCCGGTTAAAGAAAAACTAACCAATATTTACATAAACATCATCATTGACTTTAGCATAAAACTCCGCATCCCATTCTTCTGCAGCGTGAGCAAAAAACAATTTAGCCTTCTCTGGGTGTCCCTGGCTTCCTTCTACGTGATCATCCTGACAACAGAAGTGTTGAAGGTGATGAGTTAACTAGCTTATATTGTTTACTTTATGCTCTACTCACAGGAAGCACCAAAACAAATGTTTATAAGAACCAACCATATTCAGCAACTACGAGTGCAAATGTGTTGCTTTAACCTCATATTTGCCTGCTTATTTAAACTACTGATTGAAAAAACATAAAGAGTAAAGCATTCAAATTGATGTCAACTCAAGATTGGTGTAGGCACAGATATATATCAGTCAATTGTGTTACTGATGTTTCAATACAATATGAGATTTTAACCAGTGGAAAAGAAGATTAAAATAATGAAATACTCATTGCAATAACTATTTAAGAAAATACAACAGTGTTTGAAATTCCAAAAGCTCCATTTCCAAATTAAGAATGAGAAAATTCAATTGGACTTTTACAGAAAAGTTATTGCCAAATGATTACCTAGAGAAAGAGATCCAATAAAATTTTCTGTTGTAACAAAATAGAAATTTTCTAAGCAGATAAAGTATGAAGGCCTTGATTAAGATATACATACAAGAATTAGGAAGTCATTCGTCAACCTATTCTCACGATCAATGTCTTTATCCTGACTGTCCCCACGTTTTGGACTGCAAAGTTATATGAAATTCATAAGAACCGCTTCCAAGTTACAGTTGATCCCCCCTAGACCACCCAAAAATAAAACCAAAAACCCTGACAAGTTAAAACTAAGAATTCCAACCTTCTACCAATAACAAACCGCACGATAATGCCCTTTCCATCTTCTATTTTCTTTAAAGCTGCACCTACAAAGATAATGCCTTTAAATTAAAACTTTTCTGAAGCACAATGTTAGTGCAAAAACTGTAACACGTTTTATAAAAATCTGGAAGAAAATTATTCAGATATGCTAGAGCACTACATCTTTCATGAAATTTCGCAATAGCTATGCTCAGAATCGGTCAATAAACAGTTACATATGATAGTACTATAAACCAGTTACATTACAGAGTTTTCTCATTATTCATTAGCAATAGCAGTTGTTAAAGGAATTAAATATGTATAAGGATTGTCCTTTCTATGTCAAAATGTAAGAGATGACCGTTTTTCTCAGAGGCAGGAAACCGAAAAAGGGAAAGTTTGTCATACACTCTATGTGCACATTAACTCGTTATCAACTTATGCAGGAAAGAAAAGGCTATAATTTCATGTTATTGAACTCATACCAACTCATGTTAAAGCCATTCATTAGAATTCAGGCTTCACAAAAACTCTTTACATCAAGTGTATACTCAGCTAAAAAGAGATACATTTATGGCAAAGTCATTTACAATGGTACAAACTTGCAGAATTGAGCAAGAGAAAGAAAAGAATAATGTTACCACTTCCCATCCAAGCCTTACGAATGGCATCTCTATTCTTCCTTCGCCCAAACTTTGTGAGTATACCTATGACTACCAAGGGTCGTCTCTTAGAGTAAGTCCCGTTGGTCTCAATTAATCCCTTTGAAACGAAGCCCTCTTGTTTAGCTGCAGCAAGTTCCATCTCTAACGCATCAAGCTTCTTATGTTGTTCCCTAAACGACGCATTATCAAACCGTATAGTCACAAAATGAAGTTGAGAAGCTTACAAACACCAATGAAATCGCTAACTTTTTGCTAATTTTTGTAACAGGTAAATTTAATTCACCTGCAGGCTATGATCTTCAATGTATCATCCACTGATATAGCAGATTGTCCCTAGAATGAAAAACATTTGGTTAACTTAGCCAGAACAAAAAGTAGAAAGGCATGTCCAAGTCCTAGTGAGTCAAACTCGATGCGTGTGTGTCTCTGAAAGAGTGATCTCAATAAATCACACTGCTAAGCCTATGTTTGGTTTCAGGTTTGGTTACTCTCGAGTAGAATTGATTTTGCCTCTAAAATTAATTCAAACTTGAAGCTAGGATTTGTAGCTCATGACTCCAAACATGATTTTTACACAAATTTATTGTTCAACTCACTTTTACGTGAACGTATCTGAACATAAACCACTTAACATTCAAGTCACTGATAAAGTAAAATCATTTCATTCAAAATAACTTTTTATCACCACAAAACTAAACAGCGTGAGTCCTTAATAAAAATTTGCACGTGATCAAATTAAAAAAAAAACATAAAAAAATCAGATCAAATTCGAATTCATATGCAATTACACAAACAACGAAAATTGAGATCGCTAACTTTATTCAGAAGCAATGATTAATTCCGAAATGATAATAATTAATTAATAAAAGTAAGAATTGATCGATAAATAGTAATTGAAGTAGAAAAACTGAAGAAACGAGAATCGATTAAATGAATTAAGTGAGTAGTTACTGACCTGGCCAGTGATTCGATCAAGCTCTTTGATGAGATAAACACGATTCTGTGCGTCTTGCCACAACCTGAAAAAGGAAAATTGAGATTAACAGAGAAAAAGAGAAGCGATAATGAATGGATAAGAAGAGAAGAAAGAAGAACCTTCCAGCGACGTAGATAGAAGCGAAAGTGGCGAACATTGAGATGAAGAGTGCAGGGATTCGAGATCGATTCGCCATATTGGAGAGTCTGTGGCTCGATCCCTTACTCTGCATTTTGAATTTCGAATCCAATTCTGTTGAACAATGTTCTTCTGTGATACTACTTCTCGTGAACAAAGTCACCAACCTCACAAACAACTATTTTCAAAATAAATTCAATTATTCAAGTTTTTTCTAATTTGTTTTTGCCTTATAAGTTTATTTGACCAATAAAAAAGTTTTAATAAACAAATGAAGCCGATTTTTTAACTAAAAAAATCTAAAGATATTAATGTTATTTATTTTTTTTTATAAAAAGGTGTATTTCTTTTTTGACCAAAATAAACTAGATCAATTCATTAGCATTAAACACTAGGAATATTAATAAAGAGAGAGAAAATTGATTAGAGATGTGGAGAAATACTTATATGAACACAACACCAAATCAAAATCACTTAGGCACACACTCATTAAAATATTTATCATTTAATTATTTCAAAAAGATATATTTTTTAATTCCTTTCTCTTTCATACTTTTCTTT
>Ga0228711_1000155_pt1 | contig 64323 bp, 23 predicted proteins | sample MedpolnodulmetaG_2_FD_177996 | JGI IMG/M metagenome (GOLD analysis project Ga0228711, IMG submission 177996) | Root nodule microbial communities from Medicago polymorpha collected in Santa Monica, California, United States - brown nodules | ecosystem: Host-associated > Plants > Roots > Nodule...
CTATAGAAACTTGTAGAGAAAATGACTTGAAATATAGGGATAGAAATACGTTTGATCATAGCCATCAGGTTGAAAAATGGGATCCCATCCAAAATCATTGGGTCCTCTTGGAGGAACAATCTTCCCCTACCATACAAGCATAAAATGAGTTAGTCATCACTAATCATAAAATTCAGGTTAAATATAAGGTGTGAATTGATCAAAGCATATCCTATTGTTTTACATACATACCAACTATTTCATCTTTAACGCACTAGTTTGGTCAGGTTGAAGAATAACACGTTTTTACAAAGGAAACCAATATATTTTCATCGACTCCATCATAAAATTTACTCATTGAATTTGCCTCACAATATTAACATGTAAATCAAAGAAAATATATGCATACATAATTGTTTTTGGTAAACATAACTCAGATTAAAAACGGTACCGGTGTTTTTCCTGAAAATGTGATAGGTTCACTATCTGGACCAATTGCAAAGGAAAATACACATAATGCATAAGCTGATTTATCATCATATGCCATCAACAGATTGTTGAGACCTGCAAAACGATCAAAAGAATGAATAAATTAAATTCTGAGATATCCCGCAAGAACTACAAATTTGAGGACGACTTCACAATTGCAGAGTTATGGCACGACCTTCATGACCAATCTTCTGGAGAAACCATTTGCTGCATGATTTAACAAAGTAATTAGAAAATGATCATCATTAGTGTATAAAAAATCGTGTAGCCTAATAATACTGATTAATTTAAAAAATCTCACTTGCTGATGCTTTAGAAACAACAATACATTTTGACACTCACACAGGGATACACACATTCAGCTTGGAAGAATTCAGATTAATATGATTTTCTATTCAATATATATTCAACAGCAATAACCAACATTAATTAGAATACTACATATTCATACAGGACATGGATAAATAATATATAGCTCAGTCAGCAAATGAACATCCACCATATGGAATCGCATAACATAATCAGCAATAGAAATATAATTTAAGGAAATGCAAAATCACATACATCCTTTTACAATTATTTCTCTCATCAAATAGTTGTGACAAAAGAGGGGGATGAAAATGCATTGATAACCAAAACAAGGAGACAGAATATGATAGAGCAGAATTAAGAATGGCTGAAAGAAAAGTTCAAATTGTATTCAGATGTAAGAAAAAGAAAGGAAACATTCTCTCTTTACCTACCATTCCTTAACACAATAACGATGACACGAGTGTGCCAATCCTTAGCCTACAACCTTATTGGAACATCCTAACTAACTGGTCAGCCTTTACCTTACTTCCCTTCCTCTTTCACTTTATTCTTCTTCCTTTCATAGACTCTCCGTACTTTGGGCTTATCTTGTCATAAGCCCACAAGCACATCCCCTCCTACTGGACTGGGCTCATACAGCGTCTATCAGCATATATCGCGTTAAGAGTTGAGCGTTAAGAGTTGAACGTTAATTTCATATAAAGAATGATCTTTATAAGAGTTAAATTTTCAACAATTAAGAAAATTCAGAATATGGTGAAGATTGTAATTAAAATAGATTGAATAATAAACCTAGATTATATGCTTTTTTTAGAATTAAAATATTGTATAGACAGAAAAAAGTCATACATCATTTCCAAAAAACTATGATTAAAAGAATAACAATACATCCCCAATATATGTTGCAAAAATGACTTCACAAAAATCCAACCCTCAACATCAGAGATTTAATGACTATACATTCACAGTATACAGTTTTTATACACACGTTTAATCGTATTTCAGCATCTGATAATATCATCAAGTTACTTCTTAAAACATGTTTATACTGTAACTAAATGGTGAAATAGAAATATAATTGGATATCTGTTTAAAACTTGTTTACACCATCGATGTATAGTTATTAAACTCCCAAATAAATGTCAAAAAATATTGACGAAAACTACAAATTACATTGATTACGTGACCAAAATCAGTGTTTCCAACCCCAGATAGCGGTTAACCCCTAAAACACTATAGCAGTATAGTGAATAGCAGTTTGACTGCTATTCTTAATTTTTCATACATTTTATAGAATGCATACTGTTACTATATGTATATAAATTCTCAAAAAAATGAAAAAATAATTGAAATTCCTGACATTCAACAGTATCAATGTCTCAAACAAGACGTAGTCATGCTAAATTACAGCCTTCTTTTCTTGATATCTTACAAGCTGTTCTATGGCCAAGACATGTCAACATTTTTGTCCAGTGGGTATAACCAATGCAGAGGAAATAATTGCTGATTCTTGTTGAGTTTAGATGCCGTTTCCATCACTAAGAGAGGAGGGGCCCAAAACATATGGTGACAGAGCACAAAGGCAGAGAGAGAGACACAAAAACGCACTAACACAGAGACAAAAATTCAGAGATGCCGAAGATGCAGAGCAACCATCAGAAAACACACAGCACCATAAGAAAATGAACAGAGCCACGGGAAAAATGAAACCAAACTCACTTGCAGGGATGAGAGACAGAGACTAGAAATGAGAGTTGGAAGATGAGAATGAGAACACATAAAAGCCATAACTAAGTCTGCTGGAAAGGTTCATTGGTGAAGCTAGAAATTTGAAGATACAGAGGGGTTATTGGTTAACTTGGCACTCCGTTATTTGGGTTCTTTGGAAGGCTAGGAATGAGAAAATCTTCAAGATTTTGGCTAGAGAATGTGAGGATAGTGTGGATGAGATCAAAGTGTTGTCTTGGAAATGGAGTCTCGGCCGTTGAAAGGGGAGCCCTTGGTTATTCTATGACTGGAGTTGGGATCCAGGGGAATGTTTGAAGAGGAAGAGATAATGTAGAGGAGTCCAGCTGCAGCAGATCAGTGGTCCGTCTGGATGTCGTTTTTGGAAGTGGTTGCTACAGTCTGTACGCTGAATTGTTTGGTACTGTTCTACTGATGTGCGGTTATTGTTATGCTGTTAGGTGTTCTTTTTTTGTCCTTGGGTCTGTTTGTTGTTTTGCTTGTGTGTTTGTGTGTGGCAGTTTGTGTGATGTGGCTTTTTTGCTGTTTGTATTAGACAGTTTGTGTTTTCGTTGCTTTTTTGGCTACTTGTAGGAGGTTCATTTCTCTCTAGTAGCCGTTGGGTGTTGAGCAACGTGTGTGCGCTCTAACTTAGTATGTTTCCCTTGTCCTGTAGCATATCTTGTGTGCGGGTTCAAGCTTCGTTAATAAAATTCGCCGATTCAAAAGAAAAAAAAAAAAAAAAATCTGCTGGAGTTTTAAATGCACAATCTCCAAAACACACCCAAGAAAAGTCTGAACGTTTTAATTTTCAGAGGTTTTCCAAAATTTCAACGAGGCATAACTGATGCGGCGTAAAAACACCGATATTCCCGCGACTCAGGCCCCAATCCTGACTGTTATTGCCACTAAACTGAAACTCTTTGCTACTGCGCTTCTTGTAGCGGCCACTGGCCGCTCTTCTATGCTATGGTGCTATAACACACTATTGACAACAACACACCGTCATCATTTTAAGAAGTACTTGGGTGTATATTAAAGAGTACATGTCAACTAAATTTGAAAAAACAAGACATTAGAAGTTTCTATAGTAGTAATACCATATTGAACTTTAGTCCTTTTTGGCTGTCAAAGCACAGAAGCTATGCACAAAGCATGCAACATCCAGTGAATGGACAGCAGCAATAGAGGAATATTTGATGGTAAATAGTCTAAATTAGGTTGAGAATATAAAATAATGGCTTATAGTCCCTTGGAAAGATGTGACAAAATGGCCGATATTGGCTCAAAATTGCCCAAAGGTAAAATTCTTGGAGACTAGTAAAATAGATTTCAAGTAAATGAGATTCCATGAATTTATAATTAAGGATCAGGTACAATATTACTTTAGAATGCATGTGTCAAATCCAAATTTAGAAGGAAAAAGGATTTATTTACGTATTTATGTTCTGGTATATATGCTTGCATTCCACAACTTCCTACAACAGATAACAAACAAGTGAAGCAGGACTGACCAACACTACGCAACATATGAGAAAGACTATTTAGATTCGGAAGGAAGAAAAAAGTTAAAAGATAACTGCTGGCAGGGGCAACAGAATCAAAAGAAACAGGATGACACCAATAAAAATAAAAATAAAATAAAATAAAACACAAAGACAAAGACAACTGTTGTTCTGCTGTCCAGCCGCTTTTGAATTTGTCTCTGAACCATTTCATCAACACAGAAGTTATAACCATCTAGAGGACTACAACTTATCAGGAACCATAATTTGATATGAAGAAATTAAACTGGAATCTGTATTTAATAAAACTCAATCTTGAGGATTAATTCATCTACACATTATTGCAGAAACGGTAAAATAAACAGAAACAACAATGAAATGTAGCACTGATCCTTACAGAAAATGGATAGAAATTCAAACTAAAAGATAGCACCCTTGCTGAGAAGGAACAAACTTCTCTATACAGCAAAAATAACCTAAATCACTCGATAGAATTTGCGCCTACCCATCACGACCCCCCGAAAACCTCATCTCATTTCATCTTACTAGGCCTGTCACAACTCCAAGGCCTTCATCCTTTCGTCAGCTCCCAAAAAATACAAGGAAGGTCAGAGTAGTCTTGGTGCAGTATAGCAAAGTCAACACAATATTCTGCTAGTTATTAAGAGGATCTAATGATATATACATCAGTATATGATGTACAGAGAAATCTACCACTATGACAAAGCATCGGTATGACTGAGTCACAAATTTGTTAGTATTTAGAAAAAAGAGGATGAAATTTTAAAATGTTCAGAACTACATATCACCTAGTCTGCCTCTTTCCTGATGTAGCCCCATCTAAAAGTTATTAATTGACCAGACCCCGTTCTGTCCCGTGTTAGAGAAAACTAAGGAATGGCTAACCGAATATTGTTTGTCACCCTTAGTCAATATATAATATAGGTGAAAAACAGAGTACAAGAAAGATTGGCGCATATCAATTATACCTAATAAGCATAAATAAATATTAATTACAACTCTCTAACAACTTCCAATTCCTACGATATCTTCAGCAAACTTTGAGAAATCAATTTTTAACTTGTTATTTCTTTTATCATAGTATTGTGCTCTCATAAACAATAATGTAACTTATGTAACAGTTTTATAAGGTCTTAAACTATACGGTAAAAAGAAGGATAAAGACCACCTGAGTACAATGATTCAGGGGGAATGAGAACTTACATATACGGCCCTGCAAAAGTTTGAAATGTTCAATTAAAAACAATGCCAAGCTGTACAATGCCAGATTTCATAGTATGAACAACAAGAAAATTATTATCTACCTGGAAGACCCTTCAAGGCATTGAAACAGAGGCAAGTGTCTTCAACCAAAACAGGTCCTTTAACCTGGTCACAAACAAAAATAATGAGAAAGCTAATACAGAGAAAAAAAAGAAGACGCCAAAATCTAAAATCATACAAGCATAGGTGTGTTGTCTCAAATAGGTAGCTCGGTTGGTGAGCTAAGAGATACCGAATGAGTTTTAAACCAGAGGTTAGGGTTCGAACCATAGAAACTAACATAATAACCACCAATTTACTAACATTTGTGTAGAAAAAATTAAAAAGGAAAAGAAAAATACAAGCCTAGGTGTTTATGAGAGAAAATATTAACTCGAGTACCTGAATAGCAGCCAAACGGGCCTTCTCTTTAGAGATATCTTCAGGCTCTCCTTGCAACTCAGGCACTACAAAATTACAAAACAAAAAATAAAACCATAAGAAAGATGAGGGAAGATGGAAAAATTACAGAATTAAGAGTAGCGAAACCTACTTTTTCAAAAAGAGCAAAATTGGAAAATAAAGATTTGAGGGAGAGAGTGATATTACAGTCAAGTTTAAGGGATTGAAAAGGAATGGAGTGACCCAAAATGGCGCGAACTTCCTCAAGCTTTTTGGCATTTCCGGTAACAAAAGTAACCGGACGTGGCAGAACCAACCCAGAGGCAGCTGATTTTATAGCAGCCATTTCCCAAATCTTCTTTGATATTTCTGCGGTTACAGGAACCAAACATAATCACTAACAATGTCAATATACTTGACTTCAATCTTATAAAGAACCTGGTTAGAGGGATATAATCGAGTCGGGAATTACAAGATTAACAACATTGCATATTCTGCACTCTCAACTAGCATTTCAATCATGTCTTGTCAAGTAAAAACAAAACGAAAAGCCAAACTATGAAGAATATGTATTAAAACAGTGATTAGAACTCTATAGTGTTGTTGAAACCCTCTGGGTCAGAACATTTATCAAACACCTTGTGTTCAACCAGCAACAGTCAAATTAAATACGTATAAGGAAAAGATTGCGACTAGAATTCGGTACTACACAAGATTTTCAAGTTTTTGAATAGAGAAAGAGAATACCTGGCGAAAACCTATGAATGGTGACTTTAGGACCACAGCACTCAAACCAAAATGGAATGGCGTTTGAATTGAATTCAGTCTATATTCTGCTCTTGGTTCGGTTTCGTTCACTTTCATAATTGTCATGGGTTTAACTTAGGGTTGACAATGAACCGAAGCAACTCAAAAATAATTCGAGATTAATTTAGTAATTAATCCGTTGAGTTTAATTCACGAATCAAATTAATCGGCGGCTTGAGTTGAACCGGACCTCAACACATTAATTGATTCACGGATCAATTAATTGATCGGTTTATTTCTAGGATTGGGACTTCAACCTATTGTGTTTGTTTTCTACTATTTTTATTAACCCACTGTTGTTTGGATACTTTATGATGGAGCTAATACGCTTTCGTTTATTGTTTTTGAGAGTGAATGTATAGAAAAAAATTATAACTTTTTTACTACATTTTTGCCTTTATTTAGAAATATTATTTTGCATAACTAGAAGAAAAAAAAAGTATTATTTTTTATTGAAATTATTAAGGAATGATTTGTACCAAAAAAAATAAAAATAAAAAAATTATTAAGGTATGATACTAACAATTCAATAAAATGAGTTGTTTTTTATCTTTTTATTTATGTTTTATATTTTTATTTGCATTAATTTTACGAATTTGAAAGCTTAAAATGAAAAAATTCTGAAAAAAGAGCATTCCGGATTTTAAAATCCGGAAAACACTAACAATTCAATTCGGAAACTAAAATTCGGACAGGGTTATTTTTGGAAGAAACAAAAATAGGGCGCACGAGAATTCCATAGGGTGGGAAAAATAACACTCTTTATGATATACTTCATTCTAAATTCTGACATCCACCCCCAACAACACACTAACTTGGTTGCTAGAATGTTTACATGTATACCCCCACCAATATATCGTCGTCCTTGTGAACCAGAGTTCTTGATTTTAAAAAGTGGCACCATATGTGGGGATGTCTTTTTGTTCTTGTTTTATAATTCACAAATCAACGTAAATCTCAGAAGAAGTTTTCTCGAACCAATATTCTGGTCCAGATTTTTCTCATTTTGTTCATAAACAAGTAGGAAAATCTAAGGATTGTGAGTGATTCTCCACTCTCTTGCACAACAAGAAAATATTGATGTACATGGAAAAGTCAAAAACGATGACGTCTTATTTCGAAAGATCTCCATCTTATCGACCCTCAATTTCTTCAGCACGCCTTACATATCTTAGATCGGAGGCACGTTTGGTCTATACAATCTGCTCACCACGAAAGAAAAATAGAAAAAGATGTTCAAACAATTCATATCTGAAACGATCTCCGATGTTGCCTTCATGTTTTGAATCTATGTGCGGTGGTCTCAAGGAAATTACTCCATACTACTTCATCTTCTCAAAAAAAATTCAATTCCCAAATAAATTTGCAATGATGTCCATTGGCTGCTCTATTGAAATGTGCTAGAATAAGCTGATATAAAGTTCTTTGTACCAAAAAAAATAAAAAAAAGTTCTTGATTCCCTAGGATTATCTTAAATGAATTAGCGCAACAAGCTCAACACATATAACTTTTATTATAACTTCTTCATGGAGTTTCTATATGTTTTTCTTTTTCAAGAAATGCAGCGACGATAAACCATAAATCCATTGTCATTACCCTCATCGACTTCAATGACTAGTCGAGAAGTGGGGCGTACGAAATTATGGTTGATGGTGATTGTTGTAATCCTCTCTCTACAAAGCGTGGGAGATTGAATGAAGATTGTGACTTACTGACGCTCAAGGAAAGAGTTCTCTTTCGACGCTTTAGGTCATGCTAGCCTTTATGATTTTTTGTTAGCATGTGTGACTCTTTTATAGGTTTGAATATTTTGGACGTATGATCTTCTTTAACAAACACATAGCTAAGCGATTTCGGAAAATGATCTTTGATTCACTTACCAACAATTCTATAAAACTCAACGAAGTAAGCTTTATTTTCGCACGCATGGTGCTTTAAGAGTTTGACATCTACAGGATAGTAAAGAGGAACGCTGAGGTACAAATACGATAAGTACGATAATAGAAGTCCTTGAGTCTACTAATGAATAGATTCCCCATTTCATAGGCAACTAAAGGAGAAATTTCTGCTGCAATGTCCTGATTTCCTAACTAAATAAATAAATGTGTTACTTCAATTAGTCAATATTATGGCCAAACCAGGTTTCAAGTACAAAGTGAGATTAGCTGTTAGATCATCCTAAATCCTAATAGAGTCTACCCTTGAAGAATTATAATGGTATGTAAAAATTTGGTATATGGGCGCTTTTCTAGTTACTAGATTAGGTCGGGGTATCTTTTTTTAGAATAACCACACAATCAAACTAAAGAAAATTTTGAAAATAAAAAATAGTAACAAATTAATAAGTAGAATTAGGTTGCAATATCGATGCAGTAAAATGCTAATCCGGAGTTGAAGAAGATAATCATAATTAGTAGACAAAATTAGATAAATCGTTACCTCTATTAATAAGAAAATTACAGTTGAAAGTTGAAACATCCTTCATGACGACATTATCATCTTAAGACACAGCAACATGCATTGTCCACGTAAGTATGAAATGTGAATATTTGAATAAGATTGATTTTGGAATGAATATGTTGAAATTGATTTCCGAAGGTTGGTTGTTTTTAAACGAAGATTGTCCGACATTGATACAATATTGACACATATGATTACACTAAATTATGTGATTTTCTGAAATTATTAGTTGTGTCTGCTTGTCTGTGTTTGTGTCGTGTCCGGGGTCTGTGTCCGTATTCATGCTTCGTAGATGGCAATTCGTGTCGTCCTATTTGGTTTGTGTGTCGAACCGATGATGTAATGAGATAACTCTTGTTCGATTAATTTTCGCGGATGTTGCTTAATAACTCTCATGGTAGTGGGATCGTGGCTTCCCACGTTCGGCTTTAGTCTCCTCTCCTCAACATGATTCATTGACAAGATATATTTTGTGCAGCTCCACTTATAGATCATGTATCTTACCTCCCTCGTAATGGTTGCTTGCATGAGAGCAAATACCGTGGATAATGCGTCATTGTCGAATCCCACTATATCATTAACTCAGTTTTGAGTCTTCTATGGCTAATGTTCTGAGATAGTGACCTGTTAGAAAGAATAAGCTCCCTAACCCATAACTTATGCCTCAAAAGTTGGTAATTTCCTCTGAATTAGAGTAGTCGGGCAAATGATTTGATTATTTCTCGAAGGAACTAACTCGAAATGTGGTTTGCCAAAGCCTCATAACTGAAACGAAACATAGTAGGACTAGACAAAGATGTGAGAAACACACATTTCTTGGTTTATAGCACCACTAACCACTTTGAGAAATGATAGAGAAGACAGATCTCTATAGAGCTGCACACTAATGACCTTGTCAACGGATCACACCGAGAATATAAAACTTAAGTTGAATGTGGGGCGCCACGATTCCTCTAGCAAGAGTTATCATGCACAACCCGCAAAGGAAGAAAAAAAAAGTACCAAATATGTTTTTTTTTCTAACAAACTACCAAATATGTTATGTGTGTATGTAATAATAAGTTCATTTTCTAGAATAATGTGTCTCATATTTTTAAGTACGAAAAAAGAAAGAAAACTTGTATTATAAAAAAGAATATAAAATATGTACCCAAAAAATAGAATATAAAATATACTTATTCTAAATCTTGGTATGGATTAATGTTTTGCAGTTGTGAAAAAACATCAATATTGATTGCATCATTAGGTGAAGTTGTGACAATAAAGTGTCGGTTGAGAACCAATGCCAGGAATGGTGGAACCCAAATTATCAGAATCAGATCAGATGGACAGAATTTTAATTTGCTGGAATCCTAATCAACGATGGTGATAGTTATGCTTTGTCGGTATTTATTTATGCTTTTGGAGAGTAAGTTGTACTATTTTTCATTGAATTTCCAATTGTAAATGACAAATGTAGTACTTTTGTTTTATTAGTGAAATTGTCATATCATGTTCTTTCTGAATTATTATTAATTAATTATGATAAAAATACATTACAGATCCCTTAAAACAATCCCATAAAAATAAAATTCCTTCAAACATTAGTAAATAAATTATATGAAACGTAGGTTTGCTTTTTCAATTACTCAATCCGTCAAAAATAAATTACTATTTATTTTAACTTTTTAAGAACACGATTATGCTGAAAGAGATTTTTTTTCTTATCTCCGTGAATTTAGTTTAGTTAAAGAGAATAATGCATAATATATGCAAGGTCTGAGTTCAAATACTAAACGGTACCAAAAAAGAGATTTTTTCTCCTCATGTCATCCAAGCACTCTTGCATACTTTTTTTTTTTCTCATTTAATAAAAATATTTTAACTTCTAAGAGAAGAAGATAAAGGTTAGCAATTTTTTATGATTTGTTTTAAATAATCAAAAAATGATATCGAGGGAATGAATTAATTTAAATCTAAAAATTGTCTCGGTTTATTTGTTTTAATGACTAAAATTTGTTTTTATTATTATCATGGATTTAATTGGGTGTTGTGAATTGTTAACGGGACTAAAATGTATCTTCATATATTATTTATTTTTTAAAATTGAAAGAAAAACACATTTTTTATCCCCATAATTTTATATTTATATTTTACATTTATGAGGGGTTAGGTAGCTCAAAATGTTTGAAAAATAAATAAATTTGTAATTTTCATTGATTGTAATAAAATGCTTATTTTAGTTTCAAAAAATGCTTATTAATCTTAGTCCAAGGAGATTGCTTAAAGATGAAATCGTTCCTCCTAAACAATTGCATTACATGCAACTCACGAAGAGAGGAAAATATTACCCAAGAACTAATAGGTCAAATTTGACTGAATGTTGCAATTTTTACGTTTATGGTACAAATTTTATGGAACAATAACTGAAAAATCAGAATAAAAAGTTCATTACAAATTTTTGGAATAAAAAATTTGAAAAACATCTAAAATGCCAAAATTTTGGAATAGACAAATTTCAGAAATTTTTTATATGCTTATTTTAGTTGAAAATTTAATATTCTGAATTTTGAAAAAATATTAAATTTTGTGTCTTTAGTCATGATTTAACCGTGACTAAATGTAATTTTATATTTGAAATTAATTTTACGTTATGAATTTTTCGATTGGCTAAATTTTCAGAATGGATATAGAAAAATGTGTATTAAAAATCTAAATTTTTGGAAATTTTACATTCTTAATTTTAATATTACAAATATTTTAAAAATCTAAATCTTTGGAAAATAGATACGGTTGAACACTAGTTAAATGTGTATTAAAAAAGATCCCAAAAGTTGGTCAAAAACAAAACCCCAAAAGAATATCATAGATTTAGGAAAGAAGCATTGTGAAGGCTACTCTCTAGTGCAAACTCGTTGGCTAAATTGGATGCATCTGTAGATTATCATACAGCTCTTTGTACCTCCATCCTAGCTGATGATGTTATGAGGATGGTGTCTTTGAGAATGTTGTTTTTCTTTTATTTTTTCATTGTTTTCCACTTGATCAAAAAGAAGAAAAGAACATAAGCATTAGGCTTGCACATAGGGGTGGGAATAGGCCAAACTTTGATAGGCGGGAATAGGCCAGGCTTTGATAGGCATGAGCCTGGTCTACGAATTTTTTTACAAGCATGAGTCTAACCTATGACCTATCATATGCCGTTTTTCTTGGCCTGATTTGGCCTATTTAAAAGCCTGACCTGACCTGAAAGCATACTTTACATTAAGGCATTAAATAGTTCATTGACCCTAATAAATATACAATGCCTGTTTAAAAGCTTATTTCACTGCAAGCAAATTTTAACAACATTAAAGTCTACTTAAAAGTCTATTACAACAACGTCTATTACGCGACTGATAGGTAGAGAAAAATATGTTTCTATTTTTAATGTATGCAATTATTTTAATATAAAAAAAATATTTTTTAATAGATAGGTATTAATAGGTCGGCCTATCAGGCTCTTCTGGAAGCCTAAGTCTGACCTATTTAACTAAACATGCTTTTTAAAAAGCCTAAGTCTAGACTTTTCTACTAAACAGGTCAGACCAGGTCAAGCCATAGCAGGCTAGGTCGTAGGCCCCTATAGATCGGTCTGCCCTATTCCCAACCCTACTTGCACCTATGAGGTCTACATTGAAAGATAATGCCTTGTGTTTAGTAGATTTTAGATAAGATTGTCTTTTCCATCCATAGTCACTTCAAAAGTATATATACAAGAATGACAATGAACCGAGTTAATTAGAACATAATTTGAAAATCAATTCGACAGTTAACTTGTTGATCATAATGTGTGAACTAAATGAGTTGAACTTAAACTACAAATTAAATTCGTTAATTAAATGAGTTGAACGTTGACAAAATATAATTCGGTGCGTTCGGTTTATGAGTGAACTTCCGCTAAAATTTACTTTTTTTTTTCTTTCTTTCTTTCTAGAGGGTTATTAGTAACGATAGCGTAGTCTATCTCAAATTCAAGCTTTAAAACAAACTAATCTGTTAAAATAGTTCCACATGGAGGAGTATCTATGAAAGAGAAGTACATCAAAGTGTAAGGCATATAATAGTAGTGTGCGATGTGCTCTACAATAAATTTAAGAGCTACAACCTTCCTAGTGGTCTTAAAACTAAGGGACATGATCCCATGTTACTATGGTTTGAAGCTTCCGAATGTTTTTAATTTCAATTCTGTTTCTATTTATAAATATTTATTTATTGGTATGCACTGTATATGTTTTAAATAGTTTTAGTTTTTCGTTGTGATATTTTATTTTTATTTTAATTAAATCTTTGTTTTTATATTAAAAAAAATCAGATTCATTTATTCAAATTGACATAGTACATCGATACAATACAAATTAATTAAAAATGAAAAGAATAAATCTATGAACAAACTCACAACATTTATATTAATAGCATAAATAAGCAAAGTTCATGTGTCTACAAATATAACAATATTCAAATGTCATGAATACACATGTCTTCAGACACTGTAACGTTGACGACATTAAAGTCGTTGATTCGATCTGCATTGAATCAAAGGTAAAATGACAATCTGAAACAAACAAACACCGCATCAAGACAAGAAAGACAAACAACGCCATACAAAGTCGATGAACAAAGCTACATCGGACGAAGAATTATCACGAAAAAAAAAACTAAATATATGTGAACTCACTTATTTAAATAAAAAAGAATGAGAAAAATGTTCTAGTGGCGTGATTTTGGACCCAATATCTTTATATATATGTAAATGTTAGACAGTCTTGACCTAACCTTAATCCCGCCTTTTTTTTGTTGAATTTGATTAATTTTTATGAAAAAAAAGAGTTCTATCAAGGAATCGAACCAATCAAACTAGGTAACATATGCTTGCCTTAAACACTTTAAACCACTAAGCCACTAACATTTTTGTTATTTAAGTGTTGTTTTTAATAAAGATATGTAGGAACCGTCCACTTATGCAACCGCCCATCCTCCATTGATTAATTATTCCACATGAGCAAAATTCTAATTAGCAGATATGTAGTAGCCACCCCACTATGCAACCGCGAGCAAAACTCAATTTGGAAATATGTAGTAACCGTCCCACTATGCAACCGTTCACTTTGAATTTATTTATTTCTCATGCATAATCTCATAATTATTAAAAAATGACATCAATCTTAACTCTTATTGCTTCTTTAACCGGTGGAAGAGTATTTCCGAAACTGCAGGTTTGCATCGTTCATATATGGTCTGTACCAAACAAAACTAAGTCATCATAAACACAATGCATGAATATGATAATGGGTTGTAAGAATGTGTATTCTAATCTTATATTTCAGAATTGTTTTTGGTTAAATTATTGATTTTTTTTTTATTAATTATATAGCTATATTGTTCTGATATAATTTTTCCCTTTTGTTTATGTTGTTTAGTATGTTTGTTGATCGCATATGCTTATGTTGTGTTGATCTTAATTTTCACTACTTTTTATGGTTAAACCCTTCATTGATTATATTGATTAGAAGATATATGTTTAAGTTGTTTTGATCTTATAGTCAATTAATAAATCGATTCAGTTTTTAAAACATTATTGTATTCTATTAAATGATAGTAGATTGTTTTCTATAACTGATTAATCAATGAATGATTTCTAATTATATAGTCAATTTTATACCTACATATATGAAACTCTATAAAAAAAACTGTGCATCGTACAGGTTAGAGTCTAATTGACCATAAATCCCCACTCTTTAGTGGATGAAGGAGGAAAAAATATGGTGGTAGGTGACGGCTCACCAAAGAGCAAAGCTTTTTTTTAGTCAAGAGAGAGAGAGCAAAGCTAAAACAATACAACCTTTGCTTTTTTAAAAAATAAATTAAAAGACAAAAGATATAAATACTTTGAAGAAAAATACTTTTGAATTATGTGAATTGAGCTAACGAGTTGAACCTAAGAAGCAGAATTAAGTTATTTGTAAACTTAAAATGAGTTGAATTCGAACTAGAAAAAAAAAAGATATGTATCGAACTTGAGTTGAGCTTCAAATTGAACCAATTTTTTTCGAGTCAAACTCAGTCGAGGTCGACTCAACTCATTTTCAACCGTATAATATATAAAAAATAATGTAATACATTTTTTCAACACTTGAATATGTATTTCTGAATAAAAATAAAATAAAGAATGTCCGTTCGAAGGTATTTATAAAATTGTATATTTTTAAAGAAATATAGAGGATGGATAAATATGGGCCCTAATTTGCAGATCAGTTCAAGGCCCAGGTCATTGTAAATGGAAAATTGCTATTCTCTCTTTTAAAACTACTCATTTTCTTCTATCAACGACAATTAACTGTTGTTCGACATTTTCAACGGCAGTTAACTCTTACTGGCAGTTTTAAGATTGGTTGAACCAATTTAAAAAGTGATTGAACCGATCTTAAAAGTGTCAGTGACATTTAACTGCCACTGAAAAATGTTGAGCGACAGTTAATTGTCACTGATATAAGGGAATGAACAATCTCATAAATGAGAAGAGTAATTTTGTTGTAAATGGTTGGGATAGAGTACAATAACTTTATAGATTAAATCATTTATAAAAGGTTAGTAGAGTACAAGAATTTTGATGCGTAATTTTAAAATGAATTTTTTTATAGTTTAAATAATTGTAAATGTTATTTATATCAATTTTTATTTTAAAAAACATTTCTTATAAATTTTTAATTTATTTTTCTAAGCTCTTTAATTAATTCCAATGTCATTATCAATTACTTAAATTTGACTTATTTCAAAAGTTTGTAGAAATCAAATCACATCACATTGAATTGAAGTTTAGATAAATAATGAAAGTATTTTGACCCACAAAAACCATATCACTTTAAGTCGGAACTGTAATTATCTTATGTCAAGAAACATTGAGCCAAAATAATTTGGTTAATTGATTAGTGATTAGAGGATCCAAATCCATGATATGATTAAGACGTGCATACAATTACGCTCTTTTACATGAGACATGAGAGTAAAGCATATATCAAAATCAAATAGTTTAAAACAAGAATATTACTTTACTAATCATTGCTTGATAACCAAATTAACAAGCATAAGATTGTTACAATTATTCTTTTGCGACCGCGAGACCAACCTTTTACAAATTGTATGTTTCACATCATCAGATCCAACCTAATGTCTCTGAATTATAATTAGTTATCATTTGCTAAATGTTGTTTCTTTAAAAAACCAAAATGAAATTAATCTTTTAAGTGGGGTCTATATTGAATCTTTAGGATGATTATGATACCCTTGACCGTGCCTAAAAACTTTCATTAGCCACTCACGTTAAGTTATGTATTATGGAACAATGGTAAAGTAGTAACTCAATAAAATTGAAACTTTTTTCTTTTTTCTTTTTGAGGAATATAGAATTGAAACAATTGAAGCGGGGCTATGTCCGCAAATCAGCAAATGCAAAGAATGTGCATATGGATACCATAACGTTTATGGTATTAAGTATTAACCCATCAATATCTGGTGGAAAATTGTGTATCTAATTCAACTGTAACACCTCAATTCTCTTTACGTGTATTCTCAAAATTTTGGATTCATATCGATGAAGTAATTTGGTTCTTAGACGTCTCAACTCCTTGAAGAAATCCTCTTAATTTACTTCCATTGTGCACGCGAAAGGATCTTTCACCCATGTGAAGCCCTCTTCCGCTCACGTATAACTTTTGTGTCCGTTTTCACCTATGCATGAACGTTGACATGTTGGAGAATTTGACAATATGTACTATGGAGTACACAAAGCGAGATTGTGCACATGCACGATCAATATGTTTTCATAAACATCTGAAAAATTGTACTTTCACGCACGCGACTTTGCATACCCCGCACATGAAGGAACGAAAATCTCCTCTTTTTTTAAAATGGAGATAAATTGAACCTTTGTTCCATTTGCAATACATACCTCTCTTTCAACCCTCATTCCCCTTCATTATCCGCATCTCTAAACCATGAGAGTTATCCGTTTGTTCCTTCTTCCATCCTTGATTCGAGATCATTTGTAACCCCAAACACAACCCTTAAATGCTTTGTGTCTACTTGCTTATTTTTGTATCTATATATTCTTACTTTAATATAACATGCTAGTGTAGGATTGATTAGTAACATGCTCTTAGATCCGTATTTTAAGTACCATGCTAAGTTTCTTACTATATGTTAAATAACTTACATGATCTAAAGTAACTAACATAACCAACTATTGGTTTGCAACTTTCCCCTTTTCCTAAGGTAAACCATTGTAGTTTTATCCATTATTATGGAAAAATTACTCTTTTTTCTTTCAAAATTGCTCATTCCCTTAACTCACTTAGAGTTAACTCTCGTTTGACATTTTTCAGCTAGAGTTAATCTCTGCTAACACTTTTAAAATCGGTTCAATTACTTTTTAAATCGGTTCAACCGATTTTAAAAATGTATTAACTCTAACTGAAAAATGGCGAACGAAAAGTAACTCTAATTGAGTTAAGGGAATGAACAATTTTAAAAGATGAATGACAATTTTCTTATCATGGGCTCTTCTTGTTGCCTAACATAGCATTTGCTCTTGCTCTTCTTGAAAGCACCCTGCTCCTTTTCTACTTCAATAATATCCCTCCATCAACAGTAATTATGAGGTATGTTACTAACTTGACCTTTTGAAGGTTCCTCCTTGTGCTGTGCTGATTGAACCTTTTTCACGATGGGGACCAATAGGACTGACCACTATGACTACCTATACACCATTGTCGGTGTAAAAAAATAAATGTATTGACCACTTATAATTCTCATTATATTCTTTATGACTTTTGTTTCAATTACTATTGGACAGAAACTTTGTAGCACAGTTTTCAAATTTTGCCAAAAAAGTATTTGTGATTTACATCAAGACAATATAGATCGTATTTTTTATAACTTTTTGGAAGGTCAAAATCAATCTTATTAATTACAATATTGAAACATCATGTTCTTCCTTCTTCACCTTTTTTCCCTTAACACAAATGCCAATGGATCATGAAATTATTTGCGGCAATCTTGGAGAAACCATCAAGAAAACGATAGATTGGATGGACCTAAATGCTTATTTCAACAAGTTAACTGCTTTGGAGTGACATCTTCATGAAAGGTTTTCTTAGCTTTTGGGTACCAATATCAATGTCCCTATTGTCTATTGGTTCTAAAATATTTTGTGTTATAACAAAATAAAAAATGGTGTTATTGCAACTAACACAACCGCCACAAATTTAATTTAAGAATTCACCCATTGATATTGGCATCAAACTCAAATTCCACATCGGATAGATATGTCTCTTGATTGGTAAGAATTTATAAAGATGAAATATTTCTCATTTTACAAAGTCGGTTTTGTAAAGATGAATTAAACCCTGAATTTCAACGTGTTATCAGAGTTTATCAGTCGGGCCATCCACCATTTATTTACACGCACCAAGCTCAATAGTACGGTGTGAATGGTGTATTTAGAAAAACTCAAGTCCCACATCGGATAGATAAATCCTTTATTTATAAAAGTTTATAAAGATAGGACATTTTTTGCTTTACAAAGTCGATTTTATAAGATGAGTTAGACCCTAAATATCAACACATTCAAAAGGGAACTATACAAACAGTTATTTAATAGGTCTTATTATGATACATCATATTAAGTTTCACAACTTTAACTTATTTAATTGTATTTTATTTATGGGTTAAATATGTTTTTGGTCCCTATAAAATTGAGAACTTTTAAGTTTAGTCCTTGCTTAATTTTAATAGCATTTTTAGCCCTTACAAAAAGAAAATTACATGTGATTTTAGTCCTTGTAAAAACTACATTTGTGTAATTATCCTTGAATTCTTAAATTTTTGAACGATTTTTTGGAGACATGTTTAGAACATTATAAAATGTTCATTTACTAAAAAATAGATTTTTTTAACATGAGAAAAATTAAATATGAAAATTTTTAAACGAAAAAAGTTTAAGAAAAGAGTAACAAAAATCGGAACGTAGAAAAATTGTTTAAAAATTCAAGAATTTAAGCATAATTAAACAAATTTGTATTAAGAAGGGACTAAAAGTAAATACATAATGTTTTTCTAGAGACTAAAAAAGCTATTAAAATTAAGTAAGGACTAAATTTAAAAGGTCTCAATTTTTTAAGGATAAAAACATATTTAACCCTTTATTTATATTTCAACTTAGGGAAATACTAAAGAGTGTCCTTGGGGCATTGGATAAGAAGATAAAAATAGAAATATAGTATTGGAAAATGATGAAAAATGATAAATTTAACTTTTTAAAAGTCAAAATGTTGTTGAAACTAATACAAACATGCTACTTTTGGTTAACAAAACCCTTCAACTTATGGTAACTTAAGCAAGACATTTTATTTAACTGGGTCCCACAAAGTAACATTACTTTAGAGGGTAACAAATACTCCACCGTGGCGGCTTCCCGTGAAAAAAAATGAACTAAAGTTAGAAAAGCAAGCATTACACCTAATGGACCAGTTAACTCTTAGAGAACAAGTTAACTCAACTCTAAAAATAAATAGTAGTTTGGATCATCATAAACCATATGAAAGTAATTAGCCTCCATTTGAATTTGAAATGTTTATACTTCTATATCCAGAAGTATAAGCATTACCCAGTTTATTTGAAAGTCCTTCTGAAATAGCTTTCGACATGTTTATAGTTTTATTTTTGGCTTACCTAGATAAACTCTTCAGAATAATTTACAAAAACAACATACATGTTATATGAAAATAGTTCAAATGTGTGATTGGTTACAAAGAAAAATTTATTTACAATGGATTAATTTGGTAAATTTGCTTTTAGTTAAATGCGAAATGGGTGTAAAATGATTCATGTGAAAGTGAGTTGAACAATTTGAAGTCAAAAATCCATTATAGAGACAAAAGCTCCACATTTTAGCTTCAACTTGAAATTATTTCTACTGAAAAATATCTAATTTAAATATATCAAAATCAATTTAGCACCTTGAAACCTCTTATCAAAATGGAACCATATATAAATCACATTTTCTCTTTATTATAAAAATAGCTCATATACAACTGATTTATGTAAACTCATTTAATTAGTGTTTAATTAAGTTGTTTATCCGAAAACACTAGTAATACAAATAATTCTATGTAAATGAATTCCAATTTCATGTAGGTATAGTATGTAAGAGATTTCAAAGGGAAAGTGAGATGTTGCAAATCGAATGGACAAGTCTCCTAACTCAATCAAACTTCATATGATCTGTAACACAATATTGGCCAAAGAACTTCCCACATGCCCTATGGGCCCTATCTCACATGCAGAACCAATGCAGTCTTTATTACAATCTAACCATGTGCATTGAGAACACTTATCACTGTCTCTCTTTAGCACTGTCCATTGCTTTCTCCGCAGGCATTTACTACATGCCTCATCCTCACAAGAGTTTTGAGGGAGCAGTACATTATCTAGCTTGGGTTAATTAAAGAAAGAATGTGACATTTGAACAAAATCTAATTTGGTTGAGTCGTTTATTTAACTTTTCATTACATTCAGAATTTGGATTGTCTGGAATCAGTAATCCCCACACATTTTAGCAATCGATGCATTGATGGACCGTTGATCATATAGTTCATCTTTCGAGATAGATATTTAGTTTTAAAAAAGTTGAAATCTACATTAAAATTTGGACCGATCCAACGGTCACCAATATACTGATCACATGAATATGTAGGTTTATTAACCTTGGTCAATCCGAATTTTTACATTTATCGTTAAAGTTACCACTTATTTAAGTCAAAAGAACACTCATCACTCTTACAGAGTAGTAATTTGTTAGATATATATATGTAGTAATTTTTTAGAGGGTAGGTTTAGCTTACTTCAATTAATACTACTAATTTGTTGGAGGTGTTTTGTGACTTTGATTGTTAAACAAGCATGCCTTTAAATCATTGTGTCTTGTCTATAACTTTAATCCATGATGATAGGAATAAAAGCTTTGTAAATCTAATAGTAGGTAGTTAGCATTAGGTTATTTTTATATATATTTAGGAGGTTGAGGGGGGCCAATGTAGGTAACAAGGGTCATCATGTTAATTAGAAAGATATTAAGAGTATCAATCTATCATGTGCAGCACATGAACGAATCAAACATATAGATAGAGAAACGCAACATTGACAGATACTATGTTTAATGATATACAACCATAATTGCATAACAAAAAGCAAAGATTACTTCCATTGACAATGAAAGAAAACAAAGGCTAAAAAAAGTGACAAAAAGGTAAAAAGTGAACCAACAACAACACAACTATTTCTATTCCATAATCACCATAATAGATAAAGTGTTTCCATTACTCAACTTTGACAATCATACTTTTTTTTCTCGTATAATTAACTCAAACAAAACAAAAGGTAAAAAATAGCAAAAAATAAAATAAAAAAAAAAGGTAAAATTATATATATAACTTGGCTTCTTGATATTCAAATCCTATAAAATAAAACTGAAAAGGACTGAACAAGTGTGTAAGGGAGACATGATTTGACATATGGAAAAATATGCATATGAATTGGTGGGTAAGGTTGGTGATGAAATGAGGTGTGAAGGACCAAAAGGTAGAAAAGTAGAGAAGCGCTTCTGCACCTGCTCCTACAATTTTACATTGTTTGTTTGCAGCTGGAGCAAGTTGAGCAGCTAAGGTTTTGGTTTTGACACACAATAATAACATAGTGACATGTGTAATAAATGTACACTTGTCAAGAATGCAGGATGATGCTAGGAAAAATAAGCAATGGATATGACATATGATACTATCATATGGTAAAAAGAAAAAAGAAAAACTGAAAAATCAAACACAGAAAAATGGTTGTTTGTTTCCTTGGAATTTTTGTTAGCACTGACGGCCTCTTTTGCAGCCTAGTGCACCAGCATTTGAAGTCATGGTACCAACCATAGCAGAAGATTTTGCTCCTAAGCTAGAGGCTCTTGCATAGCTAGCTGAAGCTCCAGCACCAGATGCTGTGAAATATGCACCATTTAGATATAAGTCTCCCTCTGATCTCCAATTCCAACCTTTCCACTGAGTTTCAGCTGTTTCCACTCTCTTAGTAACCTGCCAATGTAAATTTATCTCAATCAATTAGTAAAATTCAATATGCAACTCAATTAACTAAGTGTTTTGGATTGACAGTGAGTTTAGCAGAATCACGGCGTGCTATGCCAATGTGATTTTAACAAAAGTTACACTTGGACTTCAACAAAATCACGGTGTCACCATAATTTCGCTAAGTTATGGTAAAAACATGCAATTAATTAACTGAACTATTAATGTACCTCTTTGGCAAAAGGGTTAGTGGGAGCATTGTATCTGTTACCCTGGCTGTTGATTGTGGGGTCAGCACTTCCACCAATAGCATACATTTCCCAGTGAGTGTAGTCATTGTTCACCACATGGAAATAACCATGTCTACACCTGCATTTTTCATGATCAATATCTTGTTAGATTATAACTCATTTTTTAATTTTACATGAATTTAAAAATATTCAATTTGGAGGAAATGTCCTATTCAGTTGTTGATTTTAGCTATGAATACACAAACAACCATCTGACCCCATCTTCTGAATTCTTACAATACATGTACAAATTGTGTGATTTTTCTGAGCTAAAGGCAACTTAAAATTAATGCACCAAAAAGGGTTGTTGCAGACAACAAACCAACCTGTCTTATGGTTTAACATTTAAAGCACTTATAGCATACTAAGTGAGAAAGGGAGAAAAAAAGGGGGTCTTAAAATTAAAGTCACATTAAATATTACCGTGGCATTCTCTGAATAAGACCCTCTCCAAAATGGTTATAAGCTATGGTCACTTGCATCTGCTTGTCTCTTGTGTAGGAGTCACTGTGTCCCAACAGAATCACCTGAATTTGCAAAAACACATAATTAACACACAAAAATGCAAAATGAGCCATACAATGCAATAACTAACTACTACATGTGTCCGTGTTCGACATTGGCACATGTCGGACACCGGACACACATGTACTACTTTTGTTGAAATGTAGTAAAAGAAAGTACCTCATTGTGGTGGGTGAAGTGGTTGTTAGAGATTGTTATAGCTGTTGAGCCCATGACAGCATCAACAAGACCATCAGCACAATGAGAAAGAGAATTATGATCAACCCAAATATGACTTGAACCAAATATAGAAACAGCATCACCATCAGCCATAGTCCTCCAACCAAAATGTGTTTCTGAGCTTCTCACCATAGCATTACCAGTTGGTTTACAATCATGAATATGAAGACCATGAATGATAACATTAGTAACATACTGAATAGTAATGCACCCTCCATTAGCAATATGCACATTAGCTCCTCTTCCATCAATGGTCTTGAAACTGTTCACAATAAGCTCTTGTTTAAACTGAATAACCATGTCTCTCTTGAACACAATCCAAAGTGGTCTATCTTGGATGACGGCGTGGCGCAAAGTTCCTGGCCTAGGGTTAACAGGGTCATCATCTCTTGGGTCAGTGACAACATAGTACTTTCCGTCGCGACCACCAATGGCGTTTCTACCAAAACCAATACCACAGTCTGCTAGACGCTTCCTGTTTTGTTGCCAATTACGGTCACAACGCCAGCAATCGTCAATAGGGTTACCAGTTCCACAGGAGAAAAATCCAAGATTCCTTCTTTCAGTGCTGTTCTGGATGTGCCTATAATATCAACCATATTGGTCAGCATACAAGTTCAATCAAATTATTCTAAGTATTTGTTTACGACAATTAAGTGTGTATTTGATTTCACGGTGGAATCTATGGTGTTTGGATATTGTCAGAAATAATCGAATTTATTCGTTAAGTTGAAAATTTTACATTAACTTTTGGATCAACCTCAATTGTAACATAATCACTTTCATTTAAAATCAGTGTTACAGATTGTACATGAGCTAGCAAAATGTTTTCTAATGTAAGAATGCAAATGCAAACAAACAAACAAAAAAACCAAAAAATTAAGCTTTATCTCATGTGACAGAAACATATACTTACATAAATTAAACAAGGCAGTTACATTATTGATAAATCATTGAATCTTATACAGTAAGCATACTGTATCAATAATTTATCCACATGATAAGGGAAGATAGTGAGAACTTTCTCTCAATTGTAACGGCTAATATTTTTGGATTTATGTGGAACATAAGATATATGGTGAATATGCTTTTTTGTCACTATTACATGGATCGTGACCAAAATATGCTACTGGCATCACGTTGTAAGGAATAAATCACATGGTAACATCTTTTATACCCTTAAATCAATCACATATCTAGCATAAAAAATTTAAATGAAAAATTGTGTCACAAAAAAAAAAAGTTGTACCCTTAAGTACAAAACATTTAAAGTGAAGCATTTAACTTATAGACAATGGATTAGGCTAAATAACACATTAAATTACAAGAGAATTATAAGCGTGAATTATGGAAAAACCATGTGACTGAAAATATGAAAAGGAGAGTAGTCAAAGAATGTAACAACCTAAAAGGGTAAAACAATAAAAAGGGTAAAGTGATCATAAATACAAATGAATAGAACTATGTGAAAAAATGGAAAATAACGTGGCAGAGAAAATGGGTGAGTTGGGGTAGGGTGTTAGGTTTTATCTTACAAAGGATAGTTAATGTGTGCACACCACTATACCCTACCACATTACATGTCTAGTCCCTAAACCACGTGCATTTGTTATCATATAGGTGCATTTAGTTTCTTTCTTTCTTTTCTAATTAATTTCATATGAATTGACAGTAAAAAAAAATTGAATCCATGTCAATGCGACACGATGCAACGGACAACGTCGTCGATTAGATTATAAATATCTAACGACTATAAAAGTTTGTTGCATCGTGCATTGGCGATATGAATCGAAATCTAAAATAATGAGAATGTAGAAAGAAAGAGAGGGAGGGACCCACATCTCAACCATAGAAGCCACCTCTTTTGGATTAGCCACAGCAGCACGTTCATTCAATTTCTCAGCTTGTTTTTCCCTAAAATAACACATGAAATTTCAAAATTAGTATCATAACCAAAATTCATAAATGAATAATTTAATAAACAAACTTCTAATTAAACATTATCATTAACGTTTAAACAAATCCAAAAAAAAAAGAATATTAACCATTGATATTTAATTTTTTATGTATGTATAAAAAATAAATAAATACTAGTATTAGAGGTACGGTTAAAATTTTCAGTCAAAAAACAAAAGGTACGGTAAAATAAACACCAAAACCGTTAAAGCATTTTAAAGAGAGAGAAAGAATAGTATTTATCCAATTAGTTAAAAAGACCAAAATACCACTACCGTGTAAGAACTACAAGGGTAACATTTTGGAGGGTAATTTCGGTAAAGTAAAAAAGTTTGTTGACGGTTAACGCTAGTGGTGTGAGAAGTTATATTGCTTTTTGCGTATGTCACGGAGAAAACACAACAGAGGCAAAGGAATCCTAAGAATGTACACGTAACAGAATAAACGGTCCAGATCGAGAGATACAACTAATAATCAACGGTAATGATCGTTAGTTGATGATACTCGATCTAACGGTTGATGATTATTATATAAAAGTCGAAATCAACGGTTGAGATTAACGGGTTTGTTTTTAAGGTTGAAAGAGGGAATCAAAAAACAGAAACATAAACACTAACCTTGCCGCCATTGATGAATCGTTAAAGCTTGGTAACCTATGTGTCTCAGTTTCAACATTGCTGTAATAATAACAACAGAGAAAATTATGAGAATGTGTCAGAATAAGATCTTTGTTTTTCTCTTCACAATATTATTAAATTAAATCAAATAATTAATAATAATTTACAAATATTCAAAAAATAATTTAAAATATCCAAAATGGGTTTTGTATCATTGAAATTTTTCCATGTAAAAAAAAAAACACAACATAAATTCACAATGTAGCTAAAAACCATAGAATGAGAAATTATACTAAGTTACTAACATGAATAACAAAGTGGGTTAAAGCAAGATCTTAGTTTTTTTTTCTCATTTTAACATAAAACAAATTTATTTTCCTTCAAAATCATTTTCGTTGAGCACTTTCATGAAAAGGGAAAAATGGGTTTCTAGTAGCAAAAAATATCAACTAGTTTTTATGTTGTTTCAAAAAACATCACAATGTAGCTGAAAACAAAAAAACCAAACAAACGAAAACAGAGTAATTCTGTTTCAAACAAAAAAACAGAGAAACAAAGAAAACCTTAAAAGAAAACAGAAACAAAGAAATACCTAAACTGAGAGATCTGTGATGAAGCCATAGCTTCATCATGAACAATGAACACAAAAAGCAACAAGAAGAAACAAACATTGAAAACCCATTTTGAAGAAGAAAACTCCATTGTTGTTCAAAAAAACCTCACTCTCTCTCTCTCTCTCTCAGTACAATTTTGCTTTGCACAAGAAAAAGAATGTGGAAGCTGAAGAGAGAGAAACAAACAAGAAAAAGGGTCGGTAGAGAGAGAAAGATAAATTGTTGAATGGACTCGAGAGAACTGGTTCCAACATAACGGCCATTATATAGCCTCATTTGCATAACGTCCAATTTTTAACGCCGTTAATTAACTGATCGTTTTTCTTGTTTCGATTCTCATTCTCTATGTAACGCCGTTAACTACATCGCACGTGGGTTCAGTGATTATCACGTGCCATACCTGAGTCTATAGTTACTAGTAGTATTACTAAGATTAGATCTGATACGGTTCAACTATATACACAACTTTTTCTCTTTTTTACTTTTTACCTTTTTTTACTTTATCCATTAGTTATTAGTTATTGCCTTATTCTTCAACTAACTAAAACGGTTTTTAATTTGTACGTGTACACAATTTATTCTATATATCAAATCATCATCATCATATCATAAATTCATAATATAGGAGTACAATTTAATTTAATGTTTATTGTAATTTTACTACTTTTTGACTCATTGTAGTAATGTTACTAGTACTTCTTGTTCTTGTCCTTGTTTTCTCATTTTACTTTATTTTGGTCTTTTTGTCTTTTTTTTTATTACTCAAATGTTATTTTGTAATTTAACTTTATAAAGTTGGTTTAATGTTCTATTTTTATACAAGGTTTTATTTTATTTTATTTTTATGAGGGAGGTTTAATGTTTCTTAGGATGGTCCTATTTTGGCTTTACTATAGTGCTTGTCAAAAAGATAACTTTATTATAGTGGTGTTTTTTTTTCCAATTAAACTGTCATTTTAATTTAGTGATTTCTTCAACTTTTTGCAAAATACGTACTTATGCTCTTTTTATTAGAACACAAAAACAAGTTTCTTAACAAAATCGGATGAGTGGGACATTTATGCATACATAATACATTAACAAAAGGACGTTGTTTTGAGAAATAACGTTGACGTAATTTTTGATGTTTAGAGTGATAAAATGTGAAGTATTGGAACTATTTCTGAACTTTAGCCTAATGGTATATGGGCTGGGCGAGTGACCCAATTCGCATCTCCAAACTCCAAACGATATAGCATAGGTGCGGATATTTTAACACCATGCATAGGTTAAATTATTTTTGAATAAAATAATTAAATTTTTTTAACAAGGCAAAATAAAATATATCAACATACAAAAGAGTTGGCTCCTTGGCACAAGATGTGTCAAGAAGACAAAACAAAATTACAACAATAGCATCTGAAAATAAAAGGGTAAAAGATAAAACCAACCAATGTTCAAACAGACAAGAGGGCACTGTCACCATACATGGTAACCAAAAGTAAAATTAACATACTTAACTTTCAACCACTAAAAGGACAACAATTTAATTATATCCAACAGTTGCGGAATTGACTTTACTTTATTGTTAAATAGTATATTATTCCTTTCGGTTCAAACACGAGAGAGCTAGATTAGCTGCAAAAATAAACGTTGAGATATAAAATCTTCTGATGAATAAGCAAATTGAATAAAATGATCCAAAGTATATTGAGGATCTACCGAAGAGATACCAATCCATTCCCTAACAAGCTGCCAAAGGGAACAAAAAATAGAACAATGAAGGAGAAGAAGATTTGTTAATTCGTTATGGCCACAACCAATCACACACAATTAAGAGTCATGAGGACTAATGTTGCGTTTGGCTAAATTATCCTTTGTCGGACACCTATTATGAAGAAGATGTCATGCACAAATAGAGACATTCAAAGGAACATTTATATGTCATATACCTTATGAAACTGCATAAATGATGTGCATCTCCTACCAAGCAAGCATTTGATACACATCATAGACTGTATACCCTTCACCCAAATTAGGATGCCACTTCCATACATCTGGAACATGATCCTCCAATGAAACATCAGGAAGTAAAGTCCTACACTCCCCTACCAACTCCTCCCAGGTCAACAACAATTATCCACTCCCCCCCCCAAATAATATATATGCCACTGCCACTTCTGATAAACAGACAAATACAAAAGTCTTTTAAACCTGTCACGTAAAGGAACTGGCCCAGCCCAGGTTTCCATCCAAAAATAAGTATTTGAGTCATTACCAACCTTTTTCTGAATGCTCTCCTTAAACCAACTATCTTCATCAACACCTAACCCATCTCAAATTCTCACCACCTCTCTTCACCAAGAAGAACAATCTCTCCCCCTTCTTTTAGTCGCCCCCTCTCCTCATTGAAATTTGAATAGTTTTTGTTACTGTTTATCTATATTCTTGTTAGTTGGGACTTATTGGGTTTGAAGGAGTCTCTATGGGGTTTGATTGTAACTGACTGAGGTTATTATTCTTGTTGATTTGTTTTACTACGTCGATTTTGTTTGGAAAGATTGAAAAAGTGATAAAGATACAACGAGAAGTGAACCCTTAATTTATGTTAATGTATTTAAATCTTAAATCAAATGATCTTAAAATTACTTTATTTTTTAAAATGACAATTTTTGAGTTAAAATTACTAAAATGTATAGTCATTTATATTTTACCATTAAAACAAGATTGTTTCCCGTCAACATGCCACATCAACGTTTTTAGAAAAGCAAATTTCATTAACAATAAAAAATAAAGAATTTTCCTCTTTACCCAACATAAATTGCTCATTCTCAACTAAAATGACCAAAATACTCCTGCGTGAGTTAACTCATGTTAGTGTTAAATTTGCGTGACTTAACTCATGCTGTGTGAGTTAAGTCACACTGCGTACTGTTTTAAGGCCAGGCAGAACCTCATTTTCAATCTAAAATTCCAAAAAATTTCTCAAATCTCTCTGAAATCTTTCAAGTTCAAATCAAACAACACTCCAATAACAAGTAAGTTTTCACTTAAATTATGTTGGTATGATAGATTTTTTCACTTAAATTAGAATATTTTTTAGTTTTAGTGTTTTGTTTAAATTTGGATTTTTTTTTTTGTTCTAAATGATACAATGTTATATGTAAATGATTTATATTGCTTTATTGTTATGATGTTTAGATGTTTGTATGTTTATGTTAGATTTTTTGTCTAAAATTAGATTTTTTTTAGTTTTAAGGCTTAGTTTAAATTTTTATTTTTTTTGGCAAGAAATAATACAATGTTACATGTAAATGATTTATATTGCTTAATTGTTTAGATGTTTGCATGTTTATACTGTAGTTATTAGTTTTAAGGTTTATATATAATTTGCACTCCAAGTGTTTGATGAAATGTTTGAATGAGTTTTTCATTGATTGTTAAAAAAATTATGGTGTAGGTAGGTTTGAAACAATGTCTGATTTGTTCAGTGTTAGCATACTGTTCGACGGTGAAAATCCTCAGATGTTCAAGGTTCGATACATTAATGTCACGTTAAAAGGTCTCAAGGATCAACTGGATGAAATCAACCAAGGACTTAACCTCAGAGACACAATGAGGGTGAAATACATTTGGTATGAACGTCCAACGTTGGACGACGGGAGAATAACGTTTAGTCGGCTAAAATTAAAGAACGACAATGACGTGAGGAACATGTTCTCAATTTTTTGGCAGCACAACATGGTTCCGTTGATCGATATGTTTGTCACGTTGCAGAGATCAACTGAAGATATTCTCAACAGTTTGATTCCGCCAGAAGATCGTGATTAGGTAGGGAATGCACCTTCTAACTACAACAATTTTCTTACCTCTGAAATTTGATAAATACAAACTTGCTAAACAACAACTCTCAAGCATTCACTCGGAAGTTCTATTGTTCCTTTCAAAAGATTAAATTTTTGTTAGTTTGCCGAATATGTTGATATTGAAGTGTCAAAATATTAAGATAACACAACATGTATTACGCAGAATCAGCTATATAAGTTATGATATCAAATTCCTTCATATAAGATGAGTGTCACGGAATGCACCTCATTATTTATGTGATGACTCGTCTTATATGAGGGAATTCGATGTAATAACATATATAGCTGATTCTGCGTAATACATGTTGTGTTCTCTTAATCTTTTGACACTTCAATATCAACATCTTCAGCAAACTAACAAGAATTTAATCTTTTGAAAGGAACAATATAACTTCTGAGTGAATGCTTGAGAGTTGTTGTTTAACAAGTTTGAATTTATTCAATTTCAGAGGTAAGACAACTGTTGTACCACATATCTCTACCCGGATGTAATGTAATGATAGGACATATTTATGAACTTTATGTAATGTAATGTAACTTTTATTCGAATTTATTTAATACACAATTTTTATTCGAATTCACGCTGAGTTTAATTAGTCTTTTTTCGATTTTTTTCTTACACAATTTTAATTCGAATTTATTTATTCAATATGTAATCATTAAATAAATGAAAATATAAAACGTGAAAAAACTTTTAAAAAAAAGTGCAAAACTGCATGCATGCAACGTGAGTTAATTCACGTTGACCCATGCATGCAACGTGGGCAACGTGAGTTAACTCACACAGGTTGGCCGGTTGTTCATGCACCAAAAACACGTTTTTTTTGGACGGTGATCAGTTATTCAACCTTGATTTCACATCATTTTTACACGTTTTTTTACACTTTTTCGACTGCAAATAATAGACAAAAATACACTATAACAAACCAAACCATGTTATTCATTTACGAAGAGCTACAAGTCTAACCTAAAAACAAAATAAGTCAATGATAATACTAAGACAACCAAGTGGTTGGACACACAACAAATGTAAAACAAAATTAAACCATTTCACATGTGATTTAATACAACACCACGATAAAAGCTCGATGTCCTAAATCATCTGATTCACATTTACCTGCAGACGATTAAAAATGATATTATTCATTGATTTCTAAATAGACCATATACACGTAAATCAAATAGAATTAAGTCTGTCAATCTCAACAACCTTTTACGTGCAACAAAGATCAATCAAATGGTTGGACGTGAGTAAGATTGTAATTGATAAGAACACTAGATATGTCTAATCAACTAAGAATGGCCTCTAAAATTTGACAAAAAATATGACTTTACAAAAATAAATGAACAATTTCCTCAACTCTATAACTACTCGCAGCAAGTCATGAATTTGAATTAAAAACGACACGTCTAATCAAAGTGTCTTTCATTGGATACCTAATATTTAGTAACTCCAAACACACAAAAAGACTTCATTGACGAAATTTTATTCCAAATATTATCGTAAAAAGACAATGTATCAACTCCTCAGATCCGACTCCTATAAAATGAGAAATTCAATTTAGATTATAAAGTGGTTGATATTAAATATTAATTCAAAAATCAAAGGTAGATAATATAGGGATTTGGAATGTCCCAATTGGAGATTTCACGTGATTTTCCCCCGATTGCAGTATCCACCACTAAAACACTCCATCTCTATTTTTTTATAATGGCAAAATGCATTTTTGACCCTCCAAGTTTTCAAAATTAGTACTTTCGGCCTCCCTGGTTTGCAAATTGCATTTTTAGCCTCCCAACTTTCACCCCCTTTGCAAAACTGTGGTTCTCCCTAATTTTGACCTGGTCAACAATGATATGGCAAACTTTTTCATGTGGTACCTGTTAATTATATAAATATTGTTGACTGGATATTTTTATAATTATTTAAATATTAATAATAGTGAATTTATCATTTTACTAAAAAAAAAAATCATTTGTTAAATTAAAACTCAACAATCTTCATCTTCTACCTTCATTCGCATCTTCAAACTATCAGAAATTTAGAATCACACACATGTACCAAAACAGAAAAATTAAACATTTTGTCTAGATCTAGCATCTCTTTCTATCGTCTCCACTCATCCCATGAATAACACTCTTTCTCGCTGAAATCATATATTGTAGACATTGTTAACATATCTGGTAGGTGGAGATCTTGAAGATGAACCATTGACGACTGTAAATGGAGCCGGTTTGTGATTGGTAGCGATAGCGGAGACAAGGTTTGAGATGAGGATGGAGTTGAAACAAACTTCATTGACGAGGGAGCAGAGGAATGAAGGATAAAGGTAGATGAAGGTGAAGAAGGAAATACATAGGTAGTGGGAGCATTCCTTCCTCCAATTAGGGGTGAGAACAGGCTTGACCGTCCGACAGGGACTTACGACCTAGCATATTTAAAGTCTAGCTCGACCTAGCTTATTTAATAAGAAGATTAGACTCAAGCTTTTTATAAAGCTTATTTAATTAAATAGGCTAGGCTAAGGCTTACAAAAAAGCTTATTAAGCCTATCAAGTCGGCCTATTTAACTTTTTATATATAATAGTCACTCCGGTTCTATTTACAAGAGAAAGTTGACTTTTTAAATACATTGAATAATGTATGTATTTAGTCAAAAACCTAAACCAAATACATAAATTATTTAATGTATCTAAAAAGTAATTTGTTTCTTGTAAATAGGACCGGATGGAGTATCTCTTCAATCATTAATATTTTTTTTATTTTTTTTTTATAAACTTAAGCCTTCATATGATTTGGTCATTTACTAGCAGGACTATTGGTGCGATTAGACCTTCATAAAATTTCGTTATTTAATAGCAGACATATTCGTGTGTTTTAGGCCTTGGTCTATTTAGTAGTAGGCTTATAGGTGTGGCTAGGCTTTAGTGTAAAATATGTTTTCAAATAGGTTTTCATGCTTCATTGGGCCCTTAAAAAGGTCACGTCAGACCTTAAAAATGAGCCTATGACGGGTAATAGGTCAGACTCAGGCCTATACTTTTTGAAGTAGGTCAGACTTAGGGCTTACAAAGCCCGGCCCAACCTAGCTCATTTCCATCCCTACCTCCAATTCTTATTTCGTGAATTTTTGGGTTTGAAGTTGTAAAGAGAGTAGTTGCAATGTTTAATGTTTTGCAATTTTTATTTTGCTTTTTAATCAAATTCCACACAAACGCTTACGTGGCAAATGCTTTATGATTTCTTTTGCCACATTAATGTTAACCAAATCAAAATCAGAGACGACCACATGTTTTTAAAGGGGGTGAAAGTTTGGAGGCTAAACGTCTGATTTTCAAACTAAAGGAGTCAAAATTGTTGGTTTTGGAAACTTGGGGGATCAATAATGAATTTTAACTGTTTATGTTTTAAAAACTTTCTCTTTTGTTTTTTTTAAAGGTCAAGATTCTATTGGTTGTCACTAGACGGATTTCTCGTGGGAGGGAATCTGCTCCCATATTACGTATATCATAACAAAATATGAGTTTGTTAAAATATCCATTGATTTTCTCATTTTAAACTTTATTATTTTTTAATATAAATCACAACTTCACAATCATGAACAAAAAATCAAATCATTTAAATACGTAAAATAAATTTGTAACTTCTTTCAAAGGATATTTCTAATTTCATTGTTTGAATGCATAGTTAATAACAAAGAGTAAAAACCAAAAACCAAACCAAGAAATTCCTTTTTATACAACAAGTACAGATAATATAACGACAGCTAACACATTACCCAATAAAAACTATAGTTGAAATAGAACTGCACTTCATATGATTGATTCCAGGGAAAGAAACCATAATAAAAGTGTGTCATTGGAGAATAAAATGAAATCACATGCAATAAGATTACAATAACAATAAAAACAAAAACCATTGATTAATCTCAATATTATTATATCCCATTCTATATAGCATAAACATATAATAAGAAAACAAAGAATAATAGATGATATTAAAAGTGGTGGATAAAGAAAGGGACCACGTGAGAAGGAGGTGGTGTTGTGGGCCATAGGAAGAGATCCCGGGAGGTTGGACCGTACAAATTTGGATAAACAGAAAGAAAAAAAACACTAATCTCAGAGTTTACTGCTGATTTCACGCTAAGTCACAACGCGTAAGAATAAAGACAACAACCAATAACAATAATGTATAATATATAGTTTTTATAATGAATGAAAGGAATAAAGAAAAATCAAATTAATATATAGTTTTTGTATGGTTGATTGATTATTATTGAAATTGATTCCGCGGTAACGTACGTCCAAGATAGATGCGCGATAATCACGGCCAGTGACTTTCTTTTTAAGTTTAAGGACTATTATTCCATTTCATCCACTATGCTATCTATGTTCAACATTTCAACTCTTACTCTACCAACAAAAGTTACACCTTGTTTATTTTTATGTTACCTACTCAACTAACATGATTTTTTATGGATTTTTTAATGAGTCAAAAATGAAAACTGATGTGGCATTGTGTGTTTTATTACCTTGTAGTAAGAACTGATTTTGCCACCAATGGAGGAAGGGTTAGACGTTAAAGTTAATTTTGACAAGTATTCATATTTAGTGTGCAATAATGTCTCAAATAAAATTATGTTTCTTGGAGAGAGTTTATGGAAAAAAATGATGATTTTGCCAATTAAATCGGAGATGATCAAGTTGTTAAGGAGTCGATCATATTTGATAGTGACGTGGACTCAACTTTTGATGTTGGTGTAAGGACATCATTGGTGAATAGTCTCTTAATAGCTTTGTAAATGTTCTTTGAGTCTTGAGATTTATTCGGACTCAACTTATCTTTTTATTTTCATAGAAAAAAGTCAAATTGATTTTGATTTTATGCGAGTTAATTGTAAAGGATTTCAGTTTGGTTGCATTGGCGTAATAGCTAGTTTTATAAGTTCATGATCTTTTAATGTTTTAGATCAAAATTTTCAGTATGCGATTACAAAATATATTAAGTTAACGTTTTTTCTTTGGAGTTGATTAATTTTCATCATAATAGGTTTTCTTTACAAGGGTTTTACATCATATTAGCTGAAAATGGTTTTTTAAGATAAATTTTTAAGATATGTGAGAGAATTTGACATGAAATGAATTTGTTATATCTTCAACCATAATTAAATTCTACACTTTAAACAATAATTGACTAGACTTTAACTTCTTTCTGTCAAACTTCAAATTACTAGTTATGATCCATTTCCCATCAAAACGGGAAGTTACATATCAAAACAACAAGGTATGATAATTACACTGAGGGTAATTTATCTAAGGGTCCTGCTAATCGGTGCCCCCGGGCACTGGTTAAGCATACCATAAAAGGGAATTATTACCATAAAAGGAAACTGTTTTTGACTTTATTATAAATTAATTGCACAATTTCAATGCATTAACTACTATATAACTTCCTTCTTCATATCTTTAACCAATGCCCCGGAGGCACCGGTTAGCATTTCCCTTTATCTAAATATTGTTCTCTTTATTGAAAGATATTTAATGAAATATCAAACAAGAGATTTTGTCCCTTTTATGAGGAGATTCAGCAATGGGAGATTTTCTTAATATTTTTAGAGATTGTGCCACTATGTGTGGGTCTTAAAGATAACTTTCCAAATGACATTTTTTTTAAAAGGGTACTGAAAAGTTTTCCATTATTTTTTTTTGCGTTGCAGCTAGATTTCCATTCATCATCTAATTTTTTTTTTATTTTAACGTCAAAATATTCTTAATCTTTGTTTTTAAACCTCCATATGTTGGTCCATGCATACGTATATGTACTTAATTAATAAAAAAATATAAATTGGTCTTGCAAACGGTAAAAGATCAAAATCTAAATCTGATATTTTAACCTGTAAAAGACTTTTATTTTTTAGTTTGATTGGTTGACATTTTTAAATTTCACCCCATTCGACTTAACTCTATTTGACTACAATTATGGTTTGAGATTGTGATATATTGGCACACCCTAATAACTGAGCTTCATAAAAAGGGATATAAAGCATTTCATTTTATTTTTTTGAAAAGGAAAAAGAAATATAACAATGTCCTATTCTCATTCAAAACCAAATCATTCCATAATTATGCCATATCTCCTGCTCAGTATATTTTCCTTATTTTGTTTTTATTGTTGAAGATTAGGTTCTTTGAAGTAATCGAATTTGAGTATGAAACCTGCAGTCAAAGACTGAAGACTTGCAAGCCTCTTAACTAAAACGAGCAAAATGAAGGATAGAAGCATAATGGCACATGTGATATAGTGAAAAATTCAGAATTCACGTAGACTTTAACGAATACAAATTTCAGGCACCGATCAGGCTAAGGCACACGACTAATATGACGCCATGAGTCAAACTATACCGCACGCTATCTTGGAAATATATATACACGCTATATCTATATGTACAATTTTGTCGTTGTCTTTTCTTAATTAACATATATTTTTAGGCTTGAGGGCTCCTAATAATCTAGCTTTGGACGATAAAATAAATAAAGTCGGGATTGTGGCTCTTAATTATGCTAGTAATACACATTGTAACACACACTTCTCAATATGTTCTCTATAATTGGTTGGATTTTAAATAGATTCCACTAAATTTATGTAGGACTTGCATGATTTAGTGAGATTCATTTGAATTTCAATAAGAGAGTATATTGAAAAGAGTGTGTTATAACATATGTTGTTAGCATTTCTCTTTTATAATGAACGAAATTTTGATATTCTAAAATGATTCATCCTTAATCGAACCCCATTAAATACTTTAACTTAAATAGTTTAACTTTTGTTCTTATCTATTTTTGGGTACTATACACTGTTCATCACATCACATATATTAAATATATTGAAAATGTTTTAACACTTGATTTTGATTCATAACTTGGAGGATTAGGAAAGTCCTCTCTTATGAGTGAGGAGTGGGAATCCTTAGAACAATGGTTTTTAGTCGTTAATTGAGGGTTACAGACGACAAATCTTTAACCGTAGAGTGTTTACATATTGATGTGAGAAAGAGACGTTTTCCTTGGGATTTTGAGGCTCTTGACGGCTGCGAGCACAGCTACTTCTTATGTGAGGGTGTGATTAATTCATTTTATGCCATAGTGAATTGGCCTAGTTTTTAGGTCCTGGATTGGCGAGCATGACCCTTTGAGTAGTCCAGAACATAATGTATACAAAAATTAAACATGTTAAGATAAGTTATATACTGGTCTTTTAAGTGGGTCAATTACATTTTTTTCCAAAGGAAGTGGGTAAATTTCTTGATCTACAAGTATATATAAAAAATTAGTCATAAAAATCTCCCTAAAAATAATGAGTCGTTGTGTAAACTTCAATTGATTTTAGTATTTTGTTTTGTAACAAACATAGAAATCTTTCTTCACCCTCTCGATTGAAATAAATGATAAATCTCCCAAATTTATGATATATTGATCCTTGTAGAACTCCACATCATATGAAAAGTTTAATGTAGTATAGAACACCACTAATTGGCTTCCTTATCAAAATGGTCACAAGATTTGATCACTTAAACCTTTTAATTGTGATATTATGTTTGTTTTGGATCTTATTCATTATGATATTCGATGTCGCAATGCTCTTCTAATTGATGAAACTTTTCTCCCTTTTGAGGTTCAACAAATTCTCCAGTTGCCAATTTATGTCTCTCAACTACAAGATGAGTTTATGTGGGGTGCTTCACGGTATGCTATTTTTTTTTTCTTCTGTGAAGACTGCATACCGTTTCTTAGAGATAAGGCGTGAAGTACTTGTCTCCCATAGATTAGTGCAGGACATTGACCAGCAAGTGTAAAATTTTTTATGGAAAATAAAAAGTATTACAAGACACATCTATTTTTCTTGGAGGATTTTACGTGAAAAACTAACAGTCAAAAATGAACTTTTAAAAAATAAATCAGTTGTGATCTAGTGTGTGTATTTTGTGGGAAACGTAATAAGACAATTTCACATCTCTTTATGGAGTGTCATTGGTCAAAACGGATATGGTTTGCTTCCTCTTTAAGTGTGGTATTCAATTCACATGCTTCTAGGTACGTACCCTTTCAGGAGTGGTTGAAAAAAATATTATTGATGCAAATGAGGATATTAAAGTTAATGTGATGGACTTGAGTCATGAAATAAGGTGCATTAGAAATAAAAAAAATGTTTTAAGGGGACTGAAGTTGATGTGGTTGTCACTGTTCAAAAGGCACAAAGATTCATTGTTAATTTTAATAGTGCTAGTATACTCTTGTTGGAGACGTTAAGTGGAAGTCCAAAATTCCATATATCTGATGCTCATTGGACACCCTCTGTTAGTTGTTGCTATAAGCTAAATGTTGATGCAGCAAGTGCAATAGAGGTGTTGTTGTTGCTGGCAAGTCTTTTTCATTACCAAATTCAAAGGTAGCAAAAGCTTTAGTTATGCGGAAGGGGTTGAAATTTACAAAAGTCATGTCTTTTTTTAATCTTATAGATGCTTCTAATGTGATTCAAGTGCTGAACACTCATCAACAATATCCCAACTATGTTGGATATATTATCGGAGATTGCATTAATTTTAATGTCTTTTTTTGTAGTTTAAGTTTCTTGCATGTTAGGCATGAAAGTAACTCAGCTACCCATTATTTATCTTAATACTCTCTTTATAATCCAGTCTGTATATGAACTAAAGAGACTTCACCATGTATTTCTCCAGTCTTGACTTTGAGTTATTATCTATTAATGAAATTCTTTTAACATAAGAAAAAAATAATAGTGTAATATTTATCCCGTGAGAAAAATATAATTGTAATATTTAAATACCACTAGTTAAAAATTTATGGCTTCTCTCAAATACTTGTTTTTTTTTTTATAAGCAAAATTTATTAATGAAGGCGGTTTTTTTTTTTTGACAAAAACTAAAAATAGAGAACTGTTTACACTAATTTAGGTTTTTTTTATAAGCACAGGTTTTTATTTAGTTTTGTATGGAAAACTATTTACAGTCCAAAACTTTTCATAAGTAAACATCAGTAATATATAATTATATTACATAATATACAAAAGGTTTAATTACTTAGTGGGTATTTATAAAAGACAAATCCAAATCCAATATTGGAACCCTCGAACTAATATAGTTATATACATGTATTAATTAATGTTTTAAGTCTTTGAGCCCTTAAATATTTACCTTTTAGGGCCACTATAGTGTTCCCATGCAAACAGGCAAGGTGACTCCCATGATGGCAAAGTCCCCACGCTTGAGTGTCTGCGGCTAACAAATTCTATTCCACGTAATTTACACTTTTGTCCCCACAAATATCATCACCATACCATGTACCAAAAGGTACACAAAGCACTATGATGAAAATATGCAAGCAAGGATAACCATTGATTACATGGACCATTGCTCATACCTCGCATGGGTTAGTTATGTGCTTTTGACTTTTTCGGTTGAGAGAAGTTAAACAGAAATTATCTGCTGAAAATAAGTAGGGGGAAGGGACAGAATAATTGTTTTTATCAAAGACTCATGCGTGACAAATTTTTTAGAGGTATTTTAATAATCTTACACATTCTTTTTGAAGGAATAATCTTACAAATTTATTGAGTTTAAGTTACATTGAAATCATATACTATAAGTATAATGTTGGATTATGAAGTACAGTGTAAGAACCTTTCAAAAGAAAGTATAGTGTAAGAAAAACTTTACGCATAATCATTCAAACTAAATTTGTAATTCTAATAATTTCCATCTGAAATCATATGGTAGGTTTTGGTTAATGCTCCTTTTTTTTGTACAAGTTTTTGTTAATGTTTTAGAAGGATAGTTTTTTTTTTTAAAATTAAATTTATAAGTAAAAATAAGTGAAGATGAAAGTAATCTTGATTAAACAAATGACTGAATTTGCAATAAGTGGCGTCATCTGTGGGAAAAAAAATATTTCAAGTGTGCACTGTGTGTACTAAGTGAGATATCAAACTAATTTTTGGAAGAAATTATTTCGTTATGTGGAAAACGAAGATGAAAGTGATCTTGTTTAAACAAATTTCCGTAGATTCTTTGAAGATGTTTGTCTTTCTAACTTATTAAGAGATGACAAAGAAAAGGGAAGAAGTTTCATTATCTTATGTCTTGAAGATAAAATATTGGGGGTATTCACGAGGGAGAAGATTGTGGTAGATATGTGATCTAAGTTAGAATTGTTGTACATGACCAAGCCGTTGGCACATGATTTATGTCTTCAAAAATAACTCTATTCATTGAGGATGGTATAGTCAAAATATATTGTGGATCATTAGAAGTAATTCAACAAAATCATTGATGATTTACATAATATTGTAGTGAAAATCAAAGAACAAACTAAATGCTTCCATCGTCACAAGACCAGTCACTTGAAGAAGGACTCTTATGTCAAAGGGGCAATGATGATTCCAAGGAAGTTTTCATTTCCTAAATGACGATTATAAGAGTTCCAGTGATCAAGTGCTGACAAGTTAGGAAACCAAAAAGAGTTAGGTCATAGACTTTGGATGTTTTATTCATATTGAACTTTTAAGGCTAATTTCTTTAATATTTTGTATCTCGAAAATATTGATAGTGAATTAGGGATATGCTCTTTTTGGTAGACGTAGGTCAATTTTGGACCAAATTGCCTTTGTGTTGTTCATATACTCTCGAAAATACTCATTAATAGTGAATCAATCACTTCGATTTTATCGTAACCGCATTTCTGCCTTCATCTTCTCGTTAAAAAGTATTTTTCTATTGACCTAGACCCATGGTATTTATAGGCGAGCTTTTCCATAAACATTGGGGGAAGCTGGCTCGCGATGCGAGATAGATATTGATCTCCTCTATGGCTTGTCTTTTCGTTCTCATGATGTAGAGATCATAGCCCGTGATGCAAGGCTTGTAGCCTGCGACACGAGATTGACAGTAGCTAACTCCTTGATTTATCTTCATTCCCTGTTCCATTTCTTCTCACCAGAACATCTGTAACGACTAAGCCCCAAGCATCATTAGCGATAAAATTGTAAAAAGTATTGCACGGTCACAAAGTTGACTGGTTCAGGTGGATTTTCATTGTTTCAAGGCTATTTCCCTTCTTTTTTTCTTTTATGATTTTTTATCGTTTTCTTTACGAAACTCGACTAAAACCTATATAAACTAACTACTTTATCTTTAAAAATGACTATAAAAATGGACTAAAAATCCTCTATGATTTCTTGTCATCAAAGTCTGGCACTTGAACATTTGTTTGTCCTAAAGAAAACTTGCTTGTAAACTAAAATTCATAGAAAAATAACTCACCTCCGTGAATGATAAAAGTACCATTAAAGAATTTTATCTCTTCGGCGATGCAGCTACCTGATGTCTTTTGGATTTTTCTACTCAGAATAGTATGATTCCCCATACTTCAAGTCAATCATTCCAAAAGAATTATCCCATTGATGACAAGCATAAAAAAATCTCATTCGACCTAAACCTACTTCCTAAACATTGAATAAAGATATTCTCTCTAGTCAACACGCACATGCCTCTTGATCATACAGTTTGAAAGTATTCTAAATTCGAATCAAAGTATATACAATATACACATTATTATAGGGATGTCGTGGGTTATAACTTGGCTTAGATAGGGGATGAATAATTTGGAAAAGTAGTGTTTAATTAGAGTTAGGTTTCTACTACTTGTTCTTGCTCTATTAAGTATTTCCACGGTTACCAAGAAATTGTTCCTTAATCAATTCAGAATGGTTACAAAGAGAACATTATTATTATTTTTATTTTTTTGTCAAGGGACTTATTTTTAAATTTTTGTGGTCTTTTTCCTTCACTTTTTTTTATCTTTTTGAGAGACACTTATTTTTTATGATGTCTCTTGATTCCCCGGTACTCCTCCCCAACTTAGAATGTTGTTATTTCTAGAAGCAACCCCCAACTTAATTTTAACATAAAAGAAAAATTTCAATTCTTCTACCTAACTCTATAGACGGTAAACAATATCAAAATAATTCTGAAGGTCTAAATCGGTTTATATTTTAGTTTGTCACCGAAAGAAAGTGAATATGAATGAAAGCTCAAATTTTGTTTAGCAATGATATTATAATTCACGGGGTGGTTTGAAAAAGACTCTAGTTACCATAAAATTGTGTCAATGTGTGTATGCACAACCAATAAATCATGCAAATAATAAGTGCAAATTCAGGAAATGAACACATGGATGGACTCATTCATGTAGCAAGAAAACGTAGACAATGATAGTAAACAGCGCATTTATATGATTTGCTCAAAGATCTAACTGATCATTATTTGTGAAGATTGTGCTAGCTAGTATGTGATCTTTCTTTTTTCATCCCTCTACACTTCTGAGTAGTGTATTCTAAAATAAAGAATTCCATATCGATGGAACATGTTATTTTCGGCATTCAAATTAATCAAACAAGGGTATCATTTTAACAAGCAAATCAATATAATTCAACACATTAAGCAACACGCAAACCTGAATTAAGGCTCATCGTCAAATATTGATAAATGAGTGAAGTGACCAAAGAAGAAATGACTATCACCGAACTAATGTAGTTACAATGAAAGTTGTTGAGAATATCAACTCTTAAAGGGTGTGACAATATTAAGAATCCAATCATAAATTAATAAAAATGCTTAATGTCATACTTAGCCATGACACTCTTTCACTAATGAACAATATTTTGAATGGACTCTTCTATTTCGTCGGCTTGAGTGTTAAAACTAACTTGTCCCTCTTTTTTTCTTGTATATCCCAAATAAACCAAACAACAAAAATAAATAAACTCTTTCCAATCCTCTAGTAGAATAGAAAAAGTGTCACTCAAAACCAACTAAAATTAGATTGCCAAATCATATTAAAAACATGGTCACAAAGTACACAAATAGCTCAATTAAATCAGTCAAAACTTTCCTACGAAAAAAATTAAATTTAGATAGAATTCTCTTAAGAGCTGCTACTAATATGTTTTAGTAGAGCTTTATTAAATTATACCAAAAGTTTCAATGATGACAGCAAAAGAATTTTAGGAATGATTGAACAAACCGACAAATCTTGACTTGTTTTTTTCTACGTAAGGAACATGTAAGATGCAAATAAGACGTGTTTTGAGCAACACACATACATACTATAAAGGATTGACCCCAAATGTTCCCATCGACACCTAAGAGGGCACATGGGGAAGAGCCAAAAAAATTTCAAGAAGAACCTTTATTTTCAGTTTGTATGGATTACCTATCATATTCAATTGGATTAAATTTGGATATAATTTAGATAATATACACTTCTTTGTGGTTCAATTTGGACACGTATAGTGGATTAGAGGTATATGGTTTTAGAAAATTGTAGATTAAGATGGTCCAATTTAGCTGCCGTATTCGACCAGGCATGTGAGAGGGCTAATTACATAGTTATATGTACCATTCAAGTATGATCATATCATATGACTAAAATTATTTTGACCTTGATTTATACTCTTACAATTAATATTTTTTTTATGTATATCCAAACATATATATTTATAACAAGATTTTCTTGTACATGTAAGTTGCATAAGAATGTCTCCGTCACACATTAATTATTAAGAAAGTTATTTGAGACAGAGATACACAAATATATAATACCCAGGACCCAGGTTCCATGGCTGCAAAATTGGATAGAATATGGCTGAGGAGGTATATACAAAGTGACTTCTGTATTCATAATAGTTGAAAATATTCAGGTTGCTTTAATTAAACTCATTCTCAATTATAAATGCTACACAATGTTGTAGAACAAAATTTTGCTTTTCTAACATTTGTAAAATGGCTATAAAAAAATACATTTGTGAAATAAAAGGGAATTCCAATTAAAAATATACATGGGAAAAATAGATTAAATTACTTTTTGAGAAGAGAAACAAAAATTGAAAACTTTATGATAAGTCGTAGTCACTTTATATGCCATACCATGTGGTATATCACATGGTTATCATCTCAATTTTCATTGCTGGTTTTTCTTATATGTAACATCTGATTAATAATCAGATATCATTCCATAGACATATTTCAATCAAAATTGAATTCACAAGATGGACTCCACTCTGCCACACTTTTTTAAAGTTATTGCAGATGAGCTATATTAAATGTATTTATGGATGTCAATTGGTATTATCTAGGGACATAGTTCATCGTATTTTAAATAAATATGATTTTATTCTAATAGTTTAGCATTAACATTATAGTAAGGCTCTGTTTGGATAACCTAAAATTAACGGAGCGGAACGGAGTGGAACGGAACAGGATGGAACGGAACGGAATGGAACAGAATAAAGATTCCATTCCATTGTTTGGATACTTTATGATGGAATGGTACTAATTTTCCACCCCATTGTTTGGAAATTTGACGGAACGGAATGCGTTATAATTTTTTATTCCAATTTTACCCTTTATTTAAAATAACATAAATATGTTGAATTCTCAACTCATTTAAATCAATATGTTGTTGTTATTTTAGCATCATTTGTGAGTAGCACCTACACATGCAGTTTGTCCATTTAAGAATTGTTCCTGACACTCCATGGCATGCAGAGTTGAATTGTCAAGAATTTCAAAATTTGAAATGTGGTAAAAATGAACAATACTTGGACGATAAATTTTTGGAGTTGGCTAAAAGAAAGAAGTGGCAGAGATGTCCAAATTACACTATCTATGTCAAGAGAAGTGATGGATGTGAACACATGAAATGCAGGTTTATTTTGTATTCAACATTCTCATAACTAATCTTTATCATTTTCACATGTAATTCATCATTGCATCATATTGACATATTATATGATAAAAAACAAAATACTATACTAGCTCTATTTTCTTCAAGTGTAAATGTAACTTCTGCTACCAATGTGGAAAGAAATGGAGGCATGGGCATTTATGCCAAGAGAGAATATATTGATGAGGAGATGAAATAAAAAGGCTGATGAGAAAAAAATGAGGACAAAATGGTAATTTTATTATTAATGTGTTCCATTCTATTGGATACACCCCAAATTGGGTGGAATGGAAAATTGAAGGAATGAGTGGTATTGGATGGAATGAGTTCCATCCCACTCCATTCGATTCCATCCATTTTTTACAAAACCAAACAATGGAATGTGGCTCCATCCCACTCCATTCCACCACTCTCCACCAATCCAAACATAGCCTAAGATGTAGTGTTTTGAGTACACAACTTAAGTTTTAGTGTACTAATACAAATATGGTTGGAAATTAGGGATAGGAATAGGTTAGGTCGAGTTAGGCTCTGCAAGACCTAAGTCTGGCCTGCCATATTTTTTTAAAGCCTAAGCCTAGCCTGTGACCTACCATAGGTCTACTTTTTAGGCCTGAGTTTGGCCTTCTGAAAGTCTGATACGGCATGTTAGCTTGTTTAAAAGCTCATATCTTATGAACATCTTTAAATAAGCAATGTGATTTAAGTTTAAATGGACTAGCGAACTAATAATTCAATTAGATTAAACTCTCTTTTGATAATCAACACGAAGTTTTATGAAATTCGACGATATATTGTATCATATTTTTATTTTAGTTTATAATAATACATTTATATATGCAAAAAAAGTAATGTATACTAATAAAGCTTAAATTATTGAAAAAGTTTACAAATTTATATTTTAATTCAAAGTACAAAATATAATGTAATAATAAATAATATTATTCATATTACTTAAATAGGCCGGTCTAATAAACTTAAGAGACTTTTTGAGAGGTCTGTGGCATGACCTTTTAAGCTAAATATGCTCAAAAAAAGCCTAGGTCTTCTCTATTTAAGAAAAAAAACCAGGTCTTGTCTGGCCTATCGTAGGTTAGATCGTAGGCCCCTGTAGACCGGCCTAACCTATTCCCATCCATGTTGGAAATCAATGTTATGGTGGCATCATGAATACATAGCGAAGAACTTCAAGCAATCAACCTTGAAGTGAGGTGCTTGACTATGCTGTCAAATGGAATGTCGATTGGCCAAAATAGATTGTTTCTTTGCTATATAATTGTAAAACAATCATATCCGGTTCAAGAGATTAATATATGCAGTTACGTGTAAAGTATACCCAATTCTCACACCAAAACATACAAATTAAATAAAAAAAAGCGTTTGTTTTCAAAATTACTACTATATAATATATTTCCTCTGGTCACTATTATAATAAAAAATTTACATTTCAAATTCATTCAATTAATGATGTATATGGTCTTTATTATATATCACATACATCATTTAACGAATAAATCTAAAATAATGATTTTTCCTTATAATAGTGACCAGTAGGTAAATACAACATAATATTCACATATCACATTTTATTAAAAGAATTACAAATAAAAAATTTGTGGTACAATTTTTTATTTTTTTTGGCGCAGGTATCCTTCTCGCGCAACTGCAACGACTAATCGCTTGATCATTTTGGGACTTAATTGGACGAAAAACCCTTACTAAGAGAATCACTTGATCATTTTGGGACCCAAATGGGCGGCAAACTCTTCCTAAGAGTTTTAACATTCTACATGCTCAAGGTCGAATTCGAACCAAAGACCTTAGTTAAGTTAAAAGAGATCTGCGCCATCGCATCTAAACGCTCTTGACTTGTGGTACAAATGTTTACCATCCATAAATCGATTGTAAAATAACAAGTGAAATGTATCTTTGAGTAATTTGGTATGTTTTTTTCTTTCTTTCTTGAGAGGCAAGTATTTGGCATGTTTATTAGTATGGATTTGGTATGTTTATTAGTATGGATGGAAGGTAGATATTTGTCATTTGTGAGTACGGACTACGTGCAAGAAATAATACTCTAGGTTCAAATGAAGTTCTTTTAACAAAATTGTTTCAAGGTCACTCAATATTTTCTACACCCCTAATAACTGGTTTATGACATGTCAAATTGTGGTTAAACTCAGTTTACTATGTTGTTGATTTACATTACAATTGAAATAAAAAAAACATAGGTAATCATGCAGTTGAATTAATCATGTTAACTATATTAGCCACAAACAAAATCATATTAACTATATTAGTCACTTTGTTGAACATGTATAACCTGATGGCGCAGGTGCAGAGACAAATGGATACATATGCTTGGGTATCCTCACTCGCATGTAAGGTTTTAAAAAACGGAAAGGCCGCGATAAAAAATATAGGTATTCAATGTTAGCGTTTTTCACCGTTTTTACGGAGGGAATAAAAATCACAAAGAAATGCCGTTACAGCGCTACGAAACACCGTTACGGCTGCAAAAAAAATGCAGTTCATGACAATAGACACAACTTTGGATAATTTTTAAATTGAGATAGATGAAAATCATATTTTTAATTCAGAACTTCAAATCTATCTCTAGTTTAATTTATTTACGTTACTATCATTCTTTAAGAGTTGTGCAATGTTATGATTAATTCACATCGTGGCAACCGCAATCCGTGGCACAACATCCATAATAGCCAAAATCGCAAAAACCTATACACGACCGCGACTGTTGCTTAAAACCTTGCGCATGCTTTTTGAAATTTGGGTAAGATGATTATATGTCCATTGTGCCCTCATCTATATGATAATAAGAAGAAAAAAGTATCGATACATGAAAAATTGACTTTGTTTTAAAACATATGTATGTGGTGCATAAGTGTACTATGATTAATTAAACATTGAGAATAATTATTAGAATTTTAAGGAGAAACTCTTTTTTTTATGAAAAGGACCAAGTCATTAACTGCGATCAGCTCATCCAAGGACAACGTTGAAGCATACCTCATAAGCCAAAAAGCATAAAAACTCATTCCATTACACACCTGTTTCTCTTAACAGCTTGTGTGTAGGGAAACACACATGCATATGTGAGTGTTTTGGTGAAAGGTTATTGTTCTTCCGTGTTTGTGGGCCCCTATTTAGTCAATTTTGTTTGGTGTTAATCATGTTGGCTCTTGCTGAAATTCTATACTTGGTAATTATATAACATTTTTTTAAAAAATTAATTTGTTAAATGAATTACCTTCTTGTTGGAAAATTAGGGTGTTAGGTAACAAAATGAAATTAATTAAGCAATTTCAAGCCGTTAATGAACATCACTAAAGATGAATCTTACGGATAAACCAGAGTTTGATTTTTGGGTTGAACAATTTTTGATCATATTATCTGTATCTCAGGGCTGAACTTCGGATTACCAAGACTCATTTTCCCTGAGAACCGGAAGGTCAACGCCAATAATAATAATAATAATATGGGATTGGTAGATTATTGAATTTTTCCTCTAGAGTTTTTTGAAATTCCGTACCCCCCTAACTTATCTTAGGAAGTTAGGATGCTTTAAATTAAACATTGAGGATTTGTTATGGTAATAATTACTTGAACCAATTTATTTGATTCACTAACGGAATGGGTGATAAAAGAAACTTATATTTTCAACTAACATTCCTAACAAAGTAACAATATAAGTATGTAACTCAAATACCTTCCTAATTTACCAACTCTCATTTTAGTTAGAGTCGTGTCTACTTCTCAATAGGTTTGGTTTATGTTGAATATCTCTCTCCTTGAAATTTCTGTTGATTGGGTTAGCAATTACAGTTATGATTGGTAATTTGGTAGTAGACTTCCTTTTGTGGACGATCGGGTTGAATTAGCACGTTTTTTCTAGGTTGGTTAACTAAACAAACACACAAGTTGTTTGCTAGGCTTATGCAAACTTAGAAAGTTTTGTTCTATTTACTTTTTTAGACCGTTGATTAATATTAAAGTTGGACTAACAAATTGAAATGGGAAGTTCTAACTAACAAAACTAATAACTGTACAATCTACTTGAAAAAAATTAGCAACTGTACTTATATAGGATAAGATAGGTAACTTAGTTTAATACTAGAGTTTTACACGTATAAAAAATGTAGTATTTTAGAAAATAATATTGTGATGTAATGGTGACCACACATGTAAAATTGTTTTACATCTCAATCCACAATTTAAACTCGTGTGTTTAAATCAGAGAATTTTTTTTTTGAGATAATGTAGTTTTATAGGAAAATTCAAAATTTCAATGTATATTTTATTGTTTTGATGATAGATTTAGATAATTTTGAAAATAAATTAGTGTTTTGAAGTGCTTTGTTAAAGCCAAACTTAAGAATAAATTAACACTAGTTTACCATTCATTGATACGTCCAATTTGACAACGAACAATTTTATTATATGGCTATCCGTTAATGAGTTGTCGGAGATGTCATATATTGAATTTGATGCTATGATGTCATTTGATCTATGAGAGTATCACGTGGATAGTTTGTTAGAAAATATAAGAAAGGCACATAAATTACTGCAACCTTCCCACTCTTCAAAGGTTATACATGGTGCCAAAGTGGTAAATATATGTGTGAGAATTCCTAATGTGACAAAGTGGTAAATATATGTGTGAGAATTCCCAAGGCGACAAGAAAATTAAAATTGAAGTGAGGGCCTTGGCCTACATTGTGTGAATGTAGGTCCGTCCATGCATGCGGTGAATTAGGTTTTGGTGAGTCGGTTCCTTATAGATAGTTATTGTATTAAGAAGGAAATGAATTTTGATTTTGTGAAGAGCAGCCACATAAGTAAAATAGAAACCGTATCTTAATCTAAAACTTTAAAGCATTGGATTTATGAGTCTTCTCGCTTCAACGGTGTGAGACTCCCAACTCACCTCATTTCTTCTTCGAAAATCTTTATCTCAATTGTGAGACCATCATTCATTATGCTCACTCTTAAGTAGAATTTTTTTCATTCACATACACTTGTACTTCCGCCGCCGTTGAGCGATCGTTCACATTTTGTCAAAGCAAACCACACAACAACAAGACCATAATTCTTAATCATTTATTTTTATATATATACTATAACACGTGTCAATCAGGTATATTACATATGACAACAAATCACCCTAACGAATGAGAATTCAATTCTGATTTTCTTATTCCTTTTTTTTTCCTTCCTCCTCATCCATAGAGGACATTCCTACATGTACTTCCTAAGCTGCCAAACAAAGGAAACTGCACGCAGTGTAAGACAGCTAACGAATAAGATACACATTCTTGAAAAAGTTTATGAAAAAAATGAAATGATGGACCTACAAGCAACAAGAAATAATGAATTGTGCTTACCCAACAAACACCCACCAAATGACATGCACACACTCACTCACATGGCTTCCAACCCAACAAAACAATGCCTTGCGTTCATTAAGGAGCATTGAGAGGAAATTATATAATCCATCTCAATCCATCCAATGCAACAACTTTCAATTTCTCTTTATTCCTCTTCCACCTTTTTACACATGTTGTTGGTTGACTATTTTCCCTTCAACTAGCTGTATATATATATATTATATTATTCTATTCAATACATATGTGGTTTCTTCCAAGTAATTATTACATTTATCATTTTTAAATTATTAATTATTATTTACTGACTTACATTTAATTTTGTTATTTATTTAAGTTTTAGATTAATTAATTAAATTAAATATAAACAAGAAAGTCTAATTATACATTGCATTTGAGCACTTTTATTTAAACAGCACCATGTTATTTGATTACAATTAAAAATAATGTAAATATCTTATTTCTTAAAAGAAAAAATCAAATTATTTGTAACTTGTAAGCCACCCACAAAGAGGTACAAGCTGTACCAAATAGTGTAAACACTAAATATATGATTGAACATATGTCAACATTTATATTATCTTATATCTCATAACGGAAAAATCATAAGTCTTGTCCTACATCTTTTTTTAATAATAACATCATAGACAAAATGACCGTTTTGGATTGGACTATAATGTAATTAAGGAGTCTATTTTCAATAATAATAACACTTTCATAACCCTCTCCAAAAAAGACTTTCATAACTCAATTTTAAACACCCATTTTGAAAAATAACTTAAAATAAGAAGTAAGTTTAAGAAAAAAATTAACACAGTAGAATAGTGTGTAAAATAAAAATAAACCAAAAATATAATATATTTTTTAAATCGAAGTTAAAACTACTATTAAAAAAAATGAAAAATGCTAACAAGTGTTTGGGTCTCACAATGCTCAAGAGACTAATCTCCGTAATTGCGCGCAGAGAATTCTTGATTTACACAAAGAAATGTGCTTTGTGCATTGTTTAATGAGTCAAAAGAAATAACTTTTGTATAACAAACGGTGTATTTATAATTATGACAAATATTTGACTTGTATTTTTGAAACACAATTTCCTTTAATAGAATTCTTAAACAATGATTTAAGACATTTTGTTAGCCTTATCCATGTAGTATTTATTTAAACATAAACTAAAATAAGAATAAAATATGTAAACTTACCTAACGTAACATGCATGATTTGCACAGAAAATAAAAAGGAATTTTACTTGCGGAGTGATTGGTGGGAATTTACGGTTGAATGGGAGCCGTCAGTCAGTCCATCTTTATTTATTTTAATTTTTTTAATGAAGTCAGTCCATCTTTATTCTCTTGCTGCAAATTGCAAACTTTATTACAATATGTTTTAAACATATACTATTGCAGTAAATAAAAGAAAGAAAAAAAGTTGCAAAAGAGGGAAACCTTATTGGTTTATGGCGGTAATATTAGTTTGGTTTGAATGTGCTAACTGAATACAATTGATAATATGGCGCGGTCTTTATCCTATTTTAGTCTCTGTTAAATATGATAAAGTATTAAAAAAAAGTCATGTAGGAGTATCTTTTTTTTGAAGGAGTATCTTTTTTTTTTGAATAAATATTTATAAATTCATCATCCTCATGCTTCTCTCATTAATCAGATTGTTCAACTGTAACATCGAGATTCGATTGTTGATTTTCAACATACCCTCCGTGAAGGCAACGAGTGTGCGGATTGACTTGCTAAGCATGGCGCTTCTTCGAATGCTCTAATAAAGTTTTGGATTTTTTGTCCTCCTCAACTGCATCATTCCCTTCTGAATGATGCTCTTGGAATTGCTCGCTTGAGATCAAACAAACCAGGGTTAGCTAATGGACTGTGCAAACAAACCAACTACACAACACCTCACAATTTTGAGTTCTTGTTGCTTCATTTGATAAATATATAATTTATGAAATAATTTTGAAGGCCCAACAATATTTTATTTTAATTAGAGGGTTTAAATTTTAAGATTAGAACTTATATGGAAAGTTTCCTTAAAAAAAAAACTTATATGGAAAGTGTTTGAGGCGGTTGTATATTTCAGCTCAGGTGTAGCATAAAAAACTGAAATTTAACATGTAAAATATATATAAGAGTATTTACTATTTAGTGTATGTTAGTTTTATCGTTAAACACTTTATATAAGTAAAAAACTATTTCACTGTCTCTTTTTAACATTTTTTTTAATAAGTAATTTAATCACTAGAATTTCAACTTGTAAGTTGAATAAATAGAAAATTCGATATTCAAACCCAAACCTACATATTAAATGTAAATTACTTCATGAAACTTGTAACACTTTTTTTTACTATGGATTAAATTGCACGTTGGTTCACTAATTTATGCAGGACCACACCTAAATTTCAATACGATACTCCTTTTTTATCATAAAAACATGGGCTACCTAATAGTTAATTATTTATGTCCAGCTGACCAATCCTAAAATTCTTATAATATAGAAGTTCCTAAGATGTTGGAAGCTTTGCAGAAAAAGCTAGCAAGGGTTTCTTATCTCACCCTACAGTTTTCTTGTGTGTCATGTGATATTTCAAATTATATATTTCAAAAGGTGTAAAAACGTTTAAAAAACCTTCCATAAATCCTCCATTTTTTTTTTTTGAATTTGATAATTTAAATTAGGTTACATGAGAAGCTTGGAAGGTGAAAAAAAAGAAACTCTTCCAATATGCCACAACAAGGACACTTGAGACCCAAATGAAAATCTAGAGGTGCGAGTATAAGGCCCATGTCTAAACAAAAGGCCCACTGTTAAAATCGTTGAGTTAAAGATTGAAAATCATTACAAAATTGCTCTTCTCACATTGAGAATTGCTCACAGGCATGTGGAAAAGACAATAATAACTCCGACGGCAATTAACTATCGTTAACCTAACCGTTAGCCTAACGATTGCACTTAACGACCGCTCCAACAACGAAATTTAACTGCCGCTCCTGAAAAATGGCTCTGATTAGAAAACTCTACTTCCACTTCGCTATTCATATACCATCTTTTTTCCCTCTTCCATCAAAAACTCCAAAGTATAATTTTTTTTTTCTTCAAAATTCTTGATTTCACATCATTTAAGGAGGACTGCTAGAAGGTTTTTATCCTCATATGACGTCAAAAAACATGTAATGCGCGTCTAAATAGTTTATATTGTTGATTTATTCTGCATTTTTTCGCATCTGAAATGACATCTGGTACCGTTTTGAATCTCTGTGTTCTGTTTACCAAAAACAATTATGTATGGATATACTTTCTTTGATTTACATGTTAACATTGTGAGGCAAATTCAATGAGTGCGTTTTATGATGGAGTCTATGAAAATATAATGGTTTCTCTTGTAAAAATATGGTATTCTTCAACCTGACCAAACTAGTGCGTTAAAGAAAAATAATTGTTATGTCTGTAAAACAATAGGACATGCTTTGTTAATCTAGTTTCCAAAGCTGACAAAATTGAGTAGTGTTGATCGATTCACACCTTATATTTAACTTGCCTTTTATGATGACTAACTCATTTTATGCTTGTATGGTAGGGGAAGATTGTTTCTCCAAGAGGACCCAATGATTTTGGATGGGATCCCATTTTTCAACCTGATGGCTATGATCAAACGTATTTCTATCCCTATATTTCAAGTCATTTTCTCTACAAGTTTCTATAGTTATTTTGCATGAGCTAATTTATTTCATTTGTAACAATTGTAGTTATGCAGAGATGTCCAAAGAAGAAAAGAACAAAATTTCTCACCGCTCCAAATCTCTTGCACTTGTGAAATCACATTTTGCTGAAGCTGGATATAACTTTCAAATCTGAAATATGTGTGGTAGAGTATAAGTCAGAAGTTCTATACTAGACATTCCTTGAAATTTTGGAATGAGTTAAACGTAAGAATGTTGGATGAAAGTTTGCAAACTTTAGTTTGATTAAATCTCATTTTGCATATTTAAGCTTGGTTAAAAATGAATTTGTTCCAACATATTCAACCCTACCCTCTAAAAAAAATAATTCAATCGTATGTTTGAATAAGTGCTTTTTGTGTGTGTGTGAGTTTTGCTACAATAGAAACACCCTTTTTTATGAAGGTTTATAAAAACCAATTTTTGTTTTTTGGAAAAAATTAAAATACAATATTAATTATGAAGGGGTCATCTCTTTCTCTCTATTAATTATGAAGTTGGTAATCCTTTCACTTATGCGAAGAGAAGGCCATAATGGGGGATATGTTTCGGCCATTCCTTAAGTTGAAACTAAGAAAAATATTCATCCAATGCAAGAGAAAAAACATAGCGAAATTTATCTTAAAAAAAATTTAAACTGTGTATTTTAAGACAAACAACAAATACCAATAAACTTACCACCAAGTATGGTCCTCAACAGGTGACATTTAGCCTAGGAAACCAAAGTTGTTTCCCATCATGGGAAAGTGTTTTATAACCATTAGATTAATGAGGAGTACTGATACTATCATAGACACTTAACACAAGATTTTTTCACTCTCCTCAATGTCTCTTTCACCCACCACGTGCAGCAATCTCATTTAACCCATTTAAAACATTCTCCCAAGCACCTTGTAATCCATGGTCGAAACTCCTTCAAGCTCCTCCTCTTTCCACCCTCGACATTCATTCAATTCTTGAGATTAATTTAGCAGACAGGTCATGAACCAATATGGAGATTCAACCAAGAAAATCATTTCAGAAAAAAAAAATTGGGTATTCATCCAAATGAGAAAATCAAACCTAAGATGATTGTTGCAATTTTAATGGAAAAAATATCTGATTCAATTGAATTCAACAAAAACCAACTTGAGTAACAGTAACTGATGGTTCCCTTAAAAAAAAAAATTCTTCATAATTTGATTCCATTTATGCTTTCAGAATTTATGGAGGTTTTATATCTTTGAGAAAGAGATGAGTGGGGTGATGGAGGAGCACAGAGCTAGGTTTTATATCCTCCCGCGATGTATCACAGTATACCTAAAAAGGCTTTGGTAAAGCAAGAAAAATTCCAGATCTGTGAAAAAAAAAATAGCATTCATGGGGTTGAAGACGATATGAAAGAGAAAGAGAAAGAGAAAATATAATATAGACAGACCATGATAAAATTAGTGCTCCTCTTAAATCTAATGGTCAGAAAAAACTTTCTCATGGTGGGAAACAACTATCCTTTCCCATTCTAAACCCCACCTCCTCAACATCGCTGTGTATTGTTTGGTTAATCTACCAAATTGAAAAAATGCTCTGTTCTCTCTCCTCGAAGCTTTTCTTCCGGTCACCGTAACTAACATCTCCGGTGGTGTTTTACCTCACTTCTGCACCGTTACTCGCCGTTTTTGTAGTTTCCTTCAGCGTTTTGTCTCCTCATTCAAGATCTACCCTTATTTACCATTATTCGTCGTTTTCGCCATCGCCGTAATCCGGTTTTCTCCCTGTTTCGATTCGGTGGTGGTTGCGTCCGGCCGTTCTTCACTCTTGCAATATTCTAGTCACTTTCTGGCTGGTTTGTTCTCTCTTTCAAGCCTACCAAAATCTCCTCTCGATCTTCTCTTCAGTGGTGATTCCTCCTGGTTTCCATGACTTGTCCTTGGAAGTTTCTAGGGCCGACGGCGGAATCAACGACACCAAAAGTCGCAAACTCTTCCGATAAGCTAAATCTAGAGGCGGTGGCTGCAACTCATGTACCGGTAAACACAACAAATAATGTCCCTGATACGGTGTTCTCAGTCTTGGAACAAGAACAACCTTTGGTAAGTGATATGGCTCTTGCCTTTGGAAAATTCCTTTGAACTTCTAAAGGAACTGAAAAACCTTGCAGATGGTAAGGCTTTGGTTGAAGATCTGAAACATGTGGCGGAAAGCTCCACACTAACTGTTTGAAATGAGGATCTTGTTATAGGTTCATCAGGGGCACAATTAGCGTTGGCTAACTTACCTGAGAAGTAACTGGTCGTTGTTTCATCAACCATTGATTTGGATCCTGGTTTGTCTGGTATGGACATCACTTGCTTGCCATCTGTTATGCATCAACCTATCACTACTAAACACACCTCTCTGACGGCAGACAAGCGTCCTGTTTTGGAGCATGTCAATATAGAAGTGCATTCTGCAGTTGAACTTTCTTCTACAACTTAGAGAAGTGTGGACATTTTACAAATTTTTTGGGGGGATTACACTACTGAGGAACATGAATCTAACCTTGCCTGTTAAAAAAAAAGTAGTCATGGTCCTCTTTCGGAAGAAAAAAAAGTAGTCATGGTCCTAATGGTTACGAGAAAATACACTTTGGGATCGTTGAACTGGTATAATTCAAGTTCAACATGAGCAAAGTAAGTTTTATTAACATTTGCATTCATTTGAATCGAAAGTGCATATGCATGTGGAGTGATTTTCTTGGTATCCACGTTACAATCAACCTTCACAACCTTTGCATTGTGAGGGGTTTGTTATATCATTGACAAAACTGCAAATTTAAACCAATTCATGTTTTTAGTTGACGACCATTGCTTTTCATGGTCAATTTTAAGGTGAGGGTTGAATTAAGTCGCTCACTGATGAACCATTAAAAACATACCATTAGATTAATTCAATGCTCCAGTTTTAATGAAAACAAAAATGAGAATATCCATGTTACTATCCCCGCCTCCCATCTGTGTAACCGTTTCACCCTCATTGCCTCCAAACATCTTTTCGAACAATCACTACAGCGCCATTGTCAGCATTTTCTTCTCATATTTTAGGTTTTTTTAATTTTAATTTTACAAGCATGCTGGAAATATTTATCTTTTGGTTGAAGGTTAAACTGAGATTTGACGTAAGTTTTTATCATTTCTAAGTACTTCGAATTTCATTGTTTTTTCTTCTGCTTTGTTTTGCCATGTCTGCCTTGAAATTAAATAAAGGTTTACCGTTAAATTTGAAACATTGGGCCGTAGTGAAAAATCTAAAATTTCTGAAATCTCACCTTTGAAGCAGGTTGGAGAAGACACACAATTTAAGAAGAGATAGAGAGAATATTGTATGTGAAAATGTGTATATGTTCCTTTTATTTTTATTAAATTTGGAATATGTCGATTTAATCAAACCGCATATTTTGTATGGTTCACCAATGAGGGACTTATTTTTCGATTGTTTATAATTTTAATATTCCCCAAGCTTAAACACTCATGCAACTTTGTGCTCATATTAGCACCACCAAAATTGCGTAGCTTATACTTTTCAACTTTGATGCTAAAACTCATTACAAAACATTTGTACATACAAATATAAAAACCTAATGTCATGACCCAATCTGATATCATGACCGACGCTAGGTTAATGTTACACACCATACAGCTGGCCCGACTAGCCTAACTTACACACATTACCACAAAATTAAATAAATAAATAACTACCAAAAATTCAACAGAATTTCCTTTCTTTTTCTAACATTTCCAAAATGTCAAATACCATTGACAAACCTTAACAACCAGGTTTTTGTCTTATCTAATTTTCACCATTCATATAATAAGTTTTACAAGATCAAATGAACAACTGCTGCACAAATAATGTATTACCAATCTTATAACATATATAATTCAAAAGAAACGGACTGTTACACACACCAATAAAGAGATTCATTCTACAAAAATTAATTTAGGTAAACCATAAATGATTATTTTTAAGATAGGTGTTGACTTTTTTTCATAAAGGAAAATATATTTTTTAATATTTAAATATTTTATTAAAATTAACTACGATTCCATATATTTAATATTAAAACTAAGAAAAGTAATACTTCCATATATTTATAATTAAAACTAAGAAAAATATCACTTCAGACCTTATTAAGAGAATTTAAAGTAAATTAAAATACAATCAATATATCATTCTTTTTTATAAAACGAAATATATTTGTTATATTCATTATAGTACATTTATTCTACAAAAGTCAATTTAGATATCTATGAAAATACAACAAATATGTAATCACTCTAATTAAACTTTCTTTTTAATCTATTATCTATTCTATAAATTTAATTTATCTATCTTATACAAAGATTTAATTTTAGTCATGTATTAAATTTTCTTATATTTCTCATAGGTTTCCTTATTTTGATATTATCCTACTAAAGACATCATGGGTTTCTACAATTTTAACTCGCATATTTTTTTATTATCTCATGCCACTTGAGAGACTAGTCCCTCGAGATGGGTATCACCATAAAGGATGAATAAGCTCTCTTTTAAGAGAATATCATTGTTGCATGCATTGGGCTGAAAAGAAACCACACACCTCTGATTAAGAGGGAAGATATCTCTTGTCTAACTCACCAAAGTGCTCTTAGGTACACATATATCTAGTAATGTTTTACATAAATTTTTTGAAAATAAATTAGGGGTAGTGGAAACTTCTCTTTCTAAAATATGAAAATGAAAATTTTCATTTTTTATTTGTTAAATTTGAAAATTCCGAACGTAAAAAATTCGAAACAAATTTATACTCCAAATTATTGAAAATTATTTTATCCTTTTTTATCACTTAACAAAGAATAACATTATTATTTTTATACAAGAATTTACATCAATTTTATACATCCAACAGTTGAGGAAGGAGAGGTTGTTAAGGAGGCAGCACGACACAATAAAGAAGATCCGAGTGAAGCATAATTTTTGACTACCTCAATCAATGCCCGAGAGCTTTGTGACTTTCTTTACTTTTTCCCCTTTTTTCTTCTCGGTTTAATATTTGTTCTATAAAGTCTTCGTTTCGCAAACTCTCCAAATTGTTGACCAAGCAAGGTCGCTGAGAACACTAACGGAACACAACACCAACAGGTAACATAAATGAACTAGTTTATTTTGTATTCGAGCTGCTGAGGGCCGAAGCTCGTATGGATACATTACTTCATTGTTCTATAAGGTGTTGCACTAAGTCCATACTCGGATAGGGTCGCGAAGTGCAAAGATCCGGTCTTTGACAACCGAAACTATTCTTAAATTTTTATATTATTATTATTATTATTATTAGTACTACTGCTGCTGCTACCACCACCTCAACTACTCAACTACTACAATGGGCTCAACTATGGGTTCTCAAAGCCCATATCTTACCTAGCCCAAACTAAACCTACCAAAATCTATGTTTCCACTATAAAATGCAATGATACAAGGCATCCAAGAAAACCCTAGCCGCACAATATCATCTGAGAGGCAAAGAAAACCTTTCTCTCTTAATCTCATCTCACTTTTCCCATGTCTCTAAATCATATCTTCATCTCTCAAAAAATGTTTTTCCTTTCAATCTTCATGTCTTAAAGCTTTGCGATGGGGAATCTTGACGGTTTTTTGGTAGGCGTTGAAAGTATCAAGAATAGTAGAGAAGGTAATGGGTTTAATCATGGTTTCAAGATCGCGATCTACATATCAAGATCTTGCGATTCATCCTGCCTCCACTGATCTAGAGTGGTTTGAAGATTAAAGATCATGGCAGATCAAGCGGTGCACCGTGGAAAAGAGGAAACTCGCGGAATCATCGCATTTTTCCAAACCAGAGATGAGGTTTGTCCCAGTTTCAGTAGGCGTTGACCCGATTCGACCCGGTTTTGATCTGCGGTGTCTGTTTTGCTTTCGACTGATTCGGTAATTATTCGACCTGTTTCACCCTAGAAGGTTATAATCTATCATTGATTTCGTTTTTTGGGACTTGCTGATGTTTAATTGAATCATTAGGTTAGGAAATTGGGAATTTTTCTCATCTCCTCTGAAATTATAATTCAATGATTAAATTCCCTATCATCTTTCACTTCTTCTATAAAAACAAGTTGTAATTCCTCGTATCTCACTGTATAAAAACCAGTTCACTGTGTAATTCTTCAATGCATCATTATGTTGTGTGTGTGGTTTTTTTTTTTTTTTTTTTTAAATTTTTTTGTTTGTTTTTTTTTTTTTTCTTTTTTTTTTTTTTTGTTTGGTTTTTTTTTTTTTTTTTTATGAAAGTTTTTAGATGATGTATAAGACAGTGAGAATGATGATTAATGAAAGTTTTTTTTTTATTAAAAGTTTTTTTTCTTAGTTACTTTTATAATTTTTTTCTAATATGTGGGATCTTACGATCCAACGATCTACGCTTTTTCTATACCCAAATGATCTATAGTGGGATCCCGATTTTAACAACCATGAGTTTAATGATTTTTGTAGTTATTCTGTTGTTGAGTTTATATTTTTCGTTTTTTAACATTATACTCAAGTTTAAAGTTTTTCAACATATTTTATATATGCACTATTACCAAAGGGGGTGATTTTATAATTTTTTACTTCCAATAATTTTCAACATATAATTTGAAGTTCCCTTTGTCTTGCAGCTAGATTATCCATCCACATCAATGAAACCAAAATTTAACACAAAGATTCAAGTAGTAAAGGTAAGTAATGGAGTTTATTTGTTTGATTGTTTTTCCCTTCAATAAATCTTATAATTTTAATGTGTGATTCCTTTTTTGTGAATTTAAACATATGATTTGCATATCTAACTTTTTGTTAATCCAATTATTTAAGTAAAATTGGGAAGATAATTTTTTAAAATTTAGATTGAAATTTTAGCAAATTAAATGTAAAAAGTTATTATCAATTAAGTTTTAAAATTTCCTGTCAAAAAATTAAGTTTTAAAATTTAGAAGGCATATTGAAAGTGAATTATGATTCACGGTCGTTACCTCTATTCCGAATATAATAATGTAAACATTGTTTATCTCAACACTAGTTTTATATTTTTTTTTTTTGTGTGTAATATTGTTTTAACAATGTATTCTATTTCACTAGTCTATTTATAACGTGACATTTTTGATGTACTACATGAATTTTTTCCTTTGACAAAATCTACATAAATATTGTTGATTTACACTCTTTTGTTTAATTATTAAAGTAACTTTTTTATTTTTGGTTTAAGTTTTTTCTTTTGTTGTATATTTCATCTCTATAATTATTTTTTAATTTTAGTTGATTATCTTAAATGTTTAGATTTTTTTTTTTTATATCTAATATGTGTTTAGATTGAAAATTCATACAATAGAACATCAAGAAAAGGAAGACAACTTGAAACACTAACACTTATGCAGATTGAGAAATGACAAAGTTACAAATAATAAGGAATGCATACAGTTTAAAATGAAAACTTTAATTCATTTATATCATATTTAATTTTAGAGTAAATACACACATTTATGTTAATGTTTGCATAAATTTGATGGATTGGTATCCACTATTTTGAGGTTAATTTTTTGGTGGAATATTGTTTCAACAAATGTATTATATTTTCCTAGTCAATTTATACTTTGACAATTTTTATGTTATACCATAATTCTTCTAGATTTATGTTATTTTGTGTATATTGAAATAACTTTATTATTTTTTATTTAATAATTTATGTTGTTGTATAGCTTATTGCTATAATTTTTTAGTCAATTAATTTCAATTACTTATCTTATATGTGTTTAAAATGTAATTCAACATATCAGGACATTATGAAAAGAAGACACAATGAAATATTATAACCTATATGAATTGAGAGTTGAAATGTCATATAACAATTATAAAGAAACAATGATATATGATTCATAATATGTATGCACCAAATTTAAAACAAATATACTTGTATATTTATATCAATTATAAGTATAAAGCAAACATACACATATGTTGATGTTTTTGTTGTATTAAAAAATATGTTAATGTTTTAATTTTTTTATTATATCATATGTTTAAATACTTAAATTCACTTAAATTTTTTGAAAGTAAAATACACAAAACATTGGTATCAATATCTACCACAAAAATATCGATATTAGTAATAAATCTATATATCGTTAACTACATAATATTGTTACTTTTTATGCAGGGTTGGTAGCAATATATACAGATGCTATACATTTGGAGATTATTCATTATTTCTGACTTCAAAGAATATTTAACCTAAAATTGAAGTCCTCTTTTCCTTGCAAGAAGATCTCCCAACGTTGGCAACAAATCTAAATTTTGACAGAAAGATTCCAATAGAAAAGGTAAACAACATAGTTTAATTTCTTGATTATTTACAACAATTTATTGTTATCAAACATGTTTTAGGGTTTATATTATCATTTTACATTATGTATCTATTTCTTTTCGATAAATCGTGGTTTAGTTTGTAATTTGTTATTAGATTTTAAACATTAGCTATGCATATCTTTTTCAATCAACCTTTTATATAGTTATCCGAAAACTAAAATATCATTTTTCCAAAATAAACTATATTGAACTTCAATCAAATTTTTCATGATATATCTACACTTAGATTATTGTATTTTTAATAGAGTTTTTTCTTATTTCTAAGAGAATTTTAATACAATGTTTATCAAATTTTTAATGGTGTGATATTTAAAATAATTATTTTATATAAAATTAAAAAAATAAAAAGGATAAAAATCTTATATGAGGAGGGTCACTAACTAAGGCCAACACCCATGCATTTTACAGGGTGAAGTATCTCTAATTCTGATCATTGATTGATGACTTTTTTTTATTATTTTTTGCTTTCATTCAAAATCCATTATTGAAATACATAGATGCTTATGAGTGAATTTTTTTTATAAATCCTTGTTTCTTAGATTCCTTAAGAGTCTTGTGTTGTCAGTGCACCACCCTCGTCCATCAATTGATGATACATTGGTATATAAAATTTAAATTTTATTTTACCCACAAAATTATCAATTCAATTAAATCAAAATTTTAAAAATAAAACAACATTTCCCCATAATAAAATTAATTGTTTGTTTTGATTGAACTTCAATATATAAATTACAAAGCTCTCTAACTATAGGTGAGGAGGTTTGGGTGGTGAAGACGCAGGAATACTCATTTTGCATATACGACCCTTAGTAGAAGATGAGGGACTTTTGATGTTGCTACTCATCATGTTATGCATTCCATATGGTAATCCTCAGCCATTGGACAAGCAAGCATTTACCTTAAACAACCTATCAAGCTGCAACAGGGTTTGATGGTTTGTGCACTTCCAAATGCATAGGCCGCCAAACAGAGCTCTACAGATGCAATGTTTGCAATAGATACAACCATCAACTTCATTAATTCTTAAGTCACCAGAGAAGGAGTTGCAGTCCATCATTCCATAAATTCATTATAAATAAACTGTCAATCCTCCCATACTCGCCAATTATGGTGATGAGAGAAATGTCCTAGATATCGAAAAAATCTTAGACCTTCCCTGAAGGCTTACAATTCTCCCATTGGGTTTACAAAGTGTGGCTTGCACCACCGCTCAATTTCTATTTAGGTTGCGTATTTACTTCTCTCGACAATGCGCATAATCAAAGAGCACAATTGATACTCTAACTGCAACAGTGATCTCAAACACATGAGAACTAAATGGTTACTTTTGTGTATAAAACATCTGTTTTTGGTCTTAATTTTGAGGAAAAGACTAATGGAAATTTTGGTTGGAGAAAATATGTTCATGACCATAAGTCTTTTCCTTCTAACGTTACCGTTAATCTTTTCCTCCAAACCATCAAAATTAAGACCAGAACCAGACACATTACTCTCTCTCTCTCTTCACCATCTTTTAGGGTAGAGCATCGGGGGGTTCGGACGGGTTCGGGCCCATAGTAGCCATATCAGATGAAACCGACCACTGCAATTTAAGACCCAATTTCGACCGTTTAAGAGCACAGTTAGGGCGGGTCTCGGGTTAATCGGTTATGCGGATTGTGCGGGTCGGTTGGATCGGTTATGACTTATGAACCTTACCAAGAAAAAAGATACGAATCACTGAACAATGAAAAAACACCAGAGAAACAATTAACTAGAGAGAAGTGAATCAATTGCAACAAAGAAAAAGGAGAGCAAAGAGTGAAAATGGCCATGATCCATGAAGAGAAGCAACTCAGCT
>Ga0228711_1000156_pt1 | contig 64300 bp, 28 predicted proteins | sample MedpolnodulmetaG_2_FD_177996 | JGI IMG/M metagenome (GOLD analysis project Ga0228711, IMG submission 177996) | Root nodule microbial communities from Medicago polymorpha collected in Santa Monica, California, United States - brown nodules | ecosystem: Host-associated > Plants > Roots > Nodule...
TTCTTATTTATTTTTTTTTGTTTTTTGTTTTTTTTAAAGAATAAGCCTCTTTCTACCTTTTTTTTTTGAGGGAAACGTGCTTATAGCATTTCATTGATAATAAGAGATTCAATACAATTGGGTATTTCATAATAGACAGCGGGACTAGTCAGAAACGCGGTGTCTCTTGTAAGTGCATGAGCAACCCCGTTAGCTTGTCGCCTAACAAACTCCACCCTAGAGTTAGAAAATAAAAGACTAAACAAAGAACGACAAGAAGTAATAATGCAACCAAATTCAGACGTGTCATTCCTATCAGAGAGAAAAGCATCGACCGTCAACTTAGAATCCGTTTCAAAATCCACATTATCAAACTGCATATCACTGAGCCATTGCAAAGCTAAGAATAATCCAAGTGCTTCGCCCACATCCACCGGAAGGAAACAAGGATGCAACACAGTTTTTGCCAACACAAAACTACCGTCTTGGTCCCGAATACAAATGCCAATACCTGTTCGATTAAGAGAGTTTGAGAAGGCAGCATCAATATTGCATTTATATCAACCCAACAAAGGGCGTTGCCATCAATTGGCTGTGTGTAATGGCGATACAGGAGGACCCCCATTGTGGGTCGGTGAAGACGTAGTGGAAGCAGTAGAATCACGAGCGACATGGGAGTTTGCTAATTGCCAGTCAACAACCATGTTTCGGGCTCGCTCCACCACTAAAGCACTAGTTTCTGTGACATCGTCCCAAACTCTAAGGTTATGGTGTTTCCAAATACTCCAGAGCACGGTTGTGAAACGCTGCAATAAGTCAGCAGACAATACTTAAAGAATAGAGAAAATAGCATCTGTAGCTGACGAGGTAGTTGAAAGCGCATGTTGGATGGAGGCCCATAATCCAGTCCTATGCCAAACCTGGGTAGCAAACGGACAAGCAAAAAAAACATGGGCAAAATCTTCATACCCTGAATCGTAACTAGCGCAATTCGTTGGACAATTGACGCCTTTGTCGAGCAGTCGTACTCGTGTTGGTAGACAGCCCCTGCAAATACGCCAAATTAGATTTTTTACCTTCGGAGGAACTTGGAGATTCCAAATTCCAGTCCAATATCCCGGTCGCCACAAATAAGAAGAATCAACCAGCTCTGTTACACATAGCCTATATGCACTACGTACAGAGTAACGTCCATTCCGTTCCGCTTTCCAAATTATTCTGTCAACGTCGACCCGGGGAATAAGAGGCGTGTGTAGAATCTTGTCTGCTATATCGACACTGAAAGCCTCTTTCTACCTTGACATGTTCTTCCTAAATCATATTCATACTTATTTGAAAAAGCATCATATATTTATTCGTGAATCGTGCTAATATTTAAAATCAAGTGGTCTAATTATCTCCATATGTTTGCATGAATTTAGCATCCTATCATTGAAACTATATTAAAGTCAAACATAATTAATGGTGTAACATTTATGATCGAGGTAATTCAACTAGAGAATGACCATGTGTTTGTTTGATTCTCTTGATTTTGATTAAATTGATCATGTAAGATTGATTCTACTTGAAAAGCAATCAAATTTGTCAAAATCAATTCGATTTTCTATTAAATTAATTTTAACATCTTTAAAAATGGAACCAAACACACATAACCCTTTCTCCAATCTAATGTTTGTTTATTATACATTTCTTTCGAAGTTTCTTGTCGCTTAAAGTTAAATTTGGTTGGTATCTGCTCGAAAAAATGAAGTCAAGCACACATCTAAACTTAGATTTTCTAATGGAAAAAAAAGTGTAGCCTAGGTATTTGTCAAGGCAAAATGTTTAAAAACAATCACTGATGGCTGTGTTTTTCTTCTCTAAACTAAGCTTAGATGATGAAAGTGTAATTAAACATGGTCAACAATTATGCTAATATTAAAGTATGATATATATATATTTTTTTTAACAATAACAAAGCTTAATGCATTTTATTTATAATAATAGATTTGAGCAGCTTCGTTTGCTTGTCTCCTGATAAACTTAACATTAGAGTTCATAAGATCGATACTAAGCAGATATGCACATTTACTAGTTATTTCACTGAAGTCTGATACACCGATCTGCTTTCCATATATTTTGTCTACAACTGTCTTAGAGTCGACCTCAAAGTCCATGTTCCACAGTTGTAAACCCCTTACCCCTTTCATAGTTGTTAACAGCTGAAGCGCCTCTCCAACATTGATATCAAGAAGAGGGCACTTTATTATATCTATTTTTTCAAATGCTCCACATAAGTGTGCTAAAGATTGGCTGCCATAATATTATCTAGAATGGATCTATCCGACACAAATGTCGACTGATTGTCTGATATGCATTTGTCAAGAACGAATTTCAATCGATTGGCGAGTACTTTAGCCACTACTTTATACAAAGCATTGCACAATGAAAGGGGAGGGGTGTGCACCGAGTTGAGGAGGGGCTGAAGGGTATTGCTATAGATTATTTTGTGGAACTCTTCCAGAAATCTACTAGTGTGCGTCATAGTGTTATCGTCGGAGTCAAAATTAAAATATTTCGATGACAATCGGATTATATGATCAAAATGTCAGTTAACTGCAACTTAAATGTTAAAAGATTGTTGGGATATTTGATATATTGTGCGGGTTTAAATATGTAATTTCTTACATTTTAGTTTTGTCTCTAATCAGTCTTACAAGAAAAGAAAAGAAAAAAAAAGGATCAAATTCTAAAGGGTTATTGATGTCGTGTTATTAGGGGCATATACGAAAGCATGATGCTAGTTTAGCTAAATAATGCCTAAAAAAATAAATTAGTTTAGCTAAATTAATTAGTGAGTTTTTTTTACTCAAATTGATTATTGAAGTTAAAAGATGGTTGTTGTGACTTGTGATCTTTTCTACAAGACTAACGTTTTTACCCGACAAAGTATGGTGGAGGTCCCTTATCTTCAAATTCAATAACCAAACACAACCTCCCAATTTTTTTCTTTCTATTATTATTACTTTTTGCTTTGGTCAAGCCTGCCTCAAAAGACTCCAAATCACTACATCATTTTATTTTACTCACAAATAATCCCTTTTTCTCCAGCTACCTCACGTGAATTAATAATCACCATATCTTCTTTAAGATAATGAGGTCCTTGCAACGTACTATGATCACTTTTTCCTATACACACTTGCTTAGTTTTTGAAATTTTTTGCTTAATTGATCACCATTTTGAGTGCTTTTCGTAGCAGATCATCTAAGTATGCGACTAAAAATTGTTGCTCCCTAGTTCTGATTTCATATAATTGGGTAATTAACTTTAAGCTTGTAAAGCTACTTGAAATTGGTGTATGATTTGGTTAGTCCAAACTAGACTAAATGACATGAAAGTATAAGGGAGCAATTAAAAATAGAACGATAAACTTGACCAAGAAAATACTAGAATGAAAAAAAATCGTTCATTCTGTTTCAAAGTAGTACACAGTTATTTTTAAAGAAATTGTTTTAAAAAGAGTGTTACTCTCAATTTTTAGTATAGTTTTAATTTTTTTTTTCAATCATAAAACCTAATTAGTAGTACTATGTGCATCACATTCATATTTTTATTTTTTACTTTGTATTTTTGTGCATCACGGTTAGCCCTAATTTGTTTTTCTTTCATAAATTTATCAATTATGTGAAATAGTCAAATACAAAAATTATTGTGAAACAAGCGAAATACTATATTTATATTTGGTGAGTTTGTTGCTGAAGAAAACTTTCTATCAATTATTACTAAATCCTGTTGATATATAGATAAAGTTGGCCTCAATAATTTTGTCAGCCACTCTTAAACTTATTTTCCTCTTTTTTTTTAAATTATGTTTTGTTAAAATAAAAATATTATGAATTTTTAATAGCTAATAATATAGACACAAGAGATAAGCATAAAACCAATTTCTTTATTCTCAATAATTGTCTTTTTTAGGAGCAAGTTCAATTAATGAAGAGTACATAGAATACTAACCACATATACAACCCAAAAACACATAAAAAGAGGGAAAGAAAAACACAAAGTAAACCCAATCACCAAGCAAAAGAAGGATAAGTATTCCATAATAACACTTCAATGAGCCACACTGCACTCATAATACAATCAACACTTATTTTCTTTAGCCAAAAATAATCTCCACCTATCTTAGAATAGTTCATTGGGAAATAGTTTCTTCTTCTAATATATATATATTCTTTCTGCATGCTTGTATTTCAGGTTGAAATACTCCTTGTATTCTACATAATTATTTTTGCTTCTGATATAAAATAAATTATTTATTGGAAAAAGGACAGATAGATGATATATATGTGCCATTGATTGTGCCCAACACTAGTGGTCACTAGTAATCATCTTTACAATGCAAAAGTAACAACAAGGCATTGTTAAAATCTTTAACAAGATTTAGGGCAATATTGTTTTTTCTTTCTAGCTTGATAATGTCTGTGCATGATTTTATGTGACATTCAACTATTCAAGTTTTAGGTCACGGTTATGAAGTTCATAGAATCACATCCTTTACGGAAAAATTATATAAAATCAATCAACTACGTACCAATAGCCATCAATGACAAGCCATGTAGTAAAATAATTATTATTATTATTATTTTTTAAACTCGGTGTCCGATCCAAGGACCGACTAATCTGAGGGGACCAATCCCACCGCCCACTTGCAGGAGCCCTGTTCTAAGCCAGAGCAAGCTCTGTATGGACTTGCCCACCGAAATTGGCACCAGTGGGAATCGAACCTGAGACTTTGAGAGGAACAAACTCCAAGATCCCAAACCAACCACTAGGCCAACCCCAAATGGGTTAGTAAAATAATTATTACTATCAAAGTGTTACACTTAACAGATCTTAAAACAACAGTATAGCTAGTACTCAAGTCCTTACAATGAGGATTACCGTTTAGTAATGAACCGGATAAATTTTCTCCATTGAAAAGGTTAAAAAAAACTTAAACATGATATAACACTTTTTCAAAAAAGAAAATTCATATGCTTCATCACTTGAGGTAATACCATATTATTTAACTAACTAACCACAAAACAAATTAAACTCTTCCATAATCCATACCTCTTAATTCCCTGCTAGCTTATCATCACTGATCGGCAAATGCTCAGTGGCAAACAATTCTCCATTAATTTCATGGCTTAGCAATTGTTGAGAATTTTTTGTTACTGAGCACAAGCGTACACAATAATCAAGCTTTGCTACAATTTCTAGTTATTACTAAACTACTACTCTTTATATAGTATATGATAGATGTATTAAATATATAGCATGTTAGATCATGATATTAATGGTTTTAAATTGCGGTCCACACTCGTCATTACTATTAGATGTAAAAGTTAGTTACATCAGTTAGTTACACTACTTAATTATATTTAAGTAGTGTAACTAACTAATTAGTGTAATTAACTGTGTAATTAACTTTTACATCTAATAGTTACGGGTGCAATATAGGAGATTTTGATGTTTTTATAATAGCATCACAACCACAATTTCGACTGCACAAATCAGTTGCATTTTATCACAATATACAAGTTTGTAAATGTGATTGCAACCACAATTTAAAACCATATCATGATCATGCATGAGCAACTTCATCATCAGTATTGCTGCATTCTTTCTCGTCTTCAAAGCCTTCAAGAGAAGGAGTCGGGGAATGACCTTTTCCGAAGGATCTAACATGATCTTTAAGAGATCTTTTGTGTTTAAAATCTGAACCACAAGTGCAATACCAAAACTTTCCACAGTTTTTTTCATGAGTTCTCCAATCACCTTTAACAGCAAATGCTTTAGAACATTTTCTGCAGATAAATGGTTTTGTTCCATGCTTTCTTTTGTAATGAGTTTGGAGAGTTCTGAAGTCCTTCAATGGTTTTGCTCTTGGATGATTGATGTTGTTCTTGCAACCGTGAGCACAACAATAACATGGTAGCCTTAACATTGCTGCTGGTTGTGTTCCTTTAAGTGAGTCTGGTCCTTTCCTAAATTCTGATCCATGCCCCCACATATGCATCTGCAAAATGATCAAATTTCTGTTAGTTCTTTTTTTTGAGCTAACATGCTCATTCAATTCTAATTTCATAGTTTTTTAGGTAAACATTAAAATCAGTTGCAATCAAGAAAATATATGGCCAATGTTATTTGGAAAAACCCAAGTCCGGTATAAAATAGAGATAAATTACAAAATAAATATATGTGGTGTGTTATTCGGAAAAACCCAAGTCCCGCATATAATAGAGATAAAATATGAAATAAGATTATAAAGAGTAAAACCCTTTAGTTTTGTAAGGATGACGAGAGTTAAAACAAATATAAAAACTTAACAAATAAAATGTCACTATTATTTTTATCATCACCATTATCATGGATATGTGGTTCTTGATTAGCTCTTTGGTTTTTCTTATGTAATTGGATTGAGTATTCTTGAACTCTGTCTTAGTATAACTATTCAATATAAAAAAAAAAGTTTGATCTAATTCATAAGGATCTAACTAATTAACTAGTCAAATTATTCTCAAAGCTATGACTAATACAAGAAATCTTGAATTATATCCTTTTTATCGACAAGAAAGAAGTCCTTGAAACATAAGAACAAATTAAGGGTAATGCCCTAGTATACATCAAGCAACTTAATTTAAAAGTAGTAAATTCACACACATACTCAAATTTTGAGTACAAATACAATGCCCTTGATAAGGAGTGGTAGATGTAGCGCCTCCTCTCCCATATTATTATGACAATTTCTTGTCTTTGAAGACACAAAGTTCTAATTCTTCATAGATTCTAAGAAGGTATATAAATCTTGAATTATACATATTGCATACTCTTTGATATGAGAAAGGAAATATAAAGGCATGAAGATATGGTCTTTTACTATATGATAAAACTAAAAGAGCCTTTTACTAAAAGTTGGGATACCCTAGAGGGAGCGGGACAACAAGCCATTCATTTTGCTCACATTTTTTAAAGTTAAAGGAAAGCAAAAAGATAGGAGAGGGTCATGCATCAAAGATTAGTCATATTGAATGAATTTTTTTTTGAAGGAGTCATTTAATTGAATGATTGTTTTCTTCTTCATGGTTATCTTCGTCCTCCTAATCATAATGTTAAACACATTAGTCATATTAAATTATATTGGATATATATATATATATATATATATAGTAGATAATTCAAGTTCTAAATGCACATTCATGTCACACAAAAAAAGAAGAAGAAAGAGATTAAGTATAATTATGTGCTTTGGACGCAGAAATTTGTCATCATAGTAACGAAGGATAAAGAGGGTTTAATAATAATTATTTTTTATACATGGATCATGTTAAACTAGCATAGGAGGATAACATTTTGTTTTTTAACAAAACAGCAAAGGAGGAGAACTATTAGCCGACACAAGATGCACAATTAAGATATAAATTTGAAATAAAGTGACGGTGTATGTTCAAGAAAAACTTATTCATGTACTCATATCAATTAGTTTTTTGTTTTTTTTTGAGGGAGTCAATAGTTATGACCTTATCTAAAAATAATATCAATAATTTTGAACTTAAATAGTATAGTCTATAGTTGGGTGAAGACATGATCGATTTATTTCATCAATTAAGTACTTAATTACCCATGTAATTAATTGAACCATTGAAGTGATAAAATATGAATAAGAAGTTATGTGTATGAATGGAAAGAAAAAAAGTTGCGTATGAAGTATGAACTATGATATGAAAAAACATGTATGATTGCTTGATTTTCAATATCTCCGTCTCTCTTATCTAATTTGAATAATTGATCCTATCTTTATATTCTTGACTAAAAAATAAGTGTATATTTGTTCTTTGCACACAGGTTAAATTATGAGTAAATAGTATACCGTAACAGAAATTCTAATTAAACTTACTTATTATAACGTTTATCCATATAAGAGAAATTTGCTTTCAAAAGAAAACCTAAGGGAAATTATTGACCTAAGACTACTAAATACAAATTATGCCTCGAATAATTCTTGATAACATTTTACTTACATTTTAATTGAACTTTAAATTATCAAAATTTTTTTCCCTAAAAATCGAAGGGTTAAGAAGAAAAAATATACCAAGTTTAAATTATCAAAATCTTTTCCCCTAGAAATCGAAGGGTTAAGATGAAAAAAATATATCAATATGAGAAATTGAGAACCAATTACTAACCTGCATATTATTGTATCTATTGAAGGTCTTACTGCATATGGAGCAAGCAAACTGCATAGGTCCAACAAGAATCTGAGCAGGAGTTGGTATCCAAAACCTTCTCTCCTCCTTAAAACAAAAACCATGCACGTTTTTCTTCAATTCTTCTTCCTTAACACAATCAAAAACCTTATTCTTCTCATCATGTTCATCAGATTCGTGACCTCCTATGTTAGGCAATCCAATGTGCAAAGCCACAGTCACATGTTCCACTTTCTCTTCTTTTACTTCAAGATCATCCTTTTGCATCCTATGGTCGTCCTCATAGGGCTTAATTCCACTAGAGATGGGTAAAAACTGGAAAGTTTCTTGGGATAGTTTGTGTTGATGAGTTGATGAAGGAGATGATGAGGGTGAGGAATTAGATGGTTTGAGCCATTCAATGAAAGTTGGGGTTTGAAGGTATAGATTCTTGTCTTCTACATTGCACTGATCCCTCAAACCCATCTTAATTCTAGAGAGAGATAGAGTCCCTAGATTTGTGAAATATATTCAATTATTCTCTCCCTAGAAAGGTTTATATCCATGACTTTATGTATGAAAGCCTGCACACATATAAGTATCAATAAAGGTGAGGATTTTATTTATTTATTTATTTTATTTTTTGTAAGTGCGAAGTATCCATCAGCTTCGTCGTTGGTTATACTAACATGTACCAAAAATTCTAAAACAACATATTATTTTTTATTTACAAGAAAAAAGTCGAAGACTTTGTTTATGACATTTGAATCCAATTTCATTTCATGACTAAAAAAAGTTAAATCAGTTCTCATTAAAAAGTGACACTCCTTATCCTACAAATCGATTATTTAAGGATGAATTAAACTTAATATGATATCAAAGTTCATCTATTAGGATACCCATTATTTATATTAACACACCCAATTTAATAGTGTTTGATGTGAGATGACGTATTGAGAAAAACTTAATTGCCACATAGAATAAATGTATAAGTTTGAAAATGAGTTAACAAAACCAATTTTATAAGGATATATTGAGACAATATAAAAACTAAATAATGTTTGGACCAACTTATAAATATTATGTGGTTTTCTTTGTCTTTATGGACCTTTTCTTTACCTTTTTTTTTTAAATTTTTTTTTTCCCCTTTTTGTTTACCCTTATACTTTATTTTTTCTTTTTTTGGCTGTTGGCGTTTGTTTGTTTCCTTTTGATTAGAGGAAAAGAGAGACTAGGTGGGTATAGAAAATGACATGCAAAATAGGAATCACCAATTCAATATAAAAGAATCTTAGAATCGTATGGACAATATATCATATATGTGATCTGAACTAGTTACTAGATACTACCTAGTATAATTAATTGGTACAATGTGAAGCGAATAGAGGTTGGTCCCTTTTCAATTCTCATTCTACCATATAATGGAATTTGACCCAAATATCACATATTTTCTCACGCATTGACCTTAAACATGATCTCAAATTAAACGAAGAAAGCATAGACACAACGGTCAACACCTAAACGGAGAAAATATATTGTAGATGAAGGAAAAAAAGTAACTATGACCTAGACAGAATGTTATCTAATGTTTATGTGACATGTTGGTTATTAACTTCCTTAAATCAATAATTAAAGGAAAGAATGCGACACACTTGATTGTTTGTTTAGAGCATCTACAATAGTAATAATTGTGTTTTACCTATTTAGCACCGACTTAGATATGCATCCCCTTTTAGGATTGATAATTTTAGGTGATTTAGTCGAGCCACAAATCCATGACGAGGCATCGTTGATTTCCAACACCTCTTTTCACATGCTGTTAGATAAAATAACTAATGAAATTGTGAGAACTAATCTGACGCATCAACCGATTCTGACTTTGGCCATAAAAACTATAACTGATGTTAGAAATATTATGGCAAGTCCCAATGATCCAGTTGATCCGAATTTATAGAAAGAAATGGATCTTGTCCAACATTTGTTGATTCAAGGTGAGAATGCCGAAGTATCATTTACGCCTTATTTATCTCACAATCAGAAAAGGAAAATTAAGAAGGCAACCTATCAAACCCGCTCCAGGGGTCCTCCTTCCAAATCCGTTTGTTCTCTTGTTTTCCGCAAAATTGTTGTGCAGATAAATTAGCAGATCACGGTCACAACATCTCATGGAGTCCCTTGGTTTGGCGCTTTACCTTGGTTTTTATTGGAGGAGTTCTCTCGAGATCGGATTGGATTGCCTAATTATCGTTTTCCTTAGGCCGTTTTTCTTATTTTGTTGTTGTTTCCTTTGCTTCTTGCGGGTTTTGGTCTAGCCCCCCTCTTGTACACATATTTTTCTTTTTTAATAATATATATTGAATAGACGGTAGAGGATGTTAGATACCAACTTAGTTGGGATGTTTCTGATTCTCCTTGATGCATAACCTATCTATTGGCTTATCGAAAAAATGTTCTAGGGATGCGAGTTTCTTAACAACAAAAAGAGTGTTAAGTGAGATATGATAATTGATGTTGAGAATCACTAAGGGTCAGTTTGACAAGCCATAAATTTGAGCTTATAACTTATGTCTTAAAAACTCATTTGATTAAAAAAATGTTTGGTAACCGTCACTTTCTCACGAACTTATAACTTATTTTTACTAGCTTATTACAGTTTTTGATAAGCTAATTCTAATGGATTAAATCTTATAGCTTATCATTTTTTTTTATTTCTATTATATGCTTATAGCTTCAATTGAAAAAAAGAAAAATTAATCAAATATATCTTAATAAACTAGTTTATCAACTATAAGTTAGCATATCGACTATTCACTATTTTTTACCAAACAAAACCACAAGCAAACAATTGAAAAAAAATGAAAAAATATAAATTGCAAGTGATATAAATCTTGTATTGATTGATGTGTCTTTTATTTGATATCTTGAACTAACATTTATAGACAAAAGTTTTTTACTTTTTAGGACAAAAGAACATATTTATTATTCCTCAAAGAACCCTGAGATTTTGTGTTTTTTAAATACCTCTATGTTTTAGAAAGTGTCACTAGTTTGTTATGTGATTTTGTTTCACATGTTTTTGTTATGTGCTTTTTAGTTTTTTTCTTTTTCTTTCATGTTACAACTAATCAAAGTCGATTAATTTTATGGATTATATATTTGACTTTGCTGGTTTATAAGCGATTATAATTCAAATTGTTTACGGTTAATTTTAAGAATTATTTGACTTTGCAGGTTTATAATTGCTTATACAAACTATGATAGCGTGGTTTTTTTTTTTTTTAATATAAAGAGAATCATGGTTTTTTTTAATTATTAAATAAAGGGAAAATAAGCAATAACATCCTCTGCCGTTAAGCTTCTTCCACTGTCGTTTAAAGGAATAAAAGCATTGCTTTTTTCTTTTTGATTCCAAACGTTCTGCATGTAGACAATTGATAAACTGTTCTGATGACCCCCATCCAATATCCAACAAAATACAGTGATATCAAAGTGTTAAAACCATTTAAACAATTCAAAATTGTTAAACGATAATCACACTCATGTTACCAACAACTAAAAACAAAAACACTAGAAAGGTTCATTCCACCATCTTTTGTTTTTGGTTACATTCAAACCACCATCTGAGAGGCCATAAAAAGAAAGGACTGCTAAGAAGTATGGATACGAACACCGACACTAGATACTACACTGATACTGACACGCCAATAACGTTGATAATTTGAGAAAATCACAAAATTTAGGGTAATTATATTTGTGGATGCGGATGCAACACGTGTTAAGACACATCTAATATGAGGAGTGTATGTGATTCATAGACGAGGAGTAATATCATAATTTATATATATGGTCGCCATAATTACACCTAAAAATGTTGATGCTCAAAAATTGAATGACATAATTATGAATTAGTTTTCAGGAGAATAACATAATTTGTTGTCATTTAACGAGGTTGAAGGGGATACTCATAAATTATATCAACATAAATTCCTAAACTCAACTTCTCAAGGAAGTATCCCACCACATATTTTAAAGGTAAAAAAAGGTACGCCTTTGATGTTGTTGCGAAATATAGACCCTAGATATGACCTGTGTAATGGAACACGGTTGTTATGTCGTGGTTTATTTAAGAATATGTTGGATGTGGAAATCCTAACAGAAAACAATGCTGGAAAAAGAGCATTCTTGCCCAGAATTAAATTAAAAACAAATGCGAGTTCATGACTTCCTTTTGTGCTTAGTAGAAAACAATTTTCCGTTAGACTAAGTTTTGCTATTGCCATAAATAAGTCACAAAGGCAGACCATTCCCAATGTCGGGATCAATTTTCAGCCATGCTCAATTATATGTAGCTTTATCAAGAGCAGTTTCTCAAAATTCAACAAAAGTTCTCATTAAAGAAGGGAAAATAGAAGGAGAAGATTGAGACTTTACAAAAAATATAGTTTTTAAAGATATTCTTTTATCGCAATCACAATGTTTCTTTTACATAACATGTCATTTATACATTTATTTATGATGTTTCTTTTACACAACACACACATTTATGTTATGATGTTACTAATTACTATTAGAATAAACAATAAATGATCATTATTTTACCTTAATTTTATATGTAAGCAAACTAAAATATGTTGAGTTCAAAAATAATTTTGTTATAAATCAATATATCAATAATTTTCATAATATTTTAAAATTTTAAAACTTTAATTAAAATTATACAAACAAACATAATAAAATAAGCACATGCATTAACGTAGTAGAAAGATAGTGTCTGTCTGTCCGCTAGTTAGTATAAGATTTAATTTTCAATTATTTATTATCATTAGATCATTAAAAATATTTGATTTTAATCCAAATTATTTTTAAGACATATACAAATATTGGTTGTGATTGCTCGACAAAATATCAAAGTTAAATAAATATGTATCTTTTTTTAGTAATAATTTTTTTTTATCTTTTGTTTTACTTATAAAGTTTTATCTTTTATTATATACATATTCTTAGGGGTGTTCGTGGGTGTGTTTGAGATGAGTTTGGTCAAACCCAAAATGAAACTAAATAGGGTACTTCGGTTTGGGTGAGGTAAAATAACCACCCGTTATATTATTGGATGAGTTTGAGCAAACCCACTAATTTTTGGGTTGGGTTGGATTGGGTAATGGGTTACCCAACTTATTTTTCTATTTTTTAAATACTAAGTGACTAAATGACAAGTCCTCATAATTTTGTTTTAAAATAGTACTCTACTTTTTAATTTTCTTAAAAAAAATGTTTAACTTATTTTACTATAATTTTATGAATCATTGAATATCAAATAATAAACTCCATCATAAAATACTTGCAACAAATTAAAGTTGCATGACATAAAATTGCATTAGTATCAAAATAACAAAAAAGTGCAACATATTAATTTGTAACTCTAGTATGTTTTGATTTTCAATATATATAGTACAATGTGGATGTTTTGGAAATATAATTTTCTTCTACCCTATGAAAATAAAGATAAAAAATATTAACATTATTGACTAAGTAAGTTTTTTGGATTTGAGTCTGGTTTTATCCGTAACCCATTTATTTTTATGGGTTTTCCATTTTTAGATACCATACCTAACCCATTTTTTTGGATTTTTTTGGTGGGTTTGATCGGGTTGGCCCAACCCATGAACACCCCAACATATTCTTTATCTAAATCTTTAATTTTTTTAAGATAACTATTAATTTTACTCTTCTATATTAAGTTGAATCAACCTTAAAGAAAGCTGTAAATCAATTTATACTAACATTTGATTAGTTTTTTTGGTTTTATATTCACAATTCCTATTAATCTATTCACTTAAAATATGCTACAAAATATCAAACTATATTCATAAACACGAATCTTTGTACCCTTATGAATTTGACACATTTTAACTAATGAAATACTACGAATTTTTTCCTTAAAAAAAAACACGAATCTTTGTCTTCGTTTGGTAGTACTTATTGAATTCTTCAATATCCAAATCGTGTGATATTCATTTTCATTGATCCAAGATTGAAGTTTCCACGAAGGAAGCACTATTGCATCACATCACTTTCTTGTCCGTAATTGAAGGACGTGGTCTCGGTGGAGTGGAGGTGATAGTGGGAGGACCAAGAGACAAATTAGTTTATGTGGGTTGCATGGACTAAAATATTTTGAAAGATCAAGGGTCACATATATAATAATCTTGATGATTAAAATTCAATATTGGTGTGTTCTAACTTCTTCTTTTAATGATTAAGTTCATGAAAAAATGAACTATTTTCAACATGGTCCATCAAAATACAGAAAGAATGAGAGATTACACATTTGTGGAATTGAAACCTGTGTTGAGTCTTCTAGGGTCCAATTTCTATGATATGATTTTCATTTTTTACTTCTAAATGGGTTGGAGGAAGAGCATTCGAGTCTTTCCCCGAAGTTCATAAGCTTCTAGAATTAAGAAAGCATGATTCTACATATTTTAGAGGAGAAATCTTGGCCCCTTAAACACAAAAAGAGAAATCTTGATTTTTCCATCATCACACTTTTTATAGTATTTTTTTACAATAAAATAAAAATTCATCTAAATGTCAAAATAACGAGAGTATAATTAAATTGTCTATGAGTTGATATTCTTTAAAGATTGGATATCTCAACTAGTTTAAGTTAATGGTTAAGTGAGTTGGAGAACCCACGATTAAATCGGGTGAATAAGTAAATATTAATCCAATATCAAATTATTAACATTTGTCATTAAAAAATGTCATACATTCTCCATCCACATTTTGAAAACCAAATACATGCTGTCAATGAGTGTCGCGGTGATTTTCGGAGATCAAACTATTGGTTAGCGTTGACTCACAAATTTATTTCACCACTGAGCTTTAATTTTTTTCAAGGGAAAGGGGCAAAAGTTCGAATAAACCCACAATTTTTAAGAGATTTATGGTTCGGGGGTTAGTTACGTAAAGGGAAGGTATTAGCACCCTAAACGTCTATAGTACTCTATGGGAACCTCTTGCGTTTATTTATTTTGTGCTAAATTATTTATTATTTGCTTGCAAAAAAGTTTTAGTGAGATAATGAAAAAGAAAATATTTTGTTATATTTTTTGATAATTTGGAAAGACGATGTATTTTGCCTACGTACCCGCGAGGGATCAAAACCACATAGTTATGGGTAAAAAGCCGAGTGATTTGTTGACATTTTTTAGTTTTTGAAAAGATTTTAAAAGATAAAAAACAAATGGTAAAAATCAATTTGATAAAGATCAAGGGTTTTTTAGAAAAAAGAACTCCTTTTTTTTAAACTAATATTTTTTGATTGATTTTTTAATTATTTTAAAATCCTAAAAATTATAATAATGAGAAATTAAACGCGAGAGAATTTTGTCATGACTCGGTCAAAGCGGATCCCCTTTCCCTTGAATACTAAACCTATTTTTGCATTTTTTTAACATAAAAAACTTAATAAATAAATAAAATAAAGACAATACATATTTTCTTTATATTCTTACAATTTTCCTAAATACATTCTAATAGCAAAGTAAATAAATGACAAAAAAAAAATGTGAATGATGATGATAAACATAAATAAAATGATATGCTAAAATACAAGACAATAAAAAAAAATGCAAGAAAAATAAATGAGAAATAAACAGGGGGTGTAGGAAAGAAAGGGGGGTGCAGGAAGTAAAAAAAAATTTTGGACTTGAATGAGTGAGCTGTGTGGGCCTTCTAGATTAGATCTGGACCGTTGATTGATCAACGCTCCAAATCTGATCTGGAGGGGGACTATAAATAGTCTTACAAACTAAAAAAAAAAAAAAAAAAAATCATTTTTTACTAACTTTCTATTTCTTCCCTCTTTCTAGAGAGAGATCCGCCCTCTCTCTAGAATTCTTTCTCGGCCGGAGAAGATTTTCGGCGGTGGTCCGGTCTTCTTCTCTGGTGACCCTCCTCCTCCGACCAACTTATGGTGCGGTGGGTGACCAGTCACAGCGGCAGCTCCACCTAGAGCTGCCAAAACGGGCCGAGCCGGTCCGCAAAAGCCCGAAAAAAATGTAGGGCTTGGACATAAAAATTTGGGCCCATTTAAAACCGGGCCTTTTAGCCCTAGCCCATTGCAGGCTAGCCCGACCGGGCCGATGGTAGCCCGTTTATTTTATAATTATTTTTTAACATTATAATTTCTACAGCCCAACCCACCAATATCATGTCCAGAAAATGAAAATTTCATATTATTATCATTTTATGTTGATTCATTGGCTGATTTTCGTATGAATAGCTATGCGGATAGTAACTATATTGGGTAGTAGGCTTAGGGTTGATGGCTTGATGCTGCCGTTTGTCATATATGTAGGCTGTCACTATAATTTTGATATCCATGTCGTTTTGTTTCAAAGAATACTATGATAAGTGTGATTTATAGTGTCATTGGGGGCTAATCTATTTATATTGTTCATAATGAGAACCTAATTATTTGGGGATGAAAGTATTTGAATTTATCTGTAAAAGTGATATACATGAAATAAATTTTCAGCATAGAATGATTATCTATATTTCAGTGGTGTAAACATTATTCATTTGTTGGTTGAGTTTTATAAATTGTGAAGCTGGAGGTACTGAACTTAATAACAGTATGTGATGAATGAGATAGTTTTATTTTATCACGTTTGCAATAATCATAAATTAATCAGAAACTTGGTTTTGGATGCAATAATCATAGTATAATACACATTTAGAATATTCCAAACGCACAAAACAAAACAAATATGTCGCTCTTTGGATTGTATGATTGTGGATTTGAATGAAATTTGTTGACAATGTCTACTTTAATACGTAATATTTGGCACATGAAAAATTAACATTGGTAACTTGGGAAGTTTAGCATTGATTGGTTTTTTTAGTGTAATTTTTTAATTAAAAGTTTAAGTAACCGTGCCGGAAAAAAAATTCTTTTTTAATTTTTTTTTCCCGCTTTCCTATCTCTTTTTCACTCTTCTTCTCAAATCTTAACCCAAAAAAACCAAAAGACTAGCACAACGGCCTAGATCTAAGAAACAAAAAAACTTTTACTACCTTTTGTTTTCTTTTGAGGATGTGTTCGGTTTGGTATGTGGTTTTAGACTTTGTGTTAACTTGGTTTAATGTCGCAGTTTTGAAGGTTTGTGGTGGTGTATGGTTCAATTTTCTTTGAGGTTTGTGGTTATGGCCGATTTGTTTTGTGGTGTTATGTAATGTTGTGGATTTTTATGATATTGCTATTTGATGATTTTGGGAGATTCTAGAAAGATAGAGTTTTTAGGGTTTGTGTTTGGATTTGTGGTTGAGACTTTGCAATTGGTGACTCTGAAAAATTAGGGTTTTGGATTCTGATTTTTCTCCCCATTTTTGCTCTGATGATGATTCTGATATATAGACACAAATGGTGCAATTTTGTATCCTTTGGATCTTGTTATTGACTGGATCAAAGGTTGTGTTTGGACAAAATTTTGGTTAAGGCAAAAAAAATGGGACAAAGGACATGAACAAAATCTGAAAAATAAAATAAAATAAAGTTGCAAGCAAGAGGGACAGAAAAGAGGGGCGCATGCCTCTGCTTTTCAGATTCTTGATTTTATGTGATTTATTTTAAATTAAAATAATAAAAAATAAGATAAAATAATAATAATTATAATTAATAATAAAAACAGGAATACCAAATAATAATAATAATAAAACGAAAATAAAAATAAATAATAAATAAAAGACTAAAAATTAAAAGTAAAAACTTAAAAAAATGTGGGCTCGGAACAAACAAATTGAGGTATTTTAAAATACGTCTCCACCAAAATTTCGTTTGAAACGACAAAGACGTTCCGATCCAAAGCACGAATAAAAAGGGAATTTTAGGACAAAAATTGGGGTATGACAATGAGCATTTGGAGGTTCTTTCTTCAATTGAGGTTGCACCCATAGAAGCCATATTTAGAGGCAGTGAATGACGTGGGGGTCAATCAATTGATGATGGGTTTGTAATGGTGAGGTTGACATAAGAATCACATAATCAATGGACAAAGTGGTTGCGGTCGGAAGAACTAGTTGGAGTGGTGATCATGGGGTTGGATGTGGGTTGGCGAGAGATGAAACCGTTGCAATGTGAGTAGTGACGGTGGTCGAGATTTGGACATTAAATTTTTCCTTTGGAATGAGGAATGATCACAACAAAGGGAACAAACGTTAAAGCCATGACAACATATAAATTTTGCAGACCGGAGAAACAAAATGCAAGTCATAATGATACCAAACTACAAAACAACAAACAAAACATAAGAGAAGGAAGACAACCACACATGAGAAGAAAAGACACCAACAAAGGGATGATTATGATACTATACGGATGGAAACCCTAATAGAGATAAACAACAGGCCAAGGTGATTTTTAGTATTACTATTTTATTTCTTTTTTTTTTATATTATTAGCATGGGTTACAATTACCTATGTTTTTCCTTTTTATAGTCAGCATTGAAAGTTTCACTTTTTTTTGCTCGAACTTTGAAAATTTCACCTTTTAAAAAAAATATCAAAATGAATTATATTAACCAAACCGCTAATGGAGAAACATAGATCAAAATCAAAATAGAACCAAAACCTAGTTGCCTTATTGAAATCAACATTATGGCCTAGCATTAATTCTCCTATATAATTTTTAAAAAAAATTAATTCTCATACATAACTAATGGAGACTATAGCCCCATCGAGGGGTTCAATTGAACCCCTTGAACTTAATTAAAAAATGCATATATACCCCTACATATTTTATATTTTGAACTCCTTAATTAATTTCTTTTGGCACCACTAATCTAAGAGACCAAAAAACTTAAAAGTTTGAACCCTCAGACTATGGTCCTTGATACGCCACAATACATAACAAAAATAATATTTAGACTATTACTTTTTCCATCATATTATTTTATTGCGTATTCTATATTTTTCCTCCTATAAATACCCTTTATTCGAATTTTGTAATTTGAACCATGTTGTAAAACCAATAAAATGGGTTGTGATTGATATCAAAAGTCTATGCTGACCGTTTTAAGATCCATGCAAAAAACTGCAAAATAATTTCAAGGATGGTATGAACGGTCAACAACGACAATGATATCATAAAGAGAAATGATATTTGTACAACCATTTTATGATAACTTTTGGACAACTTTCTATCTCATACTCACATGACATTCTTATCCTCTCTCTTCCTATTTCTCTCTCCATTGTTTTTGACCAATAAGAAGAGAGAAAAGTAAGGTTGTCACCAAAGTTGTCATCAATTGAATGTACAAATATCACTACTCTATCATAAAACACCCCTTACTAAAATATGAGAAAGAAAATGTAAGAATGAATGAGATGTGAAGAAGGAATGAATATGTTGAAGTATTAAAGGCTATCTAAGCCATAAACTTATCCTAGACATTAACCACAATCAAATGAAACGTTTACAATGTCTAAACTGACCAAAAATGCATTAACACCATAACCCGACTAAACTTTTGGTGTAATACCACACTCCATAATCTTGGATGGATCAGATTATATAAGCTGAATATTTCTGAAGTAGTTCAAATTATATAACCCAAACTGTCCCAAACTGTATATAAGCTTGATCTTTGACGAATAACACACGAAAAAAGTAAACAACATAATTCAACAGCGTAAACACAACATAATAAGAGAAGTGATGATGAAAAGGAAGGTGTTCCAAGAGGTATTTTTGAACTTGATCTAGATGACCTGCAAACCAACATATTTCTATCAACAAGGCAACTATATATTAAGTTCAAAACAACCTCTTCGTATTCAGATCCACAAAATAATGATGAAAGACAAGGTGTTTAAAGAGGTTTTTTGAGCTAGATCTTGATGCCTTGCCAACTCACATATTTCTATTGGCAAGACAACAAGATGTAACTCATAACAACCTCTTTATGTTCATATATGTCAGATAACTTTTTATAGTTCTTTATTGGTGTTTTACAACAAATCAATCAAAGACGTCTATTTATACAAGTTTTTGTCCATCGTGGAACACATAAATTGTCGGTGTAGTGGAATACAGAAAAATCATGTACTTGACATGTTCAGATTATACAAGCCGAACAGTCAATCACCATACATAATACGGGTTTTAACACATAAAATTTAATTTTAGTGACGTACATTAAATATAACAATCTCAAATACATCATACGACATAACCTAACAACATAAAAAGGGCAATAAAACAAAACACGGATCAGCCAAACTAACTTCTTTATCTGGATCCTCATCATAGCCCTTATTTCTTCGTATATTTTGGGCCGAATCAAACTTTTCTTAATATCTTTGAAAGATATGACAATGAAGTGTCCAACTTGAATGGTCCTTTAGTACTACACTAACCAAATATTAAGAACATGATTCATCTGACTGAATTGCACTCTTTTGGAAGAGTTGATCGATGGACATCGATAATCAACACTGTTAATCCTTGATGGCAGAGCATCATATGACCTTTTGGCTTTGTTTTTAGTAATTTTTCTTTGCATTTGAAGAAAAATAAGATGAGAGTTAGAGGAGTTGTCAATGGTTTGAGGAACATATTGTATTGTTTTCACTCGAGTCGTTGTAATTCAGTTTTATCTTAGATCATGCAACTCTGTAAGTGTTTTGAATGTTTTGTAGTGAGGAATCATGTAAATCATCAAATCAAGACATCACGTGAAAGATCAAGGATATTAAGGGTTCTTAGAGGGTTGCTGAAGATAATACGAAGTGAAGAAAATTCACTTAAGTTCCTAGGAGTTTTCAGACGGAAGAACGATTGAAAACACAAGAAATCGCACATGAGGAGCTACCTCAAGCTCTCATGCGCCTAGGACATGATTCCATGCTGCCTCAAGTGCCCCTACGCCTGGTACCAGGTAAAAAAAACTTTTTACTTGTTTTCCAAGCTGGATCAGCATAAAAAGGCCAATTTCCCTCTCTTAATCCCTAAGTAACCTAATGTTATAAATACAGACTCTTGCGCACTATTTTATTCAATCAAAAACATTGACGATTTAGAGCAAAAGTCAAGCATAAAAGATTTAAGGGTACCACTCACCATGGTTTACATTTTTCTCCTTCCCTAGTTGATACCCTCACCACATATACATATGCTGACTGGGGAGAGTGCCCATATACTAGAAGATCTACGTCCGGATATTGTGTCTACCTTGGAAATAGTTTGATCTCTTGGTCTGCAAAATGCCAATCAATTTTATCCCGCTCTAATGCTGAAACAGAATATCGTGGTGTTACTAATGTTGTTGAATCTTGTTGGCTTTGAAACTTCTTGTTATAACTCCAGTGTTTGATCATCAAAGCCACTCTTGTCTACCGTGACAACGTTGTTGAACCAAAAATCTTTTTGATGAATGTTTTAATGATAACAAACCTTGTAGAATAAACACTAAGTTTTATAAATTGTGATCTATTGATGTTTGCACTTAAGTCTTTTCAGAGAAGTAGACAAGAAATAAGTCTCTTACAAGTGCATATATATATTCAATGAAAGAATACCAAAACAGTAGCATCACAGGCTCAAAGAAGATACAGAAAGAATATTGTTTGAATCAAATGAATGTTGATTGAAGATTCAACAAGAAGATGTATTTTATGATCAATTGACTCATCCTCGCCACCACATGGTTTTCAACAAAGCCTTAAAAGATTTGAGGAATAAAGGGTTAATATTTGAAAGACACTCAATGAACAAGAAACATAGTGTGGAATCACTGAGAGGAATTATGAGAAGAATTGTATCATCAAACAATTCAAGGTTAATTGACCAAGAAGATATTTTCTTCTTATATAGAAGAGAACATTATCAACTTTGATGAAAAGAAGGTTCTCATGATGAAGAAGATTATTACACTCGAAATTATTCTCATCGAAATAATTAGAATCAACTTTAAAGAGAAACCAACCGATGAATGAATTATTCATTAAGTCATTCATTAATTGGAGAACTATCAAGGAAGAAAAATCATGATCATATGCATGAAGATTCTATCATAAAAGACTTAGGATGATCCAAGAATCTTCCATCATTTTTCAAGATATGATTTGGGAGAATAGAAATCAATCAAAGGAATTTTTACTTTGAGAAAGGTTTCTCATGTTCTTAAAAAAGAACATTATGGTCATAAAAAGTGAAGAGAACATCCTCACTTTATGTTTTTAAAGATAACACATATTTACATTTATTATCTTGTTATCTACTAATGTGTTTTGTGAGAATGTTTTAGTGAGAATGTTCTGACCTCGCAAAGATAACAAATCATCTTCAACAAAGCAAATGACAAATATGATCTTTTGATAAATGTCAAGAATGTGCATAATCAAAGATCAAGAATAATTGTTATTCTCTTTGTCTCACCAAAAGAAGGATCAATGATCATAAGAATCAAGATCCTTAAAGGCATTAAAAGGCAAGAAATCAAGACAAATCAAAGCATTATTGCACATGGGCCATGATAGCAAAAGAACAAAGATTTCATCATAATGGCCTTTGATGACATGTTGTCATTACGTAATTTTTAGGACTTATTTTGATAAATTGATAGAGTTCTCAAGCAATATGAAGTGTTCAGGGGTGTTAAAAGCAAGAAATTTAGAGGAACTGAAAGCAACAAATCGTGTCACGATTTTCATTACCGTGACACGATTTTATGACCATAGAGGCATGTTTTTGAGCTGCTGAAATCGTGATACGATTTCTAACAACGCGACACAATTTTTAAGAAAGTTCTAGAAGGATGCTAGGGTTTTGATGCAATCGTGGCGCGATTTTATACTACCGTGGTGCGATTTTGGGCGCATCCAGATTTGCCTATTTAAGCTGAAGTCAGTTCCAAACATAAGGGTTACGATTTTGGAGAGCAAAAATGCGATTTTGAGACCTGAAGATTGCTAGAAGGGAGATTTCATCCTCCTTTACTCAGTTCATGTATGTTTTAATTATTTCATTGATTATGCTATTTCTAAACTTGATTATGAGTAGCTAAATCTCTCAGAGATTAGGTCCGATCTGAATCTGTGTAACCCTAATTGATCCATGTTGCTATGAAACTCTATTTATTATGAATGACAATCTAGTTTTTATTCAATTCAATTGTTCTTAATGCTTTTTATATCCTGATCAAATATAAACATGATTTCGTGAGAACGAATGACTACTGACCCTAGCTTTCGACTTAGACCTAATTGAATTGTTCTAATAAACATGGTTAGTCTAGGAATGAATAATCGTTTATTAGTGATATTAGGTTAACGTGCTTAAAACTTTCAAAGATTATTAGACCACCTAAGGAATTAGGGGCTGTAGTTTGAGAAGAGGGTCCTAACTCAAGGAATTGATTATGACTATTTTCAGAGATAGTTTCAACATTCGTCAACCACCCGTTTTGACTAGGGACATATTAGAATATAAAATATTTATTGTATATTAAATAGAGATACTTGAGACCCAATGCAAGTTAAAGATATTTGGTGCCAAGATATATTGTATATTAGTTAGAGATAATTGAAGCCCAAATTAAACATATTTAGTTACTAAAACAACGTTATTGTATAAATACACATTACAATATAACGGAACTGTCGGAGAAAACAATTTTTTCACAAAACTAAAGGTGAGATCACAGATCCAACTAGAAGGGAAAATGTCCCTATAATCTCATTTCATCGAGCATCATTTAGCTAGGCCTGGCTAGCATGCAGTTTCAATTTCCTACGCTGCATAACCTAAGCAATAATAGACTTCCCTACATTGTTATAGCTTTTGGCATCATCCACAGTACATACGTTGATTTTAACATTCTCTTTCGCTTCAAATACCAAGAAATCCAAAACTCTTCATTTTCAGCCATTGCTCATCTTCTACGTATGATGCCTACATCCATTAACCAATACTACTGTGAAAGAGTACCCTTAAGTCTATTAGACCATCCCCTTATTAAGGGTACTTTTGACAAAAAAAATCACACCCAAAAGTAGGTTATTTGCGGTGCGGTTTGTTTTGGTTTTGAGACTAAAAGCCATTAGAACCGCAAGATAAAAAATTGTGTGGTTTGGTTTGGTTTGGTATGGTTGACTTCTAAAATAAAATTTGAACCAAACCAATGTGATTTAGGTTGGATCAGTTTATGCGGTTTTTATCTAGACAATCCAATTTTGCTTTCAATATTAAAATCAAGTTAAAAAGGTAAAATACAACATATTTCCGGTAGTGTTTTCAACAATGTTTTAAATTTCATCCAACCTTAAAATTTCATCTAACAATATTTCCATCAACACAAACCAAATTAAAAGCGTGCGCAAAAAATAATCTTATTCCGTGAGAAATACAATTATTAAGATTTTATCATTCTCTAAAAGTTAAGTAACACATAAAAATATTTTTGAAATAAAAAGTAAAGAAGAAAACGATGGTAAAATAAAAACCGCAAATCAAACTAAACTATGCGGTTGAGTAAGAAAACAATCTGAATACATCCAAATCAAATACGGTTTTTTTTTACGGTTTTTCTATTGAATTAGTTCAGTTTTGAACACCTCAACCTAAAAGTATACAATATACTCCATTTATATATATAGGTACATATATTATACTGAATGAAGAGTATTCACTAAAAAAAGATTGAGTGCAAGGTCTTAAAATTAATGAACTATGTAGAGGAGTAGATGTCAAGTATGGTGATTTGAGAGCTAGCCAACAAGGGATTGTCCGGCCATATTTGTGGGTCCACACACCATTAGTACTCCTATTTTTTGTTGACCTTCGATTTCTAAGAAAAAGGAGTTAGTCATTCAAGAGGTCACAAAGTAAATAAAATTTGATTAAGATTTGTTCCATCAAAAGATTGAACTAAGGTTATGTTGAACAATTCGTTTTTTAGCATGGCTTATTAACCATTTAAGTCTATTTAAAGTAATTAATTAGTTATAAATACTCTTATTTACTTGGTCATAAAAATAGTACTCCTATATAAGATATGTAGAACTGTAGAAGTAAGCATCATGCAATAACAACATGTTGTATCTTTTAGGATCATTGTACCGTCATACTCAAGATGCCGACACAGCTTCAATGTACCCTACGACTAAATGATGGCTATATGACATTGCTTATGGTGTGATAAATGGTGATAAATGAATACAGAGAGGACGAGGCTTGGGGTAAAGATGCTTTTAGCAAGTAAAATATATGAGCATTGTTGTTTATCTAGAGAGTTTTTTTTATCAAGAATTGATCAAGAAAAGGTTTGAGCCAATTAAATTTCATGCTGCCCGATGCAAGGGAGATAATGAGGTGTAATTAAGGAAAAGTGTAGAGTAATTGCACGGTCTAGATATTTTCGTGAAAAATACCTTTGCTGTATTTATCATTATTGAAAATATATTAATGTTGTTATGAACTCTTTTTTCAGTACTAGGCAAAAACTCTTCCACCTCACATTTTATTCACCATTGTTTCCCTTTTCCATTCAACGAACCCAAGTATAAATTTTTGATGCAACATTTTGGTCTCAAATCATTGCACAAGAATTGGTGAGATGTGACTCAAAATTGAGTGTTGAACTCTCTGAAAAAATTGTGCCATGATTGATGATGTTAAAAAATTATTGTTGTTGATTTGTCAAAAATCATGACATAATTTTACTATTAGTGTAAGCCCTAAAGGCGAATTATTTTTAAGTACATGGTACTTGTATCGAATATTTATTTATTAAATAAATGTATTTCTTTATTATGTTTATGATTTAAAATTAATAAAGTCCATAGAATAGTTAGTTCGTTTAAATGCAATATTAAGTGTGACTTAATCGCGAGACACCATTAAACACACAAACGCTATTCTTATAACATCTGTAGTCAAGCTTTAGTGTGGAAAGGGATAACATTAAAACATAAAGACTATTATGTGGGTAGACTGATGATAACATCTCATGAATCATAGATAAAGAGTTATCAAGTCTTTACATATATATACATATTAGAAGTAATATTTATATTGGATTGAACCGCCATGAGAATGTTACATAGAATGTTATGCCAAAGTCACAAGTCATTCTCATAGTGATAAGTGGTGTATTCCACCTTTCGACCTGAAACCAATGTGTACCATAGATGTAGGATTTGAATAGTTTGTTGCCATACAAATGTCGTCCGCAACATGATGACTATAAAGCCGGTTGATGGATATTCGACAAATCATGTTGAGGGATACGAGTGATCTAGATGGAATTTGCCCTCCTACAAAACATGAGAAATTTCTAAGGGACCAATATTGATCTGGACAAGGATGACATACTATGTCTTATGTTCAATATAGACATGAGATAAAAAGGGTAATTATACACAAGATCTTTATCGTAGAAAGGTTTGTTAGATCATGTGACATTCTTGTCACTTGGGTATCAATGATGTGTTGCTAGATACCGCTCACTGTTTATAATATTAAATATTTAATTTAATATTATTGCCAATGTTACGAGAACCTGCAGGTCACACACAAAATGACAATTGAACGTGAGAAATAAATGAGACTTATTTGGCAGTGCGTTTAGTAAGTAGAGCTAATTAGTTAGTAGATTAACGAGTGGGTTATTGAGCTTGTACAAGCCCAATAATGTCTGACTTGTTGAGCACACATGATACTCTATAAATATAACCCTTTTGTAGAAGCAGCATGCACTGAAAATCTTGATACCACTTAAGAAACTCGAGGTTTTCTGAAACCCTAATCCGTCCTTCTCCCTCTATAAGCTTCCATCATGTAGCAGCTAGCACTGTGAGTGGAGGTGATTGTTCATGTGGACTGAGTAAAGGTGCTGCCAATTGAGTGGTGCTTGTGATTGGTTATAACAATTCCACAACAAAGGAACTGCACTACAAGAGGTAATATATAATTCGATCACTGATCATGTTTCATTCGTAAGCCTCCACTGAAAGAGAAATTTCCTTGTATTATCCGCTGCATTTATTCTGTTTTAGTATATATGATTTCCCTTCATTAACTTGCTGGCAATAATACTGTGTACGAAACTAAAAATTACGACATGATCTAGAAAAATCGTGCTAAAGGAGGAAACTTTTAGGGAACTTAGAGGCTAAATGTTGAAGGTTTTTGAGTGAGATTCTTGGGTAGGGAAACAATTGTAAATACCTCGGGTGAGTGGAAATCAATGAGTCTCTTGTTCATCGGAAAAGATTGAGAAATGGGTATAAGTCTATGCATGCGGATTTACAACAATATACGTGTATAAGTCTATGCATGCACAGGTTCAATCACACAATTGTTTAATCGATGACTTATGTTGTTTCCTTTTGAGTGTGATATATGCATGACACATCATTTTAATTCAGACCAGTTGATTGATTTCACATGCTCGTTGACGAATGTTCAAATGCTCATCAATCAATGAATATTTTTTTTATTTATCCGTTGGTCATTATCCTCTTTTTTTTTTTACACTCATTCATGCATGCAAGTTCCAAGTAAATCGAGAAATGTAGGATTTCTGTTTAGAGTAATATGCCATTTTCTGAACCACAAAATCGTTACATAATTTTCAAGTTCCTGTTGTAACATAAAAGGGTTGTGTTATGTTGATATTTCTTTCTACTTTTACCTTGTATATAATAATTTGATGATGAATTGCAAAAAGGAAAATAAAGTGCTATTGTTATAGGGAAACATAACACTGTTTTGTTTTGTGCCTATATATTTTTATAAAAGCTTTTTAGGGAGGTCAGAAATTCAGAACGGCGTCTAGCACGCTTAAATTCTTCTTTTTTATGATCTCTTGGTCAATATTATTACACAAAAAAAAGAGAAACAATTTCAGAATCTTAAAACCCTTAAAAAGTGGGATTCATCAACTTCCTCTTCGAGAAAAGACAAAGTGGCATTAGTTAGATCATTCCATAAGTCTTTCTGATTTATCTGTGTTGTTGTAAGAGCTTAATCAATTTATAGTACGTGATTAACAAGGTCTTTAATTCATTTTTCGATATTGTTTTGTCCTAGAAATCGGATATATATGTGTTAAAGTGTACTATAGCTATTAGCTACTACAACGGTACACCTTTTAAGTTAGAGATATGTGTATATGAAGGATCTACCTAAATAGATACTACTATATTTTTTGAACCACAAATATATATCGGTATTTGACCAAAAGTATCAATGTTTAAAAGTTAATATATGTGTAGTCGTATCTTGGGTGTTTGCGTTGCGGTTTTGAAGAAAAATACCATCTGATTCAAAGATAAAATCACAAGTGTGCATTGAAAAAAATGAATTCGATCCAATCAAATGTATTTTAATTTGGATCGGTTTTTTAAATTTCAATTGTAATTTTTTTTATTAATATTAGGATCATGATAACAAGTGCCATGAAATTTGTTTAGAAAACAAAATATAGTAATTTTACATTGATTTTTATTTTCGGTACACGGTTTGGAACCTTGTTGAATGATAATGGAGGATTACTTAGAGTACCATTTCCTTGATGCTTTTCTTAGTCTATAAAATGATTTGTGAAGCTTGTACACCATGGTTGGTTTTGATGAGGATATGCATTATTGATATCAAGTTGTAAAAGATGCCACCAAGTCTAAACTTAATTTCGTACAACCACCCACAATATAACTGATGGTTTGTCGTCCTGCTAGGAGGAGTTCAATAGTCTAGGATTTGATGAGCTCAAGAGCTGCAAGTTCTCCAGCCATGGATGTTTTCTCCGGTTTTAGGAGTAAATAAATATGAATTAAGATTTTTTTTTTGGTTTGGTTCGATTTTAGAATAGTTTTTCACAAGATCCTTGTCCGGCGGTTTGTTTGTTTTTTGGGTTTTGGTCTTGGCAAGAGGGTTAGATTAGAGTTGTCTTTAGTTTGGCATATTGTTGTGTGGATCATTTGAAACTCGCGCAATGATCTAATTTTTATCACATATACTACAACGGTTGGACTCTAGGTGGCTAAGGTGAAATTCCTTACTTGGAAGTGGTTCTTGGGAAATTCCCAACAACCCATGCTCGTTCTATGAGTGGGAGGTGCAATCCGTCTTGTACTGGACCTGATAGGGTCTTGTGGCGATGTTCAAGGTGTGTCTCATTTGGCTGTGGCAATCTCTAGGCCGCCTCATTCATTGGGTGTCTCTTTTGTCTCTTTCTTTTAGGTTGGTGTCGCGAAGGAGGCGACAACCCGCTTTCGGGTCTTTCGTCAGTACTTTTCATTTGGTCTCCCTTTTGTTTGTCGTGCTATTTAGCCCTTTTAGGGATTATTTAGCTCCTTTTTATTTTGAGTGTTTCTGGTGCTTAAAGCGTTATATATGGTTTTCGGACCTTTTTCTCTTTCTCTCTCATAAATATATAATATATTTTTTTTGCCATAAAAAACTTAAATATATATATAGACCGAGTAACATTTAATTGTATGCTATGATTGTACCAAAAACAAAAATTGTATGTTATGTAATTACAATTCAATTAGGAGCTGCATGAACATTTAATTTGTTGGATCGCAAACTCGAATCTGCAATTTCCTCTCTCTTCTTAACACTTTCGTCAGTAAAATACTTGACAAAAAAAATAAAAATTTATTATGCCAAATTTATTGCCATGCATTTTCTATTTTGCATTAGGTAGCTGGTTTTCCACTTGGAAGTTGGAACAAGAACATAAAATCTAGATTAGTTGCCATGAACTACGCTACATGGTCGCAAACTAGAACAACAACCAAACTATAAGAGCACAATTATGAAAGCAAGACTGCAACTTTGAAGAAAGTGTCCCCCTCCAAAAAAACACCCTTAATAGCTAAACTTATTTTGTGCAACTTTAGCTATAAATAGCACGTACAATACAATCACTTTTAGTTTTTGGTTTTAATTTCAACGTCTTCTGGCAGCTGTTTCTCTTTGTGCATTGAAAAAGACAGCAGCCACAGGAGGCCCGAGGTCATTGTCTTGTGCAAATTTCTTTGAGTTAAAGAGATCCCTTGATGTTGGTATTTTCATCACTGTCTGTCTGCGCTTCTGCTTGTAAAGAAGGAACACAAACCTATGGATTCCTATGTTGGGTCGTGGCATTTCATATTTCATCACTTCTTTCCCTGTTCATTTTCAATTAATAATTAAAACTTCATATTAATTAATGTGAAAAGAAACTCTTTAATATATATAATTGATGTGACGAAATTAAAGGACTTACCAAATGTAGCATCAGTTGTGCCTGGTATATCTGTGACTATCCTGTGATGCAAAATTAAAATAGGTTAGAAACTTTGTTTATGTCAAAGCTTAATATAAACAAAAAATGCTACTTTCACACCCTTTAAAGTAATCAAAAAAGAATTTGTATTTATTAAACATGTAGATGTTTGTTCCGTGAGAATATATGAGTTGTTGAAAAAAAAACTGAATTAATTAAAGAGTAATTTTTTTGACAAAATTGTAGAATAAATCAGTACTATGTAATAACATGATAAAAAAGGTTAACCCATTTTTAGTAAATTTGAATAAAATATTAAATTTCTTTCACATTTTTTATTTTTATAAAATTCAAATTTTATTAAAAAATGGTAAGGCTCCTTTAGACTCTTTATGGGATGTCCATATTAGACAAATCCATATTTTAGATCACCAAAAAAGTTTTTTCATTGTTTATATTTGAGACTGGAGTGGAGTTAGTATTATATATATGCATGATTCCTTTAATTTTTTTCTAATTATTTATGCAGACATTCTATATCACTTAAATTATACACAATTATCCTTATATTTGTTGGAACACTAGCAATAATAGTGGAAAGTTGGATAGAATAAACACCTTAGTAAGAGCTCGTGTTGGTATGACTTAAAAATGTCCTACATTGGAGAGTCATATTACCTAATAAGTGTTTATATAAGTGGGGGCTACAAGAGTATGCCCTTAGGGTAAACACCTTAGTACATCCGATCCGATCCAAAAGAGTATCTGGAAGGTTCCGGATATATCCACACGCGAAAACAAACGCGGTTTGTTTTAGAGATTAAGCTAACTTAATCATTAATTCACTTGGTTTTAGTTACGAATTCTCCCTAGAAAAGGAGAACTCGCCTCACTTATTCTTTACCCCCTGTGCTTTTTCTCTCTTCTCCCTTTTTCGACTTGTGTTGACGAGTCCTTCTTCTACTATTTTCTGTCCTTTCAGTTTCGAGTGGTCTACGTACCATATAGAGTGGTTTAATCGACAAGGTGAACTGAACTGTTTTATCCTCGAGGCGGCGCGGTTGTTAGTCTGCCTTGCACAAACTCGGGTAGTGCCGGAAACGTCTTAAAGAAAGCGACCTGGTCGTGACTACCCGGTAATATCTTTGGTGGTAATTTCGATTTTATTAAAGGTACTTTTCTAAACTTGAAAAACAATGAGATTTCTTAACAAATGCTTATTATTCTCTTTGTCAAAAAAAAAATGCTTATTATTCTCTCATTTCTTAGGATATACTTTGCATGCATCCGAGGAGACTAGTTTCTTCAAATGTTTTAGATTAACCAACTCTTAAAATATTGATGAAATTTTATAAAGCTTCTTACCACACTCAAAACACAGATTTGATTTAACAATTTGGGTCAAGTAAATTTTTAATTAACATTTTGTTCAAGTCATATGTATAGCATACCAGTGTAAGTGTTCCTTCAGGTACGGATCACTAGGGCCAGGGACATCTGGATCTGTCATGACCTGAAAGAAATTCATGAAAAAATAATTACAGGAAAAATAGAATATATTGAAGTAAGGAACTCAAGGACAAGGTGTGTCATGCATACATATGAAAACAGTAAGATGAAGAAAGAAGAAATAAAGAAGTAATGATTTGGTGAAAGACTTGTACCAGAGTGAAGAAGGATCTCATATCACCACCATGAATCTGAACTTTAGGTTTAGTGGTAACTGAGGAAGGAAAAAACTCATGACCATTGAAAACTTGCTTAGTGTTGTAAGTGACAGACATTTTCATAGTTGAAGTGAAATAATCAACTACATCTCCAATCACTCTCCCAATAGCAAGAGGATCTGTTACAATACTCATGGCTAGGTTTGAGATTAAAGGATTTGTGGCTACACTGAAAGTGGGGGTGAAGCAGGTGGGCAAGAACAAATTAGTTAATGTTGCTTTTGAGGGTGCTGTGTGTGAACATGTAAAGCAGAAACCCTATATTTATAGAGTTTATACATAGGATAGGGATTCATGGGAAACAATTGACTAGGGAATCAAATAATGAGAAAAAATTATGATAACATTAAAAAAAATTGAAAAGATCAGAAGCCTTGGGAAAAGGCTAAGTTATATATATAAAAAATAATGATAACATTAATTATACACTAAAGAATAAGAAATATTTGTATAATCACCCACAAATATCAAAATTATTTAGAATACAAATATCAAAATTATTTAGACACACATTCATCAAAATACATATCATTCTTTAAAAAAAAATCAAAATACATATCATTTAATTATTTTAATAAATCATTTTTTTTCTTTCGTACTCTTTCACTTCATGTGCTTTTCTATTGTTTATTGGTCGTATTTATGTGCACACAAGTCATTTTGTTTGGTATTTTGAGTCTTTTCAAATCATTCTATTTATAATTATTATCTTTTTCTAAATCACTTTGAGCCTGAAATTAACCCATCTGTTTAAGGGACAAACCACATCACAAGCCTAAAGACTTGATAAGTTTTATATATGTTTATCCTTTTGGAGTTTGGAAGAAGTTATCATTTTTCTTCTCTTAATTAACTTGAAATTAAGTTTATGGTTGCTCTTTAGAATTAACAACATCTTAAGTTTTGAGCGAAAAATTGGTAAAACTTGGTTAAAAAAGATAAATAAAAAAATGTAGATTCGACCATCTATGAACGGTCTAAAAAAAGTAAAACAAGAGCCAAAAGTCAATTTTTTTTGTTTCTTCGGAAAAAGAAAAAGGAAATAAGTAGTTTTCTAGTATCATGTTGATATGGCAAGAAATGGAAGGTTGGTTAGTTTAATAGACAATGATTAGTAGAGGATATCTAACTCCACATTTAACCTACTTTTCCCAAATATATCTCATATTTACCTAAGTCAAACCTCTAAAGTGTATATGTTTATAGTGATTTTAAATCACTATTAGGAATATTTGCAAACCTATGGTAAAATGTCATTCACATGTTGAATGAGCGGCTAAACGGGACACTTGCTAGAGAGAAATTGTGAGCAAAGTGAATAAAACTTTAGTGGTGGATGAAAGCTTTGAGCATGCATGCCCGATTGAAGACCTTGAGAATGAAAGTGGTAAGATAGCCAGAAGGTGGAAGTGGGAAAAGGACAATAATCCAACATGAATGTTGATTGCAAATTGAATGAATTACTATTTTGTTACTTGACGAGAAACAACAGTTTAAGTTGGGATTTTGATGGTTCCTCATCATATCATGTATTTTAGTGTTTTATCGAATCTTTTATATCATGTACTCATGGTTTTGGAAAGAAAACTCTAATGTTTTGTAAAATCGTCGCACATCTTCTATTTCCCTAACCACTATTTATTTCATGAGTGGTGTGTTGAACTTATGAATTATCTAAAAACGATGTCTTTCTACAAAAAAATTTAGGGTTTGAATTACATTTTGTGATAGCTTCTCAAAATATATTGAGGTTGTTTTTATATTGGTTTGAGCAGTCCTTGTGCTCTAACTTATATATCATTATATGCATTGTTGTAAAATAAACCACTAGAAAAATATTTACAACGAGATTATATACCACCTTGATCTCTTTAACATTGGGACAACAAAATTGATGAAACAAATAATTGAAAATGCTAAAAGAAAAGCTTATCACACTGGTTGAGAGACAAAGGATGTAAATTTTTTTGAATTGAAAATGGCGGTGACAGACTAATTTAGGGACTAATTTTAAATGTTTAAAAATATCGAAGATATTTTATGTTTGTTTACCATTATTATAAAATTAATCTTTTTTAAAAACTGTTGTTAAAATTGATTTTATAGAAAGACTGCTCAAAATAGCTTCTCATTTGAAGTAATCTTTATAATTTTTTTGTTTAGAACATCAATTTATTCCATCGTGTGTTTTGACTGTTACATCATATGATGTGATAGTTAACCGTATACACCATAGGGTATAACAGCCAAAACATATGGAGAGGGTAATTGATTATTCATTCACAAGAGATTGTTTATTTTTAACTATGAAGCACAGATGCAAACACTGGACAGTGGACACCGGACACTAACACACCCATACCATTAACAATTTAAGAAAATCACATAATTCAGTGTAATCATATGTGTCGATGTCGTGTTCATGTAGGACACCGACACATGTTCGACACTGAAACACGCCTAATCCGATGAGCATCCATGCTTCATAGATTTTTAACAATGGCTTGGGCTTAAAGAAATTTATCATCAAATGAATATATTCATAAAGCGAAACTGATAGTGATTCCCAACTTTTCTTTTATTTCAGATTAATCTAAAGAGGAGGCAAGGAGAATCAGAGGTTGCAAGGCATCATCAATTGTTGAATATAAGTTCTGAATATTTTTCAATAACGGTATAATGGTTAGAACCTTCCTTAACTAAACATATCCATGGTAATGTTGCTGATTATAAGGATAATTTAAGGAAGAGTTTGGAGTATAAAGGTATTCCACTTACAAATTGACAACCATAAACAAAAACTGAGACTAAGTCGTAATGCCCTGAGGTCATTTCATATAAAAGAAGAATCATATGCAAATGGATCGTTTTGATAATGAATAAAAGAACACTAGTTGAATGTAGTGAAAGGCATGAGCAATGAAACTATATTATGCTTTAATCACTTACTAAGTAGTGTCACTTAGTAATATATTATGCTATAATCACTTACTAAGTAGTTAATTAATTATTATTGTTTTGCTTTCATTTTAGCATCTCTTCCTTATAGGAATAGCATCTTCAGTGTTATATTCCTTGCATATGCATACAAAAAACAAAATAAAAGTCTAGCAACAAGATTCATTCAGCTCCAAAGACATGGATTAAATATAGTAGCTAGGGTTAATAACTTGGTTTGATGCTTCACTATAATTCTTATTTTATTATAATAAACGTTCTTGTAGAATCTCTTCTGACTTACTTCCACCATGTCCTTGTTATATTATTATTTATTAATAATTAGAAGTTAAACCTATGTGTTTCTAGTTAAGGTTATCTAGCTTCCCACTTTGGTAACTAGCTAGGTTGGGCCAAGGGCACCATATCTTGGCTTGATTGTGAAGGCAACATTTAATGGATGTCTCCTACTTGTTGTGAATTTGGGATTCAAATCACACCAATAAACTTAGATATGTAAGGCAAGTATCAATGACAATTAATAACTAAAATAGTTACTAGCAACAACATATATCTAGATCCAATCTAGTAATCAAGTGTAGGACAAAATACAATCGAACCAAAGAATAATAAGATAAAGAGAGTAGAGAATAGAGAGCAAAACACCATGAATTTGTTCACCCAATTCGGTCCTACAATGATCTACATCTTGAAGATAAAGATCTTTTCACTTCACTATCAAAGAGTTCTTTACTAAGATAGATACAAAAGAGTTACAAAAAATTAAATTCAACAAACTCTTCAAGCAGTGGCGGAGCCACTCACAACAGTGTGGGGGCTCCACACTATTTTTTAAATGCAATACTACCATATCTCTATACAAGTAGCTTTGGTGTAATTTTGGCTAGTTAAAATTTTAATTTGTTTGCTTACTAACAACACCCCCCATGAAAGAATATCTCACCTATTTAGTTTTTGTCCTTCACAATCATTTGATGACAAGTATAATTAAATTTAAATTGCATATTTTGGATCATAATATTTTTACAATTGCTGTTTTATTTTCTCACCAGTCAATATAACATTTGATGACAAGTATAATTAAATTTAAATTGCATATTTTGGATCATAATATTTTTACAATCGCTGTTTTATTTTCTCAACAATCAATATAACATAATGTAAGAAATAATTGTTATTTTTCATTCTTAAAAAACATTCATATATTTTCATAATTTAAAAAGTAGTAAAGAATATTGTGATGTATACATATGCTTAGGGGTATTCAAAACCGAACCAACCCAATAGAAAAACCGTAAACCGAACCAAACCAAACTAAAACCGCAAAAAACCGCATTTGGTTCGGATGTAATCGGATCATTTTCTTACTCAACCGCATGCTTTGGTTTGGTTTGCGGTTTTCATTTTACCAACCGAACCAAACCAAACTAAACTGCAACATAAAAAAAATGCTAATAAACATAAGTCACCTAAACCAATACTCATAGAATCTCAATAGAAACTTTTATAAAATGACATATTTTTCTCTTGTTAAGTTCATTCTTTGCTCTTTATTTCAAAAACGTATTTATGTGCTACTTGAACTTTTAGAAAATGATAAAATCTTAGTTTTTTTCCATTTCTTACAAAATATGATTACTTTTTGTCCACATTTTTAATTTAGTTTATGTTGTTGGAAACATCGTAAAATGAAAATAAAATTGTATTGTTTGATGAAAATTAAAACAATGCTGATTGCAACGTATTCGGATCTCTTTGGTATCATGTCTGGCTTTGGTTGGGTATCTCCTCGGTTCCATCAAGTGACCTTCATCAACACTTTATCCAATTCATTAATATGGTTGGTTTGCCTAGATCCACACATATGTTTTTTAAAATCATTTGGTTTACCTCTGTTTGGGTTATTTGGAAGGAAATGAATGATCGCGTGTTCAACAATAAGGCATCCATTCCCTCTATTCTCATTGAAAAGGTTAGACTGACATCTTTTTTGTGGCTGAAATCAAAACATGCAACATTTATTTATAGCTATCATGACTGGTGGAATCAACCGCTCCTCTGTATGGGCGCCCACTTGTATTTGTAATTTTTTCACCTGTTTTGGTCTTTTGGTTGTGTTGTGCTCTATTTAGCACCTATATTGTACATACTCTTTCGTGATTCCCTCTTGCACGCCTTGTGCGGGGTAAATCACCGTTGTTAATATATATCATTTTTGTTTGTTCAAAAAAAAAGTTGTGTTTAAGCTTTTTACCTTGATTTTAATGTTGAAAACAAAAAAAATTATTGTATCGAAAAAACTGCACAAACCGATCCAACCCAAACCGCATTGGTTTGGTTCAGATTTTATTTTTAAAGTCAACCGAACCAAACCAAACCGCATGCTTTTTTATCTTGCAGTTCAGATGACTTTTACCTTCAAAACCGAACCAAACCACACCGCGAACACCCTACATATACTCTTAAAAAATTATCATATTTTTGATATTATATATATGTTGAATATTGCCCCCACATCTCAAAATTCCTAGATCCGCCGCCATCTTCAAGAGCAATACTAATTAATTCCTACCATTTTCCGAAATCTCTTTTTATAACCACTATTTTTGACGAACCAAAACTACCAAATTACTGAATCAAATCGGGCCATGATTTTGAAAATTGCACCACGATTTTGCATAAACACAAATATCAAATTTTTTGAGTCAAAACTCAACATCTATTTATTAGAATGAAACCTAGTCAAGAGTGAAAGCTTTATTTTGTGTTCATGAGCAAATCAAAATATACTTCTGGGTTCGTTGCTGCAATGGTGGTCCCTATCAACAAAACTCTAACTATACTTTGTAAAAGAAAAAACTCTAACTATACTTCTGGGTTTGGAAGAAGATAATGGTTATGGGTAATGAACGTGAGGAATAAAGGGGAGATGCGGGAAAAAGGGAATAAGATTGAATGAATTTTTAGGTTTGAAACCCATTTTCTCTACGTTTCTGGTTTTTTTATGCATTAATATGACATTTTAGGAATTTTTGGATACTTGGATTTTCATTAAGATATAAGTTTATGGGGTTTTTTAACCTACATAATCTCATGTATCAACTAAAAAAAAAAGCAAATTCATATTATAGATTTTTTAAATTGAAACAAATATCAGATCAAATTCCCCTAAAAAAAATTATCGGATCAAATTAAAAGTTTTTAATAATACTAAAATTGCCCTTTTATATCGATTTTCTTAAAATCTTGATTTCATTCATTGTCACTCTAAAATTCCACTCTCTTTCACCTACAAACGATCAAATCCTGATGTTCAATCAATCTCTATGAAAGATTAAAGAGTGAATCAAATATCTTTCATCTATACTCGATTGCATAAAAGTAAGTAGATTTCTTCTTCTTTTTCAATAATGCTAGTTTCAATTTTCTTCTTCTTGTTCAACTGCAGGACGGTTTCAATTTTACATTGTTGAGGTTAACTTAAATTCAGTTTAAGTAGGTTCATGTAAACTTAGTTTACATAACCTACTTAAACTGAGAAGTTTACATAACCTACTTAAACTGAGTTTACATGACTTACATAAATTGAGTTTAAGTATGTACACTTAAACTCAGTTTACATGACCTACTTAAACTAAGTTTACATGTACATACTTAAACTGAGATTACGTAGAATCATTGAACAAGATTGAACTTTTAGATGTACACTTAACTCAGTTTACATGACCTACTTAAACTGAGTTTACATGACCTAATTAAACTGAGTTTAAGTATGTACTCTTAAACTCAGTTTACATGACCTATAAACTAAGTGTACATGACCTACTTAAACTGAAGAGGGGTTTTGGGGTGTAACCAATAAAGAAGGAAGAGACTTTTAGAAAATTAAATTTTATGGAAGGGTAATTTTCTCATTTACATGACCTATTAAAACTGAAGAGGGGTTTTGGAGTGTAACCAAGAAAGAAGGAAGAGGCTTTTTGAAAATTAAATTTAATGGAAGGATAATTTTGTCATTTTAAGGTGTAACCAGGATTAAACATGGTGTAATTAGAAAAGCATATCTAATTTAATGGCTTGATGATATAATTTCATTTGATATATCAAGCATATCTTTTTATGACTAATTTAATGTACTAATTTAATGTTTTTTTTTTAGGAAGAGAAAAAGCATTTTTAAAAAAATAAATGGAATAGTTGATAGGACGGAGAAACAAATTGTTTTTCAAGAAAAACTAATTAATATTGAGACAATTTATATTGAACAAAATGGTACATTTATTGCACCTTAATCTAAAAAACTCTTTCAAAACTTAAAAGTGTGCTTGGATGAGGTAATTGGAAAATTTTAAAGAATTTAGAATTTTAGGCAATTTAAATGATTCAGTTAAATTACTTTCATTTCTCAATACTTTTATTTGGATGAAGTAATATAAAATTTCATTGTCATCATTTTGGGCAACTTTTATAATTTTTAATTTTTTTTGGGTCAAATTTGAAAATTGAAATTAGGGGTCAGTTTATAATTTTAAAATAATTTGAGTGGTCAATTTGCAATTTTTTGGAAATTTATTAGGGTCAAATTGAAAATTTGAGGACCAAAATGCAAAATTTGAAAAATTCTAACAATAAAGAATTTTGAAATTCTTAACTTTTAGGTGTCATTTGAAATTCTCTAAATTTAACTTGAACAAAATACTTCAGAAATTTCCATCGTTTTGAAAATTATTCAAATTATCATCCAAACAATGAAATTCATCTGAAAGTATTTGAATTCTCTCAAAACATTACATTCTCTAAAATAATAATAATAATAATGGCTGAAACATGATCTGAACTTAAATTAAGAGATAAAAAAAAAAAGCAATTTTGCCTAACTAAAATGATTAACTAAAAAACGCTCGATGATGCGTTTGCAGTGATTCATCCGTTATAATGACTAGCGAAAAGACGGGCGCACTTATGTGCCTGTTTTTCCGCTCTTTTTATTGCGCTAAAGTTTGAAAATTATGAACGGTATTTGTTTTTATGAAATTTTGATTTTGATTAAAACTAAAAATATAAATGTTTTTTGCTTTCAAGTTATAACAAACCAAACTAACCATAATTATCTATTTGAATGACATCAACGATATAACAAAAAATACAATCTAATTATTTTTAATGACACCCACAACAATCTTTATTATAGAAAAAGTTATTTAAATGTATAATTGGGATAATGAAAAAGTAAGTATATATACTCATCTAGTTTGTTACACTTTTTAAATGATAAAAGAAAAAATCAGATATATATATATATATTCATATCGTGTTTGTTACATTTTTTTAATATTTAAATTTATTCTTATTTATTTGTTCCATGTGTTATTTGTATTGAAAATTGAGACCATTTATGGAAAGAGAAAAAATCAACCCAAAAGAGCTGAAATGAGTTATTTTCTATATATATAGTATAGATAACGTCCAACACTTTCATATTTCAAAATGATTGGTTCCTCATATGAGTTAATTGCCATGGTAAATTGTTTTTTTTTTGTTAGGTTGAGATCAAGTTCTATCTAAATTCAGTTGGGTCAAACCAAATCGACGTGTGCTAATAATCTTTTGAGTAATATTGAAGATATTTTGTAAACATTAATTAGTAAGATTGATGTTTAATGGTATCCAACTAATAGTAAAAAATACAGTTTCAACTGTTTATGCGCAATCACAAGTTTCATAGCGAGCATTTGACAATATTGTTTGAACCGCTTGAGTTAGGACCACTCGTGAAGTATGTTTGCAACATGGTGAAAATATTATTTCAACGCTTTAACTAACCCAGGTAAAACAGGTTACGATGGATTTGTTAAGAATTTTGAAGGAAACTTTCAATTTGCGTTCTATGGTAGTGTGGATTTGTCCAATATTTTGCACGTAGAAATCCATGCCCTTATGATTAGGATTAAGCTTTACTGGGAGGCTGATTATATGAAACTGATTTTTTTTTTTTACTCTCTTCATGTAGTACATTTAGTGTCGGAATGAGTGTCGATGCTTCAACACTATGCAACCTTCTTGGAGATCATTTGGATGTATTTGATTAAGGAGTGATATATTTCCGTTCGTCATATTTTTTGCAACGAAAACTCTTGCGCTGATATAGTTGCTAAATTAGGGGATAATCATTTAGAATCTCTTGTGATGATGTACCAACCATTGCTATGTCTATCCACAGTCTTACTAGTTGATACTACTGGAGTATCCTTTATTATGTCATAGTTTTTTCTTTGCTTTTCTCACATGTAAAAAAACAACATAAACTTTAGAGAAATACGCAACACTCCTAAGAAGCCCATTTGTGGCATAACCTCTCGGGCCTGTTTGATTCAACAGTTTATTTGCGGTTTATACCACAAATGCTCATAATGATAAACTCTTATGCATAAGTTCAAACAATATATTTTTATATAAAAAAAAGAAGATATTTTTTGGAAGGCAATTGCGGAGACTAATCACTCGAGTTTGCTAGAAGAAATCCGCATCATCTCATCTAAGCGCTGGTAAATTAAATTGTTTTTGTGTATGTTATAAGTTATATTGGAGAAACCCATTTAAGTTGTTTTGGTGGTGTTGCCTTAAAACCTTGGAGTATGCTCCTCCTTAAATTCATTCTTTGATGCCAATTTAGATGAGATAGTTTAACTTCTTGAAGAAAAAAAAACTTATATATAAGAACATATAAACATAAGCCCTAAAAAGCATGCGAAAATTGTTATAAGTTTGACTTAATTACACTCACGAAATTAGTCATATCCTTTTCAAATCGAAAAAAGTTGTCCTTGCACTACCATTTTTTTTTGCAATTTTAATCCTAACCACCATTTTGCCCTCCAAAAATGCTGATGTGTCCAATTTTTTAATGATGTGGTCAAAAAAGCACTTAGGTGGCATTTCCAACATAAAAAAATTTACATTAACGTGTCATCAAATCAATTTTTTTAATTGAAAAATAATTAAAACATTTTTGAAATGTTAAAATTGTTTTTTTCCAAATTTTAACATTTTTTAATTTCCAAATTGAAAAATAATTTTAATATTTGTTATGTTGGACAACTTTGTTTGATTTGGAAAAGAGATGACCAAAAGTATTTTTTTATTTTTAAGGAAGGATCAAAAGTATTAAACCTACAAGTTTTCCCCAACAGTCCCTTAGATAAGCTCACAATCTAGACAGACCCTTTATTCACCAACTCTATATTTCACAATTCCCATGTTTTTGGTGTTGGGTTTGATTAACTCTGCAAGATCAGTGTTTGGTAAAATGCCTGTTAGAGATTTGATCTTTTGGAACTCTTTGCTTACAGAGTTACTTGAGTGCTGGTGAATTTGTCATTGCTCGTGAGGTGTTTGATGAAATGCCTCAAAAGGATGTTGTTTTTGTAATGCTATTATGATTGATGGGTAAGGGAAAATTGGGAAATTTGAGCCTGCGGAGGAGGTTTTTATGGCTATGAGTGTAAGAGATGTGGTTACATGGACAAATATGATTTTTGTTTTTCTTTTTAATCATCAACTAATGAAAATGTTTGAGGTCTATGAAGCACATGCACGGATGCGACATACATCAACACCAATAGTAATTTTCGAAAAATGACATAAATAAATGTAATCACATATGTCAGTATTGACACCAACACATGTCGGACGCACGACACACCTTCGATCAGAGGCGTCCATGTTATAGAGTTTGATGCCCCTGATTGTTGGTGTGCTTGCTGCAATTGCTGACTTGGGTTTTGTTGAGGAAGGGAAATGGATACACACTTATGTGTTTAATAATAAAATACATTACTGTTTTAGTTTTATTGGATCAGTACTTGTTAACATATACGCTACCTGTGGCCAGATTGAAAATGCTCATAGTGTATTTAGAAGCATTTGTAGCTGAAGGAATGTAGGGGATTGAAATTCCTTGATCTCTGGACTTGATTTACATGGACCGGGTCATGAAGCGATCGAGCTTTTTCTGGAATTGGAAAGGGAAGAATTTAAGTCGGATGATACATCTTTCTTACGGCTTTTAAGTGCTTGAAAGTTGCAACCATGGGGAACTTGTGGAGGAGGGTCGTTTTTTTTTTTTTTGAAACCATGCAAGTGCAGTACAAGATAGTTCCCAAAAGTCAGCATTGTGGGTGCATTATTGACCTAAATGCTAGAACAGGTTGATTAGAATAGGCTCTTGGGATTACATGCGATATGCCTTTCGAGCTTGATGTTTTGATTTGGAAGAATATTCTCAGTGCTTGCTTGAAGGACAATAACTTTGTAATGGGGAAAACTGCTGCATTGCAAGCTCTAGAATTGGCTCCACAAGATTAAAGTCGTTATGTTCTTTTCTCAAATATCTATGCCAGAGAAGTTAGTGGAATGAAGTGACTATACAGTTAAAAATTCCCCCTGAATATTTTCAGTGCCAAAAAAGGGCGAGTGAGAAAAATTCCTGGATACAGCTCAAATCACGCGGATGGTGAAGTTCACGAGTTCCTCATGTGGAAGGCCATGGATGTGGGATATGATCAAAATGTTCTATCTTAGTTGGAGGAGGTTGTGTCTGAATTGAAGTTGGAGGGATATGAACCTGAACTTAATCAAGTTTTTCTAGATAACGAAGACGATGAAAAATAGAGTCGACTGATTTTCACAGTAAGAAGATTGCTCTTGCCTTTGGACTGTTGAGTATCCCACAAGAAATTCCTAGTTACACGGTGAGAAACTTAAGAATTTATTATGATTGTCACACATTCGTGCAACTGGTTTCGAAAGTCTACAATCGTCAGTTTTATCAGACATAACTGTTTTCATGATTTTCGCAAGGGTTTCAGTTCCTGCACAAATTATTGGTAACTTTGCCTTATGCTGTGGTTTCTGATGATTTCTTACTCCTTGGAAAAATCACGATATACCATATGATGTCTTGAAGGGGATATTAAGAGCATGTTTAAAAAAATCTTAAACTTATTGTATGATGTAAACACTGTCGTAAATATGTATTTGGACTTGTAAAATTATTTGATGATAGATTTATAAGTTGTCTTTAGCAAATTATAACAAGATTTTCAAGATAAGGTATGGGATAAAGTTCAGCTTAATATAGGAAAAATGTTAGTTAGGAAAGGCCTTTCTCTTTGGCCCCATCCCTTCTTTGGTGTGGAAAGTTTTACATCCATGTGTTTTTTTTTCATCTATCTAATAATAGTAAGAAAGGAAGTGATGGCAACCCTCTCTTTAACACTATATTTTCAACAGTTGCCTTTTTATTAGGTAAAATTTATGTAGGTGAGGTCACACCATGTTATGCGGGACCTTCCAAAATGGTAGGACCTACTTCAGTTTTATACAATAAAGAGAATTTGTTGAAAATAAAGTGTTATAGAGTGAGCGTTACTAGCCATTATGTTTTTCTCAAGAGAGTTAGTCTTCTCTCATATTGCATCTGTTTTCTTCTTTATCATCTGAACCCCACACACACACACTATCTCTCTCTATTCCAACAACAGAACCAAGGGTGAACAGATGTACATCTACAGCTTTTGAAAGCAATTGCAGTTACATAGAGTTGGCAAAAAGGTATATTCTCTTTGCTTTGATGATTCTGAAGTTAGAAATTAGACTAGTAGTAATTGAAATGGTTTATAGACCAAGTTGAGTTTTCTGTTTTGTTTGATTCCCGATATGTTCCTATTATTACTTTCTGTTTCTACTAGACATAGATATATGATAAATTCTAAAATTTTAAGACTAAACTCTTATGTAGTACAATATATAAGATTAGCTTAATTGAAAGTTTGAATCATATGTGAAAATTATTGTTTTAAATCTAAAGTATATGGTCTACATCTGGCTATGCTATTTTTTTTCTCTGTTCCTTGCTGTTTAAATTATTGAAGTTATTAAATGATCTCGAGTCTCGACCATAATACTGACCGGTGTAGATACAAAATGCAGAAATACAGTTTATGTTGCTCCATTAAATTATACTTACATTGTTATCTTGATGATGATGATCGATAGTCCTGTTTTTTCCAGCAATGATTAATCGACTAGCAGTGGCTGTGGTGGTGATTCTCATAGGGTGGGCTTATATGGCCTTAAAGCCGCATCCACCGAAAACATGTGGATCCATTAATGGTCCACCAGTTACTTCACCTAGAGTGAAACTCAGTGATGGGAGACATTTGGCCTACCGGGAGTTTGGCTTTTCAAAGGAAGAAGCTAGGTACAAGATCATTGTCGTTCATGGATATGCCAATTCTAAAGACACACACTTGCCTGTTTCTCAAGTAAGAATTTTCTCCTTTTATTTACTCTTATGATGTATGGTCTAAAAAAATTGGATATCTTATTTTTTAGAGGAAGTTGATGAATGATGAGTATCACCAAGATAAGCTCAAATCTTATAGGCCCTATTTGGATAAACAACTTATTTAAGCCCTTATCATGTAAATGATTATGTATAAGCTGTTTCTATGACAAATGCTAAAATAAAGTAACATTATTTTCTTGTAAACTATAAACTGTTTTCATAAGCTATCATGGAGGGCTTTTGGAAGTAAGCGAAAAACAACTTATAGACATGTCATAAGTTGTTTCGATAAGCTCTCCCTATTAGTCTCACAAGTCACGATTGCTTATGTCGGTATATAATCTCAGATGAGTGCTATGTGAATGTGCTGCAGTTTATTGAATAACTTCTCAATTTTTTTTTTCTATAACATAACCATTATGTTTTTGCTCTTATGTAGGAACTTATTGATGATCTAGGGATATATTTCCTCCATTTCGACAGAGCAGGTTATGGTGAGAGTGATCCATATCCATCACGTTCAGTGAAGAGTGAAGCATATGATATTCAAGAACTAGCAGATAATTTGCAGATTGGGAAAAAATTCTATATCATTGGAATGTCACTGGGAGCTTACTCTGTTTGGAGCTGCCTAAAATACATTCCACATAGGCATGTTAATTACTGACTTGTAGCTTCATTTTGCTTACTACTCTCAATATTAGAGAAATGATTTTTGTATAACCAAATTTAGATAACCTTTTAAGTGATTAATACACTTCAAATAGGTAGTTAATTACGTTCAGTAGATAGTTAATGGATATACTAGTGTCAGAACTCTTTAACCATCGACGTAGCTTCATTAACCACGGATTTCGACATGGTTAATCGTCATTGTTAGGTGTTCAACTACATCTAGATTTAAACAACTAAAGGTTGTGGTTAATCACGCCAAAATCGCAGTAATGAAGCTAACACCTGGCGTGTTCATTAACCATCTATTGAACGTAACCACCTATTTAAAATACATTAACCACTTAGATTGTTGTCGCAAAAGTTGTCCAGTTTTTGTTGTTCTAATAACACAACTGTCAATAATATATAACATAGTTTGGCAGATTACTGGGAGCAGCCTTGGTAGTTCCATTTGTAAATTATTGGTGGCCATCTTTTCCTGATAATCTATCGATAGAGGCATTTCAAATGCTCCCTCAGTCAGACCAATGGACCTTTCGAGTTGCACATTACACTCCTTGGTTATTCTATTGGTGGATGACTCAAAAATGGTTTCCATCATTGAGTTTCACAAATATTGAAATGTTCCCTTCTGTTGATGTAGAGATCCTTAAGAGCCTCTCAGAATCCCCAGACACTGGTCAGGTATCTATATTATTGCTCATTGTGAGTTTGCTAGTTTATCTCATCATGATGTTATTTATATACCAAGTGTTTCTTAATATTCAGGAGAAAATAACTCAGCAAGGTGAATATGAATCGTTACACCGAGACATAATCGCGGGTTTTGGAAAGTGGGAATTTGGTCCAACAGAAATAAGTAATCCATTCCCTGAGAATGATGGTACAGTCCACATTTGGCAAGGGTTTAAAGACAGGATCATTCCCTATACGCTGAACCGCTACATCTCACACAAACTCCCGTGGATTCATTATCACGAGCTTCCTTATGGAGGTCATCTGTTTATCTTTAAGAAAAATCACTGTGAATCCATAATTAGAGCACTTATACACTCGTAAGGTATTTCATATGACAAATAGTGTCTGGTGAAAACTACTAGTCTACACTCTACTTATAGTCTTGTCATGTCCATGCTATATAGTTACTTAGCTAGTAAATTCTATAAGAGACTGCAATATATGTTTATGAAGTGGTGTAAAGAGTGTATTAAGACTAATTCTATGATGTACAAGGATAGGAGGTATAGATCTTGTAAGTTAAATTTTTGACAAACAATAATTAAATTATTGAACTATGAACCAATGTTTTAATTGGAGATTTTTCCTATTTTCAAATCCATTTTAGTGAATTTACAGCAGCTACAAAAGTCATCTAACTTAACACTCATCTATGATTTCTTATTCCTGCAATGACCTTATGGAGATTTCTTGTTCCATAAGAAAAGAATTGAAGAAAAAATTCTGTCTCTTTGCGTATAAACATAACAGAGATATTGGTGAGTTTTATACGTAAGGTGCTATTATAAGTAGTTATTTTATGAGATAAGATTTTTGAAGGATTTATGAGATAAGATATTACTCCAATGTGCGCAACTTCTTCTGATAATAAACAAAGACAATATATAATATTCATTAGTAATATAAGATAGTAGTCTAGTGTGCAAAAGTTCATATAAATTAATATTGATATTTTTGAGTCAAGGTTAATTAATAAGCTATGTTTTTTTTTATAGACTGTTAGCATAATCTCAACCCTCTCATCATTCATTTTGTTTTAATCTCAACCATTCACTTACTTTTTCTTCTCTTTTTTATGTACTACTACTGTGTTTTTCCTTTCTTCTATGAAATAGGAAAATGAGAGATGGCTGAACCTGAACAAAAAAGACATGAGAGGATCCAAATCTCAAGACAATGTGGATCTTACATGAAATCCGAATTGAGCTACAAAATTATTAAAAATGCTAAATTGAATCACCTACAAATACGTTGTCTGTGTCGATTTTTGTTTTCAATTATCATTTCTCAAACAAAATGTTATTTTGACGAAAAAACTGGACACCAAAAACTGTAAATTTTAAGATGTTACACTTTTTTTTAATTAATTTATTTTCTCTTTTAATTAAATTAACATTTTAGGATTTTATCCCTTAGCTTCGGAGATTATGATGTATCAAAGAAAAAACATAACTGCTGAGAATACTGTTAACAGGGTCACACACAAACACAAAAAAGAATATTCCTAATACATCTGGGTATAAACCCATGAACAATTATGTCATTGTGGGGCCTGAGAGTAAAAATGACAGCAAAATCATTAATAATCTGCTACGTATACAAAAATCCCCAATTAGCCAAAAAAATTAAGGACATTTTTTTAAACTAAAAAATAAAAGATTTTTATTTATCTTTTTTACTTTTGGGTTACCATTTAAATTGATCTCTACTACGAAAAATTAAACTCAATGCATATTTCATCATAAAATAAAATAAAAATCATTAATCAAAAGTAAAATATATCAGCTATAAAACATCATAATCAGACTAATAATTAAGAGTTGAAATAACTTATACACAAATCCTAAGTTGAAATAAGTATATAATATATAAAGATTAGGAAACTAATATGAATGTAGTACCTTTTAATTTGAAGTCCCAATCTGGCAAATAACCCAAAAAAGTTAACAATTGGCAAGAATATACATAAAAAAGATGCTCCTAGCTGATGGAACCTTTCAAAGGATATCCCTCCAAATGAAATAACATAAAGAAGTCATTAACAAAATGAGAATGTAAAGAAGAAACACACACATATATACAAACTTCTATGTATTTTTATTTTTAAGGTAGAAATATTGAAGAAGCCAAATTCAGCTCCCATATAAAAAAAAACTATAGTCTATTGTAAGGTCCATAATTCATTGAGAAAATGAAAAGAATGAGACATTTTCTTAAGCTTATAACTGAAAATCAACATGGTCAGACACGTAAATTATGTAGAGGTTTCTGTCAGGTAACAAAAACATCTTAGTATTATTAATTATATGTTTTATTCATTTTTAAGATACATTTTATTCATTTTTCTTTATGGTTTTATTAGGGAACTCAACTTTCACCAAACCAAGATGATTCAACAGATGATTTTTCTATGGTTTCACCAAGAATTAGACTTAGAGATGGTAGACACTTGGCTTATGTTGAGAGAGGTGTACCTAAAGATAAAGCAACATACAAGATCATCATTGTGCATGGTTTTGGAAGCTCTAAAGAGATGAATTTTCTGGCACCCCAAGTAATTAACTTAATCTCTATTTCTTAAATAATTTGAACTTTTTATGTTTTGGATTTAGATCTAATTAGTGTAGGAGATTAGTTTTTATACACTGCGAGTGTTAATAATTGTTAGATTGTTGACAAGTCGCAACTATTCATATGTATGACTTTAGAAGTGTTTATAGTTAAAATCGAACGTTTTCAATGATCAGATGGTTATAATTGATTGTCAGTGCAAAAAACTTTACAGTGATAGTATATGAATTAAATTCTTATCATAATACTATAGAAAGAAAGTCTTTATTAGGTGTACTATTGTACTACTTAAAGTGAAAATGAAAATTTGGCTTTGAAGAAATGAAACAAGTGGAATAGTTTCAATATGATTAGGAACTTAAGCACAAATCAGAAGTAACACTTGTACACAAATAAGAGTTTATTAATATCATATTGAAACTATTCCACTTGTAAATGGAGCTTACAAACATTCTAGCAGATATAATTGGTAGTGATTTTTTGATAGTGTACAACATTTTACACTGACAGTGTATCAAAATTATATTCTAACTATGATATGATTGATTCACATAGGAATTAATAGATGAATTAGGAATTTATCTTCTACAATATGATCGAGCTGGATATGGAGAAAGTGATCCAAATCCTAAACGTTCACTGAAAAGTGAAGCACTTGACATTGAAGAACTTGCTGATCAGTTACAAATTGGAGCAAATTTTTATGTAATTGGAGTGTCAATGGGTTCATATGCTACCTGGAGTTGTCTAAAATATTTGCCACACAGGTACTCGTAATATGTATTTCTCTGTTTTTCACTTTGGCTTAGTTATATACTTATACTATTAACTTCAAGTAAATAGTCTTTTTGGTCCATCAATGTGTGATGAATTGTAACTATAGTTCTTGAATGTATCGAAATTGCGATATCGTCATGTGTTTTCTTTTACTAATTTATGAGCCAAAATAACCAACAGAAAGACATGTTGAGAGTTGCGACCATAACGAAAGACACATTCTAGAACCGTACTGGCTAACAAAAGACACATTTGAGGATGTTTTTTCAGCTTTAATACATTCAAAGATTACAGCGATGGTGTTTCACACATTTAAGGACAAAAATAGTCGTCTGTACTAAAAAGTATTTTAAGTTGACTGAAAGAAACCTTGTGCAGGCTAGCAGGGTTGGCGTTAATCGCGCCAGTTATCAACTATAGATGGCCATCTCTCCCGGGGAGTTTGATAAGAGAGGACTATAGGAGGAGGTTTATTAAATGGGCACTATGGCTTGCAAATCACTGTCCTAAACTATTGCATTGGTGGGTGACTCAAAAGTGGCTACCTTCAACTGCTGTCATAGAAAAAAATCCAACATTCTTCAACAAAAATGATATAGATATTTTGAAGACTATTCCAGGGTTCCCAATGTTTTCAAAGGTAACAAATTTCTTCATCTGTCTCATGTTTAGTGTTAGTAAAGCACACATTTTGAGAAAATCATGGTAAAATAATCTCTATTGATGAAAATGTCTGTAGTAAGTTATCCAATGCATTTATACACTCGGCACATCAGTGACTGTTGGATAGAGATCGGACAGTTTAGATTTCAATGCATATTTTGAGATGGAAGAACATGTTTTATGTGAATGTAACTTCTCTATGAAGGTAATGTTGATCATATTATGTTCCTATATACAGGATAGGTTAAGGGAACAAGTTGTTTTCGACACACTTCGCCATGATTGGAGGGTAGCATTTGGAAAATGGGAATTTGATCCAATGAAGCTAAGCAATCCATTCCCTAACAAACAAAGTTCATTTCATATTTGGCAAGGACATGAAGATAAAGTTGTGCCCTCTGAACTCCAAAGATTTGTTTCAGGGAAGCTACCATGGATACAATATCATGAAGTTCCAGATGGTGGTCATTTAATTATATATTACAAGGGCTTATGTGAGGCTATTTTGAAGGCACTTTTACTTGGTCAAGAAAATCATGCATATAAACCTAGATCTTCTTTGTTATTCAAAGATGAATGCTATCAAGAAACTATCTAGCACACTTTTTTTTACTCATTTATTCATTATTGGAAGAAATTCATGTAGATATGTTATCAAAGTGTGTTGGAAAATATTTTATAAGTAGTTTATTCTTTTTTAATTTTTTGTGATTTCATAATTTAATGTTTATTGTTAACTGGTTTTTTTAGAGAATTGTATAAAGTATAAACTACATTAGTATTAGTCCAAAGAAAGTTTCTACTGTGACATTACCAATTTCCATTGGAATGTGAAAAATCAACATTGAACGTGTTTATATACAAAGGAAAATTTAGTAAAAGTCATATACAATTACACTACATATTTTTCTTAATATGAGTTAAAAGTGTTACGAGGTTTTATAAATAGGGACGGATGGAGCACTAACTCAATGGGTTCAGCCAAAGACATCTTGCATTGTCCCACCAATTTTTTAAGGTGCATTAAACGTGAAGGTGCACAATTCTCCCATAGCAACTAGAAGTGAAGCACGATCCTCACTCATAGAAAGAGAGTTGAGAGAAAATTATTGAGAGCCTTGGATAGTCCTTCTGAGAGAAAAATAGTGAACCAATTTGTAAGAGGCCTAAGTAGTCTCGTGGCTTTTCCTTGCTCACATTGAGAAGGTTAGGCTAAAAAAATCTTGTGTGTTATTTTGAGTTCACAAAGAAAAATTATGCACACATTTCCCAACATAACTAACTAACTAACTAACTAACTAACTACTATAACTGCCACTGTAACAATTAAACTAACTATAAGTAGTTATACTGATGTGTTTCATGAGCACCTTGTCATAGATATTCCTTTACAAGATTTTCAACAGATGAAGAACTGAAGTATCCAAATTCTTCCCTCATTTCATTGATACACAGAAAAATTCCATGCAAGATTCATAATACAGAAGAAGATGAAAAGAATAAGTCACTATCTCAAGCTTTTAACTTTGATTCCACAAGTTCATCAGACACAGGAAATCTGCAAAAGGTTCTTTCATGTAAGACAATTAAATTTTATATAGCTTTCGTTTTCTTGCATGTCATCATTGTGCTGAAAAAATGCTATCTAAACCTACTTTTTTTGTTATCTTGGTTTTTCAGACAAAGATTCAGAAGGGAACTCAAATTTCTCCAAAGCATGATGATTCAAAAGAGGTTTTACCAAGAATCAGACTCAGAGATGGGAGGCACATTGCTTACATTGAGAGAGGCTTCCCTAAGGACAAAGCAAACTACAAGATGAAAAGAATAAATCATTATCTGAAGCTTCTAACTTTCATTCCACAAGTTCATCAGACTCAGAAAATCTGCAAAAGTTACTGCCATGTAAGACTATTCACTTTTATATAACCTTCTTTTTCTTGCATAGTTGCATATATCTATATGATCATTGAGCTGAACAAATGCTATCTAAACCTACCCTTTTTTTGTTATGATGGTTATAATTCAGACAAAGGTTCAAGACGGAACTCAGATTTCTCCAAAGCGTGGCTATTCAACAGAGGCTTTCCCAAGAATCAGACTCAGAGATGGAAGGCAATTGGCTTATGTTGAGAGAGGCTTCCCTAAGGACAAAGAAAAATTCAAGATCATCATTGTGCATGGTTTTGGAAGCACCAAGAGAATGTATTTTCCAGCACCTCAAGTAATAATCTCTGTCTCTCTTTCTGAAAAAAATGAAAATGCTATGTTGCTTGTCTGGATACACACTTCATTAGCTATCTTGTAGAAGATATGGAAATAATGTGTCATAAGTACTGTTTTCATAATTTCTCCTAATTAGAATATAATACCTCCAAAGATCAAGAACTGTGCAGATTAGAAGAAACACTTGCACACAAACCTAAGTGTCTAATAGTATTCCTTTCTCAGCATGAATTATTATTTGATTAATTTCTGAATTCTGAATGAACATGAAAATGGTTGATTCACATAGGAATTAATAGAAGAATTAGGTATATACTTTGTGCAATATGACCGAGCTGGATATGGAGAAAGTGATCCGAACCCTAACCGTTCAATGAAAAGTGAAGCACTTGACATTCAAGAACTTGCTGTAATTGGAATCTCTATGGGTTCATGTGCTACTTGGAGTTGTGTAAACTACTTTCCTCACAGGTAAATTACAATACTCGATACGTATTTTTAAGTTGTTAAATTTTGATACGCTGTCAATCAATTAGACTCAATCGTATGCGTTGCTTTAGAATCTTATGATCAAAGTCATAATGTTTATGAATCAAATTTTTGCAGGCTTGCAGGGTTGGCAATGATATCTCCAATTATCAATTACAATTGGCCTTCCCTCCCTTATATTCAAACAAGAGATGACTATAGGAGGAAACCTGTTCTGTGGACAAGTTGGTTTGCAAATTACTGTCCTAGACTATTGCATTTGTATGTGACTCAAATATGGCTCCCTTCAGTTACTATTGCATTTGAAAAGGATCCAACATTCTTGACCAAAATGGATATTGATATTTTGAAGACTCTTTCAAAGTTTGAAATATTTTCAAAGGTAAAAAGTTGCATGTCTTATGAAAATTTAATTACTATTTACTTATAACGTAAATTAGAGAGATGTATAATCATATATGACTCTTTAGTGTGTATTTGGAACCGCGGTCAGATCAATTCTGATGTGCGGCCATCCACAAGCTACTATTTGTAGCTTGACCAAATTCACGTCTGAAACCACCTTGTGATGCAAGAAAGAAAATTCAAACGAATATCCAAACAAGTGCTTAAAAATTAATATTAGGACATGATACCACCATATGAAATCTGATTAGACATCTTTGTATAGTTATTATGATGTAAATATAATTCTACTAACCATGATATGTTCTGACTTGTAGAACAAGTTAAGGGACCGGGCTGTTTTTTACACTCTTTGTGATGATTGGAGGGTGGCTTATGGAAAATGGGAGTTTGATCCAATGAAGTTAAGGAATCCATTCCCTCACAGAAGAATTTGATGCCACTTTTACTTTGACCATGAAATCATGCATGCATATAGACCTAGATCATCTTTGCTATTCAAAGAGTATTCTCTAATACAGTTTTTGTACATTTTTTGTAAAAATTTCACTTAGATCTACTAAGTGATGAGTCACATTCCTTGTTGTTGAGTTTTTTTTAGGATAATATCAATTGTATTCACCATTACATTTGTTGGTTGGAAAGAGATGTATACCAATGTGTATAGCATTCAGTCATCTGTTAAGAGTGATTCAAATTACTCCACAGGAAAACTATTTCATTTCATCTATATACCCCTTTTAGTTTAGTCTTTTGGTTTTTTCTTATTGGCGTGGTACCTTGTGATAAACATGAGACTACCAAGCATTTCACGCCATTGCCATATAAGACTTGAAACTCTGTATCATTGCTGTGTGAAGTTTGTTTATGGCGTGTGATAGCAATTGAAGGATACACATCAAAATAATTTTGTTATCAATGAGATATCAAGGGTAATATTTAAGAAAAAATGATTAAGTTATGGGCGTATAAACTAAACTTGTTATAAACTGGTAAATATGTATAAGCTCGTAAGAAAAAGTCTCTTTTGATCCTATATGAGCATATAAACTATAAGCTATCCACTAACTTGTTTTGTAATGCCAGAGCCTAAATGAAAACGTAGCAATCAACATTAACTTCATACCACTTTTGGTTGCCATGTCTTTAACAATGAAATCGACTTTATAATTTTGCTACAAAAAGTCCAAGAGTATGTATGGATGTGGTAATTGAAAATTTTAAGGAATTCAAAATTCAATTGAATTCATTCATTTCTAAATGTTTTATTTTGGATAGAGTAATAAAAAATTCCATTGTTATCATCTTTTTGGCTACTTTTATAATTTATTTATAATTTTAGGGTCAAATTTGAAAATTGAAAAATAGGGGCTAATTTGTAAATTTTGAAATTTTGAGGGGGGCAATTTGTACTTTTGAAAACTTATAGGAGTCATTTACGGTTTTTTAAAGTTTATAGGGGTTAATTTGAAAATTCTTTGAACTAATCACACAAACAAAGAAATTTATTCAAAAGAATTTGAATGCCCTTAAAAAATTACATTACTTTAAAACATTCCTCATCCAAAAACACTCTAAAGAGTTACTTTTTCTTTCCCAAATTTTAAAGGCATAGTAGCATTTAGGCTTTTACCCAACAAAATCATGTCAAGCAATTTTATTTCTCTTACATAGTTCATATAAATTGTCACATTCATTTAACGTGTCACATCATGCAAGCTAAGAGACAAATCAATCTATTTTGATTGACTTGTTACACTTTCAATGACAAAATTGTCATTTTCTAAGTTAAACTCAATTTGACCTATTTCTTTTTTAAAAGACTATTGACTCACAAAAAATTTACAAGTGATCAAGTTAAGTCTATACTATATATTAGTATAATTTTACTTTTTCAAATAATTTGAATATCTCAACTCAACTTGTCTGTTTTTTTTAATGGCAAAATTTATTATATATATAAGGGGATTAAATCCTAAATATTACACCAAAAAGAGAAAATAAAAACACCAAAAAACTCCTAAAGAAAAACCACCAGCACTCCTCAAAGAACCAACTTTGATCAATTAAGCACCCAATAGTGATTTTGCTTCAAACGTTCGGCTTCAACCACCACTCATTTTGGTTCATCTAAATTCAACTCAACTTTTTTATCTAACTTTTTGATGGATTAGGATTATGTAGTCACCAAGACTTTCTCTTTATCTTTCATAAAATACAATAAATTTCACCATGATTTCTCCATCTCTAAATTCACACAATCCCAATCCCCTTTTTATCTCCCAAAGCAAAGAATATTTTTTACTACAATCCTGCATTCCAAATGCTTGATTGGTAAATTAAAAACGTCAGCAAAAGTAAACCAAGACAATTGGCCAACCACACGGTTACAATGGTTAACTTAACTGGCAGTGTAGAGTACTACTCTTTGCATGCACAACAAAACGTGTCAACAAAAAACTCATAACTGATCCCTAAAAAGGGTACCACAATCTCAATTACAACAAACATTTGATTTAATATGGTACTTCTGTCTTTGTACACTTTATGTCCTTTCCCTCTCTCATTTCATCTAGTGTGTCTTACCTTATTCATTTTCTCTCTCCAATTAATCTAAATATTTCTCATCTTTTTCTTTTCCATCAGAATTCACATCCATATTGTTGTTTCTATATTCAGGTACTCATCTATAATATTCTCTTTCATTACTATGTGCTTTTAGTTTTGCTTTTGAAGTTCATTAATATATGAATTTGTTTCTATCTTTTAGCATAATCTGATTCTTTCATGTGAATCACATTCATATTCATGTTTGCATGTTGCATGCAACTGGTAATTACTAAGAAATGCAATTGCATCCATTTAATCATCTTAATTATTTGACCAATTATTTGATTGTTAGATGGAGATTGGACGGTTTTTGTTTCAAATCCTAAAATCTGATTTATAATACAACATAAAATCATAAACCATAAGCATCCGATCTTCAACTTACATATGAAATTACAATGGTAAAAAATGTTTACTGCATTCCATCCATTTCATAATTATTCATCACATTGACAATTGTCTTTTAAATTGTCCATAATTTAGTTTTTTGTTTTTGTTACTTTTTCAGATTCAATTTCTTATCTTTCAAAATACACATGGATTATTTGCTTAATTTCCTTTTTTTAACAATATGGTGTCGAGGGAGTTGGTAATACACTCTCTCCTGAAAAAGAACCTGAGTTCAATTCTTAGAGTCGCCCATTAGGTTGACACATATGTCAATCTGCCAATTTGACAACTAGTCTCAGTGGGCTCAAAGGGCTTAAGCTGTGGGGATACATGAGGAACTTACTGATGTCAAAACCCTAATTACCGCAGTGGATTAGTCGCAAAACAAGATTTATTTTTTTTGCAATAAATAATGCTAGTTTCTGAAACAAAAATTGTTGATTTTTTTTAAAATCAGGATCTTCATAGGTATTCATGGCTCTACAACAATTAGATCAAGAGGTTCCATTGCAAGAACAAGAAGAAGCTCCATTTTCTCAACCAGGCAAACAAAACTCAATACTCTCACTCACCCTTGATGAGTTCCAATGCAAGAGTGGAAAGAGCTTTAGCTCCCTCAACATGGATGAATTCCTTGCTGCCAGCATTTGGAGTTCCAATGATGAAGCTACCACTCAAACTCAGAATGCTAAAAATGTTGTAACAACAGAACACATCATTTCCCAACAACTAGGTAATTCCTTCTCTCTCCCTCCTCCAATTTGCAAGAAAACTGTGGATGAAGTTTGGTCTGAGATTCATAAAAACCAACCACAATTCAAAGAAGCAAACAGCCTTAAAAGAAGTGACACACTCAAGAAGCAAAAAGCACTTGGAGAAATGAGTTTGGAGGATTTCTTAGTAAAAGCTGGTGTAGTACAACAATCATTATCATTGCCATTTAAGAATCATAATGGCAATGTTTCCAGTAATATGAGACCATTGAATATTGCAAGTTGTTATGGTTTGAGGCCTTCAATGGCAATGGGATTGTCTACTCAATGTGTGTCTAGAAATGGCCTTGCAACATACCAAATGTTGTCACAGAATAACAACTTAGGAGTGAAGGATTTTGCTGTGGAGAAATGTCAAAGCTTGACTGAATCAAGTGGGTGTGGTAATAGGAAGAGGATGATTGATGGTCCTCCTGAAGTTGTAGTGGAGCGGAGGCAACGTAGAATGTTGAAAAATCGTGAATCGGCTGCTCGTTCTCGAGCCAGAAGACAGGTTTTGTGTTCATCATACTCTACTCTTTGTTTTATAGTTCACTTGCTGTTATGCTTATTAATTACATAACTTGGAGAGTTCTGTGTAAGGTTTAAAGTCGCGGTCACCTTTGCTGTCACTTCACAATCCTTGATTTTGCAATAAATCGTGGTCGAATGCGACAGGTTCAGCCTCGATCACAGTCACAGTCCCCTTTTTTAATACTTGCATTTTATGTGATTCACATTACATTCAAGGTTTTAAATAACAGTCCGCGACCACAATTTAGGCAGCAAGTGTAACATCAGGATTTTCTGTCTCTCGAATCGAGGTTGCGTTGTCAACATTTGACCGTGATATTCCGCCATATCATGTCTGGTTTTAACCTTGGTGAAGAGGAAAATACTAATATAACAACTAGTTACTAACATTTGCCTATAAAAAAATATCTTGCAATGCAGGCATATACGGTAGAGCTAGAGGCAGAGTTGAATCTGCTAAAAGAAGAGAATGAAAAGCTAAAACAAGTTCTGGTAAACAATACTGAAATTCAATATACTGTTCTTATTTTTATTTTATTTTTCTTATTTCTTGTTTTTTTTCTTGATGACTTATGTTTTCTGATGCATAAATCTGAAATAGGCTGAAGCCGAGAGCAAGAGGAAACAAGAGGCAAGTGACTTATTATATGTTTCAAATATAAGTTGATATTTATATAAAAAGGGCTAAAATTACTAACATCATTGTGAATGTGTATTTATTATTATTATCTATTGCTACAGCTTTTGCAACGAAAGCATTCAACAAAGGCTCAAAAGGGAGCAGAAAAGTTAAGAGCAATGAGAAGGCCTATAAGCACAAGCTGGTGAATAAGCCTCAATGACAAGAATTGAGAATTTGAGTATAAATGTGAAGTAAATAAAGTGTCTGTACTCAGACATTCAGCTTTTGTTGTACATTTAGATATATGGACAGTTGAAAAAAAATACAGACATGTGAATTCTGCTATTACTCTGCTGCATACATAGCTAATAAATATTTCAAAGAATTCCTTAAAAAGAAAAAAGATTCAAAGAATTATAAATTATCACATCCTGCGCAAGAGTTGAACTCACGACTTTGATGGATATAAGTCATCTCCTTGCAGGTTAGATCAAACTCCCTTCGCCCACAACAACTATTTCGGCATCTATTTGCTTTCAATTCTAGAGGGTAGAGGTTGTAGAATTGATTTTCTGATGTTTGGATGATTTAAAATAGAATTGATTTTGTTTATAGAATTTATTGTACTTGAAGCTACAATTTATAGCTTTAGCTTCTACAATTGATTTTAGCTTTGGATGATTCAATCTTCTTTCCTCGTTTACATCTCATATTTCCATTCTAATTTGAGTTACCTCATGTGTCATACTTGAGAAGAGCATGTTGAATTATGAGGAATTTGAACTTATAAGGAAGATAAATCCTTAAGGGCGATGACTAGGTCACACCTTAGATTTTATATGGTTGTTTATTTTATTTTCAAAAAAAAGTCAAACTAGCCCATCAAATTAGCATCGGAGACAATGGCTTAAAAATTTGAGAGGAACACACTTCATGGTCCCAAGGCAACATCATCATCCAATCCAAGTGGATTTATACAATTGTTTATTGTTTAACAGGTTTATGGTTTGATATTGTTAATTGGTCGAGAATTACATGTGAGTAGCTCGTGGTTTGTGATTGATAGTACTTGTAGAATTCGAAATGATCGTAATTGTTTGTGATGTGTAGAGAAGGTGGACAACATATTATAACACGTAGATGTGGCGATAAGTCTGTGGAAATACATAGTTAAGACTTAAGACTACTAGGGTATGTATGGCGTTTACAAGATGATGATGATGATGATGATAGACCCAAATAAGATAAGAGACCTATGTAAAAAAATATGATAGGATTGTTTATGAGTATTTTTTGAGTAAGGAAATTGAACCAAATTTGAAACACAAATAAATATTTAATCGGTGTGATTGTAGGAGTCTGAACAAGTTATTCGATAGACTCACAAATTGGTTGATTGATATTAAAAATGTCTTTGAATTGAATTAGAGTTTTATGGTCGATATTGACCAAGAAAAGGTTTAAGGCTGATTTGCTTTAAAATTAAATGACTTGAATTAAAATGATGACTGAATTGAAAGAGTTTGAATGTAAAAACACTTCAATTTAAAAGACAAAAAAAGTTAATGACTCGAAAATTAAATTGTTGAATTGAAAATGACTTAGAACTTAAATTTGCAAGAAAGTAAAGAAATAGAAAAGTGGCGATGCAAATTAAAAAAATTGATAGAAAGGTAAAATGATTCGAATTGAAATTACGATAATTTAAAAGAATTTAATGTTCTCAAAAGCTTTAATCGTTTCTAGTTGGGAGTAGGCTTCAAAAATTAAGTATTCGATCATTTCTTCTTTGTGAGAACTCTTATTTATAGAGATGGTAAACTAAGTAACCAATCGTGCGTAGATTATGTGCTATAAGTCGTCACATATTCCAAATTGACTCTTGATCGGCCGGTTTTCCGTCGAGTTAAGGTCTTGACTTAATATGAAACCTGGAAATTAAAGTTTATGTCTCTATGCACTGTTTTATGCCCTCTCTTTTTCTCATTTCATCTAGTGTAGGTGTTACCTTATTCCTTTTCTCTCATATCCTCCGATTAATCTTAATATTTCTCATAATTTTTTTCTTCTTTTTCAGAATTCCCATATCCTCTATTGATACTTTTATATTCAGGTACTCATACTTATAAGCTTCTTTGTTTTTTTTTCTTTTCTTTTTGAAGTTCATTCATCTAATTCTTTCATGTGAATCACACTCATTAGCATGTCTGCATGTTGCATGCAACTGGTAACTAAGGGATGCAGTTGCATCCGTTTTTATCATCTTAATTATTTGACAAGTTATTTGAATCTGAATTGACTACGGTCACAATATGCGGCCTTCACCGTGGTAAACTCCGATTGTTAGATAGAGATCAGACGATTCGTGTTTTAAATTCAAAATTCTGATTTACAATCAAATTAAAATCATAAATTATAACCATCCGATCTTCAACTTACAGACGAAATTACAACGGCAGGAAATGTTGACTATGGTCAATCCATATCGGAATTATTTATGACCTTGACAATTGTCTATTAAATTGTCGATAATCCATATCGGTAAACATTGATCGTTGGATGGAGATCGGGCATATTGTGTTTTCAATTCTAAAATTTGATCTACAGTACAAAATCATAAGTCAGAAACGTCCGATCTTCAGCTTACTGACGAAAAATGTTGACTGTAATCAATCCATTTCCGAATTGTTATTCATGGCATTGATAATAGTCTATTATATTGTCCATAATTTAAGTTTTTTTTTCAGATTTAATGTCTTACCATTCATAATTATACATAATTATTTGCTAAATTTCCTTTTTTTTTTACCAATATGTTGTTCGGGGAGTTGGTAACATGAGTTCCCCAGAAAAAGAATTTGAGTTCGGTTTCTGAGTAGCCCATTTGTTGGCCGTCCAACCCCGCATAAAAAATGGATGTTATCCATTTGGCTGGCAGTCCAACCCTTCATAAAAATAAAAAAAAAACGGGTGTCATGTTGCCGACTCTAGGATTAGTCATATAGCTGGTTCAAAGGGCCTAAGTCATGGGGATACTTTGGAACAATTATGTGATTAAAGACCCTAATTGCGGTGGATTAGAAAGAAAAATAAAACAATTGATTTTATTTTGCAATAGATAATGGTAGTTTCTGAGACAAAAATGTTTCCTTTTCAAAAATTAGAATTTTCATAAGCATACATGGCTCTACAACAATTAGATCAAGAGGATCTGGTGCTAGAACAACAAGAATCTACATTTTCTCAACAGACCAATCAAAACTCGTCACTCACCCTTGATGATTTTCAATGCAATAGTGATAAGAACTTTGACTCCCTCAACATGGATGAGTTCCTAGCCAGCATTTGGAGTTCCAATGATGAAGCTACTACTCAAATTCACAACAATATTGAAAGTCTTGTAACAACAGAACACACCATTTCCCAACAACTTGGTGATTCAGTCTCTGTCCCTCCTCCAGTTTGCAAGAAATCTTCGGATGAAGTTTGGTCCGAGATTCATAAAAACCAACCACAATTCAAAGAAGCAAATAACCTTAAAAGAAATGAGACACTCAAGAAGCAAGAAACACCTGGAGAAATGACTTTTGAGGATTTCTTGGTAAAAGCTGGAGTAGTACAACAATCATCATCGTTGTCGTTTCAGAATCATAGTGGCAATGTTTCAAATAACATGAGACCACTGAATATTGCAAGTTCTGGTTTGAGGCCTTCAATGGAAGTGGGATTTCCTACTCAATGTGTGACTAGCAATAGTCCTGCAACATACCAAATGACAAGTGGAGCTGAGTCAAGTGGAGCTGCTAACAGAAAGAGGATAATCGATGGTCCTCCTGAAGTTCTGTTGGAGCGAAAACAACGCAGAATGATGAAAAATCGAGAATCGGCTGCACGTTCTCGAGCAAGACGTCAGGTTTTGTGCTCATCATACTCTACTCTTTGTTATAGTTCAATTGTTATACTTATTAATCACATAACTTGGAGAGCGGTTCTGTGTAAGGTTTAAAATCGTGTTTACCTTTGCGGTCACTTCACAATCCTTGATTTCGCGATAAACCCAACGCAAATGTGACAGGTTCAGCCTCAATCACGGTCACAGACTTTTTTAAAACTTGTTTTTGTGTGATTAACACTACATTCAAGATTTTAAATAAAAGTTCGTGGCCGTGATTTAGGCCGTGACATAAGGACTTTTTATGTCTCTGAAATTGAAGTTGGGTCCGCAGCATTTGACCGTGATAGTCCGTAACGTTTGCATATAAAAAAAAAATATCTTGCAATGCAGGCTTATACAATAGAGCTAGAGGCTGAGCTCAATCTGCTACAAGAAGAGAATATAAAGCTGAAACAATTTCTGGTAAACAACACTGAAATTGAATATGATGTTCTTGTTTTTTTTTCCTTAATGATTTGTGTTTTCTGATGCTTAACATATATATCTATTTAAATCTGAAATAGGCTGAAGCTGAGCGCAAGAGGAAACAAGAGGTAAGTGATTGATTATATGTTTCAAATATAAGTTGATATTTATACATTATTGTGAATGTGTGTTTATGATTATGTATTGCTACAGCTTCTGCAAAGAAAGCAATCTGCAAAGGTTCAAAAGGGGACAGAAAAATCAAGCTCAAGCACAACCTGGTGAATAAGCCTCAATGACAAGAATTGAGAATTTGAGTATAAATGTGAAATAAATAAAGCGTCTGTACTCAGAAATTCTGCTTTTGTTGTACATTTGGATACATGACAATTGAAATAATGCAGACATGTGAATGCTGATATTATTATGCTGCATACATAGTTCATAAATATTTCAAGGATTAATGTTGAGTTTGTATCATAAAATCGCTGTTTTTTAGGTTCTATCAGGGGCTGTCTTAGGTAATTAGAATTACCTGTTAGCATATTCGAATTATGCTGTTGTTTTTTCGATCTTCAAGTTTCTGTCGAGTGCAATTTGAATTATGCTAAAGCCCAGTCCTAGCATAATTTGAATTATCACTTGTACCAAAAGAGGATATTCTTAGGAAACTTAAAGGCTAAGGTTGGTGTCTTTCGGGAGAGGGAAAACAGAGAAGATCATGGCTCTTGTGTTGAATGTTTCTTGTGAGGCTCTTGGGTGAGAGAGAAAATCAACAGGGGAACTCAAAAGGGGTTTTTGGGTTGAGGGCTTTGTGGTGATATTTTATGTAACACCCTATCTTATAGTCTAGAACATAATATAAAGTGTCTTATAAATTATAATAGTACTGGATAGTCGTAAGAAATTTGTCCAAAGGTACAAACGGTCTTATACACTTAACTTATAGTCACAGGTACAAGAATGTAAATACAAGCAAAA
>Ga0228711_1000158_pt1 | contig 64004 bp, 31 predicted proteins | sample MedpolnodulmetaG_2_FD_177996 | JGI IMG/M metagenome (GOLD analysis project Ga0228711, IMG submission 177996) | Root nodule microbial communities from Medicago polymorpha collected in Santa Monica, California, United States - brown nodules | ecosystem: Host-associated > Plants > Roots > Nodule...
AAATACCTGTTAAAAAAAAAAAAAAAGAAACCAACAATTGCCATTTTTTTTTTCATACTAAAGACATATTTCGTTCTAATGATTATTCTAAGAGAATGAATTGAGTTCGTATAAGCATTTTGGATGTCGCTATTGAAATAGCCTTTCTAGTTATATTTTCTGGGACCCCTACCATTTCAAGTATTTTGTCGGGTTTAACATGGTTGATGAGGCAAGGGTTATAACCTCCCAGTGGTACTTGCAAATGTCGAAAGTTATATACTTATGAGTGAAATTTTATTCCATAAAATTTGCTAGCTTTTTTAATACTTCATATGAACCTTTATCATAAAATTTTGGAAAACAAGGGACAAATTAGTTATGAATGGTTTAAGAAATTTATAAACGAAGAGTTTTTATTATTTTGTTTTTTTTACTTTTTGACGCTTTGTTTTTTGAGTTGTTGGCGCTTTTAAAATTCATAATAAATTTGTCTCTCGTCAGAAAATTCAAAATTTATGTGAAAAGTCGTATTTTAACGTCCTAAATATGCCTGTAAAAAATCATAAAAAAATTCAACCAGTAGATTACTCTTCTGAAATTTATGTCTACATGAAAAAAATACGAGGTCTAAAATAGAAAGAATATCAATTTACATGGATAGAATCTGTATTTTTCTTATTAGAGTGTCATTTTTTCAGATATCACGTATATTATAAAATCGATTTAAACAATTAACCAAATTAAAAATGCATTGACACAATATATTATTGTAACTTATATTGGTCCACCTTTGTCTATGTTTGTCTTTTCTTGCTTTCTTTTTTTCCTTTGATAAAAAGATAGTTATTTAGGCATATGAGTTATACACCATCTTTGGAATATGAAAACTTAGAAAATTGAATATACCAAATTATTCATTAGTCACTAAACAATTGATAAAGATACTTCCAAAAAAATTATTGATAAACATGTGTCTGGGTTTTGATCTAAATGATCTAAGTTGGACCGTTCTGTTATACCTAATGAGCGGGTCCATACTCTCGTTTAGTTATTTAACCGTTGTCTCATTATACATCAACCTAATCGTGATAATTCAAATGGCAACGAAGCTAGTCAACTCAATTTCTTCTAAACGAATCCTACTTCTCTCACCATCTCTCTGTTCTCGTGGATTCTTAAAGGTAAGCAATTCTTTATCTATTTTTATTCAAAAATGAATTTAATATAATTATATTCAAATCCTTCATGTAAGTGCCTCGAACAGAAGCTCCACCAACGAGGACTGATTACCATCACCGGAACAAACCCTACTCTCACTCTGTTTGGTTCATCCTTTCTTGGAAAGAGATCAAGTTACTTTCTCAACAACCATTATGATCAAGTCACTACTACTCTCATTCGCCGTGGATTTTTATCCAAACAATCACTCCAAAACGATCATCAAGGTATGCTGCATGCTCCTAATTTCATCCAAACAATTAAAAAAAAAATTGTGATGTGATCATAACACATTTTTGTCTAAATTATAATATATCTTAATTTCTATGATAGAATATCAACACAAACATCGTTAAAAGGACTCTAAACAAGTATTGTCTAATGCGCTAACTGCTTCGGTCTCTTATCTGTCATTACCATCATCAATGTACATCTCCACTAATTTCTAACATGTATCTTAGATACGTATCCAGGATACGAATCTGCAAGTATCCTTGAAGCATCTGATATGTATCCTGTAAAATCATTTTTTTAAAATTAAAATGAATAACTCCGATACTTCTAGAGAGCGTAACCACCAGTGTCCACTAAGTAAGTGTCCACTAAGTATCGGATACGTCTTCAATTTTGAAGTGTTCGTGCTTCATAAAGCATTATTTCTCAACTTCCACAAATATCAACGCGTCATTATGAATGTAGTTTGTCATCCGGATGCTTTGTTCTCTCCACTTCTATAAATACAAGCAAATCGTCGTGAAAATGGTTTGTCATTCAATGTGTTTGTTCCATCCCCCTTTCTGTTAAGGTTATTGAAAAATCAATCCCCACATGATATTCTTATCTTAAAGTCATATTTGTTTATTAATTGACTATTGTATAAAAATTCATATTTTCTAAAATAAACGACTATTTTTATCCAAACAACAGAATATTGGAATAATTATTTCATCAATCAATTATAGATCAACGATAATAAATTATTATGGATTATTTTTAACGTAAATTATTATCGGTTATTATTAAATACTAATCTTTTATTTCACTAATAATAATACTGAACTCCACCAAATTGTTTGAAAAGTCCTCGGTTAGACTCTTAGGGCCCGTTTGTTACAGATTAAAATAAAAGTGATTTTGACATGAAATAATTTAGAGATTATTTTTTAGAGATAAAATCAGAATCTATTTTTTACTTGTTTACCATGTCAAAAATCACTTTTTTTTTTAAAAAGGTGATATTTAGTTTGTTTGGATCAAATTTTCTAAAAGTGATTTTTTATTATAAAATTACCATAAAGGACACAATTTTTTTTTCCAAATATAACATGTTTGTCCAAAAAAATTACTTTTTTATGTATGAAAACAAGTATGTTAATTAAAAAATGCATTTACGTTGTAAAAATAACATATTATCTATGTATGTGTTACATTCAAAAAATTTACACAAGATATTACATAAAATTATCAACATGAATTCAAATAAAATAGTAACATAACATATTCCTTAAAGAAAAATTAACATATCATATTTAAAAAAATATTCGAGCATAATTGTAGTATCTATACCCTTTTCATTCATTGTCATCGAAAATAAATATATAAAAATATGATAATGGAAAGAGAAACAGAAAAAAAAATATACATGTTCAATTATGAATGAATCAAAAAGACAATAGAATTGCTAAGCTTCACAACTTAGATGATCTGCAGCAAAAAAATAAAAGAGGGAACTCACTTGTTTAGAGAATAGAGAGAAGAATAACGATTAGGCTGTGAAAAAAGGAAGACTAATCTTTGTATATATAGCAAAACAAGGATATGATTGAAATTTTAGTTTGTTTTAAACATATCTTTTTTGTTAAAATCCCGTAACAAATTTCTCTCCTCTAGAAATAATTTATTAAAAAAAAAGCTGCTCATAACAGCTTCTCATTTGAAGCAGTTTTTAGATTTTTTTTAGATTCTGATTTTTTTGAAAATCTATAACAAACAGATGCAATATTAAAAAAAGTGATTATTTTTAAAAAAAAAGTGATTTTCTTATAAAAAAACTGTAACAAACGGGCCCTTAATATCATTAGTTCAGGGGACTAAGGTCAATTTGCTATTAAATTACTTTACTAACTACTGTTACTAAAACTTAACTCCACCAAGTTGTTTGAATAGTCTTCTGTTAGACTCTTAGCATCACTAATTTAGTGGGATACATGGTCATTTTTTTCGTGAAAGGATGGTCAATTTGTTATTAACTTAAATAGTAAGAAAAAGTAATATATTCTGACATAAATATAGAAAAACAGTTTTTCTGCTCTCCCATGACATATATATGTATAAAAAAAATTATTCTCATCATTAATGTTGATATTTTGAAAATAGTCATTAGTTTTTAAAATTTTACAATGTCGATTTTTTCATATCGGTGCATAAAAAATTGATTTTGCAGATATAAACACCTAAAATTTACAACGAGTGCGATGCAAATATTTAACGGTATTTTATATATAAAATATATATTTTAAATAGAAACACTACATTAATGTTGATATTTTGAACATAGTCATGGGTTTTTAAAACTTTATCATATCGACTTTCTCATATTGTTACATAAAAATTTGCTTCCGCAGATATAAGTAGATAATATCCTCAACGAGTGTGGTATACATATTTAACGATGTTTTACATATGAAATAAAAATTTATTTAATAGAAACACAACAATAATGTTAATATTTTGAAAATAATCAAGAGTTTTTAAAATTTATCATATTAGCTTTATCATATATGTACATAAAAGTTTATTTTCGCAAATATAAACATTAAATTCACAACGGACATGGTGCAAATATTTTAACAGTGTTTTGCATATAAAATAACAAAATATTCAATAGAAAAAAAATACATTAATGTTGATATTTAGGAAGTAGTCATGAATTTTGAAATGATATCATATCAATTTTCTTATAGCAGTACATAGAATTCTTTTTTCCACATATATAAGTAAATAAAATCTGCAACGAACGCAATTGAAATATTTAAGAGAAAAATATTTAATAAAAATATTATATTAGTGCTAATTTTCATTTAATATCTTCAAATATAAAACAATATTAACAAAGTAATTATTTTCTATATAATTGCCGCAATGATATGTGACCAATACAAAACATGAGTCTTCTACTCTACTGTTTAATTGATCTTTTTTTTTTTTTTTGGTGTTTGGGGTTCGAACCCTAGACCTTGCATATAGTATGCATTGTCTTTACTAACTGAGTTAAGTTCACGGGAACACTGTTTATGATCTATAAACTTGAATTTTCTTTCTAAATGGCCCGTGATATTGCTGGGTTGGATCATTCGATAATATCCAATAGAAAGTTATTCAACTGTTTAGTTATTTAATCAATGTCTCATTAAACAATTAACCTAATTCTAAAAATTGAGATGACAATGAGAACAGTCAACTCTACTTCTCAACGAATCCTAATTATCTCGTCATCTATCAATTCTTATGGACTGCTAAAGGTACACAATACTTTATTTTTATTTGTTTATGTTCACACTCAGGAAAAAGAGTCCATGATAATCCGGAGTTCGGTCGGAAGATGATAATATTTTGTCTGTTGACTAAGTCAGAGGCTAGACTAGATACATAACTTTTTCGTCAAGCTCACACTACACCCGGTTTAACCAAATCTTGTTCACCTCTTTTTCCGTCGCAACTTTTTTTCTGTCCGTCGCAGCTTCTTTTCCGACGAGGACTCACCATCACCATCACCATCACCGGAACAAACCCTACTCTCACTCTGTTTGGTTCATCCTTTCTTGGAAAGAGATCAAGTTACTTTCTCAACAACCATTATGATCAAATCACTACTACTCTCATTCGCCGTGGATTTTCATCCAAACAATCACTCCAAAACGTTCATCAAGGTACGCTCAATGCTCCTACTTTCTATTTTAAGCTTATGTACTGGATTATTTACGAGACTGTTTGAGAGAACTCATCACATTGTTCATAAGCTTATTTTCATAAGTTCCCCAAGATAGTTAAAATTTAACTTTTTTATGAAATAGACTTATAGCTTATACGGAAACAATTTGACTTTTATTTTACCTTTGGCTATAGAAATAGCTTATACATAACCGCTTATCATGTGATAAGTGCTTGTGCTATAAGCTACAAATAGGTTGTTTATCCAAACAGGGCCTAAGTTAATGATTATGTTAGTTTTTGCCAGTTGGAATATTCAACCTACTTGGAACTTATTATTATAGATGCTCAAAGTTGTTGTAGCATAGACATTGTGCATTATGTATTGTGTCTTCGCCTTTTCTACTTTTTTTTCCTTTTTGAAGTGTGTCTCTTATGGCTGCAGAGGAGGAAGAAAAGATAGTGATGAAAACCAAAAAGGGTACGGCTGTTCTTGATCAATGGCTTCCGGACCACATAAAACCAAAGTATCATGTTCTTGAACTGGCAAGTCTAATAACATTAGCTATATTATATTAGTCAAGTAGTTGCTTATGTTGTCGTTGTGGTTGTTATTGAGATATTGTTCAATTGATTACTTTTGTTTGGATGGTGGTTACTTAATGGGTATTGGACTTGCAGAATCTGATGATGGTAGTAACGTCCTTGTTTACAATAGATGGGGAAGGGTAGGGAAAAAGGGCCAAGACAAGTTACAAGGCCACCCTTCACGTGAATGCCATCAAGGAGTTTGAACAAAAGTTCTTAGCCAAGACCAAGAATGCTTGGTCTGATAGGAACAATTTTGTTTTTCATCCAAAAAGTTACGCATGGCTGGAAATGGACTACAGTGGCGAGGAAGAACAATCGACGGTGAGTTGTGTTGACTATGTTCCCCTTGTAACATTTTCCATCTCTTTATTTAACTTGGTGTGCTCTTTTACAATCAACTCTAGTCATTAACCCTTGATCAATGAATTAGTTCACCGTTTCTTTTATCAAAAGGCACTTTTTCTTGTATTTATAGGGTAGACTTCTCTTATCTCTTGCCAGTAGTAATTAATGTTATATTCACTTGTGGCTCTTTGTGGAAGGGAAGCAAAAAGAATGAACAATTTCAATCAGTCACTCTAATCATTTCGCAACTGCTTTTAGGTTACAGAAACTCCTGGTCATGCTGTGAGAAAGCAGCCTCTGGAAACAAAACTTGAGCCACGTATTGCAAAATTTATATCCCTTTTTTGCAATTTGAACATGATGAATCAGCAAATGATGGAAATAGGTTAGTTTTTACTTCTTTTCTTTATACAGGATGAATCCCATATGATATGTTCCCAAAGCATATGATATGGATAAGAGATGAGAAGCTAAATGAATAATAATATGTTGTATGGATGAATAGAAAAGAGAAAGAAATAAAAGGGTAATATTTCTCTGCTTATTTCGATGAATGGAAGAAAGTAAGCAGAGAAAGACAAGGAATATATCAATTCAATGCTCTCCTCTACTTTTTTACTAACCTTCTAAACCGTTATTTATCTACTTTAACTGTGATCTTTCTTTCAGGGTACAATGCAAACAAGTTGCCTCTAGGAAAGCTTAGCAAACCAACAATTTTGAAGGTAAGCCAATGGCCATGCCTATTTTTTCTCTTATGGCACATGCTAAATTTTATCTTGTGCCTTTATCACGTTGTTGATGGAATCAGCATTATTTACTAAAATCGAGCTTCTAAAGTAAACTATAATTAAAGGAAATTCTATTATCTACCCCCCTTTAAAGGAAATTCAACTCTTTGGGCACTCTGACAGCTTTTCAACTTGCTTGGTTTGCTTGTCTTGTCCATTAACTATACATTTCTTAAATTATTTAGGGATACAATGTTCTCAAAAGACTTGCTGATGCGATCGGTAAACTTGATAGGAATGCTCTAGAGCAATTAAGCGGGTAAGAAATTTAGCTGTCTTTTCATTTTCTTCCATGTATTTTCCTCTATCTTTTTATGTTGGAAGTACTTGCCTTTGTTTTTTGTTTGCTTCAAAGAGCCATGTGTTTGCTTTACCTATATTAGAACTTATTCATTGCCAGTGTCATTTGTGGTTTAGAATTTTTGCTTTAAAGAAATCGGATTGCCATATTTAATAATTTGTTATGGGCTTGTTGCAGAGAGTTCTACACTATAATTCCTCACGACTTTGGCTTTAAAAATATGTGTAAGCCGTCTCTCTCTGTTTAATTTATATTGTGCATGTGTAGTTATTTATTTAACAATATTTCTAAATCATAATTGTAAATTCTTACTCTGGTTATTATGCATTCTTTTTGAGAAGTGTACTTATAAACATTGGAATATAAATAATGGCAGGCGAGTTTGTAATTGACACCCCTCAGAAGTTAAAACACAAATTGGAAATGGTAATCCTTTTTTTCCTAGTTATATGTATTGGCTTGGTTATTCTGGTTGCTCGTAGAGTATAATTGTTTTTTTTCTTATTCTTGTTGGAAGATAGTTTTCTTACAAGGAATTTTATATTATACACTTTCGTTTGCGGCTCTATTGCTTATACTCCCTCCTGTCACTATTATAAGCAAAAATTAATTTTTCAGATTCATTGAATAACTAATGTATCTAGTCTATAATATATCGGATACATTAGTTATTCAATGAATCTGAAAAGTGAATTTTTGCTTATATTATTGACCGGAGGGAGTATAATTTTAGCCTTGGCAGCTTCCTCTTGTGCCTCTATAGGCCAACTCCTCCACAAGTTTGCAAATTTTCCTAGAAATAGAACATAGCTTTTACCCGAGTTTGTGTAACCAATGACATTATTTTGACTCCTACTCAATTAAAGGTTGAAGCTCTTGCTGAAATTGAGGTTGCCACAAAGCTACTGAAGGACGATGCAGAAATGCAGGTACCCTTGTTTGAATTTCTTTTATGTACTTGATTTCAATATCTAAAACCTTTTTCCAATCTTTTTTTGAATTTTATCGGGATGCTCCTGTTAATTGTTATAAATTATAAATAATATACTCTTTTCGAGCTCCAAGGATAGCTATGTCATAATAAGCTTAATGGATATGACGAATATACACCAGATCGCCGGTTTGAGGGAGGTGTTAGTTATTATAGATGATTTCCTTTTTTTTCTTACACTATGGAAGTCATGTATTTGGAATTTGAATTGTAGTCAGATTTAAATTTAAAACTGTTAGAGCTGGGAGTATTTAGGCAATTCCAAGTAGGAACGTAAATGGGGCGGGTACGAATAGTAGGACGTCGCTACCGCCTGTTGGATGAGTATCCTAGTTGTATCCGCTTCATATCTGTGCAGGTATTTATCATTCAGATTTTAGACAGGCTTGTAAAAATTCATGGGAATCTGTGTCTACAAACTTAAAAATATAAAAAAATTGCAACAAAACTAGACGGATTACTTCAACCAACATATACTAAATTCAGAGGTTAAATCTAATACATTTGTTCTCATTTTTTGAACACAATTCAAAAATATCCTTAAAAGTTTAAGATATCAACAACAACAACAACCAACTCTTATCTCACTAATTGTGGTTAGCTACATAGATCAAACGATGCCATAATGTCCTGCCATAAACCATATTTTGATGCAACTCATTAATCTCTAGGTCTTTCTTAACAGTTTCTCTTATAGTTTTTCCAAGTCTTCCGCTGCCTCTTGTGGTTTACACAATATTTAAAAATCACAAATTAATTTATTTTCTTTGCAAAGCATTTTTTTCTTTTACATTTTCTTCAATTACCGATTTTGTATGCCCAAGAAGTGCCCATTTGCTAATGAAATTCACTCTACTGAATGGAGTGCATTACTATTTTGCTTGCACTAGTTATTTTCTTCAATTTTGAATACTTACTGATTAACATACATGACTTATTCTTAAAATAAAATGCCACCCTTGTGGCAATTTTGTTTTCTATACAATTTTGAGTCGGGATTTCTGCATTACATGCACACTAAGCTATTATTTTCGTTCTGGAATTGCTGTAGGGAGATCCCCTGTATGCTCATTATAAATGCCTTCGCTGTGAACTGGTACCAGTGGAATCCAGTACTGAGGAGTTCTCCATGGTAAACAGTTGTGTTGTTTTAATTTTCATCTAATTAATATTAAAGGATGTTATATACCGTGGTATTTTTTTTTTAATGGAAATGAAATCTATATGGCGAAAGTGTTTCTTTTATTTGATCTGAAATATGAGTTTCTAAGCTTGAAAAAGACAATGCAAGTTGCATACTGCAATCATTTAATCTGACAAATAGGTGGAGATTCAATTGTTAATCCTGACACCTGCTGCCTTTTTTTATATCTTTTTCCCCCTATTTTGATGTCATCAGATTGAAAGTTATATGATGAATACTCACGCAAAACTACATTCAGACTATACTGTGGAAATTGTCCAAATATTCAGAACATCGAAAGAAGGCGAGGCTGAACGCTTCAGGAAGGTTTGACTAATGAATTTTTGAATCAGGATCTATCTTGTTGAAATTTATAATTCTGAATACAATTGTTGACATTTTGAATTTGAATTTAGTTGACAGCTATTTGACTTTGTACGACAGTTTTCTAACACAAAGAATAGGATGCTTTTGTGGCATGGTTCTCGGCTCACAAGCTGGACTGGAATTTTATCACAAGGTCATTCCTTTGCTCACTTATTTGGCAGTTTTCTTATTTGCATGAGCCTACATATGGAGTATCGACCTTATATTGCCTCATGCAATAATATATGTCTCTAAGATGGATGCACAATAATCAGGTTTGCGCATAGCTCCTCCAGAGGCACCTGTGACTGGCTACATGTTTGGGAAAGGGGTGTACTTTGCTGACATGTTCTCAAAAAGCGCAAATTATTGCAGTCCTACTCCTACTGCTGCAGATGGCGTGCTCCTTTTATGTGAGGTTGTTTTTTTGTCTTAATAGTAAACATTGTTGCATTGCTAATAGATCCGCTTAGGAATGAAATTTTTAACTCCAGTCATGAATTCCTCCAATTTGCTTGTGGCAACAAACATTATTAGATAGCTGTGACTAGATAAAAATAAATAAATTTAACTACCTAAGTTGTGAAATTTTGCATTGTTTGTTATCCTATGTTGCTGAAATATAATCTCAATATTATCTGCATGAATCCTTAGAGGATTATGCTTGCAATATGATCATTGTTGATCCACATCTTTAGTTAGTTTTATTAATATGTTTGTGTAAAGTGTGTTATTGTTGATTTACATCTTTAATAATCATTATTTATATTTTTTTTACTTTTAGGTTGCATTGGGTGAGATGGCTGAGCTTCTAACCGGCGATTATGATGCTGATAGGTTACCTGAAGGAAAACTTAATTCAACATTCAAAAAATTTCCAATTTTATTTTTCAGCAGGTGGGATTGTCTTATTGAAGTACTAAATCCATAATAAAATTAGTTCTTATTCACGTCGTCATTCCTTCTCTCAACTGACTTTATGTAATGTAATGTCACTTTGTTAATCAGTTGAGTTTTTGTCGAGCCTGGCTGGTTTTGTGCCTGCCTCCCTATTTGTCCATAATTAAGTTCTTGTTCATCACTTTTTTTGGGTCAAGATTGTTCTTATCTTTTAAATCGGAAGGTTTAAAATAACATCAAATATTGTGAATTATGTGCTTTACGAGTTGAGTTTATTTCCTATGCAATTTACTATCGCAGCACAAAAGGAGTAGGAGCTACAGCTCCTGATTTTTCAAAAGCTCAGGAGCTTGAGGATGGGCTCGTAGTTCCCCTGGGAAAGCCCAAAACAAATTCACACATAAAGGTATGCACTAATGTTTTTCCCCCAACCAAAACAAAGTTAAATTTTTATGTGTACATCAATTTGTTGATGCTTACCATGATTTAATACATATCATAATTATTCTCTATCACTTTGTGTTGCAGTTGCAGGGCAATCTTATTGCACAATGAGTACATTGTTTATAATGTGGAGCAGATTGGGATGCGCTATGTTGTGAACGTTAAATTCAATTTTGGGACTTGAAGTTAGCAAGCAGACCTGTTTAAAATATATCTTTCGTCATTATATAGCTCGCCAAGCCAAAAAACAACGATGGTATTTGTATATTATTTTTTCTGAGAAATATGAAATGGTTTGCACTGTGACAAGAAATGAAGGTCCATTTTAATAAGTTAGGCACACTTATTTAAATAAAGCGTTGGTGTGGACGTCATGTTTCGAATTACGATTTTGGTTATCAGTTTGTGTCATAATTTGTTACATAAGCTTTGGTTTTGAAGCTCCAAATAGGATACCAAATACAAACTGAGCAAACGGTGTGCGTAATATTCAGTCTAATGTTATCTGCATATGTTATCTATGGTTTGCTCCAAGTATTGTTAAAGTAAAGAGTGAGGGTGTAATGGTATTAATTCATACTGTCAATTACTGAACGAACACTGGGTTTGGGATTCAGCAAATGTTAATTTTTTTTTGCATGATTTCCCAAATTTAACGAGCAATGAAGTGCCTTTTTATTGTGTTGCTGTTCCTTTCTCTGAAGCATAGTCAAACATATCCATCAAGTGCTGTAGAATTTTAGCTACCAGGGAGCATGATTGAGTTTCAAAAGCCTTTTGAATAGTAAGCTGTGCCTGACCAAATAAAGCATTTACCACATACCAAGTGGCATGATGCACACGCCAATATTAAAGTCTTTATAGATTAGATTTGATAATGACCTCATCCAGAATCTATGTTCTTCTCCCACAAGATAGACCATGCCCATTTTTATTTTTCTTTATAACAATTACACTCCATCTTTAATACATGACACTAAAAAAATCAAACTTCCCTACATGGGCATTATCAACCCTTTAATGCATATGACATTAATGCTTGTCAAGATTTAGGAATTTACTATGAGATACAAGTCAAGCATTGTTTTAATTTTGCCTTTGAAACTTTGGTGTATAATTCAAATTGACATGGAGTGAAGAATAGGGTAAGGAGTAATGATGGTGGTGCTGCATAAGTATGACCTATGTTGAAACTGAACTAGGGGATTTGAACCATTGCCGCACGTCACAGCTTCTCACATGCTATTCACTAGACTTTATAATGTTTCATTACTCGTCCTCCTTATGGGCAAAAAACCTCTTATAATAACATTGTTTGTACGGCTACCCTCTCCTTAGATTCAACTAGTTTTTCTCTTACCTTAATTTTTCCTTTACCAAGCGGTGAAAGTTAAAATTACAAGGCTAAAACTTTTAAGAGTCCCACTGGTTATAAGTGGCGGTATTTATAACCGGTTTGGTAAGGGTTGACCTAAACTCAACTCAAATGTTAAGATGGTATTAAGTCTCATCAAAGATTTATTGGACCGTCCGCTATCAAATCACTTAGGTCGCACAACAAATGTTTAGTCCTGGACACATAGACATTTCCCACGTTACAAGTCAGTTTGTAAACGTTGAGTTTTATCCAACCCAAATTCTAAGATTTGGTCACCTAGTCACTACTATCGGATGACTCTGATTACACTTCAGATATCCAATTTTGAATGTGAGAATGATGTGTTAAGAGCCTCTCATTGGATAAGATAAAACACAAAAATGTGTTTACTGGTGGTGGACGTAGGATCATCCACTAATTAGCATGTGATAAGGGAATTTACATTCTACATGCATGCAACATTTGAATTGAATGTTTATTGGTTTAACACAAAGCAAAAAAATTAATATCAAATGAAACATGTTTGTGGGTGGTTTGGCATTAAATTTGAAGTAGTTGAAATTCATGTTTCTTGCTGATTCAAGTTTTTAGAGACATTTTCTACTTGAGGACATTGGCCATGGTCGGCACACAACAACTAAGACAGTGTTTAGGTAAATTAATTAATACACTTTGAAAATATTGTAGTCTACCCTGTGGTGAAAGTAAAAACATTAAAAACTTTAGGAAGAAAAAAGGTAAGGACCTATTACTTATAGGGAATCATATCAAGCTAGTGAGGTTCCAAACTTTCTCTAAATTTCACACACATGCCATACTCAAAAACTTACACAACAACACGCAAAGCCTACGTGCACTCATACATTATTCTTCTTCTCCTCAAATTGTTTGCAATCCAATATATGGATGTGGGACCCAATATTCTTGATCCAATGGCTGGGATTAAATCACAGGACATTGTACTAGTTTCCTCTGCTCTAGTGAAACCTCAAATGAACAAAGGGGTTGGTCACTTTTTTATGAAATTAAGGCAGACAACACTCAAATTGGGTTTCCTTCGATATCCCTCCTTTGAATTTCTGTGTACACTGGCATCATGGCATGGCATGGCTTACTGGGATTATGATTTACTTCAATTGCTATACACAAGTAAAAAAAAAGTTTCACATATAAATACAATCATATCTCATCATTGAGTAGATATTTTTTAATACTTCTGAAAAAAAGTGTGTATGCGCATACCATACATACTTTTGAGAAAAGTTGTACAAGCATGAATTACTTTGGGGAAAATTTATTTTAATCAAACTTACTTTTGTAAAATGAGGATTGATCAAAGTAATTTTGCAAATTTTTAATTCAAACATACCTTTAAACTCTTATTATTATTACTAACATATAGACGGAGACTAACCTATCTGCTTTTTCAGGATAAAATTATAAATAAAATAGTTTAAAATCTAAAGAGAAAAAACCTATAGTGTAAAATTTGATAACTCTTTATGTAAAGTACAAATATTTTTTAAAGTTATGTAAAAAAATGATAAAATAATAACTAAATAAATTAACAGTAAAATTAGAAAAGTAAAATACTATGCCAAAATTTGATATTTTTTTATATATTTGTATAGATTATTATTATTTAATAAGCAAGGTTTGATTCAAAATTGTTTTTAACTAAAATTTGAACTCGATTCTTCCAAATGACTTATCATTACTTCAAATATATTTCTCCATATTTAATAATAATAATAATAATTTATTATTATTATTTCCACCATACTCATTGCTTCTGCCACGTTACTTTAGTTAGATCTCTTATGTCATATCTCTCTCTCTTAAGTTGCTACCTATAAATACTAAGCCTTTCCCTTGGTTGGTTCAATTCAACTTCTACTACTCATCAAACACAAAGTGCAATAAGCTTCATTTCACTGGGTGAGAAGCTCCTTGTTGGAGAAGCAGGGCACGTGCAAATCCTCTTCTGATTCATTCTCTCATAATGCATATCAAACTCTTTTGCACGTGCTCCCCTTCTCCAACTAGGCATCCTCACCCTTCCCTCTAATCTCACTTAATTACTCTTCATCAGGTAATTTAATTGCCATGCTTCTTCATTCTTTGTAATAATTCTACTTTAACATATATTATGATTATGAAAGAATTTCCATTCTATAATATGATTGTGACTATACTGCCTTATTATATGAACAATATAATTTCATTACATAATTGAAATAAAAAAATAACCATGCTGAATTTTTCTTTTACTTTTTTTGAACTGTGTGGATGTATATAATATAATGTAATTATACTATATGAACACATTATTCTCTTTAGTTTTTACTGCTGAAGAAAGTGCTTCTAGTTTTGAAATTGAAGCAAAGGAAAGGACATTATTGTACATTGCACTTTCTGAATCTGATGAGGAGATTTTGGAGACTTCCACTGAAGTTAAGTGTGAATTGTAATGTAAAAAGTGAGTGAGACACAAACAAGAAAAACAGACAACATTCTTTGGAGTGTGAAACAGGAATGTTTGTTGTATTGTAATCTAAAATGATCAAACATGTTACGGACTTAGTACCATGGTTTTGGTTGTCCAAATGCTCCCTATATATTCCTTGTCACGTGAAATTCGATCATCTATGATATATAAACAAATTGTACCATGTACTATACTATTTTATTCTCTCTTCTATTAGCTGTTTATTTTACTTATTTTGTTATTAAAAACATTAATTGTTCAAAATTACAATGCAAACTGAATTCAATTCAAGTTATTTAACTTCTCTGGCAATTTTTTTTAAGTAACAAATTTATTTATTATATGGTTAAGACAATAAGACCAAAAAAAATGAAAATTGCCAACTATAAAGTATTTGCTGCAAATTTATCACAGAAAAGTTGAGAAAGTGATGGGGGTACGTAATTTTGTTACATATTACTTAAATGTCTAATAACACATTCTCAAAACAGTTATTAGAATCAAAGAATTAGAAATTGCTTACACAACAATTTTGGATAAGTTCTGTAAATTATTTTTTTCAGAGAGATAAAAAACACTATCAATTTTAACAAATTAAGTGTGCAACCAAAAGTTACAACTAACTTCACATTCACTCCTAACTTTCTTTCACCGTGTTACCAAATTATACCCTTAGTAAATGTTTAACTCGTCCGGTAAGAAAAAAGTAAGTTAAATTTTATAATATAAAGAAAATTATAGTATGATTTTATAATGTTAAGAAAAAATAATATAACATTATGCATATTTATAATATTCTGTAATAAATAAATAAAATCACACATGGGACGAGGTGAAAACTCAAATATGGTTTTAACCCGATGTATATAAAATCTAACCATACACTATATCATTGTTTTACTCTGGAACATGGTCAAACACAAATCTGAATTACTTAAATTAAATTGGTTCATTAATTTTTTTTTTTTACACAAAATTGGTTGATTGAATTGTTGAGAAGTCCTAACTTAACTGATAAATACCGAAATTGCAAGGTCGGACGTCAAGATTCGGTTTTGAACCGGGACCTCACAATTGTGTATGAGTTTAATTTTAGTGGTTTACCACTTCATCTAAAAAAAAAAAAATTGGGTCATTGAATTAGATTGAGCTGTATATCCCTGTGGTGATCCTTAATAGAATAATATATAAAAATCAAAACGCCTTTTTTAATTTGTTTAAAAAACATGATATGAAGAAAGGTTAATTCAATCAATTGTCCCTCCCTGCAGTTCAATCACATTTTTAATTAAGTCCCTATAGCTTCAAACCTTTTTAATTAATCCTTCTATATTAACTCCGTTAGCTCTTATTTATTTCCCAATTTTTAGTTAAATCGGTTTCAAAATTTTGGATAGCAAGAACAAAATTAAGTCATAATTAAGTCATCTTGTAGTTCGTGTGAGAGTGTATCCATTGAAGGTGGCAACATAAAAATGGCCACATGTATTGCGGGTTCTTCAAGTTTTGTGTAGTGGTGCAAGGAAAAAATAAACCATGCCCAAATGAAGAAGGGGGGATGAACGAGCCTTCTATTTTTTGGTATTTACCCTTTAGTTCCTAGAAAAAAATGGTCATAGTAATTAGAAGTTTGACTCAAAGGTAAATAAAGTTCAGTCAAAAATTGTTACTAACGGGAATAGAATCTATTCAGGTTCTTTCGAACTATTTATCTTAAGGAGAGTTCATTAATCATTTGAGTTCAATCACTTGGTTTCAACTAGTCTTCTATAGGTTTCCACGTCTATAAATAGATGACTAATGTCTTGGAGAAGCCGAACTATGGGATCAAGAGGTGTGGAGGCCGATTTGGTACTAGTAAGTTTAGAATTTGAGTAATTTAAGGAAATATCTTAAAAAAAATGGGTTACTTCAAAGACTATAAAGAAATTGAACTGCCCTAGGTTTTTTATTAAGGGTGTGTTTGGATTGAGGGTTTAGGAGGGGAAGAGAGGGGATGACTCGCTTTCATTTTTTAAATTATAACCAATGTAAAATGTTTTTTTAAAATAAATTAAGTGTTTTTGAAGTATTATATGATCATTTATCATGTTGTTAATTCAATTTTCAAAAAATCATTTTATAATGTCCGTAATTTAAAAAAGAAAAGTAAATCTTCTCCTTCCTTCTTCTCCTAAACCCTCCATCCAAACACACCCTAAAGGTTTTAGAAGAGCTGTCTTAATTGATCAAAGGTGGTGAGGGATGTTCTAACCTATAGTATATCACCCACTTGATGACATGATTGAGTAAAGTTGTGAAGGACTCATTAGTGGATTTGATGAAGAGGGTGTGATTGACTTGCTTTTTTTTAAAGTGTGACTTGACAAGCTTGCAAACTTGGCAATCTTTGGGAGGAGCAACACCTTGAGAGACCTTTATATAAAGGAGATCCTGTGTGAAACTTTATTGTTGATATATAATTGATGAATATGTTAACCTTGTATAGAAGCTAAAGTTGGGTGCATTATAATCGTGCATATCTTAGCAACATTGAAGAGGAAGTCACAAAATAATCCAACCCCAGTTTGATTAAATCCACGAGCCGTAAGTTTAAAAACTAAGCATATAACATTCTCATCTCACTGTTGTGTTAGCATGTTGAAAATGTGTCATGTCAATGGATTTAAGTGACAATATGGTCACTAGCAATATTAGTGATCCATTAGATTTTCTTTTTTTGACAATATGCTCAAGCACCAGGGCAATCAAGAGGTGCGCAAGGTTCAGGTGGCAGCGATGTGGGGTGGAAAAAACCTCTTATGGGGTGGGTACAAATGTAGTGTTGATGTATTATTTTCCATTTTTCATAAGAAAGTTGGAATAAATATTTGCATTTCAGATGAAAATGGTCGTTTTTTGCTTGTTAAAATGGAATGCTTTATTAAAAATTTAAGACTCGGTCATAGATTAATAGATACAAATTATAGCATATCATCAATAATAAAGAAGAAAGAAGAAATTGTGTAACTTTGAATTAAGGTTGATGAAGGATAACGGCCGACAACGCCGACAACTATGAGAGGGATAACTACTCTCATTACGTCTAGCTTTAGGTTTTCACAATGCTGTTCATAATAGTTTAACCGTCTGATGGGACCTCTCATTGTGCTTAACTAAATGGTCCAACCCATCACAGTCCATTTAGAAAGAATAGTCCAATCACACATATTTATCACTAATTAGTGCTTAACACAATAGACCATAATTTATATTATAACATTAACTTATAATAATTGATTATTGTCAATCCATAATTGATTACTTAAATAATTAATCCAACATGCTTTTCATCAATCTTGAATGTAGACACATGTGAAGCTTTTGGTCTTGTGATAGGTCTTCAATAAATTCGAGATTTACATCTAACCAACATGGATTTTGAACTAAACTTTAAGAAGAAAGTGCTGACAAAACTTCCCATTAGACGAGATGACAATTCATGTTACCACACTATTATCAAATATTGTCAAGGGATTTACAATTCGTTTTTTGAGTTGTTCATGTGTTAGCAAAGACGACCACAACTTTAACTAATCATTAGAGAATCGGGACAGACTTCAAAACTCAAATATCATTTATAAATGTACTTACAAATCATTCATTAGAAAAATCTTCAACGAGAATTGAATCCATGACTTTTTAAATGAGTCAACTCCTTACTAGTTAAGTCAACTTTCTTTAAAAGTATTTGTATTTTTATTATTACTATTACTATGACAAGTTTTGAAGTAAAAAAAAAACTAATTTAATAAGTTTTTTAGGGGTAATTTAGAAAATAATTAGCATCAATAAATTGTTAATTAAAAATTTTTAAAACATGAAACGAAATTAAGCAAGCAGGCCCCAATCCCATTTCTTCTTGGAGCAGTTGCCAACTCTGAGTTTGGAGGGAACACTCTTTTCAACAATCCCATTTCTCTCTTTCTTCTCCACAAACAAAAATAGCTTAATTTCTCAATACACAACAATGTTACACGAGCTTCTCTTAGCTTTACTCGGTTACACCGGCGACTTAATCATCGACCGGAGAGACAACAATCTCTCCGCCAACACTCCCATTTCCGACGAATGCACTTTCAAACTCGCCCCCGACATTTCCTTTATCGATCCAAGCGACAGGTTCGTTCGTTCGTTTGTTCTCATTCCCAAATTTCACTTTTTTTTATTCCTTTTCTAAAACCCCAGAACCGATTTTTGACTCTTTTTTTTAATAATTTTTTTGTGGGAATGTTTAAATTTGCAAATTTTAAGTGAATTGTGTTGGTTTCTTTAATATATTTTTTGTGGGCATGTGTAAAGTTACAATTTTTAAGTGAATTGTGTTTTCGTAATATTTTTGTGGGCATGTTGAAGGTTGAGATTTTGAAGTGAATTGTGTTGATTGCAGGGAACTTATTGAGAGGATAATCACGTTAGGATTTTATTATAGAGAGTTGGAACGATTTTCGGCCAAGTCTAGGAATTTAAACTGGATAAGGTCTGAAAATGTTAACCCTTTGGAGAATAAGGAGAAGCCTAGTGTTTATCGTAGGGCTCTTGCTAATGGCATTGTTGAGATACTTGCAGTTTATTCGTCTTCGATTTTGCATATTGAACAGTTGTTGTTGTCTGAAACAATGCCCATTTTGGCAACAGTTACTCAAGGGCTTAATAAGGTCAATTTCTACCTTCCCCTTCTTTTTTATGTTTAGTTGTATACATTGACTTTGTTTTTACGTGTTTTTCTGTGTGTGCAGTTTTTTAGCCTTTTGCCACCTTTGTATGAGCTCATTCTAGAGATTGAGCGTGGTGATATTCGTGGTGGTCAGCTTCTTAATCTTCTACATAAAAAATGTCATTGTGGAGTTCCTGAATTGCAAACTTGTATACAGAGGTATGCGTTTTTCTTTTCTTTTTCCATGCATTATATCATTGGTTTAGAAACAACAACATTAGAGAGAGTTGGTAGCACCTATTGTAGAAAAGATGATGAGAACTTGGTTTAGGTGGTTTGAACATGTAGAGAGAAGACCTTTAAATTATGTAGTAAGGAGAGTCCGTCGAATGGAGACCGGGGGCAGAGAAAGACTTGGACAAACTATTAAGAAATATATAAGAGATTAATGAGCTGGATAGAGATATGAAGATATGATACATGATAGAATATTATGGCGTCGTTTGATCAATGTAGCTGTCCATATTTAGTGGACTAGGCTTGGTTATTGTTGTTGTTGTATATTATTAGTGTTGTTAAGATGCTTGTTATGTCATTTCAAAGTCTGTGATCTTTGTGTAACCAAGCAATTGGGCTCAAGTGGCTAATGAGCTCCACCAAAGAACGTATTGTTTATGAGAACCTGGGTTCGATTTCTAGGTGGAACAATTCTTGGCCAAACTTTACTTACCTCCTGACCAAACTCTGGATTACCAGGGGAACCATCCCTTGGGAACCTGAGGGTTAACACACAAAAAAAGTGTGTGATCTATGTTCATTTTTTTATTTAAAATTAGAGTGTTATGAATTTTATAATGTTATTGTCAATAGCTTCTATACAGTCTTTAATGTAGAAAAAGAATTATAGGTGTGAAGAATGGAAATTTTGAAAAATATCACATCACATTGGGTTCGGTTGTGGGTTAATGACAAATTTCTTTTCGGAACCTTTTTGTTTATTATGGCTCTATTGGTCTCTAGAATGCTTAGACCTTTGTATTGATCCTCAGGTCATACTCCTTGCTAATTGTTGTTTTCTTTTTTGGGTTATTAATTATTATTGTCCAAAGCTTAGGCTTCTTTGGCATGGGCATCAGGTCATGTATAATCAGCTTGCATCATGGATGGTTTATGGGATTCTTGAAGACCGGCATGGGGAGTTTTTTATAAGCAGGTAACTCAATTTCAATATTAGTTTCTAGTTGGCTTGCTGTTGATATGCATATGTGCATGACTTTCTTTGTATCTGTGTCTTGTAGTGTATCTCATGTCACAATTATAGAGGTGCATTGATTAAAGGGTGTTCTATAACTTGTATTGCAAATATGGTCAGTTGGTGATTTTAATTAGAAATACTTTTCCATTTATTATCCGTGAGTTAAAAAATTTGTGAATGCCTTTATAAAAACAATTCTATAATTGATTAACCATGCTACTGAATCGGATATAAAGAAGGGAAATGCTAACAAGTGCCCCAATGGCACTTGTTAAAAAGTTTAAAGTGGAATTTTTATCTTGGAAATTGTGCATTCAACCCATTGAAACAACAAAAAGGAACTTTTTCTACATAAAATTTATCGATCATTTCCATTTTTGAATCCTTAACAAGTGCCCTTAGCATAACCCAAGAATTATTATTGGTATTGGTATCATCAGCTACAATCACAAATTATCAAAATGAATTTACCCCGAATATAATTTTTAATAATTTATGTTCATTGCCCCTAACAATGATTTGCCAGTGAATAAAAAATGATTATTTTTTTTATGTGTTGTATCGTACATTTAAGGGGAAATTCTAGTATCAAAAGGTTGAAAAGAAGAAATGTAGGTGAAGAAGACAAATAAAAGTATGCAAATTTTCAGATAAATCTAATTAGTCTTTATGACCCCATCTTCTCCCCCCTAAAAATAGAAAAAGCTAAGTGCGTAAAACATGACATATGTTCACGAAAACTAATTTATCTTGGTATTAGTTTATCCTCTTCACTTCTTTTAAACTTTGTGGTTGTTTGGTAGCATTGATTATATCTGGTTTCTTTGGTTCTTAAGTCTGATATTTGCAATTATGTACTTGACGTCATGACCCAATTCTTTATTTTTCAGGCAAGAAGGTAGAGACGTAGAAAATAGCTCATCTCATCAAGAAATCTCTGAAAAGTTGTCACGCTTGTCAACTGCTGATGCATCTTTAAGTGACTGGCACATGGGCTTTCATATTTCTTTGGTAATTCCTTTAACTATCAGCAAATTATTAACTAGTCACATGGAGCTCATTTCCTTTATGATGAAAAATGTTTGTAGCTCATTTGTCTTTAATGGAAGTCCATGTCCTTTTCTTTAATTTTTTCCATTTTAATATCTGGAGTTCTTATTGTCCTTCATTTTAAAATGACATATTACAAGCTGCGACTAATTCTATTTTGCAGGATATGTTGCCAGAATATATACCTATGCGTGTTGCAGAATCAATTCTTTTTGCCGGTAAAGCTGTCAGGGTTCTGCGGAATCCAAGTCCTTCCTTCCTGTCCCAGGATGATGTGTATCCCCAAGAACCTAAACGATTTCCAAAAATACATGGATTTGAAGGGCGTTTTAATTTTCAAAGAGAGCCTATAATCAATACCGGAATGAGAGTAGAAGATTTGCTTCCGCAATCTGAGGCAGATAAGATTGAAAATATGCTTCTGGACCTAAAGGTTTCGTGTCCTTCCTATTTACCATATCATATCGGTGCTGACTCATGAATTCTGTGTTACGATTCAGCTTTTTTGACCTTAACATTTCTGATTAGTCTTAAATGTGATTGTTGTTAACTTCCTACAGGAGTCATCTGAATTTCATAAAAGATCATTTGAATGTGCTCTGGACTCTATTCAGGCTATTGCGGCCAGTCATCTCTGGCAGGTTCTTCAGATGAATATTTGGTTCATACGTTAATTATTTTTGGCGCATTTATGTTCAGAGCCTTGAACTTCTATTCCATTCTTGTCTGCAGCTTGTGGTTGTGCGCGCTGACTTGAATGGCCATCTGAAGGCTTTGAAAGACTATTTTCTTTTGGCAAAAGGAGACTTTTTCCAGGTAAAGCATGAACTATGATCTATACTAAAGTTTTGACTAGCATATGCATTATTGCATTATGTTTTAGTTGTTGTGGTTTACTTATTATTTCCGTAGTAGTTTACGTAATTTGTAATAAGGTAAGGTAGGCATGTGTTTCCCGTTTCATCTCTGACATCTACTTTATACTTTATTTTGGAATTATCTCACATGGAGCGAATTGTAAAGAGTATTATCTAGAATCGTAAATTGACTTGAATTTCTGAACTAATAAGTAATTCAATTACTTCTACTAGATAGGATACTTTGCAAATTAGTTTAAACTTTGAACTAGAACAACAACATTGGGTAGTTCTTCTTCCTCTATATTCTGTCCCTTAAATATGCATCAATTATTCACCGGGGTTCAGACTTGAGTCTTCATTAAGCTATACTGACATCTTTGATTTACTTATGGTTTTTTGTAGTGTTTCCTTGAGGAAAGTAGACAGTTGATGCGGTTGCCACCTCGCCAGTCTACTGCTGAAGCTGATCTTATGGTTCCATTTCAGCTGGTTTGTTTAACTTGTGATTTTTTGGCTTAATGCCATTCACATATCAGTTACATAAGCATGTTATTTTAGATGCATCAAAAGCGGTTAATGCAATATTTCTGCAATACAGGCTTCACTAAAAACCATCGGTGAAGAAGACAAATATTTCTCTAAAGTGTCGTTGCGGTTAGAATCCATATTCATTATTGTTCTTCATATTGAGCTGCAATACAAACTCCCACTTGTGGTAGCTTCATATTGAGCTGTTGTGAATTATATGCCCTAAAATGTCCTTTTCATCTTCCAGGATGCCATCTTATGGAATCACAGTTAAACCTTCCCTATTAGATGTACCAAAGGCAACCTCTGCTGCTGCAGATGGTATCTCTGGTGCTTCAATTTCAAATGCATCTTCAGAAATGTCAGTTGATGGTTGGGATGGTATTGCTCTTGAGTATTCCATTGAATGGCCTTTGCATTTGTTCTTTACTCAAGAAGTTCTCTCGAAGTAAGACACTACTGCTATTATCCTGCTGTCAAGGGGATGTCTTCTGGAAGCATTACTTTACGTTTATTATGAACAAATCTTGATCATGAGATCTTAGCTAACATAACCGGTTAAGATTTAGAGAACTCTTAAAAGTAACATGACTTTGTGTTTCAATCAGACCATTTATGCAGCATACCATAATTAAGATTTGCCTCATCACTCTTGTGATAAAACAATTTTCTGGCATACATGTTAATAAACTCATAATATAGTTACTACTTACAAGGTCAGTAGCTGTACTTCACTATTAACACTATTAATACTTTCAACAGGTACCTTAAAGTATTCCAATACTTACTGCGGCTCAAACGAACACAAATGGAGTTGGAGAAGTTATGGGCATCTGTAATGCATCAATATCACAGTATTTTTGCCAAAAATAAAAAAAGTGACCAAGACAAGAGCCCAATCACACAGCAGAGAGATCAAAGATTTCGATCAATGTGGCGTGTTAGAGAACATATGGCGTTCTTAATCAGAAATCTCCAATTTTATATTCAGGTTGTTAGTCATTTCTTGTGCCATATATGTTTGAATTATTGTAATACCACTGCAAATATTGTTTGAGCTTTGATTTGTTAGATTGAGAGGTTGCACTATCATTAGAATAGACTTGCATGGGTTGGTTCATGGAGTATCTCCCCATTCCTCCCTTGCCCGGACCCTGGTCTCCATAGTGTCATGGGATATTTCTTTGTCTTGTCCCTGTTTCTTGATTCCCCATAGCAGGGTGCCCAAAAATTGCCATAGCACTAACACAGAATCTAGAAGCCACATCCAAACGTAACAATATCTTGGTCCACCGTTTCATCTACAAAATCATAATCTGAGGCTTCCATGAGCAGAAAACCTAATCTCTTTCGATCAATATCATTATCTTTTGCCCAATTCCCAAACCCTTTCGATCAAAGGCTTTTCTGTTATTGATATTGTCTGGTTAATTTAAATACAAACGTTTATACTTATTTAGATGGATATTTCAGTTTGTGTTGAATTAGGCAAAAGAAGCACTTAATGGTATCTTACTGACAATTCTTTGGCATGTGTGGTATCTTTTTGTGATGAGTGTATCACATTCAAAATTTTATGCTCTTTACAGGTGGACGTGATAGAGTCTCAGTGGAATATTCTGCAATCTCATATTCAAGATTCACATGACTTTACAGAACTCGTGGGGTTTCATCAAGAGTAATAATTTCTCTATTGCTTGTTTTTGATTCACCTTTTTACAATGACATAAATACTGCATTGTTTGATAAACTATTTCACTTTCACAAGCATAAATTGATTACTAGTGCAACCATGTATTAATCCAAATTAAATATAGCTTCTTGGTGGCTATCAAATCAGTGGCAAACTTCTATCCTATTGCTCTCACCTGACAAGACTAAGGATCATATTCTAACATTTATAGTTGTCTGCTACCGACTTTGTTACAATTTGCTAAAAAAACATCTCTTTAATAAATTCAACAAGTTTAACGAGGAGAAATGGGAACTGAGTTTACACGCACTTGATGCTCTCTGAAAACATTTCCCAGGTGCCAGAGTGTTTCAACTGTTATAGCTACATGTATTGTGAGCTTGTTAAGATGGTTTACTTGTATTCCTTTTGGTGATCGCTTTACCAAATTATTACTAATTACAGCATCCTTTTTATTTCTTTACATGATTTTAATGTCTCCTACAGGTATCTGTCAGCCTTAATTTCACAAACTTTCTTGGACATCGGTTCTGTTTCAAGGATACTGGATGGCATCATGAAGCTTTGTCTGCAATTTTGCTGGAATATTGAGAACCAAGATAACTTCTCAAATACTTCTGAATTGGAACATATAGCTGAGGTGATGATGCATCTGGTTTTACCAAAATAATAATGTTTAGAAATAAGCATCTCACTGAAAGAGATTATTTTCCTCATAAATAATTGATAAAATACATTGTCAATTTTTTTCCTTCTTTGTTGCCCTTGACTGAACCTTTTTTCAAATTTCCAGTTACATTTTTGTATTTTAGAATCAGATCTCTCTCCCTTAAACCTATCTTTTTGTGTGTTTATTCATCATTTTCATGTTTCTTTTTTTAACTTAAACATCAATAGGAATTCAACAAGAAATCAAATTCCTTGTACACTATACTGCGAAGCAGCCGGCTTGCAGGAAGTCAGCGGACTCCATTTTTGAGACGCTTTCTTTTGCGGTTAAATCTGAATTCCTTCTTTGAGGTAAAGCAATCCGACATATTCTCAGTTTTATGATTCAAATCCCTGTGTCTTAGTGTCTGTTCTTTTTGTTTCTTTACAGTCAACTGCAAAGGAGGTTATGAATGTTGTCAGGCCACGTCCTACATTTCCTGGTTTAAATCAACCGTAGTGTATTTCATTCCACCACAAGTTCAAAGTTTCTCACTTGTTGGGGTATTATTTGGCACGGGGCCTTCGGTCGAGTAAATTTTCCCTCACCATCATCTTGTTTGGAGGGAGAGTTTCGGTGCTGACAATCAAGTTGCTACCTATTTGCCGTCGTCATTGGACCATCCTGAAACTATCTTGAGTGTAGCTACATATTCCATATGCTTTTTTGAGAATGTGGTTGTTGATCCAGTTGATTTTGATTGATTTTATTTTAACACTGGACAGTTTGTAAGGTGTTATGCTTGTGCTTTTTAGGTGGTTGGTGCTGTGTTTCTCACTTTGTTCCCGGTTATTGATATATATGAGCAGTGAGTGATTGGTGTGTATAGTGTAATTGGTTTTTAATGTTATGATTTATGATACTTATAAACGTTCTAAGAGGAAATATGCCTTTTGAATGTCAGCCTACACATTCCATATGCTATTTTGAGAATGTGATTGTCGCACCTGCTTGATGTGCAATGTGCTCGAGCGTTGTAAATCTTGGAATACGGAGTTTGATTCCTTTTTATAAAAATAGTTTGGTATGAGTTACTTATATTTGTACAAGTATGAGACTTTTTTTTTTGTTTATAGAGGAAGTGACTAACACCCACACACAATTACTAGGTCCTAGACTTGAACTCAGGTCAAGGTATTCAACTTGCAATGTGAAAAATTATCAAATTAAAGATTTAGATTTGACCAGAGTTATTATTTTCTAAAATGGGATGTGAATCTCAATCTAATTCATTGTATACTTAATCTATTTGTTGTAAATTACATTGAATTAAACTAGTTCATTGAACATCTCCAATTCCATCTACCCACCTCAACAAAAAAAAAATTGGAGAATGGAAATGAAGCAGTTAGCAGTGTATTTAGACCAAACACTAATTTGAAAAACTATCGGAAGAAGGAAAAAAAAATGGTAGGTGAAAATGTTTGTTGATAATCTCCATCCAAAATCCTAAACAATTAGACACCCACATTGAGTCAACATAAAGACAACAACAACATTACAATTAAAAATACAAAAAAACCCTGAAAAAAGTGATGATTACACCACAACAAAACAATCCAAACCACACACATTGAAAAAGACAGTTTTTTTGACAATTAACAACCTTATTTTCACTATCAAAGTTTCAAACATCCCAAAACACCAAAACCAGTGGTGGTAGTAGGTAACAGATAACACAGCATCCTCAAACCAAACAAAATGGAACCCAACAGCCAAACACCACCAGAGAAAGAGAATCTCAACCTCACACCCTCACCGGAGCCACCACTTCCACCACCGTCACTAGCTTCTCTCTCCCTTTCTCTCTCCTCTCTCCTCCCTTTATTCCAACCCAAAATCCCATCTTTACTCTCACCACCACCACCCAATAAGCTTAAAGTCCCAACCCAAGCTTCATCACTCACTCATCTTTCACTTTCCACCAAAACCCATTCTTCACCTTCCAACAAAACCTTCAAAAAATCTTCTTTTTCAGCAAACCCTCTCAAATCACCACTCTCTTTAATCCCTCACCGTCCTAATGACCCTTCTTCCGCCGCTGCTCTTCGGAGAACCGCCATTGTTTGGTTCCGTAATGATCTTCGTGTTCATGATAATGAAGCTTTGAACTCTGCTAATAATGAGTCGATTTCTGTTTTACCTGTTTATTGTTTTGATCCTGCTGATTATGGGAAATCTTCATCTGGGTTTGATAAAACAGGTCCTTATCGTGCTAGTTTTTTGATTGAATCCGTTTCGGATCTTAGGAAGAATCTTAAGGCAAGAGGGTCGGATCTTGTGGTCAGAGTTGGGAAGCCGGAGACGGTTTTGGTTGAATTGTCGAAGGAAATTGGGGCGGATGCGGTGTATTGTCATAGAGAGGTTTCTCATGATGAGGTGAAGATGGAGGAGAAGATTGAGGGGAAGATGAAGGAGGAGAATGTGGAGGTGAAGTATTTTTGGGGAAGTACTTTGTATCATGTGGAGGATTTGCCTTTTGGTTTGGAGGATATGCCTTCAAATTATGGTGGTTTTAGGGATAGAGTTCAGAAATTGGAGATAAGGAAAACTATTGAGGCTTTGGATCAACTTAAGGGTCTTCCTTCTCGTGGTGATGTTCAGCTTGGTGATATTCCTACTTTGATGGACCTTGGTCTTAATCCATCTGCCACAATGTCACAGGTGTTTTTCTTTTTTGTTTAATGATTTCATGTTCAATTTTGTTGTTTGTTTTATGCTGCATTGGCTCATTCTTAGATGGTATAGTTGTAATCGTAATGTGTTCCATGGTTCTTTTTGCTTTGCATTGACACATCGACGGCAGTAATAATTTGAGAAAATAATTAATTGAATATAGTTACATGTACTAACACGTGTCGGGACACTGGACATACCTTTTATGAGAAGTGTTGGTTGTAAAGAGCTTTTAGCGACGTCTATTAGTTAATACTTATAACTTAATACTAATCTTATCTTTGATTAGATTGTATATTGGCTTAGAAACGATCGAGTGTTATGGAATTCAGTTTTAATGGAGGGAGGCATGAAATAGTTTAATTTTGTATCTTCAGAAAGTTTTAACTTTTAGATGCTGTAAAAAGCTTTCTTTTCACAATGGCTGATATATTGGGCTACCTATTAGCTTGATTGAGTAATGAGAGATGATATTAGTATACTACCTTGAGGTTTGAATCTGTTGATGAAAAGTAGGATAACATTATTTAGTAATAAGTACTTGATAGATATCTGTGTATGGGACATTACGTCCTGCTTGTTTCTGCTGCATGCTATTACTATCTTAGTTTTGTTACCTAAGTTCCATTTTTCAAGCATTGCTGGAATTATTGTCATCAACAATGAATCTATATTGGTTGTAACCTCGTGCAGGATGGGAAGCCAGTGCATAATTCTTCCATGACAGGAGGGGAGACTGAAGCACTACAGAGGCTTAAAAGATTTGCGGCTGAGTGTGAAGCTCAACCAAACAAGGGGTTTAAGGATGGGGCACAAGATAGTATATATGGTGCCAACTTTTCATGTAAAATTTCTCCATGGTTGGCAATGGGATGCCTCTCCCCCCGCGCAATGTTTGATGAGCTGAAGAAAACTGCCAGCAGGTGCGCTCCCAGATGTTTTTCTGTTTAATAATATTATGCATTTTTGCCATGAATACTCACTGATGAATTATATAAATGATAGTGCTGTTTCCGCTTCATCAAGCAAAAATGATGGTGGCTCATCCAAAACTGGAACTAATTGGTTGATGTTTGAGTTGCTATGGAGGGACTTCTTTAGGTAATGTTCTGGTCTTCTTTCTTTCAAACTTAAGTGTTGTGTTTTCTTTTTCTTTTTCCAATATATATGGAGAAAACTAGTGCACTTGTAGAAGATTGTTTTCCTAATTAGAAAATTAGGACTCTGTGACGAAAATAGTTCTTATATCATAGTAGTGTACGATGGGCTGTGTTGCATCATACTTTTGGTTTAAGTCTAGACCATACTTATTCATTAAATTAGGCCATAACTTTTTTAAATGTATTTATCTAAAAAGATCAGACTTTATACCGTTCGGATATTCTCTTAGGCCAAACAAACCAGTCAGTTCATGTAAATATGAATTATATAATGATATTTAATTGTTACGATCGTTATTACATCAGACTTTTATCATAATTTGTTTAATCTATATACTACTTATAGAGTTTAATCAGTTAATTTATTTAACAATAGCCACATGACCGATTTAAAGACATTATCACAAAATAGGTTTTCAGGCAGGTCAGGTCTTAGAAAAAGGCCTATACCATATAAGCAAGCTAGACCCATGCCCTAAGTTTGGGACATGAGCCCGATTCAAGTCTTGGACAACTGTTTCTAGTTGAGTCTTGTGTGAGATTGGCATTGCTTAGCTGAGCCTGGCATCAGTTAGTTTTTGATTATTTGATTAGTTTTCGCTTGTAACTAGCAGTACCAGTTTGATACAGTTCAGCATGTTAGTAACCAATTGTAAGTACAGAACTCATTATACAAGTAACACAGAAATGACAAAATTATCAATCGAGTTTCCTTTTCATTTCTCTTATAGCAATTCTATTTCAACCTCTACATTCTGGCCACCATCTGTGCATTTTCCGGCCAAACTTTCTGGTTTTTTGAGTTTTCACTGTATGACAGGTCTCTATACTCTTTCGTTTCCTTTTTTTGGGTCTGTAGACAGAGTCCTTTTCTACTATTGCAAGTCCTTTTCTACTTTTTGGGTTCTCAAATTATTCTGTTTGTTCTTTTTCTTTTTTTGTCTCCCACCCAGTCGAATTTTGTTCTATCATTTTTTTTTGTCCTTTGATTTTGTCTCCCAGTTGTGTCTTCTGTTTATATCATTAGCAATAAATTTCTCTAATTTCAAGCATTTGTAATTTTTTTAGTATCTTAATATGTAGTATATATTATTTAATCTATATCTAAAATTTCAGTATATGGTGTTTTTACTTTTTCGAATCGACATATCCAAGGTTGATAACTTTGGTTTTTATGGAACTTATTTCCAAGAAGGGTATGTGGCTATTTTCTTTTCGTAGTGCAAAAGATTTATTTTTCGATATAAAAAGGCGCAAGATTGCTCTGTTTTTAAGAAGACAATTTGTGGAATACACAGGAAATTTTATCTCTATTTTTTTGTATACCATATTTTCTCTATACCTTGACATAGGGTAAATACATTTTAAGAAATAATATTATGATACGGTAAAATGGGGAAATATGAATGGACTTGTGTGCGAAATCTAGTTATACTGTCGGCATTTGATTATTAAACATCAGAATAACATTTGACAAATTTCTCTTCCTTCTTATTGTTATGGATTTAGTTCTAGGAGAAATTGATCTGGTCGACATTTTTCAGTGAAAGGGTGCATTTTAGAGTGAACAGAGTTATAAACCTAATCAAATCTAGTAAATGCATTTTGACTTGTGCATATATAATTTTTCAACATATTCAATTCCAATAATTTTTATCACTCAACACCTTACTTAATTGTGTGATTGGTGTTATCTGATTGATTGTCCAGGTTTATTACCAAAAAGTATAGTTCTACTAAGAAACAACTGGAAGCTGCTCCAGCCACTGCCTGTACGGGCGCGCTTGCTTAAGCTACAAGTTTCTTATGGAGAAAGAGTTTGTTTCATGATGTTGATTACACTTCCCCTTCACAAGTTCTGTTGTATGTAACTAGCAATCACATTGTATCAAATATGGAAGCTTTTTTACATTATTTTTTGGATGGCAAGTGTTATTCTTCTTCTTGCCTTAAAAAAAGTGTTGTTCTTAAAATAACAATTCGACTGCATGACCATCTTTTCTAACTAGATCTACGGGTCCAGAATTTATGGCTCTTCCCCCAATAACACGATACTTTGGGAGAGAAATTTGAAAAATGGATGAGGTTACTATAGTATCTATATATATATTTTAATAATGTTATGATGAGTTCTCAAATGTTTATTTAAGTTGTGAAGAATAAAGGAGGTCATCGGGTAAGAATTTGTTCATCTTACTATGTTATGGCCTAATTAATGCTCCATAATCAAACGTGAAGCTTCTTTCAAGTATAACAAATCCTTCACTCATCTCTTATTGAAGTGATGTTTCTGTCCCTTATTGAATGAATACACTTTGCTGTGATCTAATCTATACCTGCTAGACTTCATCCAGTTTCCAAGGATTAACGTGTAATTGCTCAAATCTCAAAGGGTATACCTGCTAGGATTCAAAACTCAAACTCAAATAAATCGGAAGATGGTAATCCAAGAGAAAAATGTGAGAACGAGTAAAGAAGAGTTGGTGTGTGTATTAAAATGGTGGCCAAAGGCATTGACTCAGTTAAAATCAACTATAAGTGGATAATAAAATACCTAGCAGGACAGAGTCCCTAAAAAACTATTGGAGGATAAGCTTTCACAAAAATGACTGGCTAACAAAATTCCAGATAGGATAAGACCCATAAAGTTTTTTTTTTTATAGGCATTCTAGAAATTAAATTATATTCTGAAATATTTTACAAAACATATGAACAAAGGATTTGCATCCAACAAAAATAATAGCTCCAATTTGAAGCGTGAGAGGGCCTTTCCTCTTACTAGCTTATATAGGGGTCACCAAACGATGTAGACTAAATTTTTTGAAATATGACTCAATACTAATGTGCGTTGCGAAAATGACAAATTGGATAGAGTATAGGACACAATATTTTGGCTGTAATTACCCTCTATATACGTTCCCCATTTTATGACCATGATTATGATTTATGAACAATAAGGAATATTGAACTTGCATAAATGTTTGTCAAGTTTATATAACCAGCAAGCAGCAATGAAATCAAGACTGAACTCGCCTCAAAGCCAGCCATAAACAATAGTTTCCAAAGTTCCTCTCTAGGGAGAAGCTTTAATACAAAATTGTTTGTGTATTAAACAAGGAAAACTCCAACAAAAAATATACAAGTACGTAATACAATAGGTATGCCAATACATGAGGGAATAAGGAAGAGTGATGACATCTCGAGAGGGCACCCAGGAACCATATACTATACATAATACAACAATGGATAAGGGTCTGTGTAATACAAATTAAGGGACTAAAATCTTTCTCAAATACAAATCTAAATGAATCCGGAAACCTTAAGAGAAGATAGTACAACAAAAATAATCCACAGCAGCATGAAAAACGCACAGGTAACCCATGCCCAAAGTCTTGGTCCTCCAAGCTCTGCACCAAAAACTATACGCCTAACAATCAAAACTGTGATACATCCAACGGATGTGGCGAAGAAAACAATCAATGAAAAGCTAAGTCCCCCTGCATTTTGGATTCGGAGAGGTTCTCTATATGCTATAAAGTTGTACAAAGTATCTATAAGCCATGGAACACCAATGCCGACATATATGTTCACCGAATTGCTGCAAAAATAATAAATAATTAAGTTAATTTGCGCTCATCCTTTCTATAAAGCTTCCTCATAGAACAAGGATTTGACAGGCCAATAAAATAACTTACATATAGAACTCGGATGGGTATTAAATGAAAGGGCCAAAGCCTACAACCAAACAATAAAATTTGATTCTAAATCCTAGGAAATAAATTTTCTAGGTATTTGGAATTCATTGTTGACATTTTTTTTATGGTGACTTAAGATCGCTGTATAATTGGGTATTCCACATACATATCAAATGATCTCTAACTGTTGTGAATGTAGGTATTTAATTATTTTTCAAATACGAAGTTTGAATTGATGGAAAGTTGCGTTCCTCTTGCATTCAAAAATGTACGCACCGATCTCACTAAATTTCAATTACAAAAGCAGGTCCAAGTAGTGCTTCCTTTCAATTAAGTTTCATCTTAGTAAGTAAATAAATACATGACGAGTCCACTTATGTTCATAATTCATAAGAATTAGAGAACATCTCTGCTGACATACTTTGGTAAACTTCCATAAGCCAACTCCATTATAGTTAATATTTAGGATTGTATAATTTGATAATATTGATCCAAATTTATTTTTAGTTACTCTGAGATGTTCGAAACAGGTAATCGAGTCCATAAGAAGTTGAACCACTGGAGGTAATAACTTCCTTTCAGAACCTTCAGGTTAGATTAAACTAAAAAAATACCAAAAATAAAAAACTGCACTCCATAAATTTTGTTAACTATTAATATAGTTCAAGAAATTATTTAAGAAAAATCGTGATGTAATGATGACATGTGATAATATCCAAAAGTAAGAATGAGAGGCATATTGAGATGAAAACCTGCAAGTGATGTTTGCAATTGCAGAGTCCGCTGTTTTTTGACGTTCAGCAGCAATCATGCTTGCCACTAAATCAGGCCATGAGGTTCCACTGGCTAGTGCTGTAAATGCTATGATGTAAGCATTTATTCCTGTTGAAGAGGTAAAAAAAGATGAAATAAGTCATTAACAAGGCAACTGTGGATCTATAATTTACTGTAAAGAAGTGGAGAGGAATATCATTGAGTGAGAAGGAAAACCTGTGACACAACTTATAAGATCCGTTATCTTAGTCACAATGTAAGCTATCCCACTAATGAAAAGAAGAGAGCAAATGAAAGAAATCCATCCGTGAGCAATATGGCATGGAGGAACAAAAGCGAACATAAATCTCCACGGTAAAAGCAACAGCTGCCAGAAAATTCGAGCCATGCGGATATAGATACTGTTCATTTTTTTAGACTCTTGGCTCTCCACCTGTTTAAAAAAATTACACACCAGTCATCAGAAATTGACGATATATTGTTAGAATTCTCCCACATCAGTGCTCCTTATTAATGAACTAATGTTCATAAACTAATGCATCTATCTACTAGACATGCATTAGTAAATAGATTAATGTATTGTTTTAATCCTCCCTCCCCATATAAATTTATAATTCAATCAATTTTCAGTTATCCCATTCATAAACTAATGCATCTCTTTATTATCAAAGGATCCAACGTCAGTAAATTGCTCAATTATCCAAACCAGCACCAAACTTTACATTGTTTTTTTACAATGGATAACTCTTAGTTTTATGCATTTCATTAAGAAACATACTATCTCAGTCCCAAATCAACAATAAGAGCAAGGTTTAACATCTGCAAATTTATAACTATGTAAAGCAACAATAGGGATTTTCCTCAAGAAATTTAGCTTGACTAGTTAAGAATTTCAAGTTTATGATTTCCTGTTCGTAGTTTCTTACTGTAGAATCATTATCACTAAATTGATTCAGTAAAATTGAAAAAATTGTTAACAATGAGCTACTTTATAAGGAAATATGGCCCATCTGAAATTCAACAGGTACTAAACAAAGAATCGGAGAATAGTATTCAATTGATCCTGTAAACTCCACGAGGCTATTATCTGCTTTAATTTGCAATAATATTCAAATTTTCAATTGATTTTCTAGTGAGTTTTATTTATAACAAACAATCACATAATTCATTTATAAAATGAAAAAGTGAATAATGTTAAGAATTTCATCATAAGAGGCCTGCACTATAGGCAAGTCTTCATATCCATAAAATTTGCTGATTAACTAAGCCAGTGTTAATGAATCTCTGATAGGACATTGCTTTAAATAGTTATACTAGAATCGTGGATTTTGAAGGGTGCGAGCCCAACGTCACCAATTGGCTGTGGTTGTTGTTATAATTGGATCTATGATAGAAACATTTAGTCTTAAAGACACACTAACACTAAAGTAAAGTACCGTCAGTGCATCCACAAATTGCTGTCTCCAAATAGTAAGCAAACATGTATCCTCCAGCCTTGTTTCTATAACTTTGTCAGAATTTTCTGCATCATCTATTTGAGGTACTCTTACATACAATCTGTCTGCAAATTAGAAACATTGTGACTCTAAGATTGTTCATTCATTTCAGAATGTTTCTCATGCAAACAAATTGTTTTAGGAGAAGAAAAAAATTGAAAGTAAAACCAAATTTCACTACATTAACGTGGAACAGCTACCTCTGGGGTTTTCTGAATGAATGGAAAAAATGTCAACAGTGTCCCCGTTTTCTTCATTAAAATGATTTATTTCAGAGCACTCCACTTGCTCATGGGACTTCTGTTTAGGAGTCTCTTCTGGCACCCAATCCTCTGGCCTCTCATCTCTTGCACTTCAAATATAAATTGAGGTGTCAGAATAGAAAGGTCAAAATTTGAGAGGGTCGTGAAATTTTAATTTCAAAACATGAAACAAACTGAAGCACATACATAGGTAGAGAAATATAGGGCCAACGTTTGTCTTGAGCATAAGCATGTATCAACAGTAATCCATACTGAAGTACTGTCAACAAGGCTTCCCACAGAGTTATCACGTTTGGAGTCCATACCTACATTAAACTTCTTGATCAATATTCCGCATAAAAAGGACAATCAAGAATTAAACAACAATAAAACTGATGAAACAGTTATACAAGATCATCACTTATATGTTAACTTTTAAATACTTCTAATGGTTTTTAAACTTATCAAACCTAAGTATGAGTAACAAAGTTATAATTGTCCTAACTTGCACATTGGGTACAAGCTTGAGTTGGATATTCATCATCAGCTTAGGAGATGTAAAACGTAATAATACACATTAGTCATGGAAATGTAAAACCATATCTAACATCCCTTAAAGTGAGAGGTAGTTTCAGAAGTTTTATTACTCTATCTTTCCCTAAATTTTGCAATACAGTTTGTAAGGAGATAAGACATATTGTGAGAAATGAAGGATCAAATTAAAGTTCTTACACATCCATAAACGAGTTAATAAAAAAAAGGAAGAAAACAGTTCAATTTATGATGTTTAATCAAACGAATGTTGGAGTACTACCTCCAAAATTATGTATAACCAAATGTAAGCCCAAAATGACCAAAATAGCTCTACTATCCATACTCCTAGATCTGCAATCTTTTTCAACTCTCCTGCTTTTGGAATCACCACACAAACAGCGTGGATGGGGAAGAGGTCAAACGCAGCAGAACCAACGAGTGTTCCAGGTCCCAAACCTGAATATTAAGCACAGTTATGGAGAGTTATAAGTATAATAGTGCTCAGCAGTCTAAAGCCCCTCAAAATAGAAAAGCAATTACAGATCAGAATAAAACAATACACATACTGCAGCTTCAAATACTATTCAAAAGGAAGGAAGCCATCGCAGCACTCAACTCACTCATTAAACAACTCTTTGAACTTTCCAGCACTGACATATACAAAAATAAAAATAAAAAATCATGCACGTAAGTCCAAGTGCTGAAAGTAAATCTCACTTTTTTCCTTGCAATTAAATTTTAGAGAATAAATGTCATTTTATTGCAATATTCTTTTTAAAACCTTTGTACCTTTAAAATCTACTTTTCTATATTGCAAACTATAAACAAATTATTTTGCTGTCCAACGTAACCTTAAAGATCAAGTAACAAGTAACTTGAACTATATAGACGAATTTATGCATACCAGCATGTGTTTTCTTTCAAATTGTGAGGTAGCAAGATTCGACAATTCAAAACAGTTTAAGGATGTTAACTAACCAATTCTTTAGGTATGTTAATCATAGGTGGAGTCGGAAAGTTCTTAAAGAGGTTACAACCATAAGTAAACAAGTAAAATAATGAGAAATCAATTGATTGGTCTATTAATAGAGTACTTCAAAATACACCAAAATAGTATAGCTTCTTCCATCATTATTCTATAGATATGTAGCCTACCCCAACTGACCAAATAAATATAAATCTTTCAGTAAAAGGTGTGCGCCAAAGTGGAAAGACATATTAACATGACAAATAGTGACAATAATTACGAACAACAAAAGCATTTTTTCCACTAAGCAGAATTAGTTTAATGAACAACGTCATCATAACGTATTTTAAAAGTCACTACTTACTGGCATAAATTCGATAAATTTCAAGTACGACAATTCCCAAAATCAATGAACATATCAAGTATCCATCCGAGTTCAAAAGTTTTGAAACACAAACCTCCAGCGTACAGGTCCCCTAGATTCCGTATGGCATCAATAGTAGCTAATGAAATCTGAGGAAAGCTAGTTCCAAAGGCCAACAAACTAATATCTGCAATAGTATAATTCCAAACTTTCTCATGTCTAATAGTCTCAGCTTTAGTAACAGGATCTATCACCACAACCTCCCTTGAATGCTTGACCACATTTTCCATAGATTGAAAGAATCGGGATGTTATAGCCGATAATCCAATAAAACAATAAGCAAGAGAAAGAAAATACGACAATATCCTAACACTATTTCCAAGAGATGTTTCACCACTAAAAATCAAGTAGCTTTCACATTTCTCATCATGACCCAGAAAACTGGATAAGTACCCAATCATTTTATACATTTTTCTTTGCCAAATCAAAGTAGCAAAAAGGGTCTCAATCAGTCCAAAATTTCAGATCAGTTATGTGTGATCATCACCAAAAATAACATTCACATTACCTGATATATAAGCATAGATCAGTGTTAGAATACAAATTGATCAAAACATTACATATTCATATACTGTATACAGTATTACAACAATAGATACTGCTTCAAAACAATATATATGTAGATAGATAAATACCTTTTGAAAACTAATATTTTAAGTGACAAAATATCTTGGATTAAACACAATTAAGTTGAGTCAGTATCAGTTGTAGTAGATTAAAAAAAAAGATTAATTTGCAATGACTGTGTAAAACCTTTTTGCACATGAATCCAATCAAATCATGTCAATTAGATATTTGGACATGTATACAAATACATCATGGAGTGATTTAATTGGATACATGTGTAAAAAAACAATTACACCGTCAATGCATAGAAATAAATAATTGAAGTAGTATAAGTTGATTTTTTTTTTCTTTCAATGATTGAGAAAATAGAGGGGGAAGGGATTGAAAATGAAATTCTTTCAATGATGGAATTGAATTGATAGGATAGAGAAGAGAAGGAAAACAATTGAATCGGAGACTTACCGGCGAAGATAGAATTCGCCGGAGATATTGCCGGTGGCAATGACGGAGTTTGTTGCTCGGTGAAAAGGCATGGGAGTAATATTTATAGAACATTAGAACGTGTTTGCATTTGCATGGTACCCAGTTTCTGTTGTCTCTTCTTCCGTGTCAAATATAATTTCCTATATTTTTTTAGTTTTTGTGTAAATCATTGGGCCTGTTTTTATAAGCAATTTTCAAATTAGTCAATAACTATATTAATATTTTAAAATAGTTTTTGTCTTTGACAAAAACTTTTTAATTAAATCTTTATCTTTATGTTTTTGTCACATAAGACGCATTTAATTGAGAAACTTTTGATAAAAACAGAGACTATTTCGAAATATTGTCAAAAGTTTCTCAAGTAGATAACTTTTTCTATGCTTTTGCCACATGATGAGAGACTTATTTAAGAAACTTTTGACAAAGGCAGAGACTATTTTAAAATATTAATAGAGTCAGAGACTAATTTGATAATAATTTATAAAGACAGAGACCAATTTGATGGTTTACTCTTTTTTTTTACTATAAATGAAAAATTACTTTTACCCTTTTTATTTTAATTTTGGACTGAATTTCACCCTTTTTCTTGAAATTTTTTAGTCCAAACATTGTGATTGATTGAGTGATCATGATCCATAATTCATATAGGTGATAAATTAATTTAAAAAAACTTTAAGCGCTTAAATTATCATCTAATGAGGCTTTGGATAAGTTAGGTAACGAACGGTTCATGAACCATAATTAAAGAATTTTAACAATTAGCTCTTATCTTTGTTATCCGCACAAATGTTTCCCTAACGAAAGTTATGGTGGGAGAGACATAACCTAATATCTTAGTATGACCTCTTTGGATTTTCACATGTTGAATGTTTGACCACCCAAAACTCCCATATAATCCAAACTACAAAGCCTCCTCATGGTTTTGAACCAAAAATCCATAACCCGTTTTCCCTAAGTTAGTGTGAACACTATCATCGACGTTAAGCATTGTGGTATATAGAATGTCTCTTTACGAACACACTTCCGAAACCATCTTAAAATGAGAGGAGTAGACTTTTCTAAAAGCCTTCTTAAAAACCAGAAAGTGCATGAAGATTGTTGCTATAAATGAATAGCTCTCAAGATGAGTTTCGTCAAAGATAAATTTCTTACGCAAAATTCAAATATTTCATATGATCAACGGGGTTAGAATTCCAATAACAACCACCATGTCCACTAAACTTGTTAAATTGTCCAAGTTATTGTTAATATAATTAGACGCCGTATCAGAGTAGTCGTATCCTATCCAAATGCCAACCACGCGAGTGCAGCAAAAAAGATAATGCATCATAGCCTCGTCCTCATTACGTAAAGGGTGGGTGACTAATGTATTTACTCCTCTAGGAGTCAAGGTGACAGTGGTAGGAATGTATGCATGACATGCGCGTAAACATAGTGAGGCAAAATGTTGAAATTGATCCAACTATCTCAATTTCACCTCGAAAACCCATGTCATCAATGGTTATAAAGACTACCGCCAACATGTAGCATCTAGAGATAAATTGTCAAGTCCCCTCAATTGTCTCCTTGAATAGTGGATCAAAACAATATTGTCGCCAAGTTCTTTACATGTGTCCCTTGCTTCGACAAATTCCTGAAAGAAATTATATTGAAATTTTAGCTCGACGAGATATCACAACACCATAAAAAGGCCATTTACATTGGAACATGCTAAGCCAATGCTTTCAACCAACATTCCACCTCTCCGCTAGTTCACAAAAGTAAACAAATACAGTATTGTCGACAAACATGCATCTTGTCAAAATAAAATATTTGCAAAAGATATATTCCTTCATCGTACAACATTGAACTAAACATGCTCCAATGAACAAGTTCTACGGAGTTATGTTTTGACAAAAACTGAGTGGATCTTACTCATACTCAATGTTGATGAAGGTGAAGCTTTAGACTTGCTTTATGCTCTCAAAACAGCTATACAATAACGATGTTACTCTGGGTTAGATTCTAAATGAATCGTTGATAGCTATCATAGTAATAGAAGATATGCATATGATTTTGGAGCTATTATTAGAGAACACATAGATATATTCTCCTTTATTTTTACAATATCGAATGTTGAGTTTATTATGAGACAAATCAATGAGATTGTGCATAATCTTGCTAAAACAACCAGATTTTTAGTTACTTTATGCTTATTCATTGAAATGTCTAATTGTATCTAAAACATTATTCTTAATGAAATGAGATGGTTGCTTGTAAAAAAAAAAATATTAATGTTGGTGTAACAACAATAAATAAGGATTTGCTAACAAATACTCACATGACACGGGTAGTATTTGGGTGATATAGAGTTAGGTGACATAGAGTTGAGTGACATTGGTCAATCACAATGTCACAATGTCTGTGTTTCTCTCTCTTTCACAAGCATTGTGACATTGTGATTGACCAATATCACCAATGTCACCAAACTCTATGTCACCCAAGTGTTACCCCGCATGACACTCTATAAAGATTTTAAATAAAAAAAAGTCAAACAGTAGTGCAATTTTCAATACAATGATATAAATACACATATTTTTATAAAAATTATCGTTTAAGATCTTAAAAAATATTCTAAGGACACTCGTTAGTATTAAGGCATGTCCTATGATTTTTGGCGAAACAATAAATTTGTGCCCGTTTAATTACTATTATTTTTCTTCTTGTATTTTTAGTTGCACAAAATTTATTTATAATCAAAGTTTTCTAAAAATATATTTTCTTTAGAATTAATCAAAGCAAATTAAAAAAATATATAACTATACACTAAGTAAAAATAATAATTTTAACATCCATAAAAAATGGTGTCTTGAGCTACCGTCCACCCTCAACGTCACCTTGTTAGCATTTCTCATATAAATACCATTCACCGTGTAATCTGACGGGGAAAAAATGTCATACCATCGTCCATCGGGGTGTCCTACAGCTCGAATCATGGATCGCGTGATGAATAGAAAATCAGTGACCATGGACAACTGGATTGGGAATGACGTATAACAACCTGGGTACAAAAGAAGCAATGATGAAAATATTTCAATATTAATAAAATATTCATGATTGTACCAAAAAAAATATACATGATTGACACAATGTTTTGACCTTTCTTTTAACAAATTAATAATCTGTGTCATCGTGAGCTTAGTTCAGTTGACAGAAACGTTGCATATTATTTACAGGGGTTGAAATTCAAATCACGAACACCTCACTTATTCATCTTTATGAGGTGAATTTTTAGTCATTAAACTACTAGACAAAAAAACTGGGTATAAAAACATTTTTCTTTTTGAATTTCGGGCATAAAAACATTAACTTAATGCAAGTAATGGATTAACTAATAAAGAAAATTAAACCACAAGTGATTATCTAAATTAAGCTAGAACTTTAGACAATATTGAAATATATTTATTCATAGTATAACATTACATCATCGTCGAATTAATTAAATCATCAACAAGAAATAATTAAATAAAGTGCCCCTAAAAAAACAAGAATAATTAAATAAGACAACGTAATCTATTCTAGACACGTTTGGCGATGTCATTAGTTTGCCAACAGCCAATAACACAACACAAAAAGGAAGTTTCAATTCTAATAAACAAAAGAAGGAAGTTTCAAGCATTGTATTTTTGGCCATCCTCTATTTCACATCAAGTGAAGAGAGGAACCTCCCAAAGAAGGAAATGTAAATAGAAACAAACTTCTAAAGCTTGATAATTTGTCAAGATAGTGAAAGAGATAAAATCAAGATTCGTTTCTACAAATCTCACCCATGATATATTGGTTTAACTTCTTTTTTTTTTGGGAATATTGGTTTAACTTTGTAATGTTTTTGGTTGAATATATAAATATTATTACTAGTAATCTGTACACGAGCACAGCCCATTTTTAAAATGGTAAAAATGGTTACAATCTATAACAATCATGTGTTAGAACCAATTTGAATGGATTCTCAATCTTTTGATATTTTGTAATTTTGGTGAAGGGTTGATTAACATGAAATTATTTAGATGAGAGAAAATATTTGGCTAAAAAAAAGATAGAAATAAAATCATCAAAGTAGATGATTGAAATCTAATGAATATGACGAGTAAGACATTAAAGAATCAAATACAAATACTATATCAAAAATAAAAAAGAATCAAATAGAAATAACTTTGTAGAGAAACATGTGTTGGCACAAACAATTGCAATAAAATGCGCACATTTCAAAATTGATTAGCCCAAGGGTTATGTAGGAAATGCATTAGCTACATTTATTACTTGGTGACTTTAGTGTATTTAGGACATATATGAATAATTAAAATAAAGAGCAGTGTTATATTTCACAAGCAAAAGGAGTTGCGAAAATCACAAAAACACACGTGTCAGCCTTTCAAAACAAATGAGGAAGTTCTCAGTAAAATTGTAGTCGACTTTGGCAGAGAAACAGGTCAACGACGAATGAAATTGTTTCGCTTTGCTTTGTGATGATACTTTTCACTACATCTAACAATTTTCTGAAATAAATTATTTAGCTGAGAAAAAATGATAGGTTAAAATAGAGATAAAGACCAAGTCACCAAAATTTAAAAGCCGGCAGTCTTGATTCAAAAATAGCATCATATGTCCGCTTTAATAAGCCTTGGCTTATGTCACTATAAGCAACCTTAGAGAGACGGTCGTTGGATGATGAAGTTCAATTGAATGAACCCTGCACTTTCTAAACCATAATTTTTGCGCCCTACTCCCCAGCATCTCTGCACCAATTTCCCCTTACCTTCAAAGTCGTGCAGACGAACCACCATGCACCATCCATATGCAATTAAATTTCAAATTTACCCAACACCCTCCATGTGCAATCTAATTGTACTATAATTCCAAATTTGCCAAGCAATACAAAATAGAAGAAGCAAAATAATTATAACACGGATCCTCTAAATTCAAATGAGAAAACGCAAGCACCATGAGTCCATGACTAGGGGTGGGCCTGGTTCGGTTCAGGATGAAAACTAAACCGAACTAAACAACTGTTTGCATTTCAAACTAAACCAAACTGAACCGAATTGTTATTACTGACACCATTGAAATACAATATATAAAAAAAATAAAAAAATCAAATTTTAGTTATAAAACTGAACCAAACTGTTTCAAATCGAACTGTTCGCCATTCAGTTCGGTTTTTTAGTTTTTTTACCCACCCCTAACCATGAGCTCTACATGTAGATTGTGCTTGTTTCCACGCTGCTAGCGAGTTCCCTTAAAGTTTGATTGAAACAAGCTCCAAGATATTATGTTTTGGCCTCTAATTCTTTTGATTTTTTTATTTTGATTAATTTGATCCTATGATGTGCGTGTCAGCAAATGGAACTTGAAGTATGAGAACCTAAAAAAAGATGGCAACTTATTGACTCTCCAAATTTGACTTGTTGAATGTTCAAGGAACATGCGTTGATTTTAGGATGAAGATAAAGGCTCAGAATTTGGCTATACGGAAACAAAGACTCTGAATTTGGCTATATGGATTTTTTCACTTGTGATATGTTGCTTGCTCCCCCATCAAATGCTTTGAGGTGGCTAGGACTGCCTCATAGCCTGGCTGTGGAGGTCAAATTGAAGGAAGATGCAAAAGATCAATTTTTTATAAACTTGATCCTCTTCACAAATGCCCTTAATTTCTCCTAAACATAACTATCGTCCAAATGGGCAGTAATTTCATGCCCCGGGAACTTCGAATTTGGAATAAGAAAATCTTGATAAACATCTACCAACTAAAAGGTGCTGAACATGAATTTAACCATGCCAACACACAAATAACTGAATCTGAATTATGACAAAGTCTCCGATAATAACTATAAAACTTGCTGAGGGAAATAATTGTTTCCAAAGTAAACACACAAAATTTTAAACAACCAGTAACAATTTGACAAAAAACATAGATAAACAAGACTCCACAGCAATTACACCTAATGGAGAATGCCTCAAGACAGAGAACAAGATCTTTAGTCTTCCTCTTCACCCTCATTCTCAGCGATGTTGAAGTATCTCAACTCATAGATATTGCGGTCCTTGTTGGATGCAATAACACGAAGCCAATCCCTCACATTGTGCTTTTTCAAATACTTCTTGGTCAAGTACTTCAAATACCTGGCAAAGGTAGTAATGATTAAGAAAAAAACAATCACATGAAAGCAATAGAAAAACTAAAGAAGAAGAATGAAGGAAAACATATTAATGTCGAACTCTATTAACATAAAGGAATACTAGACAATAGTGGGCACCAGGAAATGCAGGAACATGACCATTTACACAAATCAAACTCACTCAATGTAAAAATGAGAACCTTAAGTTGGCAAATGACAAGCCAAGACTGGTAATGGCATTTTCTTAATTAGGAATCCTTAAAGAGTCACCTCAGGAGAGACGAGTCACCTTAGGAGAGACGAGTCACCTTAGGAGACACTTTACTTATATCCTTTCACAACAAGCATAGTAAGATTTCGTCTAAATACAGCAACAACTAGACCTCAATTGCATGTTTGGATTGGCAGTGAAATTTCAGAAAGACTGTGAGCCACCACAACTTTGGCAAAACCCACGCTTTGGAGCTTATACGAATTCGAGGTGCTAACGAAATTTTGACAACCTCACCACCCATCCGAACATATAATATACGAGTATTTAAATTCAAAGAGTCCAACCCAGTTACTACCAACATAATTTTAAAAAGAAACAGAAAAACAGATTAAATCCCACATGATAATCAACAATACAATTACATGAAGCCTATTTCATTCTCAATATTCAATCGAATTCCCAATCAACATTTAAAAGCCACAGACAGGATACTAGATCTAACACAACTCAAACTACAAATAACATGAATAAAAGACGAAGAAGTTACCTTTTGGAGAAATTGCTGTCAGAGGTAACAGTGATCTTAGATTTGTCACGAGTAACAGTAACGGAATCACCGAGAGCACCGGCTTTACCTCCAACCTTAATCCTTTCCTGAAGAAACTTCTCCAGGGAAGCGATATCCATAATCTTATCCTCAACTGGCTTCGCGCAATCGATCACGAAGCTTGTTCCCTTCTTCTTACCCTTCACTCCGCTCATTTTCGCGTTCAGACTTCACCTCCCTTGTTCCTACTGATGTAAAACTAGGGTTTCCGTCTTCCAAAACCCCCCAACTTTATATTATTCAATTCAATGTTTTTACTCTTTGGGCCTTTCGCCAAAATATATCTGGGCCTTTTCATAACAAATATCTTTCGGCATTTGCTTTGGACAATTTTTAAATGTACCCTAACAATTTTTTAATCACCAATACACCTCTTCACTGTTTTACTTTTTTTAATAATATTATTATACCAAATTATGACTGTATGGTTGTTGAGTAAAAGAAAATGAGAGATGTATATGGATGAATGTGTGTCTCAACTACATCATGGAGATTTTATTATATAGACTCTGACGAGTTTTACCATACACAATTTTTTAAAGAAAAATAAAAACACCTATAAATAACTTTTACCGATTATATAAGTATAACTTAGATGGTAATTACTTAATAAAATGAGAACGTGAGTTTGAACTAACAATACCTCATTTCTCGACGCATGTCTTTAACTCCCAAAAAAACTTTTACAGTAATTCTGTGAGCTTAGCTCAATTGTTAAGGATATTGGATATTATATGTAAGGATAATGTTCAAACCTTAAACACTCAACTTCTTCACATTTATGACTAAAGAAAAAATGTGAGCGATGAAGATGGATTTTAAGTAAATTATATTTTAATTTTTATGTAAAAATATTTTTTCACAATTATTTTTTGGGTCGAGGCCCAAAAAAAGACTCGGTTATGTAAAATGCCCGCCCCTACCCATGGCACTAGTATTGCGCTGCCGTGTCGGTAGAAGGAGAAAATGGAAGAAGACCAGAACGACGCCGTTCCATGCTCATCCCTCGCCGTTGAATCCATGCTTCGTGTCGGAACGGTAACACTGTTTACTAACTATTGTTAACTTCCTTATTCACCAAATCAAACACCGTTTTAAACTCTAATTTCTTCAGGCTGGTGCAATTTGGGGCTTGTGTACTGGTCCCTATGACGCAAGTCTACAAGGTAAATTTAAATTAATTGAATGAAATTCATTTTTACGATTGAATTTCTAATTCTTAACCATTGATTTCTATTTACAGGTCTTAGAGGCATTCCCCGAGCTTCTTTTGTGGTAAAAAGTTTATTTTTTTATTTATTTTTTGGTAGTGCTTGAATTCAAATACTGATTCTAGGGTTTACTTTTTTGTGAGGTAATGGTTTGATTTGGATTGGTTGTCAAGTACAGGCAAACTCTGTTCGTGTTTATGGGACTCAATGTGGTAAGTAATTCAATTGTGGATATTCTAGCTTTGCATTCATCATGTTTCATAGAGTTAATGTTACCTGTTTTTGAATTGTAGGACTTGTAGCCGGAGTTTTCAGCATTACTCGATGTGGGGTTAAGAAATACAGGGGGCGCAACGATTGGGTTAGTTTGTTAGTTGGTTACTTCTGTCTTATTTATCTTTGTTTTGAATTTTACTAGTATAAGCTCAAAAGGAGAACTCATCGCAAAATACTAGTTCATTAGATGGAACAATCCTTAGGTTTTTAAGTTTCGTTTTAGGTGATGAAGGATATATAACATATATGGTCTGTATACAAGTTCAACCAGCCATTCTTTTAACAATTCTAGATTAGTAATGACTAATGAAGCCTAGACTTTGTTCCTTAACTCTGAAATGGAAATTGCTGTTAAAGATTTTATGTTACTCTTGCTTGGATCGACAAATCCCTATAGGTTATAGGCACTTGGCAATCATGGATAACAAAGTGCAAATTTGGTATCGTAGTGGATTTGCGAGAATCACTGTGAGCCACCATAATTTTTTAAAAGCTACACTCTGTAAAATCATGGTGGTTTACCTTGATTCAGTTGAACCCACCGTGATACCAAACATGCCGAAAATCTGTTAATTGGACTTTGGACATCTTGGTCATGTTACATAACTTCTTATTTGTTAATAAAGGAGGTATATCTTAAGACAGGACTAGGTCAACTCACTAGTCCAGAATTGTTAAAGTATCACCTCACTATTTAAGAATTGTTATTGATGATTCAACCTAACGTCAGTCGCCGATCTGAAAAGGGGAGAATACTGGCAAAGATTAACTTGCTCGGGACACTTATTGGTATAAATATACATCTCTATTTTGATATAAGATGTCACTGTTATATAAGCTAGCATTGGGCATCATGAACATTTGTTTACATAAGAATACTGGGATATGTGTGGTGCAATAGATTTTACCTACCTAAGAGAGGACACATTCTCAAAAGCTGTAAATGCCTGATTGCAGAAACATGGGGGCTCTCTGCGGCATTATTTTCAGTACTAATGTTGGAAAGAAAAACAATGTTGCTTGGCCATTGTGTGTAAATGTCAATTTTTATTTGCTTGCTCGTCTTGCCATTAAGACTTATATTCTTGTATACATCCCCTGTAGGTAGAATGCAACTGACTCACTGGTCATTAGGAACTTGTTGATTCCAGTTTGCTGACTAGATTCTTTTTTGTGTGCAATGCACTGCATGTAATTAGTGGTTTGAAACAAATGATTTTCTTAATGGAAGATTCAAGATAATATTGCACATTTTTGTGATTATGCTGCAACCCTATGTTGTAATTTTGGGGCCAATTGGCTTTGATTCAGAAAGCACCATTGTTTATGGTACCTGTCATGTTTGTTGGAATAATTGTGTGGGCTAAATGAATGTATTTACATGGTTGTAAATATAGGAATTTGATATCTGCGTAAAAAATACAACATGATCACGGGTAATTGAGTTGCTAAAGTTTACTTTTTTAAATTTCCTCTTTTCCTTTTTCGCTAAACTAATATCCCCAACAGGTCAATGGTTTGATTGGGGGAGCTGTAGCAGGTGCGACTGTTGCTGCTAGGACACGAAGTCGAATGCAGGTATTTGGGATGGCCGGTTTGGTTTCTGTTTTCTGTGCTGTAGCTGAATATTCTAGAACATGAAGTGCATTTGTTAGAAACTGTGACAGAAGGATATCCGAGACTCATGTTTCTTGATACACATCAACAAGCAAAATAGTTTGCCTTTTTTTGACGAAAGCAAAATAGTTTGCTATTTTACAGTTTTTAGCTATCATTTATTTCATCGGTTAGAACACGTATATTTATTCTATACCAAAAGAAAAAAGAACATGTATATTTATTTGTTTTGTATATATGTGTTTAGACTTCAAAGTAATTTCAGTCATCTTCGTCGTTGTAGTTCTAATAAAAAAAAATTCCTCGTATAGCACAAAATTGTTCTTCCTTGTACTTGAAGTAATGAAGGTTTCTCACAGTTTGAAAATTTTATTGAGCTTGTGATATACAAGGTCGAACGCAGTGAACATTAAATTACTCCCGTATTGTCACCATTGTTAGCATTATTATTAAAGTGGTAATGGATTTCAACTTACTTGTTACCATAATGCTTGTGACATAAAACTATACTGAATCAGTTTTTCTTTGGGAAAATTCACATATCATCTCACACAATCGATTGATATTTAAGATGATGTTTAAACAAAAAATATTTAAATTTATTAAAGCATGTTTATATACTAGAATTTAGATATACTTATAAAAGTAACTTATTGCCTGTATTTCTTTGTTTTTTTCTTCCTAGAAAAGAGAAAAGGGTTAATAATAGGTTGGAAGAAGACGAAAATAATGGTGTGGGCGTACGTAAGATCCAAAAAACAAATGGAGATAAGGAATGGGTTGTATTCAAAGAAAATTCTAACCTCATCCATATTCTATTCTTAGCATAAAGAAATGAAGGGAAAAAAGAACAGAAATGATGCAAATTATGAAACTAGTAAAACACCATGACATGTCTTTCTCTTTGGTACAGAACTAGGACCCACCCTCCTTCCTTCCTTTGTCCCAACCCCTATCTCCTTTTCATATATTGATTTAATTCATCACGTAACGAGAAACTATAGAGAGGCCTTCTCATCTCATCAACCTTCATCACCACCACTATAATATCTTTACACTACTCTTCTCATCACCAAGTTGCATATATTGAAAAAGCATTAACCTCTAGTGTTTAAATAATCCATATTCACATAACATTCACCACCAAAGTCATGGATTTGAGATATGAATACCAAGAAGTAAGATTTTTTCTTTCACGTTCAAAATTCTTCATATTTTGGGTAATATATAATATAGTTTGTTATATTCATTATGGAGATTAATATCTTGTAGTTGATATCAGGGATATTGGAAGAACTCAAGGAGAATGCAACTCTTCACATGCAAGTGGTTGCCTATTTCTTCTTCTCCCAAGGCTCTTGTTTTCCTTTGCCATGGTAATTCAATTCTATCACTTTTTCCTCTTTCACTCTTTCTCTATACATATCTCTTACTTGGTGTTGTGTTATGTAATTATTTAACATAGTACTGATTGCTTATTGCAGGATATGGAATGGAATGTAGTGGATTCATGAAAGGTAACACATTCTCTTGAGCTACTTTTTTCACATTCTCTTTCTGTTGTTAATTTTGCTTTCCACAAATTGTTACATGTATGGTTCCACTAACTAGTTGCCTTGATGAATGATGGACTAAATCAACCTCTAAAATGATTTTAATAACGTTATCTTAGCAGTGTTTCTCATCTTAATTAATATCCCATTCTAGTTATGATTGTATTTACTTCACATAGAATGGTACATATATCAACGCAACATCACTTGAAATAGTTTTGTCGCCTCTTTTTGTTAAACTTTTTCATAACAAAACTTGTGAAATGGAAAACTCTCATAATAAGTAGTTTAATTAGTTGGTTTCTCTTCGGATTGTTAATCACATCACATAATAATGCCATTGCCTTAGTTATACAAGTACTAGTTAGTTAAAGGTCGAATCAAACAAAATGATGATTTCTATTAGCATTATAATTAATTTCAATCATAAGCTCTTTATCAATCAAATTCCCACGTCTAATTAACCTCCAAACAACCTTATCCCTCGAGGTGAAAAAAAAATCACGATATGGAATGACAACAAGAAGACAAACATGTAAAAGATAAAGGTAGCTAGATAGCAAGGTCGGTGAGTGAGTGTGTTCTGCCCATACCCTATTATCTCCTGTACTGCCTGCCACTATTGTGAGCCAAAAGCTACCTAAAAAGCATAATTTATCATATATCATTGGGGTTGGTAGCGTGGCCACATTACTATACAATATTATCTATTTGTTGATTCCCTTGATTCACTCCTTTTCTGCCCATCTTTTCCTTTTTGATTACTCATTACATTGCATAATTCACATGTTCTTGGCTCTAAGTTGGAAATTCCATAATTGAAAATCATTTCAAACACCAATAATGTCATACTCTTCGCTCCCATTCTCAAGATTGAGATTGTGATTAAAGCTGAGTGCTGAGTACAGGTTAGGACGATCTACAAGAGTTTACGATTTATCAGGTTATGGTTTGGCTTGACCTGATCTGTTTAGTAGAGAGGTTTAGGCTTAGATTTTTTAAAAAGTCTATTTAGTTAAATATGTCAGGTTTATGCTTACAGAAAAGTCTATTAAGTCTGATAGGCCGACCTATCAATACCTATCTAATAAAATATGTTTTTTTAATATTAAAATAATTGCATACAATAAAAATAGAAACACTCTTTTCTCTATCTATCAATCCCGTAATAAGCTTTGATGTTGTTAAAATTTGCTTGTGGTGAAATATGTTTTAAGGCCTGTTTAGTCTATTTAGTAGGTCAAATGAACTATTTGATGATCTTAATGTAAAGTAGGCTTGAAAGTAGGCTTTCATGCAAGTTCAAGCTTTTAAATAGGCTAGGCCACGTCAAGAAAAACGTCCTATGATAGGCCATAGGCCAGACTCAGGCTTGTAAATTTTCTCGTAGACCAGACTCAGGTCTTTCAAAGCCTAGCCTGACTTGACCTATTCCCTAATTGTGATCTGAACAAGATTGATTTGACAAAATAAAAAAATTGAATTTTGTCTCAGGGGAAGCATATATATTCTCGGGTTTTTGCTAAACATCGATCAAATTACTAACTTGCTTTCAAAATAAAAGAATCGTAAACTTCTACTTCTAAACAATGTTAATTATCATTCGAGTTTCAAAAAAAGTCTTAGAAATCGTGGTTCGGCCTAACATCTCCATAAAACTGATTCGATAACGGAAACTTGATAGCAGGTGGTCCAATAGATCTTGAAGAGACTTTGATATCATCTTTAAAATTGTGGTTGGACACAATACAATCCTACAAAACCGACTTGTAAGACGAGAATTTCCCCTACTTATAGACATATTATCATCTCATATTCGACGTGGACTTTAACAAAAAAAATTCTAATGCTAGAGACAAAACTTGCCCTCTACTCCATCTTTTTTCGGTTTGCCTGGTGAGGATTTGGATGACACCCATGATCCATTTTGAAATCATGAATATATATGTGGCACTCTCATTCTTAATTTTCCTTGTCGGTACAAATACAATGTACCCTAGTTTGCTCTCAACCTTATGTCCCTCAAACATGATAAAATTAGTCAAGAGAGAATATTATTAAATTATTTTTTTTGTAATAGTATTCATTAAATAATTAAGGCTTAAATATGCAAAACGTCCCTGTAAGTTCGCGTGTTTTTGCAATTCGTCCCTGTATCTTTTTTTGTTTCAAAAACATCCTTGTAAGTTGTTAACCGTTTGCAATTAGTCCCTCCCGTTTCAACCGACTCATTTTTGAGCAAGTTACACATTAAAATGCATCTCACAAATTTTTAACTTGCTAGTTTAGATTCACTAGAAATGACTGAGCAAATTCCTTGCACTATTAATATTTTAGTTGGTCAAAGTTAGGCACTGTTTTGTAAGGCCTTAGTTGGTGAAACTCATACCCATAAATAAATAAAAAAAGTCAGTTTTGAATCTTATTCACGATATCTAATCTAACAATTTTGACATTTTTAACAATTGAGTACGACTAATAGACATTTATAGTGTTTTTCAAATACTACTTAAAATAGAATTGAGTTTAAAATGTATGTCATATCATTTTAATCTCATTATCTTAGTTGAAAAATATAAAAATATTATTAATTAAAGTATATTTTCATATTATTTTTTTACGTTAAGTATATTTTCATGTCATTTTAGATTTATCAAGTAAATTAATCGATGTCATTAATTAGCTAACCCATTTTTGTTACCAAGCCTTAAACACTCAATAAACTAAAATACTTTAGGCAACAAAACCGCCGCAGCTAAGTCTCCTTTCAAATAAATCAAAAGAGTCGACCTCTCTGAAGTAATGTTGAATAGTCGCAGACCAAGCCTAAAGATGAAATAAATTAAGAACCTCCTCCAAAAGAGGTTTGAGATAAGAGATGCTGTCGAACAGTTGAGGACATCAGTTGCAACTAGAGTAAAATTTGTTTAAAAAATGACAAGGTCAAGGTGAAGATGGCGAGCAATATGCATGAACTATGCTCCACATCTTAGCACCCTGGGAATTATTGCGACCAATATTGCAATAAAAACTTTGAATAAGACCACGCTTAGTGTCTCTAATCTCTATGCAAACCGCCACAAGCTAAGAGACCATTCCTTTTACAATGAGCTCCATCCACATTAAATTTAAGGGCACTTGTAGGAGGGGGCTCCCATTTTATATGAAAATAGTGGACCCAACACTTTATATGTAAGGAGCGAGTTTAGCGATACTCTCAACAGCCATTTGCACTTGATTAGCTATATATGGAGGAGCCAATATTGTTAGAGATTAGAGTACTGGTTAAACACCAATTTATTATGATCCTTCCATAAAGCATTGAGAGAAACTCCAAAGAAGGTCACCAACTCCATGGCATATTTCCTATATCTTCATAGCTAAGGTTCCATTCCAGCCAAGGCATGAGACCTATGCTAAAGAGTTTAGCTCAATAATCTAGTTTGATGATTAGAGATCAAAATTATATCGCCTCATCACAATCTCTTAAGACATGTATAATAGAATCACTTTCCTTGTTGGCAACGAGGACAACTATTGTCATCTGTCATATTGATTCTGTGTCGCTCCCCATTTGTCATAAGTTTTCCATGTGCTACTTTCCAAAGAAAAGAACGGATCTTGTTGGGACCTTTCCGTTTCCAAGAACGGGTCTTATTTCTCTCATTAAGATTTTTATCCATGAGAGAAGAGAATAAGTTGAGTTAAGAAAAAATTTACCATCAGTAGAATCACTCCAAATTGGAAAATTTGATTGCAACTCTGGATGGAGGTTTGGTAGCAGAGATTTTAGTGTTGACATCTTCATGCAACAATTGGTTAAAGATATCCCTGTTCCACACAGGGAAATTCCTCTAACCAACGGGAATATTATTAGCGAAATTGCTTGCAAAAGGAGAGCAACATGAATCAACTTATCCTTCTAAAACATGGTATCTTTCCCAAACATTACAAATAGCTCGTCAAATGTTTGAACATTTTTGCTTCATGCGAATATTAGGGAAAACATTAGGACCACAAAGATTGTTTGGGTTGGCAACAAGATTCCATGCTAGCTTTGACAAGATTCCAACATCAATGAAAAGGTGTCTCCATTTGATATCACTGCAACTATATAAAGATAGTTAAATATATAGGTCAATTTATGTATTTGTATAAGAGTGCATCCAACATATCTGCATGTTAGCTTTTAACTTGATTAAAAAACGGCGGTAGATCGTTTCCATGACCTTTCTTTTGATATTTTTGAGTTTGTGTGTAATATTTAAGAATATCATTTGTTCAAACTCGTTGGTAGAGTTCTTTGGTCCCAAACAAATTTAGTAATTTATAGAGCAGCTGCATATACAACTAATTCTAATACATTTTTATTTCATTTCACATTGTAATAATGATTCAATCTATAAAGAAATGATATGAGTTTGTTTGCCTAAAAAAATCATTTCACTAAGATTTTAAGACCTCTCTCCTTTAAATTTCAATTCAGAATATCATCTCAAAATTCATATTATATTACACAACAGCGAAAAGAAAGAGAAGAGATTAAAAATATACTGAATAACAAAGGGTGTATAGAAAAACCAATACAAGAGTTAGAAGGAATGCTCTTTCAATAAGAGAGAAAAACCAATAATCTTCTTTTTTAACAGAAAAAACCAATAATCTACATAACAGAAAAAACTGAAAAATGATAATTAACTGAATAACCAGCTACAAGGGATCGCAAATGAGTTACTAATTCGAATACTCTACTTAAATTTGGGTGATATGTATCAAGTAAACCTACCTTGCCAATGTAGTGCTGAAACTGAACTTGAATACTCTACCTAAATCGGGGTGATATGTATCAAGTAAATTTGGGTGATGGAAATTGGAAACACGTGTGTAGAATTGTAGATTGTTCAATATTTTAAACGCACAATCAAAGTAAACAGAAGAAGCTTGAATTTCCCTTGAAACTGAATTGATAATCCAAGAATCAATGATGCTATCATTTCTCCCCCATGCAAGATGTTGAGGATCACCTTCAGATAGTTCGTCAATGGAACCATCAGCAAAATCTAACTTGTTGTGCCCAGTCAGAGCCAAGATCATGGCATGGCGCCAAGATCCATAACTGTCACCAGTGAGATGTGATAAACAAGAACCAATCAAGGATTGTCAGAATTGGCGACGAAGAAAGGGTTACATTATTAGCCATATCCCTGTTTTCATCCATAAGGATCGAAAAGAAAACAGAAGAAAGAAGAAAAGAAATGTAGCCGAAAGTTTGTTATTCTTCTGATACCAACATGGAAAAGAAAGAGGAGGGATAAAAAATACTGGATAGCAAAGAGTGGGTTGCTTATTGTTAAAATTGATCATTCACTCAATACAAGAAGTAACACTCTTTAAATAGGAGAGCAAAACGAAAAAGTGAAAAAATGCTAACTAACTGAACAACCAACTACAAGGGGTCACAAATGAATAACTAATTCTAATAAGGTTTGTAATGGCTATTTTAGAAGGGGTAATAGAATGATAATTTTACTTCACACATTCTACCCAATTTTGATTTACTAGTTGTAGTGTCAAATTGTATTTATAATTTATTGTTGGCTTCATGCCTCTAGAAATTGGAGAAAAGCTAGCGTCTGCAGGATACGCTGTGTTCGGAATGGACTACGAGGGACATGGACACTCTGCTGGTGTTCGTTGTTACATAACCAAATTTGACAACGTTGTTAACGACTGTTCTAACTTTTACAAGTCAATTTGCGGTAATGACAAAATTTCTTGTTCTTGCCTTTATATTCAACAATATCATAAGTGTTGAAAGCTCAATCCTTTAAGAACTTATTTATGTTGAGTTGAGTTGTTTACTTATTTGTGTATTTCAGAACTCCAAGAGTACAAGGGAAAGGCCAAATTCTTATATGGAGAATCAATGGGGGGAGCAGTGGCCGTATTATTGCATAAAAAAGACCCTTCATTTTGGGATGGCGCTGTTTTTGTGGCACCAATGTGTAAGATATCAGAGAAGGTGAAGCCACATCCTGTTGCTGTTAGCATGTTGTCGGGATTGGAACATATTTTTCCCAAGTGGAAAATAGTTCCGACAAAGGATGTCATCAATTCAGCCTTCAAAGATCACACCAAACGGGAAATGGTGACGCTTATGTCTTTTTTTTCCCCTATAGTTGATGTTTAATGTTTTTGTTCTGCCAGTTGATTATGTGGTTTTTTTAATGATGATGATGATGATGATTGCAGATAAGGAAAAACAAGTTGATATATCAGGACAAGCCAAGGTTAAAAACAGCATTGGAACTGCTGAGAACTAGTTTGAGTGTTGAAACCAACTTACACCAGGTGAACTGCATAGACATGATTTATTGTCTTATTTGTAATCCATCAAATTACCCTCTTTTGGGTCTCATGATGTGAATTTTGAGCAGGTGACGTTGCCTTTCTTAGTGTTACATGGAGAGGATGATAAAGTGACAGACCCGGAAGTAAGCAAGGCATTATATGAGAGAGCTAGTAGTGTAGACAAGACCATAAAATTGTACCCTGGAATGTGGCATGGCTTAACAGCTGGGGAGCCTGATGAAAATATCGAACTTGTTTTCGGAGACATTATAAGTTGGCTGGACAAGCGAGCTACTGGCAAGGAACGTATTGAGTCATTTCTACCAATTCCAGCTTACAAGAAAATTAATCTCGACGAGTTTCAAGGAGGCCGCGCTCGTGCGTCACTTTAGAATTATAAACCCACACCGGTTTGTGTTCTGAATTATGGTATGTTACACATTCAAAGTATTGTGTCATACCCTGGCCAACTTCATTATTCCCCTCGGTACATAATATAGTTGGTTTCAAATTGCTTCAAAAACTAAAGCAAAGTATATAATGCTTCAAAATCAAATGTTTCACTAAGCTTACTTGGAGGCAGTAAATCTTCTAGTAGGTAATGTCTGAGATAAAGGTGGGGGTGATTATAATAAGATAAACATAATAGATTACTCCAAGTTGCTACCAGACTAGCTGTCGCAGAAACGGACTCTAAAACTATATTAACAAATAATGGGAGTTTAAATAGGAAAATAGGAAGATTTGGGGGTATTACGCAATTTAGGTTTGAGACCCATGATACGAGACGATTATATATTTTTTTAAATGGAAGGGTTGTGTTTCATGCAAGACTCGGGTAGAGACTGAACTAAGACAAGGATATTAGACCTAAGGTCACTCCCCTGAAACATAGAGATGATCACCCTTGACCCAAATTTGATTTTATTGTTTTTATGATTGACCACTAATGAAAAAATGACGATGCTCCTTCAATACGTGAAGAAAATCATGAATTTTTTTTTTATAATCATTAGGATTAATCTCATTAAGTTAATGATATGCATAAATGAAAGCCTGCCTAATCTAGGTAAATAATTTGGACCCCGAGTGTCCAGGAAGGTAGAGGTAGCATACTCTACAAAACCAGATATAAAATTGCAAACAGGAGGCAGTTATTCAACTTATTTCTGGAGCAAAATAGAATAAGGTAAAATGTTGAAATAACTATAACTGTTGTTACTTATACATACCCAATTACATCCAAAAAAATATATAGATAGAATTATATAGATGGCAGGAAATTGATAAATGAAATCATGGCTGGCTATGGCTATCAATCAATCTTGAAAGATTGAAGGAGAAGGAACAACAAAAGAAACATTTAAGAGGATCATATGCTTCTGTGTGACTAATGGGAAACACCTAAGTGTTGTTATCCTCAGACTATATTTTTTCCCTTTCTCACTCTCTAAGGTACACATAACATAAACATACCACCATCAAGAATTAGGCATCAGATCCACCTTCCTTATGGTCACCAAAAATACGTTGTCGGAAGTCAGAAACCATTAGTGGGAGGCCTTTGCGCAGGTCCACCTTTGGTTCCCAGCCAAGGTGCTCCTTAGCATTACTAATATCAGGCTTTCTCTTGTGTGGGTCATCCTCTGTATTATCTCTGTAAACTATCTTTGCATCTGGGTCAATTGTTTCTTGGACCACCTAAACCAAACGTACATACATTATGATGCATTCAATAATGGGGTTAATCAGATGTAAGACTGAAGTTACTGCATCCACCGACAGAAAATAAACAACTAGTCCAAAAGCTAACATTCTTCATTCTCACCCACATCATTAGAATATGAACAGTGATAAAAAATAATGACAGGAGGAAACAATGAAGCAACCAAAAAATTGGTCCAACTATGGTTTTGAGGAAATTGATAATAGAAATGAAGAAACTATTATTCCATGCCAAGTATTATGAATGAATAGTTCTTCAATTAACTTAATTGGATGATCATGGCTTTTGAATTTATTAGATTAATGCAAATGATTATGAGCTATTCTGGCTTCCTTCCTAGTAATAATCTTTACCTTGGCAAGTTCAAGCATGGTAAATTCACCAGGATTTCCAAGGTTGAATGGCCCCACATGTTCCCCTTCCATAAGGCGCATTAGACCCTCCACCTATGCCAACATAAAAATCACATTGATGAGAAAACAGAGAAAGATTCCAAATCCAAAGGCATGGCAACAATCAAAATACATAGACCATAGTCAAATAAATATTCACGATGATATTTAATTATTCACGGTCACAGGACACGTGTTATTCATCAACTTCATGTTTCCCCATCTTATACACGAGGCGGCCACTTTGATTTATTCTTGCTACATTTTCAATTGTTGTCAGAGGTGAGCTTTTGCTACATTTTAATTGTGCAAACTGCAATTATATGAGCTGGCCCACCCGGGCTTTAAACAAGCTTCCAGTCACGTGCAAATGGTTCTTAAGTGAAATGTACCAATGCGTAATGGTCTAATGGACACATCATTTAAATACCAACACAACCTTCATTCATTAGTGTTATTAAGAAAAGACCATTAACAGAAATCCAGGAATTTTTTCAGTTAATGTGCAGCATGCACATGCGTAGAAGAAGTTAAAAGCCTCAACATAAAAAGCAACGCTATTTGTACTCCAAAATTCAAACATGGGAAAAAAGACGAGTTAGAAGTTACTGTACATAGTAAAATAAATATAAAAATGTTTTCAACTATGATTGAAATCACAATAAATTAAGGTGGCATTATAATTCTGTTGAAGTTCTGAATTATAGTGAGTGACACTGCGATTCATTTAAAGTCACGGTCAATCCTAACATATACTAATTGTGAGTTTGGTTTTATAGTGACAAAAATTGATTTTGTGAAATTGATTTTGATAAAAAATTGGTTAAATGAAAAATAATTTATGTTTGGATACATTCATATGAAAATAGGATCAACCATGAATTTGATACTAAAACAATTGTAAAAGCAAAAACTTTAAATTCCAAACATGTCTAAATTAATTCTACATCTCTAAACATGATTGGTATCACAATTAGGTTGAAAAACTAATTCATAATGAGCATTAGGTTGAAAAACTGGCAGCAAGTTGCTTTCCAAAATCTATGGAGGGCATATTTAAATTCATAATGAATTTGTGGTGATTCTGCAAAAACTACATTTTTTAACTTCAACAAAACCCATCATGATACTAAATACGCCCGAAATCAATTTTGTCTCTTTTAAATTTAAAACCAAATATAGTCTAGGAACAGAGTTTTGTTAATGGAATTTCATAAGAAAGTCAGATCAAAAGTGCTTACCAAGTCAGAGACGTATTGGAAACTTCTAGTCTGCTTCCCATCCCCATAAACTGTCAAAGGCTCCTTCCTCAGCGCCTGCATGTAGGGCACCAATCAGAAACAAATATTAAATAATGCCAACAACAACTACCCGTGGCTTTGTTGTTTGAAATGGGAATGGAAGTACAATAAAAGAAAGGGCGTACCTGAGCAACGAAGTTACTAACGACACGTCCATCATCTAAGCACATTCTGGGTCCATATGTATTAAAGATCCTAGCAATTCTAACCTAAAAACAGATCACATTTCATAATAATAAGAAATCATTAACAATAATTGAATCCAATTAGTAGTTGATATTTAGAAAGAGGTTGAAAATGACCTCTACACCGGCCCCTCTGTGATAATCCATAGTCAATGTCTCAGCCGTACGCTTTCCCTCATCGTAGCAGCTTCGGACACCTGTCTCACACAGCAACAATTTTTACCAAATTGTACCTAACATAACACTACATGGTCATAGAGACAAGGACAAAACACTCCACTTTTCTTCACTTTCCCAATTTTAACACCTCTATAGGACCAAATTGCCCTCCCTCCTCTTCAACCTTCTATAACCACAAACCCCAAAATTAAATTAGCACCTATGATGCACGGACACAGAAATTGATATATACACAACATGAATACTAACATGTCGATATTAATAATAATTAAAAAAAAAAACATAATTCAGTATAATTATATATGTCGTGTTGATGGGTGTGTGTCATACACAGACACAAACCAACATCCAACATGTTTTTTATACGAGGTGTTGGTGCTAAAGATTTTAGAACACAGGGTGTAGTTGCCAGTTGCCACAGCCACCACCATCTCAACCTACGTTCACTTTTTATTACAGCATACAAGAGTGATTTCCACGCTTATGCAACGTGGACCCAACAACAATGATCTGGGCCGTTGATTAAGTGGACCCGCAAATCACGGATACCTAAAACGACACCCTGAAATTCATACGAAAACACGGTCCTCTTGCCACGTTCCTCTTGTCTTATTGGTTAACCAAAAAAAGTCCGAAAATAAAATAACAAAACTAGTTCGAAAAAGAAATCACACAGAACATGCAGGATTCCAAATTAAACACCGCTTATACCTAGAAATAGAATTCAAATTAAAATCAACAACATCCAAACAAATCCACCTATTAATTAGTTCAGTTAAATTAATTAAAAGAATATTAAGACGTTACTATACTCACCGATTGGATTAACGTTTCCCCAGTAAGTCTCCTTCTGAGGATGCTGTAGAGGATCACCATAGACCTCACTTGTACTTGTTAGCAAGAATCTAGCTCCAACTCTTTTCGCCAATCCAAGCATGTTCAATGTTCCCACCACATTCGTCTTGTAAACATTCAATTAAGGACACACAAAAATATATCACAACATTAACAAAAATAAATAATAAACTATCTAGCTCGGACACACCTTTAATCAGAAGTGTCGGACTAATTAATGAAAAAGGATATGATAGTTTTGACGGGGTTGAACTTGTAATGAACAGGAGAAGCAGGACAAGCAAGATGATAGATCTGATCAACTTCAAGAAGAAGAGGCTCAACGACGTCGTGTCGAATAAGCTCAAATCTCGGATTACCAAAATGATGCATAACGTTCTCTTTTCTACCAGTGAAGAAATTATCAACAACAATCACACTATCCCCTCTCGCCATCAACCGATCCACTAGATGGGACCCAACGAACCCCGCTCCACCAGTCACCACGATCCGCAGTCCCTTCCTCTTTATCCCTAACGGAATCTTCCCGGACGAATGAATCACCGCGGCGGCGCGTTGCTTATACACTGCCGGTGTGGTCTTTGACTCGCGGTCGAAGTACGAGATCGAGTCTGATTCGTATGGACGGGTTGAGAATGAGGAAGATGAAGAAGTTGAAGATGAAGGTATGATTGTGAAGAATACGGAAGCGATGACGATTCCGATCAAGACGAAAACGAGTCGTTGTTCACGAAGCATGTAACGAATCGGACGAATTACGGAAAGCCATGGTTTGTTTGGTTTTGGTGAGTATTCGTCGTTGACTTGTTGAGTTTCGTGTCCTCTGAAAGTCAATTCTGAACTCATTTTCAGAGACAGAAGAAGAAAACGAAGACGAAAGAGAGAAAAACGGAAATGGAGTGAATTCCGGTGACCGGAACTAGGTGGAGGAAGTTTCCGGCACGGTGGTGAAGAGAGATATTTAAAGTGTTTGAAGTGTTGTTAAGATGAAGATCCGATGGGAAGATAATTTGGTATTTAAAGTGAAAGAATGAAAAGAGCGTTACCAAAGCTTAAGGGGGAAGGGGTTTACATGAAAAGACGGAAATGTCCTTCGATGAGTTTTGAAAAGTGAATGGCTGTCAATGGGTGAAAGGTCAAATGTTGGGTGAGATTGAGATTTGGGGTTTGTTGATTTGTAGAAAGTGGTAATTAAAATTGAGTTTGGGAATAAATGGAAAGTTGTGTAACTGGTAATATGTGAAGAGAATAGGGAAATAATATTGATAGGGGTGTTTATATTTGGATATTTGTTTTAATTGGTCAGTTTTTAATGTTTTAGATTTCTTTTTAAAAACACCTAGCTTTGACCAACTTTTTAAATATATGTCATTATTATAATTAAAAAAAAGAATGCTTTGTTTTTTAGTAATAAATCATACTATAAAGAAAACAATTGCAATTTGATATGCAATTTGGAACTTGTCAAAGTGTAGAATCATGAAATAGAATTTCCGTTTGTCTAAATAAAATAGCAGATAATTGATAAACTAATTTATATTTTTTTTTTAAATTAACAAATGTACTTATAGCATATGGTTGATATGTTTATTTTTGACAAAACATGGTGGATACGTTAATTGGTTAAATTTATAGTGATTCGATAAATTATTAATATCTAAAAAAAATTCAATTAAAATAATAGGTGAAATTGACCGAACAATCGATAAGTTAAAAGTCTTAACATATTAGCTACTTGAATAAATTTATTGATAACAAATTATATAAATTAGTAAATACAAGTTATAAGTTCTCTCTATAAAAAAAATATAAATTCTCGTCTAAAATTGATGGTTATCAAACAGTCTTTCTTAATCATGTGAAAATATAAGCTAACTTATTGTGTTTGTCAAATAGTGCCATAACATATGCTAGTATGAATAATAAAAGATAGTAAAACTTTACTACACCATATATATGACAAAAAGTTTTAAGTTATCAATAAATCATAATTATTTATGTATGGAATTTTAAAATGAATTAAAATTAAATAGTTTTTTTACGGTCAAAGTCAAATACTTTTTTTATTGTTAAAGGCAAATATTTTAAATGTGAAATAATATAAAAATAATAATCTTTAATTTTTTTTCAAGTAAAATAACATAGGTATAACTGATAGAACAATCAATAAGCTAAAATCTTAAACTATTAGTCATTTGAATTAGTTTATAGAAAACAAATTATATAAATTAATAAAAATAAGTCATAAATTCTCATGTGAAAATGATGATTACCCATCGAGATTTATTAATCGAGTGAAAATATAAGGTATGAAGTATAAACTATCTTATTGCACTTGTCAAATAGAGTCAAATGATAGGTATAATTTTACTACACCGTATATAAAAAAAAATAGTTTTATGTTGTTATTAAACGATCCAAGAGTCGTTCCTATCATTCAATCGATGATTTCTCAATCTCTTGAATGATAGAAAAGCATTAAGTTCGGATACAAAGAGTGGTTATCTAAACATCAATTCCATGTCTGGAATTTATGTTTGGATAGAGAATTATTCTAAACCTAAATTCAAAAGTATTTTTCAATCACAATTAAATCAAACATGAACAATAAAGTGCAAGAATAATCTCCATATCAAATGAAATACTAGAACCATACATTTA